>JGI24707J26582_10000024_pt1 | contig 90177 bp, 71 predicted proteins | sample BioPla1DNA1_FD_26582 | JGI IMG/M metagenome (IMG submission 26582)
CTATGAACTATAGTCATTTTGAACAATTTTTTTTGTTTTTTGCTTTTTATATTGTATATTATACAGCAATATATTACAATTGTCTCAATAAATCTTGCTAATAAGGGGCATAATTCAAATTATATTGCTATCAAATTTTACTAGGAGAGGATATTTTTGATATGGAGAATATTTTATTTAATGGTAAATTAAGTGGTTTTAGAATAGAACACATAAGGCGTGAAAAACACTACTCCATGCCTATAAATCATTTTCATGAATATTATGAAATCTATTATCTCCTTTCGGGTAAGAGACATTACTTCATTGAGAGCAGAAACTACTATATTAAGAAGGGAGATCTGGTTATTGTAGATTCGAATCAGATTCATAAAACTAATGATATAGATGATATGGAACACGAAAGAATTTTACTTGAACTTGAACCGTCGCTTCTGACAAGTCTTAATTCCTTTATCGCTGATGGTTTCATAGAGAAATCGGTTTTTGCTAATTATGGTGTAATAAGTCTTGAGGCAGAAGGGCAACAGATAGTTGAGGAAATACTCAGCTGCATTATGACCGAAATTACAGAACAAAATACTGGATATAACGGAATGGTTATGGCAAAGTTGATCGAATTTTTCACTTTTATTGCTAGAACCTTAAAAAGTAAACCCTCTTCCAAATTATATGACAATAGTCATAAACAGAATAGTAAAATAGATGAAATAGCAGATTATATATCGTCAAATTATGCTGAGAACATTGATCTTGATAGTTTGTCCGATGCCTTTTTTATTAGTAAATATCACTTATGCCGATCATTTAAGAAATTCACTGGCTTTACCATAAACGAGTATATTACTATAAATCGGGTGATGCAAGCAAAAAAACTTTTGACCGAAACCAATTTGAGTATTACTAAAGTAGCCGAAAAAGTTGGATACCAGTGTTTAACTAACTTTGGAAGGGCCTTTAAACAAATCCTGGGCAAGAATCCAACAGAATTTCGTAAAACATATAAAACTTAAACAATGTATATCAATCTATATGGCTACTGCATACGAGTACGTAATACCTATACTTAATCTGTTTTGCTATAATATGCCCTTGTAAACTCCTCAATGGCAGCATTGCCACCTGCGTTCTTCCAGTCTTCTATTGCTTTTTCCAAGCCCATTTCATCAATATCTCCCATGATAAACTTGAATTGCGCTTCGCTAATAATGTTTAGTAGAGTTGAATAATTAGAGCTGTAAGAATTTGATGATAAGGGCGCTGTAACGTCGAATATCATACCGTTACTATCAAAAGTTCGCCTTGCTAAGTCAAGCCTTATTGATATATCGTCACCTGCAATAATATATGATTTCATACCACTTGTACCCAATTGACCAATTGGACTAACTTCCACGTTGAAAACCTCTGGGTCCTTTGGTTTTGCGTATTTTCCATCTACTAAATCAAAATGTACATCTGGCACACCGTTATTTATAAGTATTTGTCCCTGCTGACTTTGAATATGATCAAACACATTAAGTAACTCTTTAAGACGTTCCTTAGTTGTTACCGACGTTGTAGGAAACGCGAACCCTCCTGCAACACCAGTTTCGGCAGCAACCCTCTCGGTATTTTCAGGTCCTTTAAGAAAAGTAAAATCATATACATCCTCTCTTTTTATGGACGGGTCTTCCTTTTGCTTACTCATAAGTACAGGATCGGATTGATCTGGCAATCTATAACTTAGCCACAGACCAGTTTTTTCTTCGTTAACAATATCCGGAACAATCTGTGTTGTCTTTGTAATTGCGAAATCACGGCTTAACAGGTTCTCTTGATACATTTTTCTTAGCCATTTCAATGTCTGTAAGTATTCATCGGTCATAAATGAGGGGATTATCTTCTCCTCTTGAATCCCCCATTTGTTAAAGCCCCCAAATGCGACAACGAGAGCATCGAAACAATCTATTTCATTATTTACAGTACCAAGGGAAAAGCCTATTGTATCCTTTTTAGAGTTTTTATCATAATCACCCTCTGCAAAGGCTTTTGCCATATTATAAATACCATCAATTGTATCAGGAGCTTCTAAACCTGCTTCCTGTGCCCAATCACTTCTGTATACTATCATTTTTCTTTTTAACGTTCTTTCACGTGGTAACATATAGAACTTACCATTTACGGCAGTATTCTTAAGAAGTACAGGGTTTATCTCACTTAAATTAGAATAGTCTTTCAGAATGGGGGTAAGCTCCCAGAACAGCCCTGCATTAACACCAAAAACAAATGTTGTATTTTTTGCATCAGGTACTAAAATTACATCTGGCATATTATTTGAAGACATAAGGACATTAAATTTGTCATTATAAGATACCATAGGTGTCCATTCAACCAAAATGTTTGCATTTGCTAATTTATTTAACTCCTGAATAACTAGATTATCTTTTGATGGTATCGCTTCGGCATATCCTAAAACTATTTTCATTTCAACAATGTTGCCTTGTTCAATCTCTATATCATCTGCACTGTCTGCATGCTCGAAATCTGTTGCGCATCCAGACAAAATAGTTGCAATTATAATTACAATAACAAAAATAAAAAACAAGCTCTTTTTATAGCTTCCAATCAACATATAGTTCAGTTTCGCAATAATTTAAGCTCTAATCTTAATAGGTTTAGTATTAGTATAGAAAGCTTAATATGCGTTCTCCTTCCCATCTTTTTAAGTTTGTTTTGTACTTTGAAAATTAAAATATGCAACCTTGCATAATGCTATTAGTAAATGAATTAATTAGTAATCAACAATTTCTTTTGTATATAATTATAACAAAGGTAATGACTACATGCAATTATAGTCTTTCATAGACCGTCTTTCTTGCCTTATTTTTGTTTTGTTGGATAAGGCTATGATTAAATGTATAGAAAAAATGCTTTGGCAGATGTGTATAATCAAACACAACTGCCAAAGCATATTAATTAGTTATATTCAGGTTTGGGTAAATGATTAGTTAGCTGCCTTATAAGCTGCGGTATACTCATCACAAATTGCCTTTCCGCCTTGCGCATACCAATCTGCTACAACTGCCTTGAAACCTGCTTCGTCAATTTGTCCTGCTATAAATTGATTTCTTGCATCAGATATTTTTTCATCAAGAGTAGCACCCTTCTCTGCATATGTATTAGATGTCAATGGCTCTGCAGGGTTAGCAATACAGAAAGGAATGTTTTCAATTAAAACTTCCTCACGACGTATTTGTACTGGTGACATTTGCTCTCTTAATAATTGACCGCTCACTACATTGGTCATGAATTGGTTGAATCCTTCCAATGGGTCTTGACCAAATGTTCTTCTCTTTAATTCGCCTTTTTCATTCAAATCATAGTGTACACCTTCAACACCATAGTTTAAAAGATTCTGTCCTTCTTTTGTATTGCATATGTCAAGGAAATTAAGAGCGTCTAGCATATCTTGTTCTTTAGGAGCCCCATCCTTGCTAATTGCTACAAAACCTGCATGTCCGGATGTTGGTTGTACTCTTCTGCCCTTTGGACCTTCTGGCATTCCCATAACCCATACAATATCATCGCCCATATTTAATTCTTCAATAAATTTTTTCTGATAACGCCATGCTTGGTCACTTACGTCAATATGAACACCGGATTTACTGTTTTGGAAATCCTTAGTCCAGTCAGAAGTTTCCATTGCTGCGTAGTCTCTATTTATTAGACCTTCATCATATAGTTTTTTCATATATCTCATAGATTCCATATATTCTTCGGTGTCAAAATACGGTATGATTTCACCATTGTCATTCAAACCCCATTTATTTGGTGCACCGAAAGCTACTGCAATTTGGTCAAGTGGACCAAACCATTTACACCAGGTCATTGCATAAGTGTCGTCTTGACCATTTTGGTCAGGGTCATTGTGAGTAAATGCATACATTACATTATAGAGATCATCCATTGTTTTAGGCTCTTCAAGTCCTAAATTCTCTAACCAGTCTTTTCTATAGGAAATACCGTTTCTTCCAAGATCCCTTGCCCTGTAGATACCATAAATCCTACCATCGATTGAAATATTGTTCATAACGATTTCATTTGCCTGTTTAAGGTTTGGATAATTCTTGTAATGATCGGTAATATCCCAGAAAGCACCTGCACGACAATAGCTTATAACACTTGGGGTTTTACCAGTTATGGCTACTAATGCAGGAAGGTTTCCAGCAGCCATTCTTGTGTTTAGCTGGTCTTCATAACTAGAGTTCAATAGAAATTGTAATGAAACGTCATAACCTGTAAGTTCCTCTAGTGCTAAAACAGCTGGCTCATTCTCTTCAATGGGAGTTCCTGTAAAGGTAATAGCGAGTATACTAATTTTCTTTGGTCCCTCAGCAACTTTATCCTTCGCAGGTTCTTTGTCCTTCTGAGCAGCTTTGGTTGGTTGGGTACTTGTTCCACCTGTACCTGAATCCGGAACAGTACATGCAGCCAAAGCAAGTACTAATACCAAGATAATACATAGAGCACTTAGTTTTTTCATTTTTTTCAACCCTTTCTTTATTATTTATCTTTACAGTACTGTAAGTATTACAGAACTGTTAAAAACATTTTTATCCTTTTATTGCACCTATCATTATTCCTTTAACAAAATGTTTTTGTAAAAACGGATATACCAGCAAAATAGGAACAGTACCAAATATAATAACCGCGTTCTTTGAAGCTTCAAGCGGAGGCTGTGTATATGCCGCATCAAAAGTGGCACCATCAATATTACCTGCCGCCATAAGTACAATTTGTCTCAATACAAGTTGTAAGGGCCATTTCTTGTTATCAGTTGTATATAACAAGGAGCTCCTATAATCATTCCAGTACCCTACAGCATAAAAAAGAGTGAATGTTGCAATAACTGGCATTGACAGCGGCAATACAATCCTGACAAATGTCCCAAGTGCATTACAACCATCAACTCTCGCCGAGTCCTCCATTTCCTGGGGTATCTCTTGAAAGAAGTTTTTTATTACAAGTAAATTCCATGTGCTAATAGCACCCGGTAATAGTAGAGCCCAAAAAGTATCTATGAAACCTAAGCTTTTTATTACTAGAAATGAAGGTATCATTCCCCCCCCAAAAACCAAAGTAAACGACACCATGCCAAGCAGGACATTTCTGCCTAAAAGATTTTTTTTGGACAGAGGATATGCCATAGTTAATGTAAAGAACATAGCAATTGCAGAACCTGTAAAGGTCACAAATATCGAAATCAAAAATGCTCGAGGCAAAGTAATAGATGAAAATATGTATTCATATGCACTCAGCGATATATGCCTTGGTATAATATAGAACGGCCTTTGCAGTATTTCCTTTTCACTAGAAAAAGAACATGCAAGAACATATAAAAATGGAAGTACTGTAGCACATGCAAAGGCTCCTAAAAAAACATAGTTAAAAGTATCAAATACGATTGAAGCAAATGACCTTTTTATCTTCATTCCAACCACCTTCTTCTAAAAACTTGTTATTAAATAAACTTGACGACATCTTTTTGGGTATGTGTTTGTTATCTAGAACAACCCGGATTCTCCAGCCTTCTTCGCAAGATAGTTAGCTGAATATATAAGTATAATTCCAATTATACCTTTAAACAGACCAACTGCCGTCGAGTAGCTGAATGCACCCCTCGTAATACCTATCGTATATACATAAACATCAAAAACATCTGATACATTTCTATTTAATGAGTTACTCATAAGGAATATCTGATCAAAGCCATTATCGAGAACATGTCCCAGCCTTAATATAAGTAAGGTTACAACAGTACTCTTAATTGACGGTAGTGTTATATGCCATAGTTGTTTAAATCTGTTTGCTCCATCAATAACAGCCGCTTCATATAGCTGTGGGTCTACTCCTGATAAGGCTGCAAGATAAATTATTGTACCAAAGCCCGTCTCTTTCCAGATTGTTTGCCCTATTATCATCCCTCTAAAAGTATTATCACTTGTAAGAAATGGAATTGCATTATTCCCCATTTGAATAATATATTTATTTACAACACCTTGGGAGTTAAACAAAGAGTATGTAAGACTCGCTATAATAACCCAAGATATAAAGTGTGGTATATAAACCAGTGTTTGTATTGATCTTTTATACCACTGGCTTCGGATTTCGTTAAGAAGAAGTGCCATTATAACAGGCGCTGGAAAACCAAAAGCCAAATTATATAATGAAATCAGTAAGGTATTTGATAAAAGTCGTGTAAAATCAGGATTGCTAAAAAAATCAATGAAATGCTTGAAACCAACCCATGGACTCCCAAGGAAACCAAGATAAGCATTGTAATCCTGGAATGCAATAAGTACCCCCCACATTGGCAAATACTTAAATATGATAAAGTGCAACACGCCAGGAATTAACAGTATATACAGCCAAACATCTTTTCTTATACTCGTAATATTAAACTCACGCTTAGCTTTCCTAAGGGCTTTTTTATCCTTACTTAATTGTATCGATGCCCGATTCAAACGTATCCCCTCCCAAGATTCATTAATATCATATGTGGAAAATTACTAAATCGTAAAACTCTCTAGAACGCATATCACTATTTAAGATTCTATTCTCTACAACTATTAAAATCCATAGTCATAGTAGACACTAAATCGAAAAATGAAAAAATAGAAGGTTATACATTTGTTGAAATGCGCATATTTAGCACGTTTGAGCAATAAATTGACTCGAAATTGCAAAGGATAGTCATTTTAGCGACACTTAGAAATGGGGCAATAATTAGCATGTCCTCAGTAAATAAGCAAGTACTCCTTTTCATATATGGATTATTGCTATGGCAATTCTTTACTTGTTTTTCTATATCGTCCTGGTGTCATGCCAGTATATTTTTTAAAGAAACGAATAAAGTTTTCAGAATTATTGTATCTTAGTTTCAATGCAATATCCGATATTTTCATATTTGTTTCGGTAAGCCATTTTTTCGCCATATCAATTCTATATTGTGCAAGGTATTCACTAAATACAATTCCAGATTCGTTTTTCAAAATTCTCCTTATATAGCTTGGATGATAATTTAACCTTGTTGCGCAGAGCTCCAGGGTCAATTCTGTATGGAACTCTTCATGTATCATATTTAAAACTTGCTCAACTATTTTTCTGTGTTGATTTTTTTCGGATTCTTCACGAGTCTTAATAATGGGCTTTATTATCTCAGTAGAGAACCATTTTTCTATCTCACCTGCAGTTTTCAACTTAAATAGTTGTTCGTATGCTGACACGCCATCTTTTGCAGTAATATCATACGATTCACCCGAATCTTTTAATATCTGTAGTAAATTAGTAAGCAATCTGACAAATGACGTCTGGTACTCATACCTGCTTGCTTCAACACTAGAAGTTCTACTTATAAATATATGCAACAACTCGTTGGCCTTTTTATACGAACATGTTTTAACAGCGTCTATTAAATCACTTTCAAGTCTTTCAGGAAATACTGGGTTCAAGCCACCTATATTTTTTATATCTTGATAGAATATAATTGCTCCATAACCAAGAAGAATTTGATGTTTTAAAGCTTCCAAGCACTCATCGTATGCTTTATGTATTTCACTATAACTATGAAACGGTTGGCTAATACCCACACTTACTGAAATATCCAATGTCTCATTAATTACGTTTTGAATGTTTTCAGTTAGTAAAAAAGCGCATTCTTTTATACTCTCGCTTTCCTCATTCTCCACATCAAGTCTTATAATGGTAACCTGATATTCATCAACCACAATTGGTTTTAGTACAATAATATTTTCAAGAAGCTCTCCTACGATATTATTAATTGCGAAAAGCATCAAATCCATATCATCGTTTTGGTAGATTGTATCCTCAAAAGTGTCTATACGTGTAACCAGAACACATACGGGCTTTTCTAGTTTTGGGAAACCATAAAGTTTTACACGAGAATCTACAACTTCTTTATCCATATCGCGTAGTACCAATTGAAGAATAAAATACTCTTTCAGTTGTCTGGATTGAATTGACAGTTTATTGTTCAATACGTAATTGTCTTTTAGTAAAACACTTATACGATCTTCAATTAGCATAAACTCATCCTGTCTTTTTAATGGCTCTTTACGGTCCTGTACCCTGGAGACCATATTGTAAAGTTTCTGAATAGGTCTATAAAACCTACTTGTAACTATTAAAGTCACAACATAAACCAGCAATATAACTGTAAGACATGCAATTAACGTAAACCATGCTATTGTTCTCGAGTCTTTAGATATATCTGCAATTGATGTTTTAGAAATATATATCCAATCGTTATATGAGGATTTTAGGTAGTTTATACTGTAATCTGTTTTATCAATTTCAATTATAAACCTTCCGCTATCTGCATTTTGGCTTGTCGCCATTTGATAGAAATTAATTAAATTATAGTCCTTTCCCCATTGTTCTTTGTTAGTATGAGCAATAACATATCCATCTTCACCAATAATCATAACATCTCCAAGAGCCTTATTATCGGAAATCAAGTTTGAAAATTGGCTGCTAGGTATTTTGAGAATTGCTATGCATGACGGCTCTGTAACGAAAAGAGGCCATTTTTTAACAAGACAAACACTATCTCCAGTATTAGAATCTTGTCCTTCTGTCTGAATGCCTATACTTATCTCATCAATCCAAAAAGAAGCACCCGGCTTTTTTATAAACTCTTCTAAATATTCTCTGTCCTTATAATCCTCAAGCTTATAAATCCCGCTGTTGTCTATTACCCATCCCTTTTCAACATTTGCAAAACATATTTCACTTGCCCCAAGGCTATATGTAGGTAAATTATTTATAGCATTTTCAACAGTATTAAATATTAGAAAGTTTTCGCCTTGTAGATCTACCTTTAAGCTATCTTTTACAACAGGCGTTTCAATAAACTGAGCCATTATGTGATCTGCGGTATATAAAAGCTGTTCCACAGACAACTGTACTTGAACGAGATTTCTTGTGTTACCTTCGTTTACTTTATCTTGAATTGCTTGAGAACCCGTATATGTTGAATATGTGCCAACAATTATAGCAGGGATCGTCCCAAGTAGTATACATATTATTACAAGACGAATTTTGACTTTTGAACCGAATAGTTTCATTCTATTCCCCCAGTTATTGAGAGGCTCACCACCTAATATACACTTACGTGAACTACACATCTGTTTAGCTCACGAGATTACACCTTTTTCATCGTATTACACAAATTGCTTATACAAACACTTTATAGAAAAGATACGCCATGAACACTGATAGTACTTTCCTTGACGGTTCAAGTTTGTATAACGATTATATCATCAAAAATAGTATATTAAAAGGAAAGAAATATTTACATACCAGTTGTATGATAAATGGATGGTAGAATGAAACCGCATAGCACCTACTTTGTTGTGCACAATTGACTTAATAGAATGGCAATTTCTTAAGGACTGTATTTTTATTAAGCTTGTTGTGCACAATTGACTTGATTTAATAAGGTGTACAATTGAGAAAAAGCCTACAAAGGCTTTGTTCTTCACAGTATTTTTTAATTAATAAAACTAGTAAGTAAAGCTTACAAGATAGAGAAGGATAATCAACAGCTAACCCTTTATACCAGTAGATTGAATGCCCTCTACAAAATATTTTTGCAAGCATAAGAATACTACCAGTACAGGTATCAATGAAATTACAGAGCCTGCCATTATAAGACCATATTCCGAGGAATACTGACTTATAAACATTTTCAATCCAAGTTGAATTGTTTTCTTCTCTTGTGTTTTCAAATAGATCAACGGCCCTAAATAATCATTCCATGTGCTAACAAACGTAAAAATTGTTAACGTAGCTATGGCTGGTTTAGAAAGCGGGAGCATAATTTTTGCATATATCCCATATTCACTCATACCGTCAATTCTAGCTGCTTCACATAAAGAATCAGGAACACCCATATAGAACTGCCTCATCAAAAAAACACCGAAAGCAGAAAACGCCTGTAAGCAAACTATAGCAAGCAATCTGTCATTTAAGCCGAAACTTCGCATCATAAGAAACTGTGGCACCATATATACTTGCCAGGGAACTGCTATTGTCGCGATATATGAAAAAAAGAGTTTATCTCTATGTCTAAAATCAAGCTTAGCAAAAGCGTACGCAGCAAAACTACTGGTTATAATTTGAAGTGTTGTTACAACTATAGTTAAATAAACGGTATTCATAACATATTTGAAAAATGGTACCTTCGTCCATATATCTACAAAGTTCTGCCATCTTGGCTGTTCAGGAATCCAAACATAAGGGTTCATGACAAAAACTTCTCTGTCCAACTTCAGTGAAGAAGAGAGCATCCACAGAAAGGGAATAATCATCACCACAGTCATAATCAATAATATGGTATACAATATTATATTGCTTATTATTTGTGTTCTATTATTTGATTTCATAATATTACCCCTCGATTAGATTATTGGTTTAATCATTCGCAAACTTGTCTTGCCATTTAAACTGCAAAATAGTCACTCCAAGAACCAGAACAAAAAGAACAATTGCAACAGCACTTGAATATCCTAATTTCCAAAACACGAACGCATTCTGGTAAATATAGTATACCAATACCATAGAATACGTTGACAATGTTCCTGTACTACCACCTGCCAACATTATAGCTATATCATATATTTTAAAGCAGTTTATCGTTAACATAACAACAACTAAAAATGTAGTTGGCTGTAAACCGGGAATTGTTATATAACGAAATTGCTGCCATCTATTTGCTCCGTCAATTCTACCCGCCTCATATAACTCACGGGGTATATTCTGTAAACCCGCTAAGTAAATGACCATGTAATATCCCATAAATCTCCACACACTGAACAATATGAACATTATAATTATCAAATTGCCGGTAAACCAGTTGGGTAAATTTCCTTTTTCAATATTGAAGGTATAATATAAAATAGAATTTACCGGTCCTCTTGAAGGGTGAAAAAGCATTGTCCAAACAGCGGTTACTGCAACCAAGGATGCGACATATGGGAAAAAACCAAGTGTTCTGAAAAAAGCACGACCCTTTACCTCTTTATTCAATAGTATTGCCAGTCCCAAAGATGTGGCTAAGGTAAGAGGAACCGTTCCAATACTGTAGATAATTGTGTTTTTTAGCGATGCGATAAAAAACTTGTCAGATATAAGGTCTTTAAAATTACTCAAACCCACAAACTCTACTGGATTGTTACCATCCCATTTCATAAAAGCCAAGAAAAATGCAAAGACTATGGGTACTAAAGTAAATACCGCAAACCCAATGAAATTAGGTGCAATAAAAGAGTATGCTACAAGTTCTTTCTTCAGATTCCGTCTTCTTCTAAGCTTACGAACTTCATCCGATATCTGTGTTGTATCGGAGTTGTATGTATTATTTGAGGTTTTGTATGCCATACCGAGATTCTCCTCCCAAATCATGGACGTCGCTTTATGAAAAAATCAACCCTTTATAAAACTAAACATTTAGAGTTGTCTAACACAAAAAAGCTCAATAAACACCTGCAATAGCAACTTCATCGAGCGTCCCTCCAGTAGGCTTAACCTTTGCTGAAGGGACATACCCGACGAAACTGGTTTTGAACCAGCCTAATTACCTAAAAACTATCTGTCCTAACAACAACTATTTTAATGCTGCAACGTCATTATTCATTGCTTCTATTCCTTCTTTAATTGAAAGCTCACCACTCATTATCATTTTGTGATATGTATCAAGTATTGCATTTATTTCTGAAACATCTTCAGCATATGGAACCTCAAGATATAGATTTGAAACTTCAAGAGCATCTTTACTTGTTCCATCCTGTGGGAAACCGTCAAGTCCAGCAATAATTGAATTTATTTTTTCATTTGAAAGAGCAGGGAAGTTACCTGTCTCTGCCATGACAGCAGCGCCCTCAGGACCGCTTACCCAGTTAATAAAGTCAAATGCTGCCTGCTTGTTCGCCGAAACACTTGTTACTGAAAGACCAGTTATTGTTCCAAGAGTAGAACCTGGCTCAACGCCTTCAGCATGAGGATATTTTGCAAGACCCCAGTTACCACATAATTCACTGTCATAATCACCTGATTTAAGACTACTCATTAAAGTAGCAATATACCATGAGCCCATATTCAACATAGCTACATTTCCATTGGAAAATGCTGCAGAATAATGAAGACCTTCTGTACTAATGTCGGTATAAGACATTGCTACGCCATCTTTCATCTGGTTCAGTACTAGCTCATAATAAGGCTCAAAGAAAGAATAATCTGAGCTAAGAATAGAATGTTCACCATCAAGTACACCAAATAACTGAACGGCACTTCTCCAGGTATGGTAGTGCGCACCATATACCTCGGAACCAAATGTGGTATCTGTTACTTTTCTTGCCAACTCATCATATTCTTCGAAAGTCATATCGTTTGATGGATAAGGTACACCTGCACGATCGAAAATGTCTTTGTTGTAGAACAATAACCAGAAGTCACTTCTGAAAGGTAGCTCATACAATTTACCATCTACAGTGACCTGGTCTGTAATTCCACCAAAAGCTGATAAATCAATACCTGCTGCACTAATATAGGAATCAAGAGGCTCTAATGTATTTTTTTGTACGAGAGTTGCATATCCTGGAACGTCTTTGATTGTTACAATATCAAACTTACTACCACTACCTGACAATTCAGTAGCTAGAACGGTGGAATAGTCTGCAGAACCTAAATCAGTATGCTCGATAGTTACATTTGGTTTTACTTTTTTATAAGTATCAACCAATGCTTTCCAATATGGTGTGGTGTCATAATCCCATAACGCCCATCTCAAAACAATTTCTTCTTCACCTTGACTTCCACCCGACTGTGGTGCTGTTGTAGGTGCAGTCGCAGGCGCTGGAGTTGTTGGTGTGGTTACGCAACCAGTAAACATTGCAAGAACGACACTTAAGCAAATAACAATACTTAAAACTTTTCTTTTCATACAATTTTCCTCCCATTTAAAAATTTGAAATAGTGTTGTGAAATACTTGATGTAGAAAACTGCCGATTGAATAAATCTCTTACATAAGTGGGGTGAAGATTTTGAATGCTTTTCCTGATTATGTATTGAGACTTAAATAGTTGTTCTTCTTTATAATATATCATTTACCTTAATAATCGAATGTTTTATATTATTATTTCATTCCTTTTTCAATTCTTTTACTATAAAAACTGTAAAATATTATCACTAATATATAATATTTTACGATTGGCATTAACACTACATTGCAAAAGCTCTATATTATGTACATCTGGAAACAGTGACAATTTTTGTGTTATAATATCATTGTTTAATATTGCATTTAGGGATATAGCTTTAGAAATAAAATCCTCATTGATTACCAAAGATACTGTTTACAATTCCCTACAGTTGATAGCAATAGAAGTTTGTAAATAAGCGCAGGGGTTTCCTAAAGTATTACTTCAAGGTGGCAAATAGTATCTTATAGTTGTTATATAATTTTATGAGAGGAGCTTATATGAAGCCAATTATTAAAACAATCAAAGGAAGGATAATTGTCTCGACCCTTTTATTCTCATTTGTTTTGTCTATTTTTATTGCTGGTATAAGCTATAGAGTCTATCATAATTATTTGCGCAACAACCTCATACAATCATCAGAGTTGAGTCTCCAGATTATCGCAGACTCAATAAACAGCGATTTGAAAAATATATATTCTCTTGCTGAATGGTGTCAAACAAATAATACAATTGGTGAATTTTCTCTATATGGGGCAAAATCAGCAACGCAAAAACTAAAAGTATATGATGACTTAAACGAGCATTATAATTCAAATGGTTCATCAGAATATATTCAAAGGGTTTTGGTGGCAAGTAATCTTAAACAATTCGTGCAAGTGGTTCTAATCAGCCATTCAAGTGGCAGTGATGTTTTTGAAGTTGTTAATAACCTCGATTACTTTGATGCAGCTTTAGCAAATAATGAATATAATTTTGATATGGGCTTTGTATATGATCCTTTCAGAATTCAAAGTAAACTAAATATTCTTCCACTTATTCGACCTATTTATAGTCTGTACGATTCTAACGTTACTGGGTGGGTATTTATCAGCATATCTCCAAATCTGTTTTCTGATGCGATTAATACATACTATCATAGTAGTGACGAGGCTATTTACCTTACTTTGGCAGATAATACCTACCTCTATAATGACGGCACATTTTTGTCAGTTGATTATGATTATAAGGATGACTTTTTCATTCAAGATGACAATGGAAAACTTACCACTCTATATGATAATACAATTATTAGCGTAGGGCAGGAAGATAACAATTATTTTGTTACGCGTCCTCTTATTTCACCAAATTGCTACTTAACTAAGGAGATTAATGTTCAGGAGCTGGTTTCGCAAGCGAATTTCTTTATTGTAATATTAGTAATTATAAGTCTTGTTATAGTATTAGCGGGATTTTTCATGTCACTGCTGCTCAATAAAATGGTAAACACACCGATAATTAAAATGCAAGATACCATGTCGAAAATATCGAACGGTGATTTTTCACGCGACCATTCCATTGAATGGGATAATGAGTTTGGAGACATAGGAAAAGGAATCAATAAACTGTCCGCAAGCATCCAAACATTAATGGACAACCGCTTAGAAATGGAAAATCAAAAAAGAGATTATGAATATCAAATGCTACAGAGCCAAATAAACCCCCATTTCCTATACAACACACTCGCATCTATAAAATGGATGGCCACCATACAAAATGCTCCAGGAATTGCTGAAATGACAACGGCATTATCAAGACTATTGAAAAACATATCTAAAGGAACTCAGAGGTTTGTTACTCTTTCACAAGAGTTGAGTTTACTGATGGATTATTTCACCATTATGAAGTACCGCTATGGCGGAACCATTGGCATAGATGTTAGAACAGATAATGATACGCTTCTTAGTTGTCAGATTATAAAGTTTACACTGCAACCAATTGTTGAAAATGCAATTTTTCATGGAATTGAGCCTAAAGGTGCTACAGGAACAATAACCATTCATATTTTTGAGAATGAATCAAATGACTTGCAAATTGACATAACGGACGACGGTGTTGGGATGGATGAAAATATGATACAATCATTATTATCCGAAAAACATGATAACAGCAAAACAAAATTCTTCAAAAAAATAGGTATTTCTAATGTTAATAACAGAATTCGGCTCGAATATGGCAATAGATATGGAGTATCCATTAAGAGTGAAATAGGAAAGTACACAACAGTTACTATACTCCTTCCATATCTACAAATATCCGAGCTTTCAGACCAATCAGATGGTATAAGAAAGGGTTAGTACTAATGATAAAATTGTTGATTGTTGATGATGAGCCATTGGTGCAAATAGGAATAAAATCCATGACAAACTGGGCGCAATTAGGTATAGAAATATGTGGAATAGCCTCTAATGGCGCCGAAGCGCTTCAAATGATTGAAAAGCACTATCCTGAAATTGTGATCACCGACATTAAGATGCCTATAATGGATGGTTTGGAGTTAATGCAACAATGCCAGCGAAAATATGGACGTCTGCCTTTATTTATCGTGTTGACAAGCTATGAGGAATTCCATTTGGCTAAAGAAGCTTTGTCACTTCACGCGGTTGACTATCTTGTAAAATTGGAATTGTCTGAAGAAAGCCTGAAGACAAGTATAAATGCTGCACTGAGTATTTATAACGAATTTTCAAAAACTTCAAATGCTCAAATACAGTCTGTACCTATAGAAACACTGCTTTTTCACGAACGCTTTTTTATTATGCTATTGAATAATTTGTTCGAAAATGATGAACAGTTTAATTTACAGTCTCAAATTCTATCTTTGGACTTTAGTTCTGCAGCTTTTATGGCTTCTTATATGGAAATAACAGAACCTAAATCCGATTCAATGGATACAAGACAACAGTTGAATTTCTTTTCCAGCACTTTACAGATGGTTAAAACACTGTTGCCAAAATATATAAACTGCCATATTACCGCACTGGATATTAGACATTTTGCTATTATCTTTTTAATATCAGCAGATATACTAAATAACTATGAGGAAATAGTAAGGAATGCTATTAAAAACACTGATGAAATGCTGAAAAACTATTACGGTGCCTCCATACATGGTACTATCGGACGATTGGTAGAAAATCCTCTGGATATATCTGTTTCTTTCCAAGATGCAAGACATATTTTTAGCAAAGCAACTCCTGAAAAACCTTTATTTTTCTTTCCTGAAGAGGACATTGAAAAACCTATAAAAAATATATTCAATATTTCAATATTTAAAAATGATATCGTGTCGGCTTATGAAGAATTTGACTCGGAACGGTTAAAGACTGTGTTTTCATCTCTTGAAGAACTGTTCACAGAAAGACCATCTTATCACCTACAGGCATTGGATGCGGCAAGTAACATTCTATATCTGTCCATATCACTACTACCAAACGGTGAAGAGCTGGTTTCAAATATTTTCAGTGATCACCCTCAAAAATATCGAAGTCTTTTTACCCTGACCACCACAGAGCAAATTCTGCAATGGCTTAACACATTGTTTGATGGCTTATGCTCATACTTTTCGACGCAAACAAAGGATTATAAGAATCAAATTGTTATTAATGCAAAACAGTACATAAAAAACAACTATAAAACAAAACTAACTCTCAATGAAGTGGCTGCAGCTCTTGGAATCAGTCCAAACTATCTAAGTCATTTATTTAGAAAATACTCTGACTGTGGCTTTATTGATTTTGTGAATCAAGTAAAAATTAAGGAAGCAAAAAAGATAATTACACAAAGAAACCTGAAAGTATATGAAATTGCCAATGAGCTCGGGTTTGACAATGCATTTTACTTTAGTAAGGTGTTCAAAAAGATAGAGGGCTGTTCACCAAGTGAATATATGAATAAATATTCTATCTAATTCATGTAAAGTACATAGCACCGCGTTATCATTAGTATGCAACGACAAAGAGCTTGCATAAGCTTATGAAAAATATTAAGGGATATAATCTAATATATCCCTATTTCTATCGTTTATTTTCGCTCAATCGTTGTGTTATATTGTGTGATGTAATCTGATATCCCTATTTCAATATAATTTCGCTTAAACTGATTTTTCTAGATTTCATTAGTATTAAGCTACTAAATTCATCTACTCTTAATAATAATAATGAGAATATTTATGGTAATAAGAACCACCTGAGTTCTTGTTCAATTTTGTCAATACCACACCGAGTATTTTCGCGTTAACATTTTCAAGTGCATTCTTTGCATTCTGTGCCATTTCAATTCTTGATTCTCCCGATGATATTACAAGTATTACTCCATCTGAATTCTTCGAAACGATAGCAGCATCTGCTAATTCACTCACCGGTGGCGTATCAACAATAATTAGATCAAAAGAGTCTCTCAATTTATTTAATAAATTGGTCATCTTTATTGATTCTAGTATTTCAGTTGGATTTGGAGGTATTGTTCCAACTGTAAGTATATGTAAATTGTTTATCTCTTTTACTTTTTTGATTACCGATTCAGGTTCAAGATCATGGATAATTATATCTACTATTCCTTTATCATTCGGTACATCAAAATACTTATTGACTTTTGGTTTTCTCAAGTCACCTTCAATAATTAGAACTCTTTTCTCAATTTGCGCCATGGAGACTGCAATATTAGCGCTTGTAGTAGTTTTGCCTTCGGCCTGATCCGGACTGGTCACAACTACTATCTTTATTTGATTATCCACTCCCAAGAATCCAATGTTTGTCCTTAGTGAGCGATACGCTTCGGAGGCGCGTGCCTTTGGATCGTGGTAGCAAATTAAATTCTGACTGAGATTACTTTCTGTATTCATAGTATTCTTTATAGTATTTCCCACGTTTGAACCCCCTTTCTTCTCCAGTGAATTCAGGTATCTCACCAATAACATTTATTCCAAGATAACGTGCCACATCTTTCTTGTTTTTTATAGTGGAATCTAAATACTCCATCAAAAATATCAATCCCACTGCGAGCATAACGCCGAGAACCGCCGCAATAGCAAGATTCATTTTTTTATTAGGTTTTATTGGTTTGGCCGGTAACTCAGCAAGGTCAATAATTTTAACATTTTCCACATCCATTATTTCATCAGCTTTAACTATTATAAAGTCGGCAAGAGAATTGGCAATATTCATTGCTAATTGTGGATCGGTGTCTTCGCAAGAAATTTTCATCAATCTGGAATTACTTGCAGTAGTCACTTCGATCTGTCGTTGAAAACTTTCGACGCTCATATCCAGTTCAAGCTTGTCAATTACTTCTCTTGCAGCTAAACGACTTGTTATAATCGCTCGGTAATCCGAAACCAACTCGTCATTTAATTTGATTTCTCCAAGTTCGATTCCGCCTGCTTTATTTCCTTCTTTTCCAACGAAAAGTGTTGTTTCTGCCTTATATACAGGTTTGAGAAAATAAAATGAGACTACGAATGAAACCGTCACTGCCGTTATGAAAAATATGGCGATTATCCACCATTTACGAAGTAGAATTCGAATGAGCTCCTTTAAGTCAATTTCCATAAAATCGTTATAATATTCTTGTTCCATAGCTGGATCTCCTTATTAATGCGCTGTAAAAATGCAATTTTATTATACTAAAGGTTAGAATAGGGATGTACAAAATGACTTTCTAAGCCTAAAGTAACCTTTTCATTTTTTATTATTTTAGACGGATTAATAGTAAAAAGTAGATCCGCCTTTTTCTTTCCAACACGAGAAGAGACAATATTATATGCATGTTTGAGCCTTGGTGCGCGCCCTCTATTTGAATGGCAATCAGAGGCAACAACGCATACCATATTTCTTAAAATTAATTCCATAGCAGTTTTAGTTATTCTCCTACCTGCAAGACCAGTAATCGATGTGCTGTTTACCTGAATTAAGCATCCCATCTCGATAAACTTAATAAGAAAATACGTATCTTGTATAACTTCACGGTATCTTTCAGCATGAGCCAGTATTGGAATATAACCTGCATTTAAAAGGCCATAGAGTAAACATTCCGCGTTCTGTGGAATAGCTATAAGAGAAAACTCAACTAAAACATATTTTGAATTGTTTAGTGTTAGGCACTTGTTTTGCTTCAAATGACTTAATGTATATTCATCCAGAAAAAGTTCATTGCCTAATAGAATTTCAACATTAATATTGCTCTCTTCTTTAAGCTTGTTAATTCTGTCATAAGTGTTAAACAATGTTGCAGTGTCATAATTGTTCGCACCGCAAATATAATGCGGTGTCGAAACAATTTGGCTTATGTCATCATTTTGTGCAGTCCGAAGCATGTCCAAAGTCATCTCATCATCCATCGCCCCGTCATCAAGTGATGGCAATATATGTGTATGTAAATCTCTCATCATTCTAATTCTCCCGTAAATAAATTAATTACAATCTGCTTTTTAACAATTCTTTTGTATTCTCTAGTAAGCTTCTTTAAGCCTTTACAGTTTTACTTTTCGATATTAATAGTAAATACCGTTGAACCCGTTTCAGTCTTTTTAAAGAATACTTGTTTATTTGCTAAATCGACTAGAGTTACTTCAGACCAATTAGTATCTGTACCAACCAATTCGGCTATCATGTTCTTTATATCTTCACTTTGGTCAGCTACAGAGTACCATTTTACATTGTCTATACTAACCTGGTCAGGTGTTGTTCCAAAAAACTCTTTCATTAGAACATTAATTCCAACCTCTGATAACTTGACATTTTCTTTTCCTGTCTTAATGACAGCAGTTATGACATTACCATCTATAGTAAGCTCTAAATACTCGCTAGGATAAAGACCTGGTTCTGCTCCTAAATTTATTTTTAGGCTAACATTTAAGTTATCATAACCACTCTTTTTTAGTGTCCCGGTTATTGTAACGGTGTCTCCAAATACACCACGTATTGTCCCTAAAGAAACACTTTCTTTACCTGTCCCCAACAATCCTGAAACAGGTATATTGCTAATGTTTTTGATCTTTTTATTTATAGGTATACTATTTACTTTTGAAGTTTCTAATTCAGCGTCTTGTGGGTTTGCAACTATTTTGATAGACGACACCCTCTTACTATTGCCAAAACTACTCAAGTCAAGTTCAGCAGTATTTTTGTCAACTAAAACCCCCTTAATAGATTCTCCTCCAATGGTAATATAAATTTCTGAAGGTGAAATTTGAGGTGTTTGTATAGGGTCATCATCGTCACTGTTACCGCCACCAGTAGCGCCGCCAGCAGTCGTCGGAGCTTTAGTAGGTGTAGGAGTTGGGATATCTTCCATGCCAGGAACATAATCCCCTTCTATTGCTTCACCACCAATATTTGCGATATAACCCTTATAAATTAGTATTGAATCTGGTTTGGTTTCAATTGATACATGATTTGCTTCAATTTCAGCCTTATCAATTGTACCGCTACCCTTTATTGTGCTTGAAGCATTGATATGCATCATATTAATTGTACTATTATCTTGAATCTCTATGGATGAGCCTGTAGCCCTACCTGATATGTTTAATGTACCTATAACACCACTTTCCACTTTAACACTAACGCCCGCAGCATCAACGGTTACCAAATCAAAATCTCCGTCAAACGCTACACTTTCTCCTGGACCTACCATAATAATCTGCACATTGTTAAATCCTGTTGATGTAACATTTTCTTCTACAAGTTTTACACCACTTAGAATTTGACTGTAATTTATTACTGTGTTTCCATGCGCAAGAACTTTAATTCTACCATCATACTTAATCACATACATAGTACCTTCAACTTGCGTATTATTAAGAGTTATACTATTCTCTCCACCACCGCTAATTACTAAATCTCCCTTAATAACTACTCCGTCCAGAACTACATTTCCATCATCCACACCCTCAGAGATGTATAGGTTTCCTTCAATGATCATATCTTTGAGTAGAACGTCCTTTGTATTTACTAATAGACCTTTAGAAGTGTTGTTAGAATATGTTCCTGATGTACTGATAATATCATCTAATATATTATCAATAATCTTTAATGCTTCAGCTCTTGTAATATTCTCATTTGGCGCAAACCTATTACCTGGTCTGCCTAAAATGTATTTGTTCTGCACTAAAGCATCAACAGCGTCTTTTGCCCACAATGCTATTTGATTAGAATCAACAAACTTATCAGAAGCACTTTGATTTTCAACTTGAATATTAAAAGCACGATACAGCATAACTGCGGCTTCTTGCCGCGTAATATTGTTAGATGGTCCAAACATGTTATTGCCAATGCCCACGGTTACCCCTGCTGCAACAGATTTTGCAACCTTGTCAGCATACCACTCGTTCGAAGGCACATCAATAAATTGTTCGTCAGATTTGTTGACAAAATTCATTACACTATCAATAATGGTAACGAATTCAGCTCTCGTGATACTTGCGTCAGGCCTGAAACTACCATCAGGCACACCTTTAACAATGCCCCTAGCTGCCCATTTAATAATTACTTCCTCAGCCCAGTGGCTTGTTATATCCGGGAAAATAGCATATGTCTTTACTACTAAAAATGCTGAAAATAATAAAACTAAACATAAGGAAATAACTCTCTTACATGCTCGGCTCATATAACCGACCTCCCTAGTTCTACTTATTCAGCACCCCATCAAATTAAAAATACGAAAACCTTTCTTTCATTTATGTATATTTATTAAGTTAATGTAAATCTTACCATACTTCTTTAAAATTGGCAACATAAATTTACCTTTTAGCACAAGACTTGTAATACACCAAGTGTACAACGTATTCTAAAGCTTTATGTATATTTATACTTTGTAATACATATTAATACACAGGGTTGACATAATGCTCCCCAGTGTATACACAGCAAGAATATTACAAATCCATGTTTAATACTTTGTGATACATTAAGTAATTCAATTTCCAAGAATCCAGTATCCAAATGAATTTTAATACATTTCTGTTTTTTAAATTATCAAAAAACAATCAATAATGGCAAAAACGTGCGCTATTATTAACTTTATTTTTCTTTTTTTCCAAACTATCCACTTAAGTGAATTTTGAACTAATATATAGATAAGATAGTAAAAATCCCCTTCATTAACAGGGGAAATACTTCTTGAATGCAAACTCATCGAAAGAGAATCTTCAAACTTTGAAGGCAACTTTTAAAAACTGTTTTGTTTGTTTATTTGAATTTCACTATAGTTATTTTAACAAACATAATTAAGAACTGCTTGTTTTCTCCTGCTTCATTGCATTTCTATATTTTGCAGGCGTTATTCCCATATGCTTTTTGAATCGCCTAATAAAACTAGAAGAATCATGATAACCCACAGAAGCTCCTATGTCTTGAATTGACAATTCTGTTTCAGTAAGGAGTTCTTTGGCTTTTTCCATACGCCTCAATAGCAGGTATTCCGAAGGATACATGCCTGTATGCTCCTTATATGTTAACGACAGATTTGCAGCGCTCATATTATACATATCTGCAATTGTACCCATACTAAGATCAGGATCGGAGTAATTTTTGCGAATATACTCAATAATCTCCCCTATTACAGGATCATCTTTATCGGTGTTTCTCTCTTCTTTTGAAAGGATATCATTACAAAGCTGCCGTAGAATATCAATTAAATCCGAAACTTTTCTACACTTAGACAATTCAAAAATATCATAGTACTGTATAGTATCTTTAGAAACATCTCCATAACTGAGATATTTATTTAGAAGCAGACCAATAATATCATTGTATATAATACGAAAAGCGAATAACGAAAACTTTTTATCTGTGAGAATTTGTAATAACTCGTTAATACGGTCATTTAGTGCGCGTGCATCGCCTGCGTAAAGAGCTTTACGAAATCCGTCAATATAGTTTTGTGAGAACGGCTCAATGTCTTTTGCTGCCGAACTGACATCAGAAAACCATAAGACGCGCTCATTTCCCATGACAAATCGATTGTCGTATGCCGTTCCAGCTTCGAAATATGCAGCGGTAGCTTCAGAAAAGTCAACATGTATATTACTTACAGCTATTACCGCTTCACTATCTATTGAGGAAAGGATAGTCTTTGCATTATTAACCCATAATTCCAGCGCTTCTTTTGTATTACCAAATAGTAGGTACAAATATTGTTCCTGATCAACAATTTCCATACCATATCCATTAGCGTTCTCTTCATTTTCAGGCAAGGCAAATAAGTCGTCCAGCCATTCATCTTCAGGGGAAATCAGCGACATAAGTAGAACACAGTAAAAGTCACAATTGATGCGCATTCCTAGCTTCTCGGCTTCCCTAACTGCCTTTTCACGAGGAGAAATCCGACCTTTTACAAACTTCTTTATAAAGTCGGCTTGACAAGCTGCTTTACTTTCATCAAGACGGGAATGCAAAGCCAAATTTTGTCCTTTTAAGGTTTCTATTCCCCTTCGAATAGAGGTGAACCCATCATCTGAATTCGTATCATCACCAATACTTTTCTGCAATTCTTTTATAGGCCTTACGTGCATGCGGGAAAAATAAACAACCAACAAGCTACAAGGTATACATAACAAAAGCATAAATAACGCAAACGTCAATCGTGAACGTGCTGTTTGCAATTCCACTGTTTCATGCGGGATGAGTGACACATAATGCATATCAAGGTTGCTACCATCTTGAGCAAATAACAGGTACTTTTCACCGTCTTCTGTTTTTATATTCCGTACAATTGTGCCCTCAATTCCAGATATTTCGTTGCGGATGACGTCATCAGGAATGTCGATCGGACGGGTTGCTGCTAGAACTTCATGACCATAGAATATGTACATATTTCGCATTCTATTTATTTCATCTATTAACATACGCTCGTACGAACTATCTCTCACAAGAAAAATTGCGTTACCTACGGTAAACCTGCCATCCATACGCAAAGGTATAATAATGGTTGTAATTTTTTTATTCGCGTCACTGATTAAAACACTCTGAACACTTTTGTTTGGTAAAATATATATGTCTTCACGTTTGCTTTGTAAGATGGATCGTAATGAGTCGGATGGAATATTATCATAATGCATAAGTTTCTCGGCATATGTTTTAAGTGAAACCGAAGTACCAGAAGAATACAAATATTCATCTTCATAGAAAGTAACATATAGCTGATCAAAAAAGCTATCAGCATTATATGAAGCTAAATATTCCTTTAGATTATATGCCCTCATAGCATTACCTTCAAGCATAAATGGCGCTACATATGGTGAAAGGCTAATTTGATTTGCAATATTAATAAGTGCGGTTAACTTCTCTTCATGCTGTATCCTTAAAGCACTAAGGCGATTAGTATTTTCTTCTACAATGCTGTCATGAATAGCTGAAGTATAGCTATTATTAACATAAATTCCTACACCAATAAAGAGTATAGCCATAACAACTGCATATGAGATTATGTAACGATGTAAAAGAGAACGAAAAACAACCTTCTTCATTGCACACTCCTGTAGTGTTTTACACTAACCGTGTAACGGCAATGTATAATAATCAAAAAGTTAAGTTCTGACTTGTCAAATCTGTTGTATGTTTCCCTGATTACCCTTCATATTGTTATATATTTTAGGTTAGCTGTACAATATACTAAATCTGAAATATTGTACAGCTAAACCTTATATAGTTACATCGCAAAAGCCTTTATTGATTTTACCATGATATTCTACTGGTTCGCAAGGTAATTGTCATAGGCCTTCTGATATAGCTCTATGTATCGATCTACGCCTACAGATTTCGCTGTATCCAAGAATGTTTGCCAATTGCTATCCGTTACACCATTCGTGATGAAGTTGGCTATGGATTCTTTCATGAATTTTTCAATTTCATTATACAAACGTGAAACTTCAACAGCTTCATCGCTACTCATTTTAGCTAGTCTATACAGATAGTCAAAAGAATTAGTTTCAAGCACTCCAGCTGCCTCATAAGCTTTACTGCTCTCATAACGTTCAACGCGGTGTGGTGGCATTTCGTATATATCAAAATAATAATCGCCAGGTGCGAAGAACTGTCCATGATAAACAGGAACATATTGATACAGGCCATTGTTTTCAGGAATATAAATTATCTCATATTTTCCAGCCTCATTTATCCTCATACATGGATCAATTGGTCCACCTTCTTGGATTGGTCCGTTAACTGATACCATCATGGTTTCGGTTTCCATTTGTGCATCCAACCATTGAAGTGTTTCAGGTATATGCTTATTAGCGACGGTCAAACAAGCTCCCATAGAAGGTACTTCAAGAATTCGGGGAACACTTACTCCATACTCACTTGCAGGCGGAAGTATGGAAACATACATTTCAGCCGTTTCTGGCTGTAGGGCTGTATTTATTAGTCTTAGATAAGTTGTATATCCAACTCTTCCGGCATTCATCTTTGTACCCCATACATTAGAGTCCTGGGTAATAGCCTCTTGATCAAGCAAACCTTCATCATAGCACATGTGCAACCATTCACAGGCGGCACGGAATCCGTCCATATAGCCTGGGAACATAACTTTTTGGTCATCATCAATACATGCATATACCCATCTTTGGAGCGGTACACCGAAGTTTGCAAAATGAGTGTAAACACCTTGGGTTTGGTGAATTAAATCTGCTGCTGAAAATGGAATTTCATCAGCTTCGCCATTACCATTCATATCATTATCACGGAAAGCGCGTAGTACATTTGTCAACTCATCGATTGTTTTCGGAATATCCATACCTAGTTTGTCAAGCCACGCTTTGTTAATATAGTGGTTACCATCATGGTTTACATTCTGAGCTGTGAGGTTTCCAATATAGTACATCTTTCCATCAGATGCTGGTATGGATGCGTTAGCACTGTTCATAAACAATCTACTGTAATAATTCGGCATATTCTCTTCTAGATAATCATCCAATGGAACGAGAATTTGCTGCGTTACACCATACTCTTCCACGTCTACATCACCACGGATAATTACATCTGGCCAATTGGTAGAAGCAAACATTAAATTGAGTCTTGTTTTCCAATCACCGTCTTTTACAAGTTCCCAATCAACATGTATACCAGTTTTTTTCTCAAGCTCTTTATAAAACCACAGATTTTCAAAGTCCACTTGTTGGTTTTCCAACACATATTGGAATACATGCAGAGTAATTGGTTCGTCACTACCTTGGTCCGCTCCCTTTTTAGGTGTACTGTCTGTAGGTTCTGTCCCCTTAGGTGTATCAGATCCTGGGCTTGTTGCCGGTATGCCACAAGCTGTTGTCAACATAATAAATACAAGTACTAATATAAGTAGTGTTTTTTTCATTCCTTTCAACTCCTTCTTTAAATAAATTATATTATTTACACCGCTACTTGCGGTAAAAATCTTTTTCAAGAACTCAGCCGTAAATTAATTAGCCTTTCAAAGAGCCAAGCATGACACCTTTAATAAAGTATTTCTGCATAAATATATAGAGGATAACAGCAGGAGCAGTTGAAACAACTATACAACAGTATTTTGCAACTGCAGCTTTACGTATTGCATCGGTCATCCCCTTCGTATCATTTGCATAAGCTGAAAAAAAGGCATCTGTAGATGTACTACTTGAAAGAGTAGCAATAATCTCTCGAAGAATTGTTTGTAGTGGTAACTTGGAGCGATCCCTGATATAGACAAGTGCAGTAAAATAATCATTCCATCGCGCAACACCGTAATATACACAAAGTACAGCAATTATTGTACCCGACAGTGGTAGAACTGTACTGAAGAAATATGTAAAATGTGTAGCCCCGTCCATAACTGCAGCTTCGTACAGTTCATCGGGAATATTCATTGAAACATACGTCCTTGCCACCATCAAATTCCATATAGATACGCTATTTATAATAATCATAAGTATGACAGTATCGTGTAGTCCAAGTCTCTGATTCATTAAAAACTGAGGAATTAAACCACCTGTAAAAAACATTGTGAAGACAAAGTAGAAGTTAACGGCTTTTTTCCCAGCAAACTTTCTGCTTAAGGCATACGCAGCCATCATTGTTACTATAACGCTCAAAGCAGTACCAGCAATAGTATAAAAAATAGAATTTTTATAGGAGTTTAGTAGTTCTTTATGCTCGAAAACAGCTTCATATCCAATCATCGAAAAATCCTTAGGCCAGAAAAGTACATTTCCTGCTATGACAGCATCTGGATCTGAAACAGAAGCAATAATGATAAACCAAAGTGGGTATATAATAGCAAACAAGGCTGTTACCCAAAAGATTCCGTTAAGAACATCAAAAGTCTTATCTCCAATAGTTTTTTTAACTTTTACAGCTGTACCCTTCACTTCATGTCCCTCCTAAAATAAGCTAGTCTCGCCGAAACGTCTTGCTATCCAATTCACAGTTACAATCATGACGAAATTAATAACATTAATAAAAAGACCAATGGCTGTTGTGTATGAGAACTGAGCTTTAGTCAGCCCCATCTCATATACATACACGCCTATGATATCCGAGGTTAACATGTTGCCCGGTGTTTGCATCAGCAATGCCTTATCTGTATTTGATACCAATAGACTACCGCAATTGAGAATGAGCATCATTACTACTATGGGTATCAGATGAGGAATGTCAATGTGACGAATTTTTTGTAACTTAGTCGCACCATCAATGGTAGCTGCTTCATATATTCCAGGATCAATACCCGTTAATGCAGCTATATATATTATTGTATTCCAACCCGAGTGCTGCCACATATCTGAGGCAATATACAGGGTACGGAACCAGCCGGGCTCGATCATGAAGTGCACCGATTTACCACCCAATGTTTTAATCAGACTGTTAACAACACCGCTATCAGGTGATAAGAACAAATATAAAATACCTGCCATTACCACAGTAGATATAAAATGTGGTACGTAAATGACTGTCTGCGTAAACTTTTTAAATCGAGACCATTCGATTTGATTTAACAAAATGGCCATCATAATAGGAAGTGGAAATCCCCAGAGCAATCCATATAGGTTAAGTAAGAATGTATTTGATATTAGTCTTTCAAAATAATATGCGTTGAAAAAATCAACGAAATTTTTTAACCCGACCCATTCACTACCAGTAATACCGCGGACGGCTTTGTAATCTCTGAATGCAATTTGAATTCCATACATTGGGAGGTAACAAAATATAAAAATAAGTACAATTGCAGGCAATAACAATACATACAATTGCCAATCCCTTTTAATGGATTCACCCATTCTTTGAAGGAGAGTACCTTTTTTACGTCCAGTAGTAGCGTATTTTGAGTTCATTTTATCATCCCTTCTGCTTTACTTCATTTTCGAATCGTCAAACATCATTTCACACTAAGACTTTTTCGCCTAAAGCATAAGTATTTATGAGTAAAAAAACTTTAATGGTTTTATAGGGTTTGTTGTGTATTCGCACCAAATAGTCTTGACGTTTTTGTTATTGATTTTTTGTTGTATCATTAGCTCTGGAGCGATTTGTGTAAAGATTTCTGTTTATATTATATTTCGATTTTATTCTAACATGGCATATAGCGGGTCGTACATCACTTAAATTTTTGTATACTATTAACAATGTTATAATCAAATCTGCAAAATTTTTGTATATTTCCACAACACAGCGACAATATATGGTTTGCTTGTTTCTATTCTTTTAATAAGGGTAATCTATAATATCGACTTTATATAAAAATTGACATAATATTGCCATGCAACTCTTGTTACTTTACATTCCGTATACTATAATGGAGTTGATAGCTCATTAGGCTATGCAGGAGATAGATAACATGATTAAGTTACTCATTGTTGACGACTCAACATTTATGAGAGTAAAGATAAGAAATCTTTTAGAATCAGAACCTGAAATTAAAATCGTTGGTATTGCAAGGGACGGAAGGGATGCTGTAAAAAAAACACTCATCCTTAAACCCGATGTTATTACTATGGATATTAATATGCCCGACATATCTGGCATTGAAGCTGTTGAAATGATTATGGAGAAATGTCCTACTCCTATTATTATGATCAGTTCATTATCTTATTCTGGCTCAAAAATAACTCTTGAAGCTCTGGAAAAAGGTGCCGTTGACTTTATTCACAAAGACCAATTGTCAGAAGAGATACTAATAAACAAAATATTCGTTGCAAATAGTGCAAAACTTGGCACCACATGTACAAAAACCGGGTCAACTATTGATATAGCTTCAAAAACAGATTTAAAGCATGATATTGATAAATTAAGCGATACAGGATCCGACGTTGTAAAGCCATCGGATATTAGCAAGAAAAAAGTATCCAAAAAAAAGCAAACTACAATAGATATTATCCACCCGGATGAGAGTCTGATCAATTTAGAGAATGTCAGAGCAAAATCCACCTATCGTGAAATTGAAACATCCGATGAATTCATTGATATTAGCATACCAAAAATATCAACATACGACGATAGTTCTGAAATCCCAGAAGATTCATTAACAGCTAACCGAAAATTCTCAATTATTGGTATTGGAATATCAACAGGTGGTCCCAAGGCATTATCACACCTATTGCCTAATATTTCACCCGATATTCCTGCTAGTATTGTAATTGCGCAACATATACCAGCTGCTTTCTCAAAACCTTTAGCTGAAAGATTAGATGGAGCATCTAATATAACAGTTAAGGAAGCAGAGGATGGGGAGTTCTTGATTCCAGGATATGCATATCTATGTCCAGGTGGAAAACATATGGTTATTGAGCATACTGGATTTATCACTCTTTATGATAAGGAGATTTTCCCTAATCATCATTTTTGTCCATCCGCCAGTATACTAATGTCTACTATTGCTAGAGCATATGCTGATAAGGCTTTATGTATAATAATGACTGGAATGGGTTCAGATGGCCTAGAAGGTATTGCTGAAGCCAGAAAAAGCGGAAGTTATATCATGGCTCAATCTGAAAACTCTTCTACAATTTTCGGTATGCCCAAGGCAATTATTAGCAATAATCTTCAACATGAAATTGTTCATCTTGATCGCATGGCAGAGCGAATAAATAAGTTATGTGTTAAATAGCTAATGCAATCAGTGATATAGCATTTTTTGTGTTAAATATTTTAGTCCTACTTTAGCTAAAAAAATGACCTCATTCCATTATGGATGAGGCCATTTTTAAACAAATCATTCTTTTATTATATCGCCCACATTATCAAAAACATATTGTGGACGGTATGGGAACTGTTCAATTCCCTCTCGTGTGGTAACACCACTTAACACTAAAACAGTATCAATACCAGATTCTATACCAGCAACTATATCGGTATCCATTCGATCACCAATGATCGCTATATCCTCACTGTGGTAACCAAGTTTCCGTACAGCATTACGCATTATCACTGGATTAGGCTTTCCTATGTAATAAGCTTGCTTACCTGTCGTCAGTTCTATTGGGGCCATTAATGCACGTGTTGCAGGAACAATTCCTTTTTCGGTAGGACCTGTTAAGTCAGGGTTTGTACCTATGAGTTTTGCGCCCTTACTAACTAAAAAAACAGCCTTTTCAATTTTCTCAAAGTTATAGCTTCGTGTTTCCCCAATGACAACGTAATCAGGATTGACATCATTCATCGAAATGCCTGCATCATATAAAGCATTTATCAGTCCAGCTTCCCCTATAACATATGCACTTCCACCCGGACATTGACTTTGTAAAAACATTGCTGTGGCTAATGCACTCGTATAAAAATGTGTTTCGTCAGCTTCAATACCCAGCCGGCTCAGTTTTTGCATCAGTTCTTTGGGAGAACGTTCACTACTGTTTGTTAAAAAGAGAAAATCTTTCTTTTCCTCTTTAAGCCAATTCACAAAGGGAATAACACCATCCAATAGGCGATTTCCGTGATAGATCACTCCATCCATATCACATATATATCCTTTTTTACTTCTAAGTGCCACCATAATCTCCCACCCCTCTTTATTACTCTTTATTACTAGTATCTCGTTCGATTTATAAAACCACATCCATATTTATGGATTTACTATAGCATACAAAATCCCTTTAAACAATGCTGACCTTGAATAAAAGAATTTTGGTTATTTAGATAAGAAACATATGTAACACTGCCTCTGAAAAATTTAAACTTGTAATATGTGGTGACATTTCTAAAATGCTTGACACTGCTTTGCCTGCTATGTTAGAATAATCGGGCGTGGTTATACAAGTATTTTTTGGAGAGATGGCTGAGCTGGTCGAAGGCGCACGACTGGAAATCGTGTAGGCGTTGATAGCGTCTCGAGGGTTCGAATCCCTCTCTCTCCGCCAAACCCCTTGCAGACACTGAGTTTGCGAGGGGTTTTAATTTTATAACCACATCCCTATGCGTGTTTGCTAATATTCAACACCTTTTAAGGCCCACTTTTCATATTCTTTAAATCCTGGTCTGTCCAAAATAAATCCTATGTGTCCCTTCCCTTCAACCGCTCCTGAATCAATGTATCTTTCAACATAATCATATGTATTCCTAATAACTCTGTGTTTCATATGAGTTTCACTCCACTTGAACTTATGCCGGAACCGTGATTTAATTATTAGAAGAATATATAACTTTTTTAGAATTTAATAAAATCAGTAATGTGTAAAAACTAAATAAAGAATAAAACTGGAGGTAGACCATGAAGAAGACAATACTAGGAAAAACAAACTTACATGTTACAAGAGTTGGCTTTGGAGTTTTGCCACTACAAAGGGTATCCATGGATGAAGCAACTCGGATTCTCAATAAAGCCTATGAAAACGGTGTTAATTTTTATGATACTGCAAGAGCCTATTCTGATAGCGAAGCGAAAATTGGGAACGCATTAAGCTCTGTCCGTAAGGATATTATTATTGCAACAAAAACACATTCAAAAGATTCAAAAACATTTTGGGAACACTTAGAGACAAGCCTTGAAATGCTAAAAACCGATTATATTGACATTTATCAATTTCATAATCCTGACAGTGTTCCTATGGAAGATGATGAATTATATAATGCTATGCTGGAGGCAAAAAATAAAGGTTATATCCGCCATATAGGTATAACTAATCATAGTTTTGAAAATGGTAAAAAAGCCGTGGAATCAGGACTATATGAAACGCTACAATACCCACTAAATCATATTTCCTCAAAAAAGGATCTTGAGCTTGCACTCCTATGCAAAGAAAATGATGTGGGATTTATTGCCATGAAAGCACTCTCGGGTGGACTTATTACCGATGCTGAAATTTCTTTTTGTTATCTGTGGCAGTATCCACATGTGGTACCCATTTGGGGAATACAAAGAGAAGAAGAGCTGGATCAGTTTATTGAGCTGGAGAAAAACCCACCAGTTTTAAATAAAGATAGACAAAAGCAAATAGATATTGACAAAAAAGAGCTCTCTGGAAGCTTTTGCAGAGCGTGCGGATATTGTCTTCCCTGTCCGGTTGATATTCCCATTCCTACTGCTGCCAGGATGAAATTTTTGCTCAGAAGAGCACCATATCAAAACTTTATAACTGATGAGTGGCAAAAAAAGATGGATCGTATTAATAACTGTATTGAGTGCAATCACTGTGTTAATAATTGCCCATATCATTTAAATACACCAGAGCTGCTAAAAGAGATGTTAGAGGATTACACAGCTTTTATTAATGAACTTGAGTAATTACTACAAAAATCTGAGATATCTGGATATAATCCAGGATATTTTCAATACAATATACATACAAACTATTTTGCGGGGATTAAACAACCATGAGTGATAGGTTTAAAAAGCTTTATATGTTCTTTAAAAGAGGCTATCGCATATATTCAGGTGCAAAAATTTCTTTTTTGGCAGCACAAACCTGTTTTTATGTTATCCTTGCCTTTTTTCCCTTTATCGTTTTTGTACTGACCTTAATAAGGGCGACTAACCTTGATGACACCCTATTTATGCAGGCATTATCAAGTTTTATGCCACAGTCTACCTATACTTTAACATTACAAATCCTAGAAAACGCGCAGGCAAACAAGAGCTTCTTTATATCTATAAGTGGGGTAATAGCTTCATTATGGCCTTTTACTAAGGCCGTCCAGTCACTTATGGTCAGTATTAATACTGTTTATGGTATAGAAGAAGGAACGTTAATTAAAAGGCTGGGGCTTTCCATGTTTCTTACAGCTGCTTTCATAATATTAATAATATTATCCATGGTAGTACTGCTTTTCGGCCGTAATATTGGAAAATTAATATTCGGGTATTTAGGCTCCCCCGATACCTTTTTTAGGGTTTTAGATTACTTGCGTTATGAATTCTCTGTGTTTATTTTATTGATTATTTTTGTTATTCTCTACAAAACAATGCCCCGCAAGAAACTAGCAGTAAGAGATGTAATCCCCGGTGCTGCATTTTCAACGTTTTGCTGGTTAATACTTTCTTCTGCATATTCACTTTTAATAGGCCGATTCTTTAAATTTGCTTCAATATATGGTGGATTATTAGGGATAATTCTTCTTATAATCTGGTTATATTGGGCTATGCACATTATACTAATAGGTGCGGTTATCAATGTCGTTATTTCAGAAAAGAGAATGAGTACGTAGGGCCATTACCTTTTATCAATATTTGCAAGTTTCCGTGCTTGATCTTCAGTTATTAGCGCACCAATAATATCATCCAAGTCACCATCAAGGATTTGATCAATTTTATATAATGTTAAATTTATCCGATGATCGGTTACTCTTCCCTGCGGATAATTGTAGGTACGAATTCTCTCGCTCCTATCGCCCGTTCCTACCTGTGACCTTCTGTTTTCTGCAACAGAAGAATCAAGATTTGCCTGCGCTATTTCATATAACTTTGCTTTTAGTACTCGCATTGCCTTTTCTTTGTTTTTATGCTGAGATCTTTGATCCTGGCATGTCACAACAATACCCGATGGAAAGTGAGTTATTCTAATTGCTGATGAAGTTTTATTTACATGCTGCCCTCCGGCACCTGAAGCCCTGTATGTGTCCACCTTAATATCTGCAGGATTAATTTCAACCTCAGGTACATCATCCACTTCAGGCAATACCGCTACTGTTACTGTGGAAGTGTGAATCCTTCCCCCTGATTCAGTTGTGGGAACACGCTGAACTCTATGCACGCCGCTTTCATATTTCAATCTGCTGTATGCACCTTTCCCCTCTATCGAAAAGACAACTTCTTTAAAGCCACCAAGCTCTGTTTCATTTGCATCAATAATATCATATGTCCAATTTCTGCTCTCAGCATACATTGTATACATTCTAAAAAGGACACCTGAAAATAAAGCAGCCTCATCTCCACCAGCGCCGCCACGTATTTCTATAATGACATTCCTTTCATCATTAGGATCTTTAGGCATCATCAGCAATTTGAGCTCATGGGTGGTCTTTTCGATCCCTGCCTGAGCCTGCTCAATCTCAGCCATAATCATTTCTCTAAGCTCTTTATCTGGCTTTTCTTCAAGCATTTCTTCAGAATCCTCAATAGTTTTTTTATAGGATTTGTATTCACGGAATTTTTCAACTATTTCGGTAAGCTCTGAATACTCCTTCATAAGCTTAGTATACTGTTCCTGATCAGATATGATTTCTGGATCAGTTAATTTTATATTTATTTCTTCATATCTATTTTCGATTAAAGCTACTTTATTAAACATAAATATTCTACCTTTCAGAGAAAGTGTGGCTTAACGAATGCTATTATAGCATATCTACGCTATTTTCATCAAGCAGCTGAAAACTACAATTCTGCGGTTTATTAAACATATCTTTTTTCCAATCACTACTTGATTTTGACTTGTGGTAAATCCTCTTTCCAAGCCTACCTGTTTTTTTGCTATAAACTCGCAACTTGTGACTTTGAACATATCTATTCTTCAAATAGTTGCCTTATCTCCTGCTTTGTAAGCTTTTGAATCATAGTTTCACCCGGTTTTATAACTAAGTCTATCATTTCCTTTTTCTTCTTTTGCAACTTAAGTATTTTTTCTTCTATTGTTTTTCTTGTGATGAGTTTGAAAACCTGTACTACTTTATCTTGGCCAATCCGGTAAGCACGGTCAGTTGCTTGTTCTTCCACAGCAGGATTCCACCATGGATCGTAGTGTATGATGGTATCTGCGCCTGTAAGAGTTAAACCAGTTCCCCCAGCTTTCAAAGACAATAGAAACACATCATTTTCACCATCATTAAATCTTGAAACAATTGATGCCCTTTCTATCGCAGGTGTTTTCCCGGATAGATAAAAATACCCAACACCTTTACTTATTAGCTCTTGTTCTATTATATCAAGCATTGATGTAAACTGTGAAAACAACAACACTCTATGCCCTGATGACAAAAGTTCATCTAAAAGCTCATCAAGAAGCTCAAGCTTTCCACTACCGCCATGGTAATCATCGAGGAAAGATGATGGATGACAACAAATTTGTCTCAGTCTTGTTAACGCCGCCAAAATTTGTATATGGCTTCTTTCGAAACCTCTTTGCTCTATGTTATCCTCAATCTCATGTCTTGCCTGTGCTAAGACAGCGCTGTAAATTTTCCTTTGTTCCTCGGTTAAATCACATGTAATGGTAGATTCAATTTTTTCGGGCAGTTCGGCCAGAACATCTTTTTTCATCCTGCGAAGGATAAATGGACGTATATAACGGCTCAAATCTGAACTTGCTTCTTTGCTTGCCTCATTTACTATGGCTTTTTCAAATCTTTCCTGAAAAGTCTGCTGCGTATAAAGATAGCCCGGCATAATAAAATCAAATATCGACCATAACTCCATCAAAGAGTTTTCCATAGGAGTACCCGTTAGTGCAAAACGGTTCTGTGCTGAGATTTTTCTTATGGCCCTTGCTGACTGAGTATAGTGATTTTTTACATGTTGTGCTTCATCAATAAAGCAAAATGAAAAACGGTATCCCAAATATGCTGATATATCACGTCTTATAAGTGGGTATGATGTAATAACTAAATCGTAATCATCAATTTGCTCTAAAAGAGGCTGCCTTTGCACTTGGTTACCTATTACAGCCAAAACTTTAAGCTCTGGTGTAAACTTCTCTGCCTCAGAAACCCAGTTGTAAACAAGCGAGGTAGGGGCAATAACAAGTGCAGGTCCTTTACTTTCTTCTTTTTCAGACAGAACAAGAGTTAGTACCTGTAAAGTTTTACCAATACCCATGTCATCTGCAAGAATCCCCCCAAGTCCACTTTTTGTTAGAAACTTAAACCATTGAAAACCAACCTTTTGATAACCTCTCAGAACATTTTCAAGTGATTTTGGTATCTCATATACCTCATTTTTTATTTGAGAAAGCCTTTCCACATACTGCTCGAAATCATGTGTCTTTTCAATAATTCCGTTATCTGTTTCATCAAGATACTTATCAATATAGAAAGCCCTATACTTAGGCACATAAAACTTGCCATCGTTCAGATCCATTGGGCTAATGTCTAATTGGTCTGCAATATTTAGCAAAGCATCTAAATCTGGATGCTGCTCTAAAGGTAATATACCACCATCTTTCAGACGATAAAATTTCTTCTTTCTTCTCAGCGATTGAAGAATACCCTTTAATTCATCTGAATCAATATTCTCGGTATCGAATGTAATCTCAAGCATATCGTCCAGCAAAGACACGCGGCCTGTAATGTGAATACTCCTTTTAACAGTCACTTTATTAAAATCTTCAGAGTAATATACATCGGCTACCGCTTGGAGTTCTTTAAGACTTTCAAAAACAAACAGATAAATTCTCTCTTTATCCATCAGGCAGTATTGGTCATCATCAATGTAGAAACCACTTTCTTTTAGAATGTTAATGATTGGCAGTTCTTTTTCAATATCCCTGAGAATAAAGCCTGAATCTGAGCTAAGTGAACTATCCCCTGAAGCAGGGTTTATTCTGTGTTTTCCATAAACAAACACCACTTTAGCACTAATACCTTTTTTATATTGATCAAGATAGACTTCGGCTTTCAGTGACTCCTGTACTATTTGCTTCTTTAAAGATGGACTTACAAAGACTATACCCGTCTTCTTCATTATAGGTACAACTTCGGATATAAAGCGATCGTGGTAGTTCACCGGCACAATAAATTCATGTGCTTCAGCTTGCTTAAATCCTTCATTAACTATAGATAAATATTTATGCTGCATTTCAGGTACTTTGTAAATTTTTCCGTTAAGATAATAGAAGACCGAATCAGGTATTAGTTGTTCCGGGATATTTCCATCACTAAACTTTATGGACAGCCACTCATCCAATTGTCTAATCTCAAATGTAACAGGAAGCTCTTCCTCCACAATGGGTACTGTATTTACATCATCGGAAAACATCGAAGCAGTAATACTATTTCCCGACATGATATTGAGAAATTTCTCAAAGTTTGAGGGAGTCAATACAATATTCCTACCCTTAACCAGCCCTCTATGACTACCTACATCGTAATAAAATAGTTCGAGGTTGGTTAAGTAAATATCTGTTAGTAGCTCCATTATTTGAGCATCTAATCCGGAGTAATGCTGTTTTCTACTATCAAGAATCAGCTGGTTCCCAAAACGTAGCTTTTTCCCAGTAATCCATGCATCTAAAAACTCATCCATGCTTTTAACAACATATGAGCGTCCCACACCTGTTTTAAGCTCCAGATACACATCAATGGTAGAACTATTTTTAGAGACATGAAGTGTAGGGTATAAATGTATCTGTTCTTTTTGCCCCTCAAATAAACCTCTTTTCTCCGAGTCCATCCTGTTAAAAATCGCATTAACAGCTCTGTAGCTGTTTTTGTATTTAATTGCTTGATTTTCTGCAACCCGATTTAATTCAAAAAGCGCTGCGGCAATATGTTTACAGGGTTTTCTCATCTCTTTATAGTACGCACATGTACAATTTTCCGCATAGATATCATTATTAGAATTCGTAAATAGCTTGACAGTGTAGTTATGTGTGCCCCGTACCGTTGCAGAAATATATCCTTTGATTTCATCAAACTGAATATCTCCTACAAATTTATTAAAAAAATACATACGCCCGCGATGATATATTCTCGCGTCACCAATATGATTTCTTATTTCCCGTTCATTCAGTCTTAAATAGTTCACTAAATCCCTCATCGTTATTCATTGTTAGCAGCATTGACTATATTGCACTGCATATTGGCATTTTGCGATTCTACAGATTTTAGCTAGTCATTTTAGAAAGTTCAGTCGCAAAAGTCTTGTATATCAATGGTAAATATAAATTATATCATACAAAAAAGGGGCTGTGTATACTCAAACACCCCTTTTTTGTATTAAAAGACGATAAAATCTACTTATTTTCTTCTGAAGACTGGATTTATACCATACAATATTTGAAATAAACACTATATAAACAAAAGAATTATGTTGCGAATGTTCAATGCTGTTACCACAATACCTACAATAATCATCATGACTTTAGCAGATATTTTCTTTACAAGTAATGCTGCAAAAGGAGCAGCAATCACACCGCCTATCGCCAATGCTATAATGATCTTCCAATAATCACCTAATCCAATAAGGGTCACGAAAGTTATTGCTTGTGCGAGAGTTACAAAGAATTCAGAAGCGTTCACCGATCCAATAACATACCTTGGAGTAGTCCCATTTGCAACAAGGGTTGTTGTAACAACAGGACCCCAACCACCACCGCCTATTGCATCAAGAAATCCTCCTACCACTGCAAGTATCTGTATTTTGATATTTTGTATTGCTTTCTGTACAGGTTTACCAAAGGCTTTGTATATTATTCTCAATCCCATAACGATAAGATAAATATTAATAATTGGCTCGATTATCGTTGTGTCTATATTTGTCAATACATATGCTCCTATAATCCCGCCTATTACTCCTGGGATAACCAAAGATGAGAATAGTTTTTTATCAATATTTTTAAGTTTATAATGAGAAATCCCAGAAACAAATGTAGTAAAAATCTCTGCCGTATGTACAGATGCACTAGCTGCCGCAGGTGGCACGCCGAAGCTTAATAAGAGACTAGTAGAGCTTACTCCGTATGCCATGCCAATACAACCATCTATCGTCTGCGCTAAGAAGCCAGCAAGCAAGAATAGAAAAAATGTTTTATCCATTTTTATACTCCCTCATGTCTATATTGTTTATAGACTTAAAATACTACATTTATTACTAGAAGGCAAGGAATAAATTCCTCTTTTTTGAAATTCATTATTAAATTTCAAAAAAAGACTACTTATGTTGGCCTTGTCAAGAGCAATCAACCGCTGGACTTCAGTCTACAAAATCAGAAAGGCTCATACTTTCTAGCTTTTCTGATACCTCATCCCGAATTTCCTTAAATACCTGAAGTAGTTTTTTATTCTTTTCAATTGGTGTGTGTTCAAAATAATAAAGACTTGCTGAACCAACCGATGCCAATGGTCCATCAATTAGACGAATAATCTGTGCAAGGGTTATTTCTTCTGGTGGTTTAGCTAACGAGTATCCACCATTTGCACCACGAAAACTTCTTACATAGCCTGCACCTTTGAGCTGAAGAAATATTTGCTCCAAATATTTTTTTGGAATATCATTTCTTATTGACACATCCATAATTTTAGCAGGCTCTTTACCATACTGTCTCGAAAGATCCACCAGAGCCAATAATGCATATTCGCTTTTCCGTGACAGTCTCAAAATATCCCCTCCTACAAAGTACATATCCATTAAATATTCTTCTTACAGTTTTCAGAACACTACTCTAAGGTTCCAACCATTTTATTAGATTATTTTAGTCTTGTAGATCGCTATCTTGTTTTTAGTGGCTAATCTACAATATGTTGAAGCTTTATACATCTAACTGTTCTCTGATAAGCTTAACACAATCTTCCATATCATAAGGATCTTCAATATGCAATGTTACTGGAATATCTGTGGTTCTTTCTTCTCCCACCCAGATAACAGAAATCTTCTCATCATGTATCCCTGTCCTTATTACATCAAAATCATCAGCATTAAGTTCTCTTGCTGACATGATAAATATCATCCCCGCATCAAGCATTATATGTGCAACTTCGGTCAATCTCCGAATATGTTCTTTTCTGCTGTGTACAAGTAATTTGCTGTCGACTAAATCTGCATCAACCCCATATACAACGCTTCCTATGCCTAGATAATATACAAGCTTTCCTTCACTAAACAACTCTTTTTCCAGTGCTTTTCCTAAATCTTTTCTAGGACTATCCTTCGATCCTGTAATAAATATTAGTTTAGCTCTATGTTTATATTTTGAAGCTCTCATCTCTGAGCTGATTTCACTACCAATCCATTTGTAGTTACGCATTAGAACTTTATCACGTACCCAACTGGTTTGATCCTCCATATCTTGCATGACTATTCCACCGCCGGAGATCTCATAATCGTCTACTATAACAAAGCGGCTTGTTTTTGCAATGTCACTCATTAAGTCAAATGCAATATGCTTATCCAAGGTTAATATGCACTCTGCCACCTCATTGCGATCAACTTGTTCCTTTTTCTTTCCAACAAGCTCAGATGCATCCATTACACTTTGAACCTCTTCAAGTTGCATAGCTACCTTAGCAGTTCCTAGTTTTAAATAATAGGTTTTGTCCTTAACCAAAGGATTCTTACCAAGCCAAAATAAATTCACAAGCATTCTACCTGTAGTCTTTGGTTTTAGTTCTTTGGTGAGACACATTATTTCCCCACGCCTGACATAAATCTGTTTGCTCATGGTGAAACCACACGCCCAACCTGCTCCTATACTTTCTTGAGGATTACGGTTAAAAGCCTCTATTGATTTAATAGTTGTTATTTTGCCCGATGGATAGAATACCACTTCATCTCCAACAGATATTTGGCCTGTTTCAATTGTTCCTGCAATAATTCTTCTGTTATCTCCACCTTTAGTAAACTTATATACATCCTGAACAGGCATACGGAATGGCTTGTCCTCAGGTAATTCTTCATTCTCAAAAGTGTCCAAAACCTCAAGAACATTCATGCCCTCATACCATGGCATATTTTTTGAATGGTTTGCTATATTATCGCCTTGCATTGCACTAACTGGAATGAAGCATTTAGGTTCAACATCAATTCTTCTTAAAAATCGTCTATATTGTCTTTCAATTCTTCTAAATGATTTTTCATTGTAATCCGTTAAGTCCATTTTATTTACAAGCACACATACTTGTTTTATACCAAGCATGGACAACATATATCCGTGGCGTCGGGAGTTTTCCTGAACACCTTCGTTTGCATCTATGACTAAAAGTGCCGCTTCTGCTCGGGAGGCACCTGTAATCATATTCTTTAAAAACTCTATATGGCCAGGAGCATCTATGATTATGTAGTTTCTTAGCTCTGTCTTAAAAAAACAACGGGCTGTATCAATAGTGATACCTTGAGACTGTTCGTCTTTTAATGCATCCAAAAGAAAAGCATATTCGAATGGTTTAGAATTACGTCTGCAGGTTTCTTTTACCTGCTCCAACTTACCATCTGGTAATGAATGTGTATCGGCTAAAAGCCGTCCTATTACAGTGCTCTTTCCGTGATCCACATGCCCCACAATTACTATATTCATATCTTGTTTTCGCATTAAATCTAGCTTATTAAAAGAGAACTCATTTCTCATCCCAAATACCTTCCTCTTTGTGATTTTTTGACAACCAAATCATATTGCTTCTAACTGCATTACTGCGATATAACAATAGCAAGTTTTGCTCTAGCAAAAACTACATGTATCCACCTTTTCTTAATTCCTCAAGACCTCCACCATCTTCCTTGTCCTGAGCTCTTCCAGAGCGTTCAGCGATATTTGCAAATTTTCCTGTTTTAAGCTCCTCAATAATATCATCAACATTTTTTGCATTTGAATCAACTGGAAAAGTGCAAGGGTAGCAGCCAAGAGAACGATATCTCTTTCCCTGACCATGATCATAATACAATGATACTGTAGGAATGTTTTCACGTTTGATATACTCCCATACATCTAACTCTGTCCAATCTAACAGTGGGTGAATACGAAGATGTGTCCCCGGAGCAAAATCTGTTTTAAACTGTCCCCAAAATTCAGGTGGTTGATCACCAACATCCCAATCATTGTTTCTATCTCTTGGCGAGAAATATCTTTCCTTCGATCGACTTCCTTCTTCATCTGCTCTTACTCCAACGATTACGCCGGTATATGGTTCAGTGTTACTATCTATTTCGTAGACTTTTTTTGTATGATTTAGCCGGTATCTCGGCCATTTCCCGTTCAATGTATTCCGTAAAGCCTCAGTTTTTAATAGCTTACAGCATTCAATATGTGTTGCATTTCCATCAGGAAATGTGAGTTTGTTATCCAAAGCATCCTTATTTTCTCCATATACCATGTCCAAGCCCCATTCAAGTGCAAGCTTATCTCTATATTCAATCATTTCAGGTATTTTATAATGGGTATCAATATGCACCAATGGGAACGGTACATGACCAAAGAATGCTTTTCGTGCCAACCAGAGCAAAACAGTACTATCCTTTCCTATTGACCAAAGCATGCACATATTTTGAAAGTTGGCATAAGCTTCTCTTAATATATGTACTGACTTATTTTCAAGCTTGTCGAGACGATTCATTGACTACCTCCTCATATAATTGCAATAGTTAAACATTTTATATCAATTATACAGTGCATATTTAGATAATTTAAAAGTTCAAAGTTAATTTATTTTCTGGGTGATTAATAACATAAAAGCCCTTTTCGTTCAGGTTGTTTACTCGATTATATGTCATTTCACTGTCATCCATCTGGCGGAATATGCCTCCAGCTTCCTCCACTATACATTGCATTGCAGCGGTATCCCATTCCATTGTGTAACCGAAACGGTAGTAAACCTCAGCTTCGCCTTTTGCAATAAGACATCCCTTTATGGCACTTCCTGCTACAATTACATTCTTAATTTCGTTTTTTTCTATAAGCTGTATAAGTTTATCCGATTGATGAGATCGGCTCTTCATAAGACGTATATCCTCTGTCCGCGTAGATACATGTATTTTTTCTACATGTCCATCCTTCTCATAGAAAGCCCCGAGCCCCTTTACCGCAAAATACAATTCTCCAGTAACAGGAATACCAATAACCCCCATAACAGGCTTACCTCTATATGATAGGGCAATATTTACTGTGAACTCATCATTTTTCTTAATAAATTCCTTTGTACCATCTAAAGGATCTACAATGAAACACCAATCATTACTAAGTCTTACAGAATCATCTTTCGATTCTTCAGCTAGTATAGCACATTCTGGATATTTTTTCTTCAACTTATTTACAATGTAATCGTTGGCTTTTTTGTCAGCTTCTGTGACAGGAGATGAATCATCTTTGTAATCTACCGAAAAATCCTTTTGATAAATATCTAAAATTATACGCCCTGCTTGTTTGGCTAGTTCCTTTGCAAATTCAAGCACCTTTGGTAATTCATTATTTGTCATAGTAAATCTGCATGATATAGAGAATAACTATATCATACATTCCTCCTTACATTTTCATAAGTATTCCATAGCTAAATCTTGTATCCATAACATAAGCGTTTATCAAATGTAGCTAAGACTTATACACGGAAATTTACTCCTACCCTACAACAAACCTCGCCCATTATTATAGTACACATTCTCACAATATTAAAGTTAAATGTAAATATGGTTTAGCAATGCGGCATACTAAACCAGAGGTATTTTCTCATAGGTGTTCTTTAAGTTGCCCTTAATCACTCTGTATAATTCCCGAATCCGAATATTTAGTTTTCTACTTTCACATAAAACCATATCTTTATATTCTTCAGGGAACTTCAAACAGTAACCGCAACCTGTTGTTGAAATTTTACATGGTAACGAAATGACTTCAAAAACATACCCCATCCTTTCAAAATGTCTGGAGATTTTTATTGCAAAGTTCCCGGAATCATATACAGCTAAACAATCTGCCATATTCTGTCACCCTTGTCACTAAACTAACCCTCTATCATGGTATGAAATATTTATTATATCTGTTCTTTACAATGATATAGACTTAGTATAACTGCGCAAAGCTTTATGCATATGGTATTATCAAATACCATAGAGTTGTATGTAATTACAAATTCTGTACCATATTATATCAACACTTTAGCTCGTTGACACATACCAGGATGTGTAGTAAAATATTTACTTGATTGAAATGATTATATATGCGCCCGTAGCTCAGTAGGATAGAGCACAAGTTTCCTAAACTTGGTGTCGCACGTTCGAATCGTGTCGGGCGTACCAGTAAAACAAAGAAATCCTCAATGTTTTTACATTGGGGATTTTTCTATCTCTCAGCTGTTGACCAGAAGTTGGCCAAAATGGTATTTGTATTGGCTCCACTTTCTTACTCAGATATAACCTTTTTTTCAGCAGTAGCCCATTCTTTTTCATAATTGTCGTCTTCAGATTCCACCTTTTTAGCATAGGGCTCAATTTCTTTCCATTTCATTTTTGTTGTAGCCCATTCTATTAAGATTTCATCATTACTCAGTGCAAATTCCTTTTCTGTGCTATAAAGCCTTGGCTGAATTGAACTTGCGTGGTATGTAAGTTTTTCAGCAGAATTATTATCAAAGTATCCAGCCCTATGCTCTGCTATAATATCAGCAGGAATATCATATATAGCACCATCGGACATTTGTACTCTCAAATATTTTTTCATGTATTTTCACTCCTTTACAAGCAAAACTAATCTTTGTTAATTTTTTAACTATATAATAATTGTATCATAGCATAAATAGAATTTCCACCTTATTTTCAAATTGGAAAACAATATTTTTAAATATTGAAAATAATACTATATATAACAATTGCGAACTCATAATAGATGCTCACATTGGTTTGCAAATCATTAATTTACTTTATATTGAATGGATTAACGATGGATATAAAACAAGAAAAGTGTTTTGCACATTGATTTTAATTTACTTTACATAATAGTGTCCAAATATGTCTAACAACCATAATATATAATACAAGTTAGAATAAGGTGGTGATAAATATGCCTGATGACAGATATCAAGCACAACTACCAATAGAAAGATTTTTCAGACCTAGAGCACCAAGACGGTTTTTTCCGCCTTTTAGTCCACCTGGCAGACCGGATACTCCACCATTTGGACCACCTTTAGGGGCACCTGGACAACAAGGACCACCACAGGGGCCACCTCCCTCATTTATTCCCGCTCAAAGAGATGGAGGTATATCCATCCTTGCGGTTGATCCTGGCGCAATACGACCATGCTTGTTCCGGTTCGTATATATATGGCTTGAAAATGGCAGACAATTCTGGGCATGGCTTGTGTTCGTAGGTCCACGCTCAGTAGCAGGATGGCGCTGGAATGGCTTTAATTGGGTGTATTTCGGAACTGATCTGGAAAATATCAGCAGCTTTGTGTGTTTCTAATTTTGGTATCTAAATAAGGATTATTTTATAACCCCATAGAAATTAGTAAATACAAAGACTTGGAAAAGTAAGAATGAGTAGTAAATACAAATGAAAAAAAGATATTTAATCACAAACTATAATATGAGTTTTTGGGAACTGCAACGAGTAGTACGCTGTGGTTCCCGATTCTTTAACATATCATAAGTACTTCTTCTTTAAAGTGCTCACCGTTTCATCGTCTACAGTTTTTGCTCCATACCGTACTTCATTATACACATTTCCTAACACTGTATGTTCGTTTTCTTCATGCTTGTCATAAGTTTGGATCTGTTCCACTACTTCAGAAGGCGTGTCTGAAAGTTTGAACCTAAACCCTTTTCTTATATGGTCAATAACAAATCTTGAATATATAAAACGCACCCTACTGCTATTATCCTTCATGTCACGCCATCTTGGCTCTCGTTTAAATAGTCTTTTTATAAAGGATTGTCTTTTAGGTATTTCACTCTTTAACAATGATTCTTCACTATCAAAGTACCCTTGCTCGGTAGAACTCCACCTATTAAGTCGATTGAACAAGGCGGATAATAGATTATACAAAGACTTATATATCCTCTTATAGTTTTTAATAAGATAACGGATGATAAAAAACAATATTAATGCAAATAAAAGTAAAGCAATTATATCCAGAATAGTGCTTACTATTGGATTTTCCTCTGCTGGTGGCAACTGGTCCATTCCTCCCCCTCCAGGAGCACCATTACCCTCAGAGGACGAAAATACTGAACCTAAAAACTCAAAAATTTTGCCAATAATCCATGATATTGATTCTGCAATATAAAGAAAGACTTCCATCAATGTATTCCAAAAAGATAAAATGATAATACCTGCAAGTGCAATAGTTACAATAATCTTATTACCTCTTAGAACCGTTCCAGGTACAATTTTAAGACTATTTTTTTCATGGGTTTCATTTATTAAGAAACGCCTGTTTGCCAACGGAAGACCAATAATACAATAAATTATTGAAATCATTATTACAATTGGCAAAATAGTCCGAAGACTTTCTAATTGACTGATAATAAACAAAGACACCGCATGTATAATAAGACCTATTGAATAGAAAAATATGGTTTTAGTATCGCCTATACCTGCTCTAACACCCCAATAATAGAAAAATGAAACTCCAGCTATTACAATAATGATTTCTCCGATTCTACCGGTTAAAAGGGTTAGCATTAGAACTAAAGTAATAATTATTACATAAGCTGCTCCTACCAAAACTGCAATTATTCTACGAAATCGTTTCATGATATAAGTTATAAGAATACCAATAAACAGATGCAAAGGGAGCGTTGCCACAAAAATAACCGTTGCATAGTGAGATAGACTAAAACTTGTTAGAATTACAATCGCGGGAAATATCATTAAATATTCCATTGTGCACCAAAACCATCTTAATAAAACTTGTTTTTTCATTTTTCCATCCTATCAAGCTTTTTGAAATTTAACATCAAGGCATTGACATAGTTCACTTTCCTTTAGCATCTCAAGATGCAATTTTGTAAACAATACCTGCTTAGATTTTCAGAATCTCAACTGAATTACCTTTTCCCCTTAAACGACGAATTTTTTCCTCTGTGTCATTGTCAATAACAGCTGTTATTAGAAGATAATCAATATTATTCGGACTTTTGTCCAATTCTCTATCAAGCAATGTATTGAAACTAACACTTCTTAATATTACTAAACGTGCAAGATTCTCCATTATTTTTATTTGGTGATGCTTACCTATGGCAGGCTCAATCCTAATTGGTTGCTTTTCCATATCCTTTAGAAAGCCGTTTGAGCCAAATCCTGCCTCGATTACATTTTTAAAGGCATATTCAAAAAGCGTAGCAGCCACTGAAATTCCATATTCTATCCGCTCTGGTTCATCTGTAACTGTCCATTGATTCAATTTTGTGTCAACATTTAGAAGAATCATAAGCCTGTGCTGTGCAGTAGGATCATACTGATTTACCTGAAGAGTTCCAAAACGTGCCGATGCTTTCCAATTAATATTCTTCATTGGATCAGACAATGTATATTCCCGTATTCCTGCATGAATAAAAGGATCCTCAAGAATCCAGCGTCTTACTACACTATCTCCTTGCCAGCTATGTGATGGGAAATTCATTTCTAACATGGCCAATGTTCTTGGAAAAACATATAGCTTTGCATCAGTCGTTTCGTCTTTGCCTGCCGATATAGATCCGGTAATTGAACGAGCTGTTAATGCCGCTGATTTCAGATGATAGAAACCACGTTTCACACATTTTACATCATGAGTTCTAATAATCCGCGTATATGGGAGCATTGAAAAAATGCTTATATGGAATTCATCTTGCAAAATGTTCAAATCTTCCTGACGACCAAACTGAAGACCACTATCAATTCTCGATTCCACCTTTAACCACGGAACAGGGATTATTTTTTTATTGCTGATTTTCTCGATTAAATGAACACTCTGCCCAAAATTTGCATGCAAAGTGTCAAAGCCTCTTTCAATACTGACTTTAGAAAGACCATACTTCAATACTAAATATGATTCAATTAAAAGCACAACAATAGCTGCAAGAAGCAGCTTATATACCCACATTTACTATACTCCCGACTTCTCTTTAAGACTTTCTTCGGTTGGAACATGAACTCTTTGTATTATCTGCTCTAATATAGAATGAGTTACAGGCTTTCCTATTTCATTCCCTGAATGTCTTGCTACAATTCTATGTGCCAAAACGGGTATTGCCATTTCCTTAACATCATCAGGGGTAACATAATCCCTACCATTTATTGCAGAGAGCACCTGACTTGTTTTTAGTAATGCCTGACTCGCTCTCGGACTTGCTCCAAGCAAAACATCGGCATGCCTTCTTGTTGCTTCAACAATTTGAATAATATATGAATACATGTCCTCACTAACAAAAGTGTTTTTAAATATCTCCGATACCCCTTCAAAGTCTTTTTCGCATGCAACTGGGGTTATATGTGGTAATGGGTTTTCAAATCGGAACCTCTTCATTATTTCAATACCTTCCTCTGTCCTCGGATAACCCATATACAATTTCATTAGAAAACGGTCCAACTGAGCTTCGGGCAGTGGAAATGTACCAAGGGTTTCTACTGGATTTTGAGTTGCTATAACCATAAAAGGCGGATTTAAAATGTAGGTTTTACCGTCTATGGAAACCTGTTTTTCTTCCATACATTCTAAAAGACTGGATTGAGTTCTTGGCGTGGCCCTATTTATTTCATCAGCCAACAAAATGTTTGTAAACACAGGACCCTTTCTAAAAACAAAGTCACCCTGTTTTTGATTGTAATAGTGAATGCCTGTAATATCAGTTGGTAACAAATCTGGGGTAAACTGAACTCTGCTGAACTGTAAATCAAGAGAACGACTTAGTGTTTTTGCAAGAAGTGTCTTTCCCGTTCCGGGTACGTCCTCTAATAATACATGCCCCCCACAGATTAGACATATGAAAAGCTTTCGGATAACATCTTCTTTTCCCACAATAATCTTGCTAATGCTTTCAATTACGCTATCAGCCAGTGCTTTTAATTGCTTGTTATTCATATTTTCAAACCTTTCTATCCAACTACATTTACTTAAATACTCGAATTGAGGTAAGTTTTACTATAGCTGAATTTCATATAATATTCACTTAAATCATTGTAACTTGTGGGTAACTACTATTCATTTGATAGCTTCAATTATATTTACACCCAAGTCAATAACTCTTTCCTCACCAAGAAAATCCAAGAGCACACGTGCTCTTCCTTTCCTCCTGTCAATTCTTTGTATCTTCCCTTGTAGCGAAGTTAATGGACCACTTATTATTGTAATTTCATCGCCTTCCATAAAAATCTCAGACTCTTGTATTGTGCCTTCATCATCAAACAAACTGGCAAAAACCTCTATCTCTTGAGCGGGAATTGGAACAGGCTCCCTGTCAGTACACAATAACTTAAAAAGACCCGGAACATCCCATAGCTGTTTATAATTTTTCTCGTCAAGAATACCATAGATAAATATGTAGCCCGGAAACAAATTCCGTATTCTCTGGTACCACTTTCCACCTTTTCTTTCCTTAATTACTTTTTTTGGAGTCACAACAACAAGACTACCGTCAAAACGGTAATCCAGGCGTGCTTTAACTTTATCTTCTTCACCTGTTTTCACAAAAACCGCATACCAGGCAGAGTCTTTGTTCATTTAATTAGTCCTTCTTTAACTTATGAATTACCTAAATTATCAATAGCTTTTAATGTAACCTTAATAAAGATTAGCTGTACAGTATGTGGTGAAAATCTTTATGTACGACTTTAGCGTTATAACCTTTACAATACAATTATCCTTCAATAGTTTTCTGCTCTTTAAGTAAATCTCTAATTTCCGTTAATAATACTTCTTCGTTCGATGGTTTCGGAGGTTCTTGTGGCTTTTCTTCTTCTTCTTTCTTCGCCAATTTCTCAGCCCTGGTTTTTAATGATGTGAGCATTTTTACAACTAAGAAGATCGAAGATGCAATAATTAAAAAATCAAGTACATTTTGAAGAAACTGCCCGTATAAAACTGCTAGTTCTGCAATATCTCCTTCTGCAGGCTTTATTACAAGCTTCAAATGTTTTAAGTTTATTTGTCCCAAAACGATACCCAACAATGGCATTATTATATCATTTACCAATGAAGTCACAATTTTTCCAAAAGCAGTTCCTATAATAACACCAACCGCCATGTCAACTACATTGCCCTTTAATGCAAACTTTTTAAATTCTTTTAACATGATGCACCTCTTCTACGAACCGCGCGGGTACGTTCCTTTTATTTTTTTAATAGCAACTAAAGTTGCTTGGGTAACATGAATATAAGTTATCCGGACATCAGTGTAAGCAAAAGCTCTTTCTATCTATCTAATCCTAATATATCATACTGCTACCAAAAAATATTTATATGGCAAAATACCTAAGGTACTATAAGCTCCAGTACAGATAACCTTTTTCCTCTGCATCTTTTTGCGAATACATGGATTTTACATCAACTAATACCTTCATGCCATCCGAGTATTTATCTTTTAGCATATCAAGAGATATTTTCTTGTATTCGCTATGGCAAACAGCTAACACAACAGCATCCACATTTTTTACTTCATCATATTCAAGTAGGCTAATGCCGTGCTGAGCAAGAACTTCATCTTCATCTGCTACATTATCCGACACTAACACATCAATACCATATTCTTGCAACTCACTTATAACATCCAATACTTTTGTATTCCTTGTATCAGGCACATCTTCTTTAAAAGTTAATCCCATAATATAAACTCTGGCGCCCTTAATCTGTTTATCGGCTTTAATTAGCTGTTTTACGGTATTTTCTGCTACATACTTGCCCATTGTGTCGTTAATTCTCCTGCCAGCAAGTATAACGTCTGGGTGATAACCCATCTGTTGAGCTTTATATGACAAATAGTAAGGGTCCACACCAATACAGTGTCCACCTACAAGACCGGGGGTAAACTTAAGAAAATTCCACTTTGTCCCGGCAGCTCTAAGAACAGCATTTGTATTTATGTTCATCTTGTTAAAAATGATGGACAATTCATTCATAAAGGCAATATTAATATCCCTTTGTGTATTTTCAATAACCTTTGCCGCTTCTGCAACTTTTATGCTTTCAGCCTTATAAATACCCGCTTCTACTATTATACTGTAAACATCTGCTATTTCATCAAGAGCCTCGTCGTCAATACCCGACACAATTTTCAATACTTTTGTCACAGTATGAACCTTGTCACCAGGATTAATTCTTTCAGGCGAGTATCCAACCTTGAAGTCCACGCCCAGTTTAAGGCCGGACTCCTTTTCAAGTATTGGCACACAAATCTCCTCTGTAACTCCGGGATAAACTGTGGATTCATATACTACAATATCACCTTTTTTAAGATGTTTCCCAATAGAACAGCTTGCACTAATTAGCGGATTTAGGTCGGGAGTTTTGTCACTAGCAATGGGAGTGGGCACCGCCACAATGTAGAAAGAAGCTTTGTCAAGAATATTTTCATCATCGGAAAATATGATGTTTGCACTTTTTAGCGCCTCATTACCAACCTCGCCTGTTACGTCAAATCCTTCTTTATAACTGCTTATTTTTCGTGCATCTTTATCATAACCAATAACATTTACTTTTTTAGCGAACTCTATAGCAAGAGGCATGCCCACATAGCCCAGACCAATAACAGCTAATGTAGATGTCTTGTTCAAAAGTTTTTCACATATATTCATAAATCTGCTCCTTTTTTATTATGTATTTTAACGCCTAATCTTATTGTATGTTAATTATTCAGCCTGTTAGATTGCTATACTTAATCCGAGCTGAGTAGTATACTAAAGTATTTTTTCCTAGCTTATGTATTCGATTATATCGAATATGTGCAAACTTTAAAAGGTTGTCAAGTAAAAAGTTTCAAAAAAGAAATATGGAATGATTATTGTCGGGTCATCTAAACAAAGAGGTGAATTGACTCTATTAACATATCTAAAAAAACTAATACATGGTATAATCCTTTGTGATAAGTTTACACGGATTTTTACTGAAAGGGTGATGTAATGAAAACACAGAAATTATTACTATTTGTATTTGCTTTAATGTTCTGTATTCTTCTGCAAAACAATGTATACGCTGCAGAGCAAACGTATACTAAGACTATAAGAGTTCAGCTTAAAGATGGCGTCAGGGACGTTAATACCGTATGGATCGATATGAAAAATCCTAATATAAGGGTTGAAGCGGTATTAGCAAAGGGTAGTGTTGGTGAGGTTGACACATTCCAAAACATTTACAATAGCGCTAAAGATGAAAATACTGAAATAATTGCAGCGATAAATGGTACGTTTTTCAACGTACATTCTGATCTTCAGCCTATTGGAAACATACAGGTTCAGGGAAGGAATGTATTTATAAGTAACAGTGGGTCATCTATTGGTTTTACCGCCGATAATAAAATAAAAACCGACTGGCTTTATACAACTATTTCAGGGTCGATAAATGGTAACTGGGAATACCCTTACAACTGGTCGGTTTGGGGTATAAATCAAGTTTTCTACACTGACAATGCCAATATCCTTTACACTCCGGACTTTGGTAATGAAGTTGATGCTGGTAATAAAACCGCCATCGTTATTAGAAATAATAAGGTTGTGGAAATCAAAAAGGGATTGGCTCCTATACATAGTGATGGCTATACACTGGTTTTCGGAGCTGAAGTATATTCCGCCTTATTTAAAATTGGAGATGGCGTAGATTATAAAGTAAATTACAATCAAACTGACTTTTCTCAAGGCATGAAAAAGGGAAATACAATTGACTGGTCAGATGTACGAACAACTATTGGAGCAGGTCCTATGCTAGTGAAAAAAGGAGAAGCTCTAGACAATGCTGCTAAAGAAGGCTTCACAGATGTGAAGTTTACAGGACGTGCTCAAAGAAGCTTTATTGGTGAAGATAAAAATTCCTTTCTTGTAATGGGCACAGTAAACAATGTAACTCTTGTTGAGCTTGCTACTATTTTAAAAGATATAGGTCTTATAAATGCAATCAATTTAGATGGTGGTGCATCATCAGCATTAATGTTCGAAGGTAAAATAATCACAACCCCCACTAGAGAATTAAGTAATTCCATAGTAATTACCGCAAAAAAAGATACACCTATACGCCTACAGCTTAACGGTAAAGAAATGTTTTTCGACACAGATCCCTATTTCTCAAATAGCAGAACTATGGTACCACTAAGAGGTGTAATGGAGGCCGTCGGTGCTGATGTAGGTTGGGATTCAGCAACTGGTGCAATTTTTGCATCAAAAGGTGATACCAAGGTGGAAATGTGGAATGACAGCGATATCGTACTAGTAAATGGGATAGAGCATCAATTGGATGTTTCGGTACAGGTACGATACAATAGGACTCACGTTCCTGTTAGATTTATGACAGAAATATTCGGTGCAGAAGTGGATTTCCTACGCGATAGCAATATGGTTACTATTAAAATGGAGAATACAAACCCTACAGAAGTTTATGATAAAGCCATTAGCGAATATGACAAAGGAAACACTCTAGAAGCAGAAAACTTGTTTTTGAAGGTATTAGAGATTGAGCCTTCCCACGCTGGTGCGATGTTAAAGCTTGCAAAACACTATTCATCAACCGACAAGGCAAAATCTGCAATATATTATGAACAGTTCTTGACGCTCCAACCAAAGGATTATTCAGTATGGAATTCTCTTGGTTGGACATATGCAGAGTTGGGTGATATTCCTAAGGCTCTGGGCATATTTAAGGATTTAACAAATCAAATGCCAGATACCGCTGAGTATTGGATTGCGTTAGGTGATATGTACTCACATTACCAAATGCAGGATTATGAAGCTGCAAAAGACTGCTATAACAAAGCTCTAACATGTAATCCTAGCGAGAGCCAGAAAGCCAGGATCCAAAGAAAACTTGGTAACTAAATTAAAGCTTTAGGCTAGACTGTCTTATGCCCATGCCTAATAGCATCCAGAAAATTGGCGAAACAGCCACAATACTATCATTAAATACGCCAGTTATACAATAACCGGCAACAGAAAGAATAATAGCAGATACAATAATTCTTCTATCTGAATATTTAACGCTAACTCCTTCAACTTTGGCTGATGGAGTTAGCGTTTTTACATTTCTATAAATAAACATTAATGCATTTACTAAAAGCCAAATAATCAAAGCCAATATACATATAAGTGAGAGCACACCATAACCTAAAGCTATTTGTAAATACCAATTATGAGGCTTTGAAATAATCGCCCATATCGCCCCATAATTGAGCTTACCTACTATATCGTTTTGTGGAAAAATGTATATGAATGTATCAGGGCCATATCCAATAAATATTGCTTTTTTCAGTAATGGTATTGATCTTGACCATATATAACCCCTACCCGATGCAAATGATTCTTTACCGGTAAACCCAAAAGATTCCGCCGCCTCTATATCAGTTACTTTTCCATTAAAACCAACTACTTTAAGCTTGTCGTTGACATATACGAACTCAATATCCTTACCTTCTACCTCCAGCATTATCCATGTATAATCTTCATTCTTTATTTCACGTACACTTATTTCTTGATATGGTTCCTGCAAAAAATGTATATCTATTGCATTGTTATCTTTTTTATGTGGGATATGCTGCATGTCCTCATTGTAGAAAATAAAACCTTCGTTTGTGTATTCCAGATTTAATATCCATTTGTTAGTTTTGACCTCTACATTGGTGCCATATATTATGACATCTTCAAAAATGAGTTTTCCTTTGTGTACTTCTTGTTTTAAGGGGTTTAGACTTTGAACTTCATTCCATATTACACCATTCGAATACGTGCTCATTAGTATAAATATTATTACACCATAAAAAACTGTAGCAAAAAACCATTTCAATTGTTTCTTTAACTCGCCCCACATAAGAATAAGAAATAATAAAGTAGTTACAGCAAATGCAATATATCCTGCTCTTGATTGCGAGCCCACTAATAGAAAAAAAGCAGCACCGAAATATATGATAATATTTAGCACTTTCTTTATTTTGTCTGTTTCTATAAGTATTAATGCAAATGTAATTGGCACTAACAAAGCAGCATATGTTCCAACATAGTTTGAATTTCCTATAGTCGAAGAGATTTCATATGGTCTTTCTGTGTACAATATCCCTATAAACTGTAACAAACCTATGAATGCAACAATGAAGGAGCCAATACAAAGCATTTTGAAAATGGTAATAACTATTGATGTATTATCCACTAAGTAATAGAAGAACACTAAAACAAAACAATAACATAGCTGGGTCAGTGCACCCTCGTAATGATCCACTATTCCGAATGCACTAGAGATTTTATAATCAGAATAAATAACTGATAATAATATACAAGCCACATAGGGAATCAGCAGTAACAGACTTTTATGAATTTGTTTTTCAGTGTCTCTTTTATGTGCAAATATTATAAAGAGCAGTATAGNTGCAAGCAAAAGGCAGAGCATTTTAATTAAGCTATAATAATCGTCATAACTTTGGGTGTTCAGCAGAACTTGTGCCATCTCTTCATTATGAAAAACAGTAATACGCAGTACTATTACGGGTATAACAATAGAAATTATGAACGCAGGTATACATAGCTTATCGGTATTTCTTAATAAGCCTGTTTTGTATCTTTGACGAAATAACTTTATCAACGCAAACCCCACTTACAATTTCACATTATTATTAACTCCCACCATAAAAATAGGAGCAGTAATCAAAGGCTATGACGACCTAAAATATCACAGAGTAATAACTCCCATCATGAAATCAGAGAGGTAATCAATAACTATGACAAATATAATACCAGAGAGCTATTTATTACCAGCCATCTCATAAGTATTCTATAACAATCGAACTCGATAAAACAACCTTAAAATTTAAGTTCAATACTCAGATACTTTAGATCAATTACCCTCATCCACCAATCTTATAAAAAGTCTTCGCGCTGTGGGGTGAACACATCTAAAATAATTGAGTCATCCTCTAGAGCTACTGTTTCATGAATTGCGTTTGCAGGAATATAAACACTGTCACCCTTTTTTAAGATCTGCTTTTCACCCTCGAGAGTAAACTCAAAAGAACCGCTTGCTATATAGCTTACTTGTTCGTGAGGATGGGTATGGGGATCTCCTATTGCATTTTTATCAAACTTAACCTCTACCATCATCAAAGATCCGCCTCTTCCTAATATCTTGCGAGTAACACCATTTCCCGCATTCTGTGATTTTGTATTTTCATTTTTAACAAACATATTAAACCTCCCGAATTTAATCTAACTAATATCTTGTTTCTCACTCATGGTTAATTTCTTTTCAAAACAATTTAGTTCTTACACAATTCTTTATTTAACAGTATTATTATTAGCGTAGTGAATTCCGTTGTGAAAGTCTTCTAGCTATCTCTTCAAGCCTTTTTCCAGCATAGCCGAAAAACTCCTTATATGAGGAACAAAAATAGTTTAACACTGGCAAGCCATTTTCAAAGGGCTCTCTATATCTCCTACAACCACTACGGCATAGCACAAGATATGGGCATTTATTGCAATTAGGATCTATATTTTTAGAGACCTCAACAAACTTTGTAGCATTTTCAGAGTTATACATCTCATCAAAGGTTTCATTTTTTATGTTGCCAAGTTTCCATTCATCAATGACATAAAAATCGCACGGAAAAGTACTACCATCGGCTTCTATGACAAAGTAGCAAGAACACACACCACTCATCCCACATGATTCTGGTGGATATCCCATTAACATACTTACTAAATTATCAAAATAACGGATGCTAACTGGATTCCCTTGTCTTATATCAGCGTACCATAAATCAAAAAGAGTATTTAAGAAAAATGTATACCTTCTTGGAGTAAGGGAATAGTCGTGTTTTCCTGGTGCTTCATTTAATGGGTCAAGGCATGGGATGAACTGCAGATATTTAAAACCCTCTTTTTTAAAGAAATTGTATATCTTTTGGATATGTCTTGAAGTTAATGAATTTACCACAGTTAAAATATTGTATTCTACATTATACTTGTTAAATGTATCTATTGCTTGCATCACTTTAGAAAAGGAGCCAGAATTTTTGGCATCAACCCTATTAACGTCATGGATATCCTTAGGACCATCCAAAGAAATCCCGACAAGAAAATTGTTCTGAGCAAAGAATTTTGACCAGTTATTATCAATAACCATTCCGTTTGTCTGAATAGAGTTAGTAATTTGTATGTTTTTAGAGTTGTGCTTTTTTTGAAACTTAATTAGTTTTTCATAAAAATCAAGTCCTACCAGTGTAGGTTCCCCACCCTGAAATGCAAAAGTACAGTATTTATCAGCGTATTTAAGGCTTTCTATTACAAGCTCCTCAAGTAAGTCAATACTCATCATACCGTAGGACTTTACATTTCTATTTTCAGTAATGGATTGATAAAAACAATATTTGCAACTCAGATTGCAGTTGCCAGAGGAAGGCTTTATCAGTAGATTTAGTGGTGGCATATCTGTTCTCCTTAGCATGCATTAGGTAGTCATCAAAAAGCAATTAATAATATATATTATAATGTGCTTACATAATTAGCGCAAATTGAAGCAATTGCACAGCTTATAGGAATGAAATTGCTTTTACTCATTATGTTCTTATACCACATATTTCTTTAATTCTCTAAATGTCTTTATCATTTCATCATCAAGCATTAATTTGCAGCTTTTTATTCCTTGTTTCAACTGTTCATCATTACTAAATGACACAATGGGAACAGATGCAAATTTCTGATGCATAATGTATGCTAGTTCAACTTCAATTAAGCTGGCACCAACTTCTTTTGCTACTTTAATCAACTCATCAAATATGAGCTTATTTGATAGCGTATCATATCTGGATGATATTTTGTCGGATAAATCCTTGTTTGTAAATAATTTAGTGAAATATCCTTTTGCTGCTGAAGTATACGCCATTACACTCATGTTGGTATTTTCATGGTAATTAAATGTTTCCTCATCCATTAAAACCAGTGTTTTATCTGTTATCGCATTTTCTTTAATATCTGCCAAGCTCCACATAAGTTGGTTGCACACAAATCCTGAATAGCCATGTTCTTTAGCATAAGTATTTGCTTCAATAATTCTAGACAAAGCCCAGTTAGAGCAACCATAATATCGAATCTTCCCCTGTTGCCGTGCCTGCTCTAAAACATCTAAAATCTCTGATACTGGCTTATCTGAATCATCGCGATGCAAAAAATATAGGTCTATATAATCTGTATTCAAATACTCTAAACTTTCATTTATGTCTTTTTTTATCTCTACAGGATTAATTCTTGAACTCATGTCAGAAAGAACTGGATGAGCGCCTTTTGTACTTATAATAACATCATGTCTATGCCCGGTTTCTTTAAGCCATTCTCCAATTATCTTCTCGCTTCTTCCCTTTGGTCCGGGCACCCAATCACCATATACATGAGCTGTATCTATAAAATTGCCTCCTAACTCAAAAAAGATATCAAGCTGGTGTTTTGATGCTTTAGAATCCATAACTGTACCAAAATTCACTGTACCTAGACTTAATTGAGAAACACATAACTGTGTATTGTTAAGTAAAACTTTTTTCATTTTAATCACTCTTTCGAAATTATTGGCACAAAACCATTCTTAAGTTTACCTTCAAAGGCTTATATTATAAAGTCCCACTAATCCAGCCTTTATCTGTTAAAGATGAGAAACCTACTTTGGAGTAACAACTGGTGAAAATTCGGCTACTTTTATAGAACTAGTAATCATACTGTCCTGTAGATGAAACTAGTTATCTTTTGTGCCTGTAAGAAGTTCTATATATTAGGATTATACCATCAATTTCATACAAATTCATGATATAATTTAACTAAGGCTTATTTTATGTAGCCATAATATATCGTAGAATGAAACCCAACTGGAAATTGAATAGAAATGCATTAGCAAATACTATTGTTCGAGGAGAGTTAAATGAGAATAGCATTTAAGAGCAAAAGAAGTATTTTTAAAACATGGTTGTTTTCTTATATATTTATGATGCTAATACCAATTATTCTTAGTATTTTCCTTTCTACTATTTCAAATAAAGTTATATTCTCCCCCTTGAAATACAACAGAGAATTAGTAATTGTATTAAAGGAACCGACGTTAGAAAAGCCAATGAAATAATGAATGATGTAATTTCCAAACTCCAGAATGAATCAGATATATCATTAGGCATGGGAAAATGCGTTATGTTTTCTATGATGAACACAATTACGCAGGCATTATACGAGCTGAGTAATTCCGTAGGCCATAACCTTCTAAACTGTGACGACTTTGTAGAAAGGCTTTTGAAGTGTCAGAATATTTCAGAAATGAAAAATGTTCTTGATGACATATTCCATTCAATAGAACATGAACTTACGCTAATTGGTGAAATTCAAAAGGATAAATTCATTGAAAATATTGAAAATTATATAGTTCAGAATTATATGAATTACAATTTGAATATTTCAAATATAGCCGAGTATTTGGACATGAATCCCACATATCTTTCCAGAAAATTTAAAGAGCAGACAGGAGAAAACTTGCTGGACTACATAAACAAAATACGCATATCCAAGGCAAAGAATTTACTTAAAAACCCCAAGTTAAGCATCAACAGAATTGCAGAATTACTAGTGTATCATGGGGTCCAAAATCTTTTGTATCGTCAGAGGTGAATGCTGCAATACCCATGGCTTTAGCTAAAGCTATGGCATATAATTCACCCATATCAAACAGATAATAGTATTCACTCTTATAATTCTCAAATAATGATTTGATTCCCATTTTGATCAATTCTTTGTTTCCTATGATTTCAATCCTACTATTATCTACATCAAAGAGAACTTCTTCATATACTAGATTTGATTTTCTTTGTATTTCATTTCTTAATAAATATTCATGTATGTAAAGCTTATCAAAGGAAGAAAACAATAGCTCCTTCTTATTGCTTTTATACAAATGTATTATAATATCTGTGTCCAATGATGCGTCCATCATTCAAACTCCTCAAATATATCATCTATGTTTAGTTCATCATCATTTTTCTCTTCTTTTTTCAAAACTTTAGCATCTATACCTATGAGAGCAAGAGCTTTTTCCAAACTTGCATAAGGTATATAGCCATTATTATAATTACTGATTACATACTCATAATATCTAGATGGAATTTGAACAATATCTGCCGACTTTAACAACCTTTCGTCTGCTTGGAGCATTCTAAACAAAGATTTCGATGTAATAGAATTTCTCTCGTTAAATAGCTCACTTTTGTGATTAAAGGTTATAAACCCAATGTCATAAAGCCTTTTTACAGCTGCTGCATAACTTACCTGAAATTCTAACTGCATTCTAACTATATCTAGAGCATTTAATTCCTTGTTTTTCTTCTTCAATACATACTTAATAAATTTAACCATTTGCTCTTCAGGCATTAAAAGGCAATTTGCAAAATAGAAAGCTCTAGCTTCAGAAATATCTTGTGTTTCCTCATTTAGCTCAAGATCTATATTTATATTTTGATTGCTATTATTAAAGTCATATAATATATGACCTAATTCATGAGCTATAGTAAATATCTCCCTTGATAGAATTTCAGATGAATTTGAAACAATAATTTTTTTACCTTTAAATACAGTGCAAAACCCCAATAATTCATCTTTACCAAACGGATAACGAATTAAATCAATATTTCTTTGTTCTATCATACTAAAAATATCTTTTATACCACAAGTCTGAATATTATGAGCTTGTCTAATTTTTAATGCCTTATCTTCAATATCTATTTTATCAATTACCATCATTACGAACCCTCATCTGATAATACAATTTTTCATGAGCATTAAAAACTTCTAACATTTCTTCTATTTTGGCGACAGAGTCCATAACATTTTTATTACTGGACTTCTCTCTGAAATAAGTAGTAAGTTTCTTTTTTTCCTCTTCTGCACAGGTTATCTCTGATGTTGGAACACCAAGATATTCAGCTATTCTTTTAATCATAACGAAAGAAATGTCTATTTGACCATTTTCTATACGTGAGTATCTTTGCCTTGATGTCCCCAAAACATCCGCCATTTGTTCTTGACTAATTTTACGATTTGTACGCAATTCTTTAATTCTACTGCCCAAAGCATAGCTCATATAAAACCCTCCTTGTAATCATTATATAACATTTTATGCTCATCTACAATGCTTATTGTTACAAATTTATGACTTCTCGTTAATTATTTCATTATTTCTACTTCTTATACCTAAAGTCATATTTTTCGTCATTATTGGCACAAATAATCTCAGACAGAATATATTTGCATGCTCGGGTAAGTCAATTTGATTTCGACGATAAAAATTGCCTCCTGTTTGCCCTTAAGGCAAATTGTGTTACAATCATAGTTAGTGTATTTATTGGGATAAATGTAATTCATATCTAAAGAGCATACTATTAAGTAATATTTTTATAAGGGAGGATTACGGTGGATAACAAAGTTCTTGAAACCATTAAAGCAAGGAGAAGTATTCGTGCATATCAAAAAAAACAATTAAATAAGGAGCAGATAAACGCTCTTGTGGAGGCGGCATTGGCATCTCCAAGCGCTATGAATCTTCAGCCATGGCATTTTATTGTTGTGCAAAATCAATCTATTGTTAATGAATTGGGACAAGGCGTGGTAGCATATTTTAAGAATATAGGCGACGAGAATATAATACAACGTCTAGAGTCAAGAAATAACAAAGTTTTCTATGATGCCCCTTGTGTTATTGTCATTTCTGCAAAGCCTGAGGGAATGTATCAGATAGACGTGGGTATTGCCGCACAAAACATTGCTGTAGCTGCCAAATCCATGGGACTAGATAGTGTAATTCTTGGTTTACCCAGAGTTGTTTTTGAAGGTGAAATTGCAGAAAACTGGAAAAACAAATTACAATTTCCCGAAGGTCATGAATATGGTCTCGCTGTAGCTGTCGGGTATGCTGCTATGGAAAAAGAACCCCATGAGAGGGATCATTCAAAAGTTACATTTATTAAATAGATCAGCTGATATTTTTCCGTCTCTTATGTGGTGGGTATTTCACTCCTGGTTATCTGCTTGGTTTAGCGCATATTGACTGTGCCACTCATTATAATGGGTGGTATTTTTCAAATTTTGGGCAAGAACTGTCCAAACCTCTTCATTTGCGAAATTATGACTCCATGAAGAGGTTCCTGCAAGATTGTATTTATGAACTAAAGACGATTTCAAATTTACAGAATGATGGTTTTCAAGCCACATTTTATATGTTACATTTTCTTTTTCATAAGTGACTTTGTATTGACCACTCTCCTCGTCCCATACAGGTATAGCGTTGTTTTCTTCTATTAAGCGCTCTGCTGCTTGAATGGTCAAAGCTTTACCTGTTTTAGCTGTTACCTTTCCGCTGTTCTCGTCAGTAGTTTCCTCCCAAAGGCGTGTATACAGTGGAATTCCCAATAAAAGTTTTTCAGCAGGAACTTCTTTTAATGTCTTTTTCAAATTTTCTTCAACCCATACAATTTGTGCAGTGGAGCCAGCAACTCTACTCCCAGCCCATGTTTGATCATAAGTCATGAGGCATACATAATCCACAGTTTCAGCAAGAGCTTTTCTGTCGTAGCATTTTGACCATGTATCACTACCATCAGGAATAGTAACGTCTACAGATACAATAAGACCTTGTTCTCTTAGTAAAGGCGTTATCTCCCTAACGAACTGAGTGTAAGCGTCCTTATCATGTTTATAAATATTTTCAAAATCTAAGTTTATTCCGTCGAGCTCATATAGCGACGCAAAAGCAAGTAACTGCTTAATGATATATTCTCTTTTTAATCCATTATTCAATATTTCACTTGTATCATCTATATTTCCAAAGTCATTAGCCACAAGTGCCCACACTTGGTAACCATTCTCATGTGCCCATTGTACATATTGGGGATCTACTCGGTTAATCAAATCGCCTTTACTGTTTGCAACTTGAAACCATGTAGGTGACATAACGTCAATGCCATCCTCGTTTACTCTTTCAAGGTATGATTTTGTAGGACTATACATCTGGTCCCAAACCAAATTAATTTTGCCCTCTGGTAATTCTGGTTTATTTTTAACTTTATCAGGGATTATTCCTATCTCAATTGATTTTATTACAACATCTTCTTTTTTAATGTAACCCAGGTAGCCTTCATCTGTTCTTACCTTATACCATTTGTCGTACTCTTCAAAAATGAACATTTTCGATTCTTCAGTATGGAGAGCGTAGTTTTCAAATATCTTTATAATGGGATACCTTATACTCCTGCCCTTTCTTACAATGGCCCCAGTACTCACAGGATATCCAATTCTATGAATTACGTCTTCACGGTCAACAATAACAACATTTGAATTGTTTGCATACCTAATGTTGATTTTATAATATGATGATAAAAATTCAATGGGAAGATACAGCACACCATCAATCTCAGTGGCTGGAAATTTTAATTCCAGAGGTTCTTCATTAATAAAGGCATCCAGTTTATCTGTTTCCATCTTTATCACTTTATCATAAGTGGTAACTGTAACCTTATTTAGAGTTTCATCCCACCAAATATAAGGATCAAAATGAGCTTTGACTGTATCAAATGGTAGAAGAATTTGTCCTTCAACAATCCGAGGTGGATTTTTACTTAAAACCTCTTGTCCTTCAATAACAAGTATTGTGTCTGTGCCATCATAACAATTTACAACAGCCTCATTTGCCTTAAAATAGCGATTGTAAATCAGCGCCGTACCTACAGCACACCCCGTTACCAATATTAATATTACTAAAAATATTATTATATCCTTTTTCATTTTTTCCCCCTGGAGACAAGCTATATTCCATAGATATGCTGTCAACACTAAATACATAAGTTGAATTGTAATAAACTTGTATATTATTATACCTTTTATTTCGACAAAAGTCCTTAGAAAAANCAAGAAAAATAATATTATGCAACAAAAAAAGACGCANAGCGCCTTTTTCACTCATAAGTTTTACTTTCAATTCAATTAATCCCTAATGGTGGTCAATTATATTAATCATTAAATACTTTTCGAGGTATGAATGTTTTAAAATTGTTTAACATCCTTTCACTAGGTTCAAAGTATAGTACAGTTTGCTCCTTGTTATAGTTCAATACAGCGAAATAAACATTTTCATTGTCCAGGGAGCTAGCGCAATTCAACTGATTCTTGTAACTTTTATAATGGTTAGAATAATGAGAGCTCTTTAACTTTGCAACTATTTCAAACTCTTTACAATTTGCACTAAATATTCTCTTACGTTTGCGCTGGGCAATAATTTTATCAATATCCAAATCACCATTTGTTACGGCGTATTCATATTCAATGTTTCTACTCGTAATAAGCAGATATCCTACATAACCAATAACTATAATAAAAATGAAAGTCATTCCGGGTATATAGTTTAAAACAAGCAACATTAAAATCAGCGCTGCTAATGCTATTCCAACAATTATCAAGTAGTCCTTCATATCTTTTCGTTTTTGAACAATTTTTTCTATAAATATATCCATGTTAAACCTCCTGTCAATCCTTATTGAATTCTATCATAGTTATTATGTCTTTTGCAATAAACTGACACGTAGGTCTTTAAACAATTTGTAAATCTTTCGTTTTGTGTCATATATACTCTCTTGATTATAGCGCAAAAAGCCTATAAATACACAACTTGACCTTATTAATTATTTGTATTACTATAAAACCATTGTATTTTCAGTTTAGCAAAGACTTTTAAAGTAATTAATTAGATTATGAATATAGAGTGTAAAGGATAATCAATATGAAAATTAGTGATATGTTTAAAAATAATAAGCAAACAGTCTCCTTTGAAATTTTTCCTCCAAAGCTTACAACTCCAATTGAAACTATTTTTGATAAACTTGGGGATTTTGCTTCAATGAAACCTGATTTTATCAGTGTGACATACGGGGCTGGCGGCTCAAAAAAAGGAAGAACGGTGGAAATTGCTTCGAAAATAAAAGGAGAATATGGGATTGAAAGTCTTGCTCATTTTACTTGTGTAGGGCACTCTATTGAGGAAATAAATGCTCTGATTAAGGAAATGAAAGATGAGAATATTGATAATCTTTTAGCACTACGGGGCGATCCTCCCGCAGATAATCCCGATTTTGATTTTTCAAAAAATGTATTTGCACATGCATCAGAACTGATAAAACATATAAGAAGTAAGGAAAATTTCTGTATAGGCGCTGCATGTTATCCCGAAGGTCATGTAGATTCAACCAGAATTAAGCACGACTTACATTACTTAAAGTTAAAAGTTGACCAAGGCGTTGATTTTCTTATAACACAACTATTTTTTGATAACAGGATTTTTTACGACTTTTTAGACAAGCTAATAACATACAATATAACCTGCCCAGTGTTACCAAGTATTATGCCGGTTTTCAAGGCTGACCAAATTAAAAGAATAGCTTCAATGTGCGGTGCTTCCATGCCCGCTAAGTTAGTTCTTCTACTTGATAAATATGGTGGTACCGATGATATGCAAAAGGCAGGCATTGAATATGCCTCAGAACAGCTAAAGGATTTATTGGATAATGGTGTTGATGGAGTTCATATCAATACAATGAATCGTGTAGATGCAACACAGACAATCATGCAAAATATTGGGAAACTATAAACTCAGCACTTTTTAGGGAGTGGAGCTATTTAAACACTCTCTTTTTGATTTTTAATAAATACCTCGTCCAGAGTTGTACCAACATTATGCTCTAACATAGCATTTATCACCTGTTGCTCCGATACTTGACACAGTATATTTAGGTTATCATCCGCAATATGTATAATATGATATCTGTCATAATCTAAAAGGAGCAGAGCATCACCAAGGCTTACATTTTTATATATTAATATGCTTCTCATTTCGTAGAATTTTCTTTTTAAGAATCTTTGCTTACGTCTTATTAATGAGTTTAAGTTCAAACTTTCCACCGCCTTTTTTATTGATGCAATTCCTGGTAGAAGGATTATACATGCGACCATGCTAAAATTATTATGAAAAATCAAAATATAAAGTCCCATTATTTGCAAAATGATTTTTACTGTGCCACTAATCTTTTTCATTATTTTATATGCTCTGTTTGAACCAACTCTATTATATAATAAAACTAGCAATATACTCCCCCCATCCATAGGATAGAGTGGAATTAGATTAAATGCACCGATAATAAGGTTAGCTCTCACCAATTCAACCTTATCATTCCACTGTAGAGGAATGACTGCTATAAATGCGGCACTAAGAAAATTTCCAAAAGGACCAAAAGCAAATATTATACACTGCTTCCACTTTTCTGGCTGAAAATTTTTCCATCTGCCTACAAAACCTGTGGGTAAAAATACAATACCCAGCTTTTCACGAAAAAGTACTCTGGCTGCAATAATGTGAAATATCTCGTGTAACAAAATTGCTGCTAGGTATAAAAGTATATTTTCATTCACGACTGCCCTGTATATATGCTACACACTCCTGATAGTTATCTACAACTTTTGTATATATATCCTCTACTGAAATATGTCTTTCTATTACAAGCAATCTCATTTTCAATACTATGTTTTGAGGCAATTCCTCGGTGCGGCTTTGAAGAAATACAACACAAATTATAATCACAATACAAATAATTGATTGAATGATAATTTTCTTGGCGATGACTGAACTACTGTTATTACTCTTTTTCACTCTTGTATATGATGAATAGTTCGGAGTACTCCTTGAGTATGGGCTTGCTTTTATTGCGTGACTCAATATAATCACCTAAAAGGCATGTTCTAAATAATTATATGGTTATCAGTGTTGAATATGAATAAAAAAGAAAAACCCAAACCACTAATTGGTTTAGGTTTATTATTTTAAATATTAGCAAATTATTTCATGCCCCCAAAATGCCGTTTCCCTATATTTTGACACCTAGCTAACCTGCTAGGTGGGTGCCCTGCTTTATTATTCACACGTCCCCCGCCGTTGCATGCGACTTTTGCCGATGTCGGAATTATCTTGGGGCCTGTGTTCCTAATAAAAACAACCGAGCTCCCGTATGTCTACTGTAGGTTCAAAATAATAGGTTATTCGAACATTTCAGGAACATTGACTGCTTTCTGTCACAATTATAACACCAAATCATTAACTTCTCAACTGATTTAGAGCAAAAAACACTTGATTTTAGCTTGTAATACCTGTAAATTTAGTTTAATATTATGGTGGTGTTTTGTATAAATTTTTGTATAATTACTAGACTACATAATTAAAAGTACTAATTATGAGGTGATAACCTTGTTATTAAATGAATGGATTAGGGGTGTTAAATTTGTCAGAACAGATTAAAATGATTGCTGCACGAATGAGAGAGCTACGTGAAATTGCAGGATATTCAGTTGAAGAAGTAGCTTCAAACTTAAAAGTTGACAAGGAAGTTTATGAGTCATATGAAAACGCAACCCAAGATATACCAATAGGTTTCTTAAATGAGTTTGCGAATCGTTTTGATGTAGACTTAACCGAGCTTCTTACCGGTAAGTCACCGAAACTTACTCGTTATGCATTAGTAAGGAATGGTAAGGGTATAAGTGTACAAAGGAGATCTCCATATAAATACCAAAACCTTGCATACAACTTTGTGAATAAAAAAGCAGAACCTTTTTTGGTAACCGTCCCTCCAAATAATAACACTACAGTCTCAACCAGCTCACACCCTGGGCAAGAATTTAACTATGTAGTGAAGGGAACACTTATGATTGTCATTGACGGCAAGGAGTTTATTCTTAAAGAAGGCGATTCCTTGTACTTTGATTCTAGCTTACCCCATGGTATGAAGGCACTTGATAACCAAACCGCTGAGTTTTTGGCGGTTATCCTATAATAATTTACTCAAAGGAGATTAGCAGATGGTCGAAAAATTTCTTAGTAAAACAGAGTTTACTTCCTACGAGGATTTTATTAACAATTACTCTGTAAATGTACCCGAAAACTTTAATTTCGCTTTTGATGTTGTTGATGAATATGCGAAAAATGATCCCGNGAAAAAGGCAATAGTGTGGAGCAATGAATTTGGTGAGGAGAGAACTTTCACCTTTGCTGACATCAAGCATTACAGCAATAAAACTGCAAATTATTTCAAATCCCTCGGCATTAAAAAGGGCGATCCCGTTATGCTGATACTAAAAAGACGATATGAATTTTGGTTTTGTATACTAGCTTTACATCGGCTTGGAGCGGTGGGAATACCTGCAACTCACTTATTGACCAAGAAAGATATTGAATATCGAAATAATGCTGCAAGCATTAAAATGATAGTATCTACCGACGACGAAGAAGTCATGCAACATGTGGATGATGCACATGCTGATTCACCAACACTTAAAACCAAGGTATGCTTGTTCGGCAAACGCGAAGGGTGGCGAACTTTCCATGATGAGTTTGAATCATTTTCCGACGTCTTTGAAAGGCCAACAGGAAGTGAAGATGTCACTACAAAAGATACGATGCTCATTTATTTTACATCCGGTACAACAGGTATGCCCAAAATGGTACAGCATAATTTTGCTTACCCATTAGGTCACATTATTACAGCTAAGTACTGGCAAAATGTTGAGGATAATGGACTTCATTTTACATTTTCCGATACTGGGTGGGCAAAAGCCGTCTGGGGTAAAATCTATGGGCAATGGATATGCGGTAGTGCTGTTTTTGTATATGACTTCAATCACAGATTTGAGCCGACTGAACTTATGCATATGATTGAAAAGTATAAAATTACCACATTTTGTGCCCCACCAACAATATATCGCTTTTTCATAAAGGCAGATCTTAAATCCATTGATTTCAGTAGCCTTAAATACTGTGTGGTAGCTGGAGAGCCTTTAAACCCTGAAGTATTTAAACAATTCTATGATGCAACTGGCTTAAGGTTAATGGAAGGGTTTGGTCAAACCGAAATGACAGTAGCCATTGCAACGTTGCCGTGGATAAAAGCAAAACCCGGCTCTATGGGAAGGCCAGTTGCAGGATATGATGTTGAACTTCATGACGATGAGGGTAATATTTGCGAACCAGGTGAAGAGGGACAAATAGTCATTCGTACCGACAGGAAAAGGCCTGTGGGACTTTTCGATGGATATTATCGCGATGAAGAGTTAACCCATTCTGTCTGGCACGATGATATTTACTATACTGGTGATATGGCATGGCAGGATGAAGATGGGTACTTCTGGTTTGTGGGTCGTGCCGATGATGTTATTAAAAGCTCGGGATATAGAATTGGTCCATTTGAGGTAGAAAGTGCGCTTTTAGAGCATCCAGCAGTATTAGAGTGTGCAATTACAGCAGTTCCAGATGAAATCCGCGGTCAAATTGTAAAAGCTACTGTTGTGCTCACAAAAGGTTATACACCTTCGGATGAACTGATTAAAACATTGCAGGAACATGTTAAAAATGTAACTGCTCCATATAAATATCCAAGAGTAATCGAATTTGTGGATGAATTGCCTAAAACAATAAGTGGAAAAATCCGCAGAGTTGAAATAAGAGATAAGGATATAAATTAAAAATATAAACTTCATTATAAGGGTCATTTTGCGATGTTACATATTCGAGCTTCGCTGCACGGTATTTCGTGGTTATATATGTAGTTAGTCACATATTGCGCTACAAAATATTACGGTCACATCGCAAATGCCTTTATAAGAGTGTGATGGCGCGCTTCAATTATAACATTACTCTATAACTTAAGAGCTTCAGCAAGGTCTATAGCTCCAGTGTATATTGCTTTACCTGTTATAGCACCTGAAGCGCCTATTTCTTTCAAATCTTTTAAGTCCTGTAATGAACTTACACCGCCCGAAGCAATCACTTCCATGCTCACGCTGTTTACCATTTCCTCCATTGCCTTAAGGTTTGGTCCAGTTAACATTCCGTCAGTATCAATATCAGTATAAATAATTACACGGCAGCCAAGTTGCTCCATGCTTTTTGCAAAATCAACTGCTGTGTAACTACTTACCTGTTCCCATCCTTCAATAGCAACCATTCCGTCCTTTGCATCAATACCAACTACTATCTTGTCTGGATACTTTGACAGAGCTTCTTTAACAAGTTCAGGCTTTCTTACTGCAGATGTCCCCAATATAGCACGGGAAGCACCTGCACTGAGTATTTGTTCAATATCTTCCATTGTACGAATTCCACCGCCTGTTTGAACTGAAACAGAATGTTTTTTTATTATGTCCAAGATTATTTTTCTATTATTTGAATATTCACCACGAGCGCCATCTAAGTCTACAATATGGAGCCATTTGGCCCCTAACGACACCCATTTTGACGCCATTTGAACAGGGTCATCACCGTAAACAGTAACATCGTCAAACCGTCCTTGTAAGAGCCTTACGCAACGACCATCTTTAATATCTATTGCAGGGTAAACAATCATATCCTATAAACCGCCTTTAATCATTTTCAAAAAGCTTTAATGAGTACTCAAAGTCAAATAAATTTTTTTTGAGTAATCCTCTCGTATGCTTCAATGTATTTTGCTCTTGTTTTTTGTACAACCTCATCAGGAAGCTTTGGAGCTGGAGGGTTTTTATCCCACTCAATACCTTCAAGGTATTCTCTCAAGAACTGTTTGTCAAAGCTTAGCTGTGCACGCCCCGGCTCATAGCTGTCTAGCTGCCAGAACCTAGACGAGTCGGGGGTTAACATCTCATCAGCTATAACAAGCTCACCATCTAAATATCCAAATTCAAACTTTGTATCGGCTATAATAATGCCCTTGCTCTCAGCATATTCTGCTGCTGCGAGGTACAAAGCTATGGATTTATCCTTAAGCTTATTTGCCCGTTCTCTCCCTATGAGATTCACCAATTCTTCAAAGGTAATATTTTCATCATGTCCCTCATTGGACTTGGTGGAAGGAGTAAATATTGGCTCAGGTAACTTGTCAGCTTGCTTCAAACCTTCCGGCAGTTTAATGCCACATATACTACCGGTAGCTTTATAATCTTTTAAACCAGATCCTTCTAAATACCCTCTAACAATGCATTCTGCATTTTCCATCTTAACCTTTTTTACTAACATTGAACGCCCATTGAGCTGTTCATGGTACTTATCAAGCCCCATTGGATATTCTGATACATTTGATGTAACAACATGGTTACCTATAATATCTTTTGAGTAATCAAACCAGAATTCGGATATTTTGTTGAGAATTCTTCCTTTATCCGGAATAAGCTCCTCAAATACAACGTCGAAAGCAGAAATTCTGTCGGTAACAATCATTAACAGCATATCGTCACCAACTTCGTACACATCCCGTACTTTCCCCTTTGCGAAAATAGGTAAATCAATAAAATCTGTATTTTTTAACAACATAAATATTCATTCCTTTTCGAAGTTTTTATTTAAAGTGTGCCTTTAGTTGAAAGTACACCTGTGATTTTATTGTCTATCTCACACGCTTTTCTAAATGCCTGTCCAAATGCTTTAAAAGTAGCTTCAGCTATATGATGATTATTTTTTCCATGCATAAGTTTAATATGTAAAGTAATCCCACCATGGACTGATACTGCTCTAAAGAATTCCTCAACCATTTCGGTTTCCATTTGCCCAATCTGCGCAGCTGAGAAATCAATATCATAATATAAATATGGTCTGGACGAAAGGTCAAGAGAAACCATTGATAATGCTTCATCCATCGGCACAAATGCAGTCCCATATCTGGCTAAACATTCTTTACTGCCAAGGGCTTTTGCAATGGCTTGCCCCATTACAATTCCTATATCCTCAATAGTATGGTGGGAATCTACTTGGAGATCTCCCTTTGAGAAAACTTCGAGATCAATTAATGCATGTTTAGCAAATAAAGTCAGCATATGATCAAAAAATCCAATCCCCGTCTCTATTTTTGAGATACCAGATCCGTCAATATCAATCTTTACATTGACTTCAGTTTCAAGGGTTTTTCGCGTCACCTCAGCTTCTCTGAGCATTTTGTCCTCTCCTTCCAATACATTTATTTAAACATTATATAACGTAATTAGTGTTATAAGCAATGCCGTCTATACGTAGAGCTTTTGCGATATAACAAAATAACAAAATATTACTGTTCAAACTCTTTATACTTGAGACATAGCTGTGCATAACGGAAACTACGCTTCATTTGCACATCTATCTCTCATCAGATACCTCTGAACAATAACATGATATCAATCAACGTAAACTTTTAGTCTATGTACCAAAATATTCATTTCCTCATCTGTCCCTATGGATATTCTCAGGAAATTGTCAATCCCCTTTATTTGGAAATACCTTACCAAAATCCCGTCTTCTCTTAACCGTAAAAAAAACTCCTTGGCACAGATTTTATTATGTGATACAAACAAAAAATTAGCCTTTGAAGGGAGAACCTTAAATCCCAGCTCCACAAGCTTTTGCGCCGTTGTATGTCTTGTTTTTATTATTTTCTCACAACTTGTTTTAAAGTACTTGTCGTCATTTACTGCAGCAATAGCTGCTTGTTGTGCTACTCTATCCAATGTATAGGAGTTAAATGAGTTTTTAACCCTGTTTAAACCTTCAATTAGATCTTTATTGCCCAATGCATATCCTATTCTTAATCCCGCTAAGGATCTGGACTTGGAAAATGTTTGAACAACTAAAAGGTTCTCATAATCTTTGATTAAGGGTATAGCCGATTCTGCCCCAAAATCCACATATGCTTCATCAACAATAACAAGTTTATCGCTGTGTTTTTGCAAAAGATTTTCAATTTGCCTCAGTTCTAATGCAATACCTGTTGGAGCATTCGGATTTGCAAGCAATATCCCCTTTGCGTTCATGGGAAACCCATCAATATTAACAGTATAATCCTCATTTAAGGGTATTGTTTCATATTTTAAACCAAACAAATCAGAGTATACAGGATAAAAGCTATATGTAATCTCTGGAAACGAAATTACATCCCCGGTATTAAAAAAAGCAGGAAAACAAAAAGCTAAAATTTCATCTGAGCCATTACCAGCAAAGACTTCACCATCTGCAACATTGTAATATCTTGCTAAAGTAGATATCAACAAAGAGGCTTCGGGGTCGGGATATAACCTTAAATCGTAGTTTGTTGCCTTGTTTATTGCATCTAAAACTTTTTGTGATGGAGGATATGGGTTCTCGTTTGTGTTTAGCTTTATATATTTTTTATCCTTTGGTTGCTCTCCAGGTATGTATGGAGAGATATCTCTTACAGTATTACTCCAAAATCTACTCATTTTCTTTACCTCTCAAACTATGAAATGGCTTGGGGTCGAATCTTTTTCATCACCCGTTCTTTTTTAGTCCTCAAACCTTATCTTTATTGAGTTTGCATGGGCGTCAAGACCTTCTGTTTGAGCAAACCTTACTAAATCCTTGGATAAACCCCTTAGCGCATCCTTTGAATAAGATATTATACTGGATTTCTTGGTGAAATCATTAACTGATAAAGGAGAGAAAAACCTGGCCGTTCCATTTGTAGGTAAAATATGGTTAGGTCCTGCCATATAATCGCCCAAAGGTTCAGGGGAATACTCTCCAAGAAATATTGCCCCAGCATTCTTAACATTGCCTAAAAGAGAAAACGGTTCTTGAACAATTAACTCCAAATGCTCAGGAGCTATCATATTTGAGAGCTCAACTGCCTCCTTGAGTGAGCTTACTAAAATAGCAGCTCCATAATTTTTAAGTGATTTATCGATAAAATCCTTACGTGGAAGCTTTTGTTTTTGCTTATCTATCTGGGAAATAACATCTTCAATTAAACCATTGCTATCAGAAATAAGTATTGAAGACGCCAATACATCGTGTTCCGCCTGAGATAGTAAATCAGCCGCAACGTACTCAGGTCTTGCTGTCTTATCTGCTATTATAAGTATTTCGCTCGGACCTGCAATCATGTCTATATCACAGACTCCGTATACCATCTTCTTTGCAGTAGCAACAAAAATATTTCCAGGTCCTGTTACCTTATCAACCTTAGGTATTGTTTGTGTACCGTATGCCATTGCAGCTATTGCCTGAGCACCTCCAATACTAAAAACCCTGTCCACCCCCGCAATATATGCGCAAGCAAGAATCACTGGATCTGGATAACCACCATTATAAGGCGGTGTACACATTATGATCTCTTTTACACCCGCAACTTTCGCAGGTATGACATTCATTAGCACTGAAGATGGGAGCGGAGCAGTTCCCCCTGGTACATAGACTCCAACACGCTCAAGAGGAGTTATTTTTTGACCAAGTAAAACACCTTCCTCACTGCTTTCGAACCAGGAGTTTTCAGATTGCATCTGGTGAAATTTCCTAATATTTTCAGCAGCCTTTTCAATCGTGGAAGTCATTCCAATACTAAGAGAATCATAAGCCTGCTTAATAACATCTTTGCCAATTTCAAAGTTTGCTAACTTGGCTCTATCAAACTTTTCAGTATAATACGAAACAGCTTCATCACCCTTAACTCGTACTTCAGTTAATATTTCTCTTACTGCTTCGGTAACATCTGTTTGCTCATCGCTACTTCTTTTCCTCAGCATTTTTATTAGTTGCTCTATATCGTATTCTGTTGATGAAAAAACCTTCATTCTTCAACCCTTCTTTCACGGCGTCACTCATTATTCTTGTTGAAAAAACTTTCATTTAGGTAAAATAGTTTTCGATTTACTCAATCTGCTCTCTTAATTTCAAAATTAGATGGTTAATTCTTTGGCTTTCCATTTTCATGCTTACTCGGTTAACTATTAGTCTTGCACTTATATCGGCAATTGTGTCCAGAACTACAAGGCCATTTTCTTTTAGTGTTTTACCTGTCTCTACAAGATCCACTATAACTTCCGAGAGACCAACAAGGGGAGCCAACTCTATAGAACCACTGAGTTTTATTATCTCAACCGATTCTCTACGTTTATATCTGAAATATTCTTTTGCAATCTCAGGATATTTTGTCGCAACCCTTGTAATAGTCATGCTATCCATCTTACCTTCAAGTTCTCTAGGACCTGCTACACACATCTTACATGCAGCGAACTTAAGATTTAAAACCTCATATAAGTCTCTTCCCTCTTCAAGCAAAGTATCCTTGCCCACAATGCCAATATCCGCAGCGCCATATTCAACATATGTAGGAACATCTGCAGGTTTCGCGAGGAAAAAACGTATTTTATTTTTCTCATCGGTTAGAATAAGTTTCCTGCTTTTTTCTTTTAACTCGGTACAATCCACACCAGCGTTTTCAAGAAGATCTATTGAAAGTTCGGTTAACCGCCCTTTTGAAAGAGCTATTGTTAAATATCTCATACTATTCCTTCTTTCTAATAATTCAACTACAGAATATGTTAGGTCTTTATATTATTTCAATGTTACTGTCTTTATCTATAACCACTATTTTGTCAATTCCTCTACTCTTAGCATAGGACTTAGCACTGTCAATATCCATTGATGCAATATCTAATTCTGCTATTGCTCCTCCAGCCTTTAACTCACTGAGTAATGAAAATGCCTTTTTTCTGGCATCCTTATGATAAACAATATAATAACCGCCTTGAATGGGCACTTGTAGCTTCCCCTGCCTCTCAAGGGCTGTCATAATCATATTAATTCCTAATGAGAACCCTGTAGCTGGACAATCCTTTCCAAACCTCTGAACGAGGTTATCATATCTTCCCCCACTTAGAACAGGATATCCAACAGAATGTGTAAAACCTCTGAACACAATACCTGTATAATAATTTAGGCTTTGTACCATACCGAGATCTATCGAAATATGATCCCCAACCCCCCAGTCTTCNAGTATCGCGATTACATTTTTTAAATATTCCAATGCTCTTAGAGCTTTGCCGCTAACATTTTTCTTTGATAACTCATCTATTACATCGATTGAGCCAAAGTAACTTGGAAGATTTAATATTAGTTCCTTCAGTTCATCTGGAATATTGTGCTTATTAACAAGCTGCTCCACCCCAACAAAATCTTTTGTATCTATCAATTCCCTTATTTGCTCTGCTTCAATTGACGGAAGCCCTGATTGTTCCATTAGCCCTCTGAAAAAGTCAACTTGACCTATATCAATCTGAAATTCCTCAATACCTGCTAGTTTCAGAGCCTGAATAGCAAGAGCTATTAATTCGGCATCGGCTTCTGGGCTGTTCACCCCCAACACTTCAACACCAGCTTGTGTATATTCTTTCTGCTTGCCACCGCCCAGTTCACTGAAGGAAAATGTATTGCCAACGTAAAAGATTTTAGCCGGCCATACGTTTTCTTTTAACTTTGTAGCAGCAACCCTTGCAATGGGTATTGTCATATCAGGTTTTAAGACAAGAATCCTTCCTTGAGAATCTGTAAACTTAAACATATCTTCTTGAGGGATAAGATTTTGCTCGCCAGAAAAAACATCATAAAATTCAACAGTTGGCGTTTCAATCTCCTTATAACCGCTATGTATAAAAAGCTGCCTTATATCATTTTCTAAGCTCCTTTTAAAATAACAATGCTCAAAAAGAATATCCTGCATTCCCTCGGGTGTATATATACTCCATCGCCTCATTTGCTTCACCTCTTTATTNCTATAGCGAGCTATAGTGTTTGACTAATTATATATCCTTTTATATTCCCTGTCAATAATTAGTTTTATATTATATTTAATCCCTAAATAAACTACCAGGGCTGTATTATTGCTAACACCTACTGTTTTTCATTCTATTATGAGGTCAGAATCTTAGCAATATAACAGTCCCTACAAGGTTCTAGAAAAGTCAGTACACAAAGGAATTAAACACTATGCTGTCCTATGTGCATTTCACAAGTTTCTTTAAGTATTATTTAGTTTTGACATTAATCGAAACATTCCCTATTAAGCCAGACGTAAAATTCTTATTCTCATATTTATTTGCCATACTATTTGTAACTATTATTTTCAGATTATTTTTACCCTGAACAACCTCATCAGTTATGTCAAAAACATATGGAGCCCACATTTTAAAACCCACATTCTTATCATTTACATAAACATGAGCTATTTCATGAACTGCCCCGAGATCACATTCTACACTCTTTATATCTTTGACTAAGTTTATTTCGAAAGTTGTTTCATATATAACCTCACCTTGATATCCCGTAAATGCATCCCAGTCGTGCCAAGATTGCAATTTATCTGTGATAAGTGGTCTACAACCCTGTTTTGTGACAGACCAATTAAACTGTTCTGCTAGTAAAGTTACTTTTATTTCTTGGATTTTATCTTTCTCTAATAAAGGGCCTGCTTGCCTATCTACAAAAATTATTATACTTTCACGTCGTTGAATGCTAATATTCACAATCATTTCACCATGATTGGATAACTGCACTCCCAGCTCTTCAGTTGTTCCTTTCCAAGCATCCCATGCCTCTACTTTACCCTTGTTTTTTATATAGAGCTCACCTTCAATGGTCTTTTCACCTTCGTTCACCAGTAAATAAAAATCCATTCCCTCTTTTACAACGTGACTTACTCTTAGGTCGGCATTATTTGGTCTTATTGATATATTTCCAACCTCTTTATCTCTAANATGCTTTAAAACCTGCTCATAATTGGTGATGCTTTTCATGTTTTTATAGTTTTGAGAGTAGTTCTTGCTAAATATTATTACTTCGCCGCCGCTATCTAAAAATGAGTTAATCTTTTCTTTAGCTGAACCTGAATATAGACTTTCGTCTTCGATTAGTAAAACACTGTATTTTTGTTTTTCTATAGATATGTATCCACCATGTATTTCGCATTTGGGGGATACAAGAAGGTTTGCTTCAAGATAGTTAAATTCTATTTGATTTTCATAAAGTGGTTCAACTATCCTCCATGGCAGATGATCCTCTTGACACAAAACAGCTATTCTTGCCTGGTTTACGCTATCAGTCATAATATAACTCATTCTTTTTATGTAACTTGATACATTTTTATAATATTTCCACCAGATATTATTTGGCCCGACATCTGGGGGTCTTTCTCCATACCTTCCTTCTCCATCCACTGAATAGAAGAAAGCGTGAGGATATATAAGGTTTACTCCTCTTACAAATAACCAATCCAAATACCATTTCATATCATCTGCAGAAAATGACCAATGTACGTTATTAGGGCCGCAGCATCCAAAGCATTCATTTGAGTTTCTTCGTCTACCATAATGCCTGGCAGCATCGGACGAACATTTGCCCATAGTGCTGTGCTCACCCTGAATAGCTCTGCCACCCTCTGGAGAAACCCAACGCCACACTACATCTTGACCTGGAATTTGGAAATGCTTTAGAAGTCCAATTTCATCACTTTTTTCGGGGTGACCAGTTAAACAAATTCCATGTTCTTCACACCACTTTGATAGGAGCATATAATATGATTGTTCTAATTTCCTATTTACGGCTTTTTTATAATTTCTTCTTACTGTCTTAGATAGTTCACCCATATCCAAAAATAAAGCCGGTAAATCTTTCTCTTCATTTCCGCAATCAATAAAATATTCTAAAAAACCTTCTGTCCAGGGAATCAGACCTTCTAAGTGATTTCTGCCTAATATTCCTGGTTCGTCTGTAAACATTGCAATTATAGTACTACCAAAGTATTGTTTTAAAACTTCATAATATCTTTCATGGGTTAAAGAAATGAATTTCTTTATGGCTTTTTCATTTAATAGGTCAGTTGAGGCGGGGGCACCAGGTTCACCATCATCTTCACCAAAGTGTATTCCTCTAATGGTACCTTTTGAATATGTTTTAATAAAAACGAGTATGGATACATCGTCATGGTGAGGCTGCCCAAAGTTTACTATCCGGTTAGAACAATCAATTTTATCAGTAATAATCCCTAAAGGCTTATTATCTGTTTGGCGCATTAATTGCACAGAAACTATACTTTCCCCATCTTGTAATTCTATATTTATGCTCTCCCCTTTGTTATAGGGGTACTCTATCACTTTAAGTCCCCTAGAAGCATATTCAGGATTACCATCCACCACCATCCCATGTGCAGAGCCCGATGGATACATCCCCTCATCATATAGTATAACAAGCATACCTAGGTCAGCAGCAAGTTCCACTGCATATTTTACATAGTCCATGAACCTATCTGACAGGTATTCAATATCTTCCGGTATTCCAATTCTTGGATGAATAATAAAGCCCATAACACCTTTATCGTAAAAATCCATTATCTGTCTTTTGATCTCAGCCTTATCTAAGGTATCATTCCAAAACCAAAAAGGAATGGGTGTAAACTCATTATCTGGATTTAAGAAACTATTTTTCAACATGTTCACTTTGCTCCCCTCATTTTTATAAAAAATGCTTTGCCTCTATAATGATAATTGTACCTAAATGAACTATCCATTACAACTGGGCATACAACGCTTTACTTACATAAATTTCAAGCATAACATAATTATTATTAAACCTTTATAATGTGCTGCCGATATAGTATTTGGTATCATCAAGGCATCCTAAAGCGGGAGCGCATCACACCGCTAGGGCATATTTGCAATTTTGGCTCCCAATGAGCTAGAAACATGCTCTAAGGCAGAAGGTCTATGAGCATTTTATATTATAGAATTTTAAGTAAATAAGGTATGTTAACGATGAATCAAAATCATCAGGAGGGAGCAAATATTATGAATGAAATCTATAATATTAAACGAGTTCATAAGGTAAGTTTAGCCATAATCGCAGTCCTAGTAGTACTAATTGTTACCCAAACACTAATAGCACACGGTTCTGATGGTTACGAAACAGCCATTCATGGACTTATTATAATAGGCCTTGCAGTTATTAACTTTTTTCTTCCAATAAATAAATATGTAAAGGGATTTATTTTCACTTTAATACCCACATTTGTGGTGGTTTCTCTATTTTATCTTGAGGGATTTACCCTTGATAAGCATTACNTTCTTATGGCTGTCTCAGCCATGGCAGCTTTGTATTTCAATAAAAAACTCCTAGTAAGCTACTCATTAGTTGTTAATATATCTATGATAGCAGCTTACATTTTCAGACCTGAAAACACTCTTGGATTAGGACAAGATTCATCAGTTTTTATTTCAGTAATAATCATGCTAAATGGAGCATTAACTNGTCTTTTCTTCCTCACAAAGTGGGGCAGAGAACTTTTAGACGGGACTAACCGCGAAAAAAATCAGGCAAATAAGCTCCTTGAAGAGCTTAATGCAAGTTTAACAACTATAGAAAATTCAACGAGAGTACTTGATTCAAGCGTTGCTACTTTTAAAACACATATAAAAGATATGAGTGAAGGAAGTTATACCCTTACCGCATCAGCACAGGAAATGGCAAAAGCTGTTCAGGAAGAAGCTGTTAGCGTTAATGAGGTTAATAGCGCTATGGGATCAATTTTAAACATTGTTCATGATTCAAACGACACTTTCAAAAATATATCGGATAATTCCCTTCTCATGTTAGATCAAGTTGATACAGGATATGATAGGGTTAACATGATAAATAATCAGATAAATATAATCACCCATGCTATCGGCGCAAGCGTAACAACGGTAACTGATCTAATAGCAAATATGGAAAAAATCAATTCCCTGCTTGAGGGTATTTCTCAAATATCAAATCAGACAAATCTGTTAGCACTAAACGCTGCAATAGAATCAGCCCGTGCAGGTGAACAAGGTAAGGGCTTTGCAGTGGTTGCTGGAGAAGTTCGAAAGTTGGCTGAGCAGACCGACAAAATAACAAAAGATATCACTGCAATAACAACAAAAATATTTGAGATGTCAAATGAAGCATTAGTGACAGTTAAACAGGGTGATTCGGCTGCATTAGAGGGGAAAACCCTTGCAGACTACATATCGAATATTTTTGAAGATATCAGGAATACTTCCCAGAAGACTAATATAGCCATAGAAGATGGATTGTCTAAAAACACAAAAATTACAACAGAGCTTGAATCAGTACAGCATCAGATTGAAAATGTGGCTAGCATATCAGAAGAGAACTCAGCCTCCATTCAAGAGGTTCTGGCAACTTTAGAAAATGAACACAATCGTTTATTGGAGCTAAATGACTCGGTTCAGGAAATACAAAATCTCATAACAGCATAAATTAGTAACCGATTTAACAAATAAAAGCACTTTGCATAAGCAGAGTGCTTTTTTAGTATTGCGCAGCCATCTTGATAATCTTTCGTAATACGTATCATTGATATATTAGAACATTGTGACTTGTTTTTCTTCTTTGTCATCTTCCTTCAAATAGCGTCCTACTGCCGGGATGTTCTTTGTCCTATAGTAATCTATGTCTTGGAAGCTTACTTCATCTAATTGTCTTATTTTGCTCATGAAGCTTCCTTTCTTTGATTTTAGAACCTGCACACCAGCTGAACTTCTTGTTGCTTTCGGATTAATGCTTGATGTATCGAATACNAAAACTTTGTCGATATTCGAAAAAGCAACTAATTCTATGTCTTCCTCCAAAAAACGTATGTCACATAGAGGGGATGACGCATAATAAGCATTAGCTAGCTTTTTACGGTTTGTTTTTGTTTCATAACTTGACAAAGGGATTTTTGCTGACTTNCCATTTTCGAAAGAAAATAGCATATGGCCTGAATAATCCTCTGTGGAAACCATATATAGTATTCTTTCATCGGGCTCTAACTCAAGAAGGTTCTCTAAGTATTCACCCAAGCTAGATGCTTTACAATCATTAATTTCGTGGACTTTAAGCTTATACGCAACATATTGATCAGAAAACAAAATCAATTCAGTTTTGTTACGGGTTTCGATCTCCTGAACTATCTCATCATCATCTTTAAGCTTATGCTCGCCAGCAGCTCTAAGTGAGGTTAGAGCTATCTTTTTCAAATACCCCTGCTTTGTAAGAAAAAGTTTAAGATTATAATCTTCAATCATTACTTCTTCGGTAATCACATTTATATGCTTCTCGTGTATCATGCCTGTACTACGAGGTTTTCCGTACTTTTTTGCGATTTCTTTTAGCTGCTTACATATAATTTCAAGAACTCTGGATTCTTTACGATATATATCATTAAGATCGTCTATTTCAGCCTTTAATGATTCAATATCAGATGTTTGCCTAAGTATATACTCTCTGTTCAGATTTCGCAATCTTATTTCTGCTACGAATTCAGCTTGAACTTGATCAATATCAAACCCCTTCATAAGGTTAGGTATAACCTGTGCATCTTTCTCGGTACCACGAATTATCTTTATGGCTTTATCGATATCAAGAATAATCTTAGATAGGCCCTTTAGCAAATGTAACTTTTCTGACTTCTTTTTAATGTCAAAAGCAGTTTGCCTTCTAATGCATTTCATGCGAAATTCGATCCATGCATCGAGAATTCCCTTAATGCCTAAAACCATCGGTTTACCATCAACAAGGATATTGAAGTTACAGCCAAAGCTATCTTCAAGTGGTGTAAGCTTATACAGCTTATCCATAAGGGTATCAGTGTCGGTTGAACGTTTTATATCCATTGTAACCTTTAAACCACTTAAGTCTGTCTCATCACGGATGTCTGTGATTTCTTTTACTTTCCCGCTCTTTACCAGACTTGCAACAGAGTCGATAATTGCTTCGGATGTAGTGGTGTATGGAATTTCATATACTTCAATGCATTGATTTGATTCGTCATACCGGTATCTTGCACGAAGCTTGAAGCTTCCTCTACCTGTTTCATATATTTTTTTTAGGTCGTTTTCATTAAAAATTAACTCTCCACCAGTCGAGAAATCTGGAGCTTTTAAATAATCTAAAAGGTTTATATTATCATTTTTTATATATGCAATTGTGGCATCGCATACCTCTTTGAGATTAAAGCTACAAATGTTACTCGCCATACCTACAGCAATGCCCTGATTAGGATTAACAAGTATGTTCGGAAAAACCGACGGTAATAATACAGGTTCCTTCATTGTACCGTCATAATTGTCTATGAAATCAACGGTATCTTTATCAATGTCTTTGAACAATTCCGAACTGATTTCAGCAAGCTTAACCTCTGTATACCTGGGGGCTGCGAATTTCATGTCACGTGAATAAACACGCCCTAAATTACCCTTTGATTCCACAAGAGGGTGGAGCAGCGAACCATTTCCCGTTGTAAGCCTAACCATTGTTTCGTAAATTGCCATATCACCATGTGGATTCAATTTCATTGTTTGACCTACAACATTAGCAGATTTTGTTTTTGGCCCATTTAGCAAACCCATTTTATACATTGTATATAGCAACTTTCTATGTGAAGGCTTTAATCCGTCAATCTCGGGNATTGCACGGGAAACTATAACACTCATTGCATATGGCATATAGTTTACTTTTAATGTTTCAACTATCTTTTGTTCGGTAAACTTCATAAATAATATCCTCACTTTAATACAACATCGCTTATGTCATGTATCTCGAATAGTAATTGAGCACAGACTATTGCTTTAATTCAACATAATCAGCTTACGTCAAGCATATCCAAATACTTATGCCCATGCTCGCTAATATAATCCTTCCTGCCTTGCAGATCATCTCCAAGCAAAATATCAAAAAACTGCTGTGTTTGCTCAACATCATCTGGAAGAACTTTTATCAATCTTCGTGTTTCAGGATTCATAGTGGTCTCCCACATCATATCGGGATTGTTCTCACCTAAGCCTTTAGAGCGGTGTATTGTAACTTTCTTATCCTTTATTTTTGTCAGAATATCATTCTTTTCTTTTTCGCTATAAGCGAAATAGGTTTTATTCTTTGCGTTAATCTCAAACAAAGGTGACTCTGCAATAAAAACTTTTCCTTCTTTTATAAGTGTGGGTATAAGTCTATATATCATTGCCAGAATTAATGTGCGTATCTGGAATCCATCCACATCCGCATCGGTGCATATTATTATTTTGTCCCATCTGAGGTTATCCATATCAAATGTAGACAGATTTTTATTATGCCTTGTTTTTATCTCTACACCGCAACCTAAAACCTTTAGTAAATCTACAATAATCTCACTTCTAAAAATGCTGCTGTATTCTGCTTTCAGGCAATTGAGTATTTTCCCGCGTACGGGCATTATGGCCTGGAACTCAGCATCTCGGCCCATCTTACACGATCCAAGCGCCGAATCTCCTTCCACTATATAAAGCTCTCTTCTAGAAACATCTTTCGTTCTACAGTCAACAAATTTCTTCACTCGGTTTGCAAAATCTACTTTGCCACCAAGTTTTTTCCTTATATCAATACGTGTTCTTTCCGCTGATTCCCGGCTTCTTTTATTTACCAATACCTGATTCACAATCTTCTCAGCTTCTTCCTTATTTTCAATAAGGAAAATTTCAAGTTGCTCTTTCAGAAAGTCGGTCATGGCCTCTTGAATAAACTTATTGGTAATTGATTTTTTGGTCTGATTTTCATAGCTGGTAATTGTTGAAAATGAGCTACTGATAAAAATTAGACTATCCTGTATGTCAGCAAAGGTTATCTTTGATTCATTCTTATTGTATTTATTGTTGTTTTTCATGTAATTATCGAGTTCATAGACAAATGCACTTTTTACAGCTCTATCAGGCGCACCGCCGTATTCTAAAAAGCTGGAATTGTGATAATACTCCAGTACATTTACTTCATTGCTAAATAAAAATGCAACATGCATGATTACTTTATACTCAGGTTTATCCTTTCTATCGCTCCCTTTTGCTGTTGCTTCGTAATATTGAGGCGAAGTAAAACCTGTGTCTCGAGCTANTTCCTTAACATAATCCTCAATACCTTTTTCATAATAAAACTCTTCTGTATTCCCAGATGCTTCGTCAATTAATATAAAACGCAAACCGGGATTTACCACAGCCTGTCTTTTCAATGTTTCTCTGTAGTATTCTATTGGAATAGCAATGTCGGTAAATACGTCAAGATCAGGCTTCCAATATGTTTTTGTGCCCGTATGCTCATACTTCGCTTTTTCTTTTTTTAGCCCTCCGACATTTTCTCCCTTTGAAAACTCTAATGAGTATTTATAACCATCACGAAACACCGTAACAAACATAAACTCTGAACTGTACTGGGTTGCACAGGCTCCAAGACCATTAAGTCCAAGGCTAAATTCATAATTTTCACCACTGTTGTTGTCATATTTCCCACCTGCATACAACTCACAGTATACCAATTCCCAATTGTAGCGCTGCTCCACCGGGTTATAATCAATAGGAACACCACGCCCTTTATCTTCGACAGTAATAGAAAAATCACTATGTCTTATTATGGTTATTTCTTTACCGAAACCTTCTCTTGCTTCATCTATAGAGTTTGAAAGAATTTCGAAAAATGAGTGTTGACAGCCTTCCAGCCCATCGGATCCAAAAATAACTCCGGGGCGCAATCTGACACGATCTGCTCCTTTTAGAGACGTTATACTTTCATTTCCGTAATTATGGTTCTTTTTCATTCGTACACCCCACTTTAATAATTCATCGGATAGTGCTATCTATCATTTTACTTTTCCATCATTTCATTGGACTTTTCTATGCTTATCTTTTTTCATTATAACAACAGAAATAGTTGTTTGCAATTGCAACACGCAGCTTGCAATCATTGTTCCGCTCTTCATATTGTCACCATATACCGAACCTATGTTCTATAATACAACATATTGGCTTAGTTTTCAAATACCTATGGTATATAAGACTTTTGTGATATAACATCCCCATTTGTTCTTTATGCTATCACAAGAAAAATCCGGCTTATGCCGGATTTTTTTATGATGCTGAGTCAATATTTTCTGTCTGCTTTTTCTTTTTTGAGGAACTTATTGCCTTCCTTGTATCATTAAAAACAAGTGTTGGCTCTCTACCAGTAAGAATAACTTCCTTATCAACTATGCATTTTTCAACATTCTTTTTGGATGGAATTTCATACATAACATCTGTTAATGCTTCTTCAATTATCGAACGAAGACCTCTTGCTCCTGTCTTTCTCTCAAGAGCTTTATCTGCTATGGCATGTAAGGCCTCTTCTTCAAAAGTAAGCTCAACATTGTCAATTTCAAACAATCTCTTATACTGCTTCACAAGAGCATTGCGTGGTGTTGTTAGAATTTCTATCAGAGCATCACGGTCAAGTGAATGCAGCGATGCTATGATGGGCAATCTGCCAATAAACTCGGGTATCAGGCCATATTTCAGCAAATCCTGTGGAGTTACTAATTGGAATAATTCGCTGATCTCTTTGCTTCTCTCTAAGCCACTTTCGTTGATTGCACCGAATCCTATTGTTTTCTTGCCAATTCTATTTTCTATTATTTTATCAAGGCCATCAAATGCGCCTCCACAAATAAACAGGATATTTGAAGTATCTATTTGTATAAACTCCTGATGTGGGTGCTTTCTTCCTCCCTGAGGCGGTACAGATGCAACGGTGCCTTCAAGTATCTTTAAAAGAGCCTGCTGCACACCCTCACCACTTACATCACGTGTAATTGATGGATTGTCAGATTTTCTGGCGATCTTATCAATTTCGTCCACATAAATTATGCCCTTCTCAGCACGCTCAATATCATAATCAGCTGCTTGGATAAGTTTCAGAAGTATGTTTTCAACATCCTCTCCAACATAACCAGCTTCTGTCAATGATGTAGCGTCAGCTATTGCAAAAGGTACATTTAATATTTTTGCTAAAGTTTGAGCAATTAATGTTTTTCCTGAACCAGTCGGTCCTATCATCAGTATATTACTTTTTTGAAGTTCAACATCACTTGTCGTAAATTCAGCATTAATTCTTTTATAGTGATTGTATACCGCAACAGCCATGGACCTTTTTGCTCTTTCCTGTCCAATGACATATTGGTCAAGCGTAGCTTTTATTTCGATCGGTTTGGGTATTTCCTCTAAATATAGGTCCACACTTGCTTCTTCAAATTCTTCACCGATTATTTCTGAGCAAAGCTCTATACATTCATCACAAATATAAACTCCGGGCCCTGCAACCAGTCTTTTAACCTGATCCTGAGTCTTTCCACAAAAAGAGCATTTTAGCTGTTTCTTCTCTTCATATCTTGACACTAGACTTCACCTCATCGTTTTCGTTCCATAACCTGGTCGACAATGCCGTAATCTTTTGCCTCCCAAGAAGTCATGAAATAATCTCTTTCTACGTCACGCTGTATCTTCTCTAAAGGTTGCCCCGTTCTTTCACTTAAAATACGATTTAAGTTATCTTTTGTCTTAAGTATCCACTCGGCGTGAATCTTAATATCTGTTGCCTGACCTTTAGCTCCACCAAGAGGCTGATGAATCATAATGGTACTATTTGGTAACGCGAAACGTTTACCCTTTGTGCCAGCGGTGAGTAAAAAAGCTCCCATGCTTGCAGCCATTCCTACACATATAGTAGATACATCTGATTTAACATGCTGCATTGTATCGTAAATTGCATAGCCGGCTGTTACAGAGCCACCTGGGCTGTTTATATAGAATTGTATGTCCTTATCTGGATCCTTTGCATCAAGAAATAGCATTTGTGCGACTATTAAGCTTGCAGTTATATCATTCACTTCATCGCTCAAAAATATAATCCTATCCTCCAACAAGCGGGAGTATATATCATATGAACGTTCCCCTCTGTTTGTTTGTTCTATTACATACGGTACAAGTGCCATATCGCATCCCCCTTTTTCTTAGAATTTAATGTCAATTTGTTACTTGAACAAAAAACACAATGGTTTATTTGTTTGTACAAATATATAATCATTCGATATTTTACCTACGCAAAACGTACATAATATATTATACAACATTATTATATAAATTTCCCCNATTATATTCTTTATAAACAAATTACCCATTATAATAGCAGGTATTTTCTGTATTATTCCTCAGATGTTTGTGTTTTTTATTCCTTCATTAAATCAATAGTTTTCTTTGTAATAATGGTATCTTTAATATATTCTATATCGCTATCTTGTAAATGTTTCTTAAATTCATCTGCTTTTTGGTTGTAATTTTCCGCCATCTGAGAAATTTCATTCTCTATTTCTTCATCGGAAACTTCAATGTTTTCTGTTAGGGAAATTNTTTCAAGAACTAGTTGTGTTTTTACTTCCTCAAGTGCTCTTTCCCTATAATCGTCTCTCATTGTTCTTTCGTCAATCCCCATCATGTTTAAATATGTCTGTAAATTCATGCCTTGATACGCTAGTGACATATTTATTCTTTGCAAAGTATTGTCCAGTTGACGCTCCACCATAACATCGGGAATGTCAACTTTAGCATTTTCAACTGCCTTTTTTATGATATCATTTTCATATTTTTGCTCAATTTTTTTCTCTTCTTCTTCTTCTAATTTCTTTCTGATATCGGCTTTATACTCTTCCAAAGTATCAAACTCACTCACATCTTTAACAAACTCATCATCTAATACAGGTAGTTCCTTGTATTTTATTTCATTGATGCGAACTTTAAATACTACTGGCTTTCCCTTCAGTTCTTCGCTATGATATTCCTCAGGGAATGTAACGTTTACGTCTAACTCCTGACCAAGAGTAGCACCAATTAACTGATCTTCGAATCCTGGTATAAAGGTGTTCGAACCCACAACTAATGTATATCCTTTTGATGTACCGCCCTCGAAAGGTACTCCGTCAAGCAATCCTTCAAAATCGATGTTTACGCTATCTTTGTCCTGTACAGGTCTATCTTCTACCGAAATAAGTCTTGCATTTTGCTCCTGAACTTCTTCAAGTTTCTTCTGAACATCTTCATCAGTTATATTAACCTGGTCTTTTTCTACTGACAAACCTTTATATTCTCCCAACTCAACCTCTGGCTTTACAGTAACTTTTGCAGTAAAAATTAAATCCTTGTCCCTGCCTATTTGTTCTATATCCAGCTCAGGTGCATCCACTGGAATAATGTTATTTTCTTTCACCGCTTCATCATACAAGTCTGGGCAAATGATATTAAAAGCTTCTTCATAAAATACGCTGTCTCCATAATATCTTTCAATGATATTCATTGGAGCTTTTCCCTTTCTAAATCCAGGGATTGAAAAGCGTCCTCTTGTTTTAGCATAAGCTTTCTTAAGGCTTTCATTAAACAGTTGCGCATCCTCTTCGATTGTTAATTTTACAACATTCTTGTCCACATTTTCTATTTTTGATTTCATTAAGGTAAGCCTCCTAAGTNTAATATATATTTATTAATGAGCAAATCGCTTAATTTCCATACCATTTGATGCACAAGTTGAGTTCTACATCCTCAGTATCATATGAATTTACACTATAGGAAACAAAGCAGATTTATTATTTTCTCAATAAAAAATTCATAATGGTTAAAAACCTTTATGAATTATATCACACAAATATAATATTGCCAATAAAAAGTGAGACATCATATATCCTCGCTTTTCATGGTTTTTGCATGTCTGATGAATAGGTGAAATTCGCTTGATAAAATGAAATATCGTGCACCTGCCGTCGACATGCAATTACAAACGGTACCATAACCAAAGACTCTGATCAGGCACCCTCGCGGCACATCCAGATAACCGCTTACCGCTGCTTCCTTCCAGACCTGACGGGGTTCACAGCCTTGAATTGCGCAAGACCCAATCTTCATCGCCTTTAAATTATAGCCCTGGCTTCACAATTACATGCCTTGGGCAGGAGTTCAACCCTGCTATAGCGGGTTGCAGGTACAGGGCACCGCTACCTCCCCGTCTAGCACGACAAAGTTAATTATACTTAACTTTTGAGCAACTTGCAAGCGGTTTGTTATGGTAATCATATTATTTTCCATCTACTGTAGTAATGTAATTATTTATTGGGGAATGGCTTTAAATGCACCATATAAGGCTGCATTATCTATGCTTTTAGCCATTGCTATTTTTTCTAAACACTGAACATCTTTTAGCC
>JGI24707J26582_10000026_pt1 | contig 85553 bp, 102 predicted proteins | sample BioPla1DNA1_FD_26582 | JGI IMG/M metagenome (IMG submission 26582)
AACTAATGGGTAGCCTCCTACCCGATTTACCTCAGCTATATCTCTCCTGCAGACCCTGTAAGACTTGCTTGGCGTATTCTTTGGCGCCAAAGATGGACATGTCCCGGTAGTTGCCGCACTGTACTGCATTGGCAGCTGGGACTTTATCTGCCTCCAGTACTTTTTTCAGTGCCTCCATCCACGCTTTGGCTATCCGTTCCTCACTGTCTTTACCCAGTTTGAGCAAGTAAAAGCCCGTACGGCAGCCCATGGGGGAGAGATCAATAACATCTTCCAGTTCTTCCCGCATGAAACCCGCCAGAAGGTGTTCCAAGGCGTGTACCGCCCCTGTGGGCATAATGTCCGCGTTGGGCTGGGTAAAACGCAGATCGTATTTCGAAATAGGGTCACCGCTGGGCGTTGTGAACACTTCACTCAACCTCACAAACGGTGCTTTCACTTTGGTGTGATCCATACTGAAACTCTCAACCAAACCTGGCGTCATATCAATACCTCCGAATACTAATTCTCCATGAGCGGCCGTAGTTCAGCGATAAGCTTTTCAATCGCTTTACCGGTGGCCTTACGGGCCAATGCTTCCTGCGGCTCAAGTTGGCGTTCCCAATAGACTTGGTTGGCTTTTTTGTCATTATCAATGACCGCACCCTCAACTGAAGCACCAACAAACGCGCCCTTGCTCAGTGAATAACTATAAATGGGTGCTTTGAGCTGCAGGTCAGTGCCCGCTTCCGCTGAGCGGCCCATGGGACCTACTGCTACTGAGAGGTTACCGCCTAACGTGATCTTGCCTTCCTGCATACTTTCCATGCCCCGCTCACTGGTTACGACCAAGAGCAGGGAAGTGGACTGGATGCCCAGCTGAAAACCGTAAGAGACCCCCTTGAGGGTGACAAAGTACGGTCCATACCATGTTTTCGAATCCCGGTCGTATCTAAGCAGCATCCCGTCTCCGTAGCGGCCACCCAGGCCGAGTCCGGCCTTAAGCACCGAAGGGAAGATGGCTATCCCGTGGGCGTTTTTCAGCATACTGTGGAAGTGTTCTGCATCGGGCTGTTCAGACATTTCCTTCAAGACCAGAACCGCATCTTCAATTAACTCGTCGGGAAGCTTGGCAGCACTCACGGGTGATGAAATAGCCAGGGCAGCAAGCAAACATATTACCAAGAGGCGTTTCATGTTATTCCCTCCAATCGGATTGCACACCGACGACAGTGTGTTTTAAGCCAACCCTACTGTGAATATATTGGAACGTGAAGGGGGCTTAGGCATGGGTCGATGTTTTGTTTTTATTATATCAAAAAAATGGCTATCGTCTTTTTTTATTCTCCTATCCTGTCTGATTCTGTTGGCTTTCTTCAGTCGCTATTCCTTGGGTATCCATACACTGAGTGTAGCTAGACAGGAAATAATCTATGATGTGATGCTCGACGCGGGCCACGGTGGGATTGATCCTGGAGCTATTGGAGAAGGAGATCTCTACGAGAAGCATTATGTGTTAGATATAGTACTGCAGATGCGGGACATATTAACTAAACACGGGTTAAAGGTTGGGTTGACACGGGATTCTGATGTGGATGTGAGCCATCTGGTGGACAACGGGGGACGGCATCGGCGGGATCTGTTAGGGCGATTTAAGTTGATGAACCAAGGTGCAGTAGGTATCAGCGTCCATGCCAATGCTACCAAGGATAAAACCCAGCGGGGCGCCATAGTGTTTTATCAAAAGGACAGATACATAAATGAGATGTACGCCAAGCTGGTGCTGGAAGAGGTGGCTAAGGTACAGGTCCTCAATGAACAACACCCTGTACCTCGCACAACACTTCTGCTTTTAAAGTCCAATCCGCCCGTTCTGCTGGTGGAAATAGGTTTCATGTCCAATCCAGATGATTTAGCTAAGATTACCGATCCCCAGTTCCGAACCAGTCTGGCCCATGCCCTGAGTCAAGGCATCTTGAACTTTATCGCTTGGCGGGACGGGGAACAGAGCGAATGAGCTTTTCAATTACTGCATTGAGGACTGGGATAACCTCCATAAGGTATGCGTTGAAATCTACTGGAGCGGTGTTATCCGCCTGATCGGAGATTGCCCTAACAATGAGATGGGGTATTCCATTGAGATGAGCTGTTTGGGCTATAGCCGCACCCTCCATCTCCGCACACAATGCATCAGGGAAAAAGCCAAGGATCTGCTGCTTATGCTCGAGGGAGGAAATGAACTGATCACCCGAAACGATGAGACCTTTGTGGACACGCCCATCGCCCAATTCTTCCACTGCGGCTCTCACCGCTAAGGCAGTAAGTTCTTCATCACCTGGGAATGTGCTTTCCTCCATGCTGGGGATAACCCCCCTGGGATAGTCAAAGTGACACACGTCAACATCGTGCTGGAGGGAAGTCTCTCCGATGACTATGTCCCCTATTAGGACCTTGGGGCTCAGGCCTCCCGCTACGCCGCTGTTGATTACCGCTTGGGGTTGGAAGTGATCGATGAGGTACTGGGTTATTAGAGCCGCATTTACTTTACCCACGCCGCAGCGGGCTAAAACAACTTCACGGCCGCCCAGTTTGCCAGTTAGGATTTGAAGATTATTGCGATGAATCCGCTGTTCCTCGACGATGTCCATCCTTTGGGCTAGTGTGGTTACTTCCACTTCCATGGCGCCAATTACAACAATCGGTTTTTCCACTCTAATCACCTCTGTTTCGGTTTCAGTGTAGCACAATGGGGACAAGACTGTAAAGAAGGGTTACGGTCGGTCTATGTAGTATTCCTGGATATAATTGTTACGAGCTGAAGGAGAGATCTCACCATGAAGCAGTTGAAATTCAGGTACGAATATGCTGTTCCGTTCATTAGGCAGGAGGAACTGGAGGTTCTGGCCCCCTATGTGGCGCTGGCCCACGAGCAGCTGCAGAGCCGCACCGGTGCTGGCAGTGACTTTCTAGGCTGGCTCGATCTGCCGAATAACTTCGATCGGGAGGAGCTGGCCCGGATCAAGGCGGCGGCAGCGAAGATCCAGTCCGATTCGGACGTGTTGATCGTAATCGGAATTGGCGGTTCCTATTTAGGAGCGAGAGCGGCTATGGAAATGCTGTCCCATTCCTTTTACAACCTCCTGCCACAGGAGGAAAGGAAAACCCCACAGGTTTTCTTTGCCGGTCAAGCGATCAGCGGAAGATACCTGCAGGATTTGATGGAAGTTGTGCGAGACAAGGACTTTTCCATCAACGTTATATCCAAATCGGGTACCACCACCGAACCGGCTCTAGCTTTCAGAGCCTTCAAACAGCTCTTGGAGGAGAAGTATGGGGCGGAAGGAGCCCGCTCGCGGATCTATGCCACAACGGACAAAGCCCGGGGGGCGCTGAAGGAAATGGCCGAGGGGGAGGGCTATGCCACGTTTGTAATTCCAGACGATGTGGGCGGCCGTTTCTCCGTCCTCACAGCCGTTGGTCTACTGCCCATTGCGGTTGCTGGAATTGACATCGACCAGATGCTAAAAGGGGCCGCAGCAGCCATGGAGCTCTACAACTCCCCTGATCTGGCTGAGAATGAAGCCTATCAGTATGCTGCCCTGCGCAACATCCTCTACCGAAAGGGGAAAACGGTCGAGGTACTGGTCAACTATGAGCCTGCCCTGCAGTACTTCAGTGAATGGTGGAAACAGCTCTTTGGCGAAAGTGAGGGTAAGGACCAGAAGGGGATATTCCCCGCTTCCGTCAACTTCACCACCGATCTCCATTCATTGGGACAATTCCTCCAGGATGGGACGCGGAGCATGTTTGCTACCACCCTTTGGTTTTCCAATGGGGGTAAGGACTACCTAATCCCGGAGGATCAGGCCGATTTGGATGGCCTCAATTATGTGGCGGGGAAGTCGCTCAGTTACATTAATGAGCAGGCATTTCGCGGCACTGTCTTAGCCCACACGGATGGGGGAGTGCCCAATTTAGTGCTGGAGATCCCAGAACTTAACGCCTACTACTTTGGCGCGATGGTGTGTTTCTTCTTCAAGGCCTGCGCCATGAGCGGTTACCTTCTGGGAGTAAACCCCTTTGATCAACCGGGGGTGGAAGCTTATAAACGCAACATGTTTGCCTTACTTGGCAAACCGGGCTTTGAGGAACTTGAAAAGGAACTGGTGAAGCGGCTCGAAAGCTTCCAGAAGGATTAAGAGGCGTAACCCAGTCCATGGAAGAGATGGATGGGGAATATTCTCCTTCTCTGGTGAGACACTAGAGACAGTACCTAGCAGAAGAAGGAGAGAGTGAATTTGGTTCAAAACGTTTACTGCAGTGTGAACAACTGCCATTACTGGGAACAGGGAAATGTCTGCACTGCCTCAAAGATAATGATCACCACGGACAAAATCGGAGCGGATATGCCCGATACCTTCGATGCTCCCCAGGCGTCGCAAATAACCCCATCAGCGGTGGACTCGTGTATGGAGACGTGCTGCAAAACCTTTGTGGCAAAGGGCTCGCCCCACATGGAAGAGGACAACGTCTACAAGTCATAATTGAGAGCGAAGAGAGGCCCCACGGCCTCTTTTTGTTTGTCAACTGCCGCCTCGCTGGGTTAGAATAGGAGGTGGGGTGGTGCCTGTGCCCGATTTTAAGTATGGCCTGACAACAGTGGTGCGTCCGGAGGAAGACGGTCTTATGGTTAAGGACATCATCTACGGCCGGCTTGATTTGGGGCGCGGTTTAATCAGACGGATGAAACGTGGTGGGGGCGTTTTCCTCAATGGTAAGAGGGACTACCTTACCCGCCGGGTAAAGGCGGGGGATGAGATCCGGATAGTCTTTTTTGAGGAAAAAACGGAACTGGAGCCCCAGGCCATTTCCCTGGATATCGTATACGAGGATGATTATCTCCTGGTGGTGAACAAACCGGCAGGCATGGCTGTGCATCCCACTGGGCGTTACCAGGATGGCACTTTGGCCAACGCCCTGGCCCATCATTGGCAGGCCATTGGGCTAGAGGCTAAGGTGAGGCTGGTCCACCGCTTGGACAGGGATACCTCTGGCTTGATTATGGTGGCCAAAGAACCTTACTCCCTCCAGCGGTTGCTGCAGCAGCTTCGCACCGGCGAATTCGTCCGGGAGTACCTGGGCATTGTGGAAGGCAGACCTGAGCCTAGCCAAGGTACCATTTCAGCAGCGATTGGCCGTTCCCTGGAGCACGGTGTTAAGCGGGTTGTCAGTGACGATGGCAAGGCTGCCCGCACATATTACAGGACGATAGCTACCAGACACGGCCTCAGTTTGGTACGTCTCCGGCTTGACAGCGGGCGAACCCATCAAATCAGGGTGCATTTAGCTGATTTAGGCTATCCTTTAGTGGGAGATCCCCTTTACAGCTCGGGATCCCACCTAGATGGCCAGGCCCTTCATGCTTGGCGACTGGAGTTCATCCATCCGCGTACGCTGCAAAGGCAGACCATCCACTGTCCACTGCCTGCACATCTAGTAGAGTTGTGGAAAGAAGGGAAGAAAGGAGACAGGGTGTCTCATGCTTGAAGTGAAGGGGAAAATGATTGCCAAGGGTGCCCGTGTGGGCATGGAAACCACTTGGGAGTTGGCGAAGATCCTTGTGCCTACCGCCATGGTGGTAACCGTTTTCAAAGCCAGCGGACTTTTGGATGTTATTACTGACTTTTTTGCCCCTTATATGGGGCTCTTTGGTTTATCTGGCCAAGCTGCCATCGTTTTGTTCAGCGGCTATCTGGTAAATCTCTATGCAGCGGCGGGCAGCATTGTGGCCCTGAGCTTGCCGTTAAGGGAAATCGCGATTCTAGCGGGCATGCTTACTTTCTGCCATTCCCTTTTGGTTGAACTGCCCATCAGCAAAAAGGCAGGCGGTTCTCTGCGTTACATCTTCTTGATTAGATTAGGGGGCTCACTTATTATAGGGATGGTATTGGGGTGGATGCTGCCATGAGTGTGCTTTGGGAAGGTTTACTGCAGGGTTTAAAAGCTGTCTGGACTGTAGCCAGGGTGGTTATCCCCCTTATGATCGCGTTGGAGATTGCCCAGGCGAATGGGCTGCTGCAGCGGCTGAACAGAATCCTAGCTCGCCCATTTCAGAAGATTGGCCTTTCGGAAGAGGGTGCCTTTCCGGTAGTGGTGGCCATGGTTTTCGGCTTGACCTTTGGCTCGGGAGTAATCATCAACCACGTACGGGAAGGAAAAGTCACCGAGCGGGAAGTCAAAATAATGGGTTCCTTCATTGCAATAGCCCATGCTCTGATTGAGGACACCATTATTTTCCTCACCCTCGGTGCGCCGCTGCTCGTTTTGCTCGTACCTCGGCTGGCTGCAGCCTACGGGGTTGCCTATCTCCTGCACAAATTTGGAACAAGGCTCCCCTTACCACAAGGGGATAGCTTCCACAGTCTNGATTAACCAGCTGGTCTCGCCAGCAATTAGCTCTAGGTTGACCAGAAGCTTAAGCTGGGGAGATTGGGGCACGGCAATGGTCAGGCTGACCGGTTCCAGCGCTACGTAGGNTAGATACCAAGGGGAATGGGGGTTCAGGCTTCTGAAAAATCCCCAGGCCTGATCAGAGTTCGCCCCATCGCCTAGCAGTGTAAGGAAGCGTTCGTACTGCTGTAGGTGAACAGCCTCCTTAAGCTCATGTACGAGGTCTTCCAGCGATTGGCGCAGTTCTCCCGAAACCCNTTGTTGGTACGGAGTGAGCAAAAAGCCGGTCAGCTTCAGCTGGCCGCTTTCTTCCTGCCAGCCTAATAGGGCGGAAAAACGGGCTCCACTCTCTGTGCGAAAAACGACTGCAAAGGGACTTCCCAGTTCCGACCCGGTCACTTCCATTGTTTCCACCCAGATCTCGCCTAAATCGGGGGGGAGGTTGGCCAGATATTCAGCCAAGCCCGCCTCTGTCAGCTCATGGCTCAACAGGAGCCTGATTTCCGGAACGCTGCCCAGGTTGATCAGGGCAGTCAGTCTGTTCATTTGGATTTCCACACGGGACAGATAAGCGGCCAGCAAGTCAGGGTCAGACTGGGCCCAAGCCGCAGTGGTAACGAGCAAAAAAGCAACAAGTACTAACACACATTTTTTCAATGCTACTGCCTCCCATCCCTAAAGACGCAGGCGCATCCTGCGGTGGGGGATGCCCCCATCGAGGAACTCATCTCCTTCGGCCACAAAGCCCAAACGGGAATAAAAGGGAATGGCCTGAAGCTGGGCATCCACAATGCATTCGGTGCAGCCTTTCTCTTTCGCTTCTGCCAGCATTAGCTCGAGCAGTTTNCTACCCAAACCTTCGCCGCGGAATCCTTTCAGGATGGCTACTCGGCCGACTTTAGCTTCCTTTCCCTGGGTTAGCAGGCGTCCAGTACCCACCAAAGTCTCACCGTGGAAAATGCCGAAGTGTACTGCCTGTTCGTCAAACTTATCATGCTCTTCTTCCAAGGGTACATTCTGTTCGTCCACAAATACCTTGATGCGAAGGGCCAAGGCTGCCTCAAATTCTTCTGATGTCAGTTTTCTATATGTCTCCATATTTAAGTCCCCCTTTTGTCTCTCTGTATTTTGCGTTCTTAGATTGAAACTCCTGCCTAAACTTGTTACAATAATTTATGTGCACAAACTGTGCTCAACGAACAAGGAGGCTGAGTAGATGCATCCCTACATAGAGTTTGTCAATCCCCACTTAGGGAAACTACTGCAGGACATAGGCTTAGATAAGCGGTTTGTACGCGGAACAGGGTGTTACCTTTACGATGAAAAAGGTGAAGAGTACCTGGACTGTATTGCGGCCTACGGTGCCCTTCCGTTTGGGTTTAACCCGCCTGAGATCTGGGCTGCCCTGGAAGACGTACGGGCGAGGCAGGAGCCCAGCTTTATCCAGCCATCCTTTCTGGAGGCTGCCGGTGCTTTGGCCAAGCGCCTCGTGGAATTGGCCCCAGATGGGCTGAATAAAGTGACTTTTGCAAACAGCGGTGCGGAAGCGGTAGAGGCTGCGNTTAAATTGTGCCGGGCCAGCACGGGGAGGCAGTATATCCTCTCCACACGCAACAGCTTCCATGGCAAGACGCTGGGAGCGCTTTCTGCTACGGGCAACAAAGGCTATCAAGAAGGATTTGGAGCACCGACCAANGGTTTCTATCATATCCCCTATGGCGACCTTGCTGCCCTGGCAGAATTCTTACAGGAGATGGGCCAAGAAACGGCTGCCTTTATTGTGGAACCTATCCAAGGTGAAGGNGGCATTGTGGAGCCTCCCCAGGGCTATCTACGCGGGGTACAGGATTTGTGTGCCCAATACGGTGTTTTAACTATCTTCGATGAGATTCAGACAGGTCTAGGCAGGACCGGAACGCTTTTTGCCTGCGAAGCTGAAGGGGTAACACCCGATGTTATGGTGTTGGCTAAGGCTTTAGGCGGTGGTCTCTACCCGATAGGTGCGGTTTTGTGTCGTGACGAGGTTTATAGCGAGGACTTTGCTCTGAAGCATTCCTCCACCTTTGCGGGAAATACCCTGGGTTGTCGGATAGGTTTAGCCGTTCTGGACATTTTAACCCGGGATAACGGCGCTCTGCTTGCTGAAATAGCGGAAAAGGGAGCCCTTCTAAAAGACATGCTGAGTGAAACAGCCGCTAAGTATCCGCAGATTATTGGCCGTATACGGGGCCGCGGATTGATGCTGGGCATTGAGTTTAACGCCAGTAGGGAAGGTTATCCCGACAGCCTCCTTGGTGTGATGGCTGAACAGGAGATGCTAACGCCCATGGTCGCATCGTACCTGCTTAATGTGGAAAAAATTCGAGTGGCGCCTACTCTAAATGGAGCAGATGTAATCAGGATTGAGCCGCCTTTGGTAATGACGAAGGAACAGATTCGGCGAATTGGGGAAGCGGTACACCGCGCAGTTGAGACCCTAGCCCAGCGCAATACTGCCATGTTCCTTGGCCACCTGGTTGGGTACGAAGCAGACAAAAACAATTCTCTTGAGACGAAAGTTTTGGGGAATGTCAAAGGGGAACCTCAGGCAGACGATGGCCGCTTTGCCTTTTTAGTCCATCCACTAGACTTGCAGAGCTATACCGACTTTGATGCCAGCCTAAAACGGCTCAGCGGTGCACAGCTTGAGGATCTGGCCTCGCGCTGGAATGACATGGTTGAACCCTTTGTCATTAGTGAAACAAGAATAACCGCCAAAGATGGCAGANCCGCCTACGGCGAGTTTATCTGTGTGCCCAAAACGGCAGAGCAGCTGCTCGAACTGGGTAGGGAAGAAGCCATTACCGAGATTATGAAAGCGGTGGAGTTGGGGGCCCAGCGGGGTGCTAAGCTGGTTGGGTTGGGTGCTTATACCAGTGTGGTGACAATGGGCGGACGTTCGCTTCTGCCCTATACAAANGTAGCCCTTACCACAGGCAACAGCTATACCGTTGTCTCTGGCGTGGAGGCAGTGCTGGAAGCTGCCAAACGTCTCGGGTTGGAATTGAGCCAAGTGACCGCCGCTGTAGTTGGTGCCGGAGGTGCAATTGGGAAGGCCTTATCCCTGCTGCTGGCNGAGGAAGTGCGAGAACTCATTTTGGTTGGTAATCCCAATCGTCCCGAGAAGAGTGAGTACCGTATGCTGAGGGTGGCCTGGGAGATTATTGCCAGTCTCAGAACGATGGCGGCTGAGGGANANAAGTTTCCCACTGGTACGCTGGGGGATTACGCCGCTCGTTTAAACGAAGTACCGGAAGCGGATGCTCCTCTAGCGGATCGAATTGACTGGGTTCGGAGCCAGCTCGAGGACGGGGCACCATTAACGCTTACGCTCGATAGAAGGGAACATCTCCCGCGGGCAGATGTGATCATGGTGGCCACGAGCAGCCTGGAAAAACTGATTACACCCGANGTGTTAAAGTGGGGAGCACTGGTCTGCGACATGTCTCGGCCCAGTAACGTGAGCCCAGAGCTGCCGGAAGAACGTCCCGATGTTCTTCTGATAGATGGCGGTGTGGTCGCTGTACCCAACAGGCCCGATTTGGGCTGGAACTTCGGCTTTGAACCGGGTACAGCCTTCGCCTGTATGTCCGAAACGTTCATGCTGGCACTGGAGAAACACTACGAGCACACCAGCCTGGGCGTTGATCTGAATCTGGCTCAGCTGCACCGCGTTAGGGAGTTGGCTCAGATGCAGGGATTTGAGCTTGCGGGCTTCCGCACCTTCGATCGTCCCCTACCGGACGAGGCATGGGAGAGGGTACGTAGTTTGCGCAGGCAGAGTACCTCTGAGAATGGGGTAGTGGGGAAAAGGAGTTTGACTGCGAGTCAAGAAAAATAGCTACACTACAGGTTATTTTCTCAATGGAAGTGAGCAGAATGGACAAATTAGCGATTCACGGAGGCACACCTATCCGCACAAGNGAGTGGGTCTCTAAGTATATGGGTAGCGAGGAATTGGGCGCGGAAGAAAAGGAGCGCGTCTTGCGGGTACTGGAGAAAAAGCGAGTTTTTCGCTACTTCCCAGAGGGCTTGGAAGAGTCTGAAACCGCCTTGCTGGAAGAAGAGTACAAGCGGTTTTTGGGAGTGGACTACGCCTTGGCTGTCAATTCGGGCACGTCTGCCCTGATCAGTGCGTTGATTGCTGTTGGTGTGGGACCTGGTGATGAGGTGATAATTCCGGCCTACACTTGGGTCGCCACCGCTGCTGCAGTCCTGTTGGTTAACGCAGTGCCTGTGATAGCTGAGATAGACAGCAGCCTAACGCTGGATCCGGCCGATGTGGAGCGAAAAGTCAGTTCCCGCACCAAGGCCATAATCGTAGTTCATATGCGCGGCATTTCTGCCGACCTTGATCCCCTTCTCGCAGTTGCTCGCAAGCACGATCTGAAGGTGATTGAGGACGTGGCCCAGGCTAACGGCGGTATGTACCGTGGGCGGATGTTGGGTTCGATGGGCGATGTGGGTTGTTTCAGTCTGCAGCAGTCCAAGGTGATAACCACCGGCGAGGGGGGCATGCTGGTCACGGACGATGAAGAAACCTGGCAGAGGGCAGTGCTGTATCATGACGGTGCNGGGTACCAATTCCGTTTTATTGATCGGAAGATCCCCGCCTTTCCGGGCCAGAATTATCGGTTAACTGAACTGCAGGCTGCTTTGAGCCTAGGCCAGCTCACCAAATTGACGGAAATGCTGGAGAGGACGCAGAAGAACAAGGCACAGCTTGTTCAAAGACTGCGTGGGCAGGAAAAAATTGAGTTATCCCCAGTATTCGGCACAGAGCGGGATTTGGGTGTCAGCCTCATTTTCTACACGGCCGATGCCGAAAGTGCCCGCCTTGCGGCCCAAGCCATAACTGCAGAAGGAATTCCCGCCTTTCAGGTCTATGATGAGACAGCAACAGATCAGCACATCTACATTAACTGGGAGTTTCTCGTTCGAAAACAGGATGCGTGGGGCGGCAGCTATCCCTGGAACTCGCCCATTTACGGTGGTAACGTGGAATACTCGCGGGCTACTTGTCCGCGCAGTCTCGATCTGCTGAGTAGGGCTGTGCAGATCCATCTCAATCATCTTGTTACTGAGCAGGATCTGGAGGATCTGGTAGCGGTTGTGAGCAAAGTTGCTGATCATCTGCTTTAGTCAAGAAGGAGATGGGGTGTCTGTATGAAATTCATTAAGTATCACGGCCTAGGCAATGACTTTGTCTTCATCGAGGACTTTGAAGGGGAACTGGTTGTTCGGGGTGAGGAGCTGGCCCAAAAGCTCTGCCACCGTAATTTCGGTATCGGAGCGGACGGACTGGTGCTCATCACTAAGATGATGGGATTGTACGCTATGCGTATCTTCAACGCCGATGGAACAGAGGCGGAAATGTGCGGAAATGCGCTGCGCTGCGTAGCAGACTATCTCCTTGCTGCGGATCTAGTAGAGGGGCCAAGTATGGAGATTAACACGCGGAGTGGCGTGAAAAAAGTTACGTTCCGGAATGGCCAGTACACGGTGGACATGGGTGAACCGGACTTTTCCTTTAACCAGGGAAAACCTATTGGGGTTGTATCCCATGGCCAATCTTGGCAGATCTATCCTGTGTCCATGGGTAATCCCCATGGAGTAGTGTTCCTCGATGATCTGTCCAAGCTGGACTTCGAGTTCTGGGGACCTCGCTTGGAACAGGCCTCAGTTTGGCCTCAGGGAGCGAATATTGAGTTTACACAGGTTCTGAATTCACAGCACCTGCTGGTGCGGGTGTGGGAGAGGGGAGCTGGGCCAACACTGGCCTGCGGTACGGGTGCCTGCGCCGCCGCTGTCACAGCGGGAAGGATTGGCTTAACTAAAGGGCGAGTGAGGGTGACTCTGCCCGGCGGGGACCTGTTCATAGAACACACGCCTGAAAACCGAGTTCTCATGACTGGCCCAGCAGAGAAGGTATTTGAAGGCACGATAGATCTAACATAATCTGGGAGGGAGCTGGGGTTTATGTTAGTTTTGGCACACAGGGGTTATTCAAGCCGGGCGCCGGAAAACACCATGGCTGCTTTTCGTCTAGCGTTAGAGGCTGGAGCGGATGGTCTGGAGTTGGACGTTCAGTTGACCAGGGATGGGGAAGCGGTGGTAATCCACGATTTCACCCTGGATCGGACCACCGATGGAAGTGGTTTCGTGGCCCAGTACACATTGGCAGAACTGCGGCAGTTCGATGCGGGGGGTTGGTTTGCCCCGGAGTTTGCAGGTGAATCCATCCCCACGCTGGCAGAGGTCTGTGAGCTGGTGAAGGAATGGAAGGTGCTTTTGAATGTGGAGCTGAAAGCGGGCTTGGGTTTTGAAACACTCAATGAACGGCTGATAGACATCTTGATTCAGTACGGTATCGAGGAACATACCATCGTTTCTTCCTTCAACCATTATGCCCTGGCACATTTAAAGCAGCTGAGACCGGAAATACGTACAGGCATTCTCTACAACGCTGCCCTGGTCAACCCCTGGGTTTACGCTCAGAGCATTGGTGCTTCCGCCGTACATCCCTATTACCTGGGAGTAATCCCAGAAATAGTTCAAGGGGCGCAGCGCAACGGGATGATGGTCAACACTTGGACTGTGAACGAACCGGCGGACATCCAGAGAACGATTGCCGCCCAAGTGGACAGCATCATTACCGATAAACCCGGCTTAGTTTTGGAGATACTCAAACAAACGAATACCGACTAAAACAAAATGGTCCGGCACTGCGCCGGACCATTCTTTTTGCTTGTGTATGCCTAATTGATGTCTATTTCTGCATCAGCCAGGGCGACTACCAGATCGACACAGGCCTTAACGTCACGTACATCCACCATTTCAGAGGGGGAGTGGACGTAACGGGTGGGGATAGAGATCGTTCCCGAGGGAACGCCTTCCCTGGTCAAGTGGATAGCTCCTGCATCCGTACCGCCTGCCTCCAGCACTTCAAGCTGGTAGGGGATGCCGTTTTCTTCAGCCAACTTCACCAGAAGTTCCTTCACCTTGGGATGGGCGATGACGGAAGAGTCCTTGACTTTAATGGCAGTGCCTTTACCTAGGGACACTTCCATACGCCTTGCTTCAGGCGTGTCTCCGGTCATGGTAACATCGAGGGCAATGCCTAGATCGGGATCGATCCGGTAAGCAGAGGTCCTTGCACCCCGCAGTCCGACTTCTTCCTGAGCGGTGAACACGAAGTAAAGGGTGTTCTTGGGTTCTTTGATCTGTTTCAGTGCTTCGATCAGCACAACGCAGCCTATGCGGTCATCCATGGCCTTGGCCACTAGGCGCTGGCCTAAGTCAACAAATTCCCGGTGGAAGATGCCGAAATCGCCCACATTTACTTTCGCCTGAGCTTCCTCTTTGCTTTCCGCTCCGATATCGATGTAGAGTTTGTCGAGGGTTGTTTCTTTCCAATCCCCCTTTTCCCTGGAGATAACACCGATGGTGCCGTTGGCGAACCGTACGCGGTTGCCGATCAGAGTGGCGACACCAACGCCCCCGATGTTAGCAAAACGGAGGAACCCGTTATCATCGATGTGGGTGACAACGATTCCGATTTCATCGGTGTGGGCAGCGAACATGATCTTTGCTCCGTCTTCCGAGCCTCTCTTTACAGCGATCAAGTTGCCCAGTACATCCGTTTCTATCTCGTCGACGTAGTCTTCCACTAACGTCTTGATTAAATCAGTCACTTCCGTTTCGTAGCCCGAAGGCCCGAAAGCCTCAGTCAATGTGCGAATCAAATCTTTCATCTGGATCCCTCGCTTTCCTCGAGACGTTCTAAGTAGGATTTAACTAACTGATAGGCATGCTCAAAGTCATCTTTGCTTAAGACGGAAGCAGGTGAGTGGATGTAGCGGCACGGAACCGAAACTACTCCAACCTTTGCACCTGCCTTGGTGAGCTGAATACGACCGGCATCCGTTCCCCCGGCAGTATTCCGCCTCACTTGAACCGGAATACCCTTTTCATCCGCTAAGGCCAATAGCTCTTTCACCAAGCCTGGATGGGGGATGACAGAGCGGTCCACTACGGTGATGGCCGGACCTTTACCGACCGAGGTGGCATGCTTGTGCTCATCTATGCCGGCGACGTCAGATGCGGTTGTCCCTTCCAGCACAAAGGCCAGATCCGGTTCAACCTGATAGGCGGCAACACCTGCGCCCCTCAGTCCCACTTCTTCCTGTACTGTAAAAGCGGCTACCAGGGGATAGGAAACATCGCTCTGGATCAATCTGATAGCTAGGGCACAGCCTACCCTATCATCGAGTGCCTTTGCTTTGACTCTGTTTTGACCGATTTCTTCGTATTTGGTGGTGAAATAGGCACATTCACCTAATTTGACTTGGCGCTCAGCTTCTTCTTTACTCCTGGCGCCAATATCGATTAGGAGCTCCCGCATTGTGAAGGCCCGCTGCCGTTCGTTTGGCTGCTGTAAGTGGATGGGTTTGGCACCGATCACGCCAGGCACTTTCTTCTCACCGACTACAACCGTCTTGGCCACCAAAACCCGGGGGTCTATACCGCCAATGGACCTGAACTTGAGATATCCATTGCCCTCAATCCCGGTGATCATGAGTGCCACTTCGTCCATATGGGCAGCGAGCATGACAGTGGGGCCGGGGGCTCCGGCATTCTTAATGGCATACAGGTTGCCTAAGGAATCTGTCCTTATCTCGTCAACGTAAGGTTCTACTTCGGCGCGGATCAGATTGCGTACTTCCCCCTCCTGACCCGGAGCGCCATTCACTTCAGTCAATCGGGCTAGAAGCATGTCAATCCCTCCACAAATTCGTTATCGATTCCAGCAATAAACATGGCCATGAGGCGGCCCGTACGCTTAACGTCTTCGTAGTCCAGCGTTTCAATGGGGGTATGCATGTAGCGCAGGGGAATGGAGAGAAGGATGGTAGCCACTCCTGCCCGGGTTACCTGAATGGCGTAGGCATCGGTACCGCCGGGGTGGGGAGAGGGATCCATTGAGTAAGGGATACTCCATTCCTTGGCTGTTTCTACCATACGTTCATAAATCTTGGGATGGACGTGGGGACCGTAAGCTACACCAGGTCCTTTGCCCAAAGCAATGGTGTCGCTGTCCTGCAGCCCCGGCTGGTCACCAAAGCCTACGTCAATGGCAATGCCGATTTCCGGCACAATGCCGTAGGTACTGGTGATGGCACCCCTTAGGCCAACTTCCTCCTGCACGGTGGCAACACCGTAAACGTCCGCTTGATGTTGGATAGAGGCCAGTACTTTAAAGCATTCTAAAATAGCTGCTACACCGGCGCGGTCATCAAAGGCCTTACCTGCCATTAAGGAACCCTGCAGGTCAACCACATCACGCTTGATCGTGATCAGATCACCGATCTGTACCAGTTCCTCCACCTGTTCCTTTGTCTCGAAGCCGAGATCAATGTACAGGTCCTCCATTTTCACAGCCTGGGACTGTTCGCCACTGGTCTGAATGTGGGGTGGTTTGGCACCGATTACACCGCTGAGCTTCATTTTCCCGTGTACTACAACTTCCTGGCTGAGCAGTACGCGCTGGTCAAAGCCTCCGATTGTGCTGAACCGGAGAAAGCCATCTTTTTCGATCTTGGTAACAATGAGGCCGATTTCGTCCATATGGGCGGCTAGCATGATCTTTGGCCTGGGTTCTGGCCCCGTACCCTTTTTCAACATGATCAGGTTGCCGAGTTTATCCGTTCTGAACTCATCCGCCCATTTGCAGGCTTCTTGAATTGGTCGTACAAGTTCTTGCTCGTATCCTGATACACCTGAAGCCTCGCTCAGGCTTCGGAAAACATCTTTTATGTCCACTCATTTCCCTCCTTTGAAGTTTGACTCTATTATTTCTAGTTGTTCAAAGGAAAAACCTGCATTAGCTAGAATAAATACCAAAACAGAGGAGGGTTCTAATTATTGGCTGATGATGGCAGGCCAGTTTCCAACAGCGGGGTCTACGTCCTCTGGCTTTATCTGCCTGAGGCGAGGACGATTGCAGTGGGGAGACTTGGCGTTTTTCCTTTTCTAGCGGGTATTTACTCGTACAGTGGCAGTGCTCAGCGCAACCTACAGCAGCGTTTGGACCGCCACGGGCGGCTGGATAAGAAACACCGCTGGCACATCGATTACCTGAGGCAGGAGTGCTGTTATCTAGGCCATGCCGTTTTATACGACCAGGCCAAAGAAACGGAGTGTGCCTTGACTAAGCAGCTGCTTCGCATTCCTACGGCCCGTTACGTTGTGCCGGGGTTTGGTTCGTCTGACTGCAGCTGTGTTTCCCATTTGATCCACATTCCGTTGGCCCAGCCCAGATCAACTTAATATCTTTTGGCAATGCGATTCATCACATTGATTTGAGTCCGGCAGAGACGTTCGCATTCTTCGATGCTGGAAATGAGATCGCTATTTTTTTTGGGATGTAGATGGCTTATGCTTTCTTCGCAAAGAAGCAGAAACTCGTTCAAACGTTCACTTAAACGCCAGATGATGTCTTCGGGTTGCATGGTGGTCTCCTTTCTCAAATCCAAAACTAATGCTTTGATTATATCATAGAACAAGGGGAGGTTTTGTTTTGCTCAGTGAAAGGATTGTAACAGATGTGCTGCTGGCAGCGTTATCCACTGGGGGTGACTTTGCCGAGATTTTCATGGAAGACACTTACAACACGTCCATCTCCATGATCGATGGCAAGGTGGAGCAGGGGGTAAATGGGCGGGACTACGGTGTGGGTATCCGAATATACCAGGGTTTCCGCAGTGTGTACGCCTATACGAACAACACCAGCAGGGAGAACTTGATGAAAGTTGCCCTTGAGGCAGCGGCTGCCCTGGCCGGTTCCAGACAGGTGCAGAGTATAGTCCTTAACCGCATGTGTGTGGAGAAGTTCAATCCGGTACGGCTTGAGCCCCAGCGGGTCGGGCAGAAAGAAAAGGTGGAAGTGATGAAGCGAGCCCATAACGCCGCTGCCAACTTCCACGAACAGATCAGTCAAGTGGCCATCACTTACCTCGATGTGGACCAGAGCGTTTTCATCGCCAACTCAGAAGGATTGATGGTTGATGACAGGCGTATCCGTACCAGGCTTGGTATCAACGCGGTTGCCAGCAAAGGTAACGAAAAACAGTCTGCTTTCCGCGGCCCCGGTAGACATATGGGCTTTGAGCTTTATGAGCAGATCGATGTGGAGGAAATTGCCCGGGATGCTGCCCAGAGTGCTGTTACCATGGTCAATGCGGATTATGCACCCAGCGGGAAATACCCTGTGATCATCGATAACGAGTTCGGCGGTGTAATTTTCCATGAGGCGTGCGGCCACGGCCTAGAGGCCACGAGCGTAGCCAAAGGCGCGTCCGTTTTCGCAGGCAAATTGGGACAGAAGGTAGCTAGCGAGATCGTAACCGCGGTGGATGATGGTTCCATTCCCAATGCCTGGGGTTCGCAGAACATCGATGACGAAGGCTTCAAGACCAGGCGAAACGTGTTAATTGAGAACGGTATTCTTAAGGGCTATATGATTGACCGTCTAAACGGCAGGCGCATGGGGATGGAGCCTACTGGCAACTCCCGCCGCCAGTCCTATAAATACGCACCCACATCGCGCATGACCAACACCTTCATCTGTGCGGGCGAGTCTACCAAGGAGGAGATCATAGCCAACACCGAATACGCTCTGTTTGCCCGACGGATGGGCGGCGGTTCGGTGAATCCAGCCACGGGCGAGTTCAACTTCGCTGTAGCGGAAGGCTACATTGTGCGCAACGGCAAGATCGAAAAACCGGTACGCGGTGCCACTTTGATTGGTAAAGGGTCCGATGTACTGCTTAAGATTGATATGGTAGGTTCTAACCTGGCCACGGGACAAGGTATGTGTGGTTCATTGAGCGGCTCAATTCCAGCTGATGTAGGCCAACCTACCATCCGGGTTACCGAAATGACCGTAGGCGGACGGAAGGAGGCAGAATAATGGACGTGCGTCAATTTAAAGATAAGGTCTTCCAGGCAGGCAGGGAAGCCGGGCTGGAGGAAATGGAAATCTATGCAGTGTCGTCAAAGGATCTGTCCATTCGTGTTTTCCAAAAAGAAGTTGATGATTACACGTTAAGCGTGGGCCAAGGTGTGGGCTTCCGTGCTAGGTTTGCCGGGAAAATTGGCTATGCCTATGCCGAGACGCTGGATGAGGATTCTGTTTATATGCTGGTAGAAGGGGCTAAGGCTAACGCCCAGATCATCGATTCGGAGGACGAAATTGTGTTCTTTGCCGGAGCGGAGGACTACCCAACGGTCAAAGCGTATAATCCTGAACTTGAGCAGGTAACGCCCGAAGCAAAGATCGAGTACGCCAAAGAACTCGAGAAGGAGGCCTTCGCGGCCGATGAGCGGGTTTCTCTGGTAAACTGGGCAGCTGTGGGGTATCGGGAGGCAGAAGCCTACATTGCTAACACGCTTGGGCTGGAGCAGTCCTTTAGTCGTAATGGGGCTTACACCTATGTGTCCGCCCTAGTGAAAGAGAACGAGCAGGTAAAATCAGGCGGACGTTCCCGCTACAGCAACTCTTGGGCGGATTTCAATGCCCGCGAGCTCGCCAAAGAAGCAGTGGGTGAAGCTGCGTCTCTGCTTAACGCAGATACGGTAAAATCGGGTGAGTACAGAGTGCTTCTCCGCTATGATGTGGTCAGGACGTTTTTGGCCACCTTTGCCTCCGTCTTTTCGGCAGAGGCAGTTCAGAAAGGTCTGTCTCTCCTGGCAGGTAAACTTGGGGAGCAGATCGCAAGTCCTCTGGTAACGTTGATTGATGATCCGCTGCTGGAGAACGGGGCAGCCTCAACACCGTTTGACGGGGAAGGGGTTCCCACCCGGACGAAGGACGTTATTGCTGCCGGCGAGTTAAAGACCTATCTGCACAATCTGAAAACAGCGAAAAAGGATGGCGTTGAATCCACGGGTAATGCTTCTAGGGCTTCTTTTAAGTCGACTGTAGGCATTTCCCCGACCAACTTTTACATTAAGCCAGGGGAGTTGGGCTACGAGGAACTTGTAAGGGAATTGGGCAGCGGCCTGATCATTATCAGTGTTCAGGGAGCTCACTCAGGTGCAAACCCTGTTTCGGGTGACTTTTCCCTCGGTGCCTACGGCTACCTGGTTGAAGACGGCAAGATTGCAAGGCCAGTTGATCAAATCACCATAGCGGGCAACTTCTTCCAGCTCCTACAGGATGTGGAAGCGATCGGTTCCGATCTGGAATTTGGCGGCCCGGGTATGGGTGGAAACGTGGGCGCACCGTCCCTGATTGTGACAAAACTGGCAGTTGCGGGTAACTAGGAGGAAACCATATGCGGTTTNCGGCTAAACAAGCGGCGAATGTAGGTTTACTGACCGCCATTTCCATCGTCTTGACCCGTGTCTTTGGACTGGGTATTCCCATCTTGGGTGCTGTTGGCCTTCGCATTACGTTGGGGGAGGTACCCTTAATGTTAGCCGGTATCCTGTTCGGGCCCTGGGCGGGCTTGGTTGCCGGCGTCATATCCGACATAATCGGGTATTTGATCAATCCCTTCGGCGGCCCATTCTTTCCGGGGTTTGCCGTGAGCGCTGCCTTAACCGGATTTTTACCGGGCTTGTTCCTGCATGAGCGGCGACGGGAGCTGACTGTGCGGCAGATTGGAGCCGCAGTCGTGGTTACGGATCTGATCGCGGGAGTGCTGTTAAACACACTCTGGCTGTCTATCCTATACGATCAGAGTTTCTTCGTTTTTCTGCCGACCAGGCTGATTTCACGTGTTGTTACGCTGCCCATCTACACAGCTTTGATCTTTCTCTTGAACAGAGCCTACCAGATGCAGCGTAAGGGCGCAGTAGACTAAAAAGACGGGCCTCCGCTGGGGGCCCGCTTTGATCATGGAAAGAGTGTTGGTGAGTGAAATGATCCTGAGTCATTTAGGCGAACTAGCCGCCCTGGGAGCGGCTGTCCTGTCTGCTGGACGTTTAATTCGATTGCCTATGAGAAGGCGGGGAAAAAGGTGGGGAGCCTTTCGGTGAACTACTTAAGGCTCTTTATTGCCTTCATTCTGTCCAGTGTGGGCGCTCTCCTCACAAGGGGTTTACTTCTGCCCGTTGATGCCTCGGGAAGCGCCTGGTTTTGGCTACTCCTCTCAGGCTTGTTAGGATTCGTATTGGGCGATATTTTCCTTTTTTAGGCCTACGTCTTAATCGGCTCACGTATCTCACTGCTCATTATGTCCGCTTCGCCGCCCATTGCAGCCCTGACAGGTTTCCTGTTCATGGGGGAGAGGATTGGACCCGTGGGTCTTGGGGGCATACTCCTAACCATGACCGGGATCGGAACGGTGATCCTAAGCCGCAGTCCAGATGAAAAGAGGGTGCGCTTCAACCGGCCCGGGAAAGGTCTGCTTTACGCTGCGTTGGGTGCTATAGGCCAAGCGCTGGGCCTGACCTTCAGCAAGCTGGGTATGGGTACATACAACCCCTTTGCCTCGACCCAAATTCGTTTGATCGCAGCGTTTATAGGTTTTACGATCATTATTTCGCTACGGAGCAGGTGGCCGGAAATTGGTGCGGCGCTGAAAGATAGGGCTGCCATGGGTCAGATTTTTCTTGGCTCTGTCTTGGGTCCATTTATTGGAGTCAATCTAGTCCTTGTGGCCCTGCAGCACACCGCAACCGGAATAGTTTCGTCCCTCTCATCCACGGCACCAATAATGATTATTCCCGTTTCGATCCTGGCCTTCAAGGAGAAGGTTAGTCTGAAAGAGGCACTTGGGGCAGTTGTTGCCATTTTAGGCATCACACTTTTGTTTAGATGACCTAGTCGAAGGTAAATATCTCTTCAATGGGGGCGTTTACCGCCCGGGAGATCCTAATTGCCAGACGGAGGGACGGGTTGTATTGGCCCGCCTCCAACCTGACGATCGTTTCCCGGCGTACACCTACCGCCTCGGCCAGTTCCGCCTGGGTTAGGCCTGCTAGCAGACGGTATTTTCTCAAATTACAGACGAACTTACCCATCCCTTATTTCACTTCCAAGCGATAGAGTTTCCACACGTAGCCAAAAAACAATGTAAGCCAGACAGCAGTGATTCCAACCATGAGAATCTCCAAGGAGGGGAATATGATGGCGAGGATAAATAGAATAGTCATGGTGAGAAAAGCGAGTTGACCGGTAAAGGCCATTGCCGTTTTTACGTTGTCGGCGTAGCGCTCATCTGACTTAGTAGTGGAGATGCGGCCTAGCCAGAAGTTGGCGAAAAAGGCGAAAAAGCCGAACCACATCAGCCAGCGCGGATCACCGGTGGTGAAGAATCTGAGGCCGAAAAGGCCCACAAAGCCGAGAACACCTTGATACATCTTGACCTTATTTCCATTTTTCTTCTTGTTTTTCATTGTTAGACCTCCTGGTGTGATGTTTGTATCACTATTTGTGATAACTATATCACCGTAGGGAGAATTTGTAAAGGATCTGTCAGAGCAGTGCAGGGAGGGGAGTGTATGGTCAAACAGCCAATAGAGCCGGGGGTCAAGACTGGTTTTTTTGTGTCCGGCGTAACGATGACCTTGGCAATCCTGTTTGCGGTAGTACTGCAGAAACGGTGGGGGATGGCAGGTGTAGTGCTAACTCAGTTGAATTTCGCTGCCCTTTCCCTACTTACTGCCCATTTTTTTGACTGGGATTTCAAGGTAGTCTTTCCCTGCAAACCTCCCCGCCTAGCCCAGCTCCTTGGAGTACTCATCCTCTGGCTGGGGAGTAATTTAGTGGTATCTGCCGTTACTCAAATACTCGTCCGTCTTTTCCCCGCCGGGATGGCGTTTACGGCAGAGCGGTTGTCGGAGGTTATTGGGAGTGTATCCCTGCCCAAAGCGATCGTTATCATCGGAGTGCTGCCGGCGGTCTGCGAGGAGATTTTCCATCGCGGTCTGTTGCTCTACAGCTTCCGTTTCAAACGGCAGTGGCACTTGGTTGTAGTTTTGGCGGTAATTTTCGGTATCTTCCATGTGAACGTATATCGCTTTTTGCCCACGGCAGTTTTAGGGGCAGTGCTGAGTTATATAATGGTGAAGGGTAGAAATCTGGTTCTGCCCATCTTTTTCCATCTGTTCAACAATGTCCTAGGTGTGCTGCTGATTTTCGCAGACCCTTCCTACAGCACTGTCGGTGAGATTCCATCCACTTCGTTGAGCCAGGCGTTTTATTGGGCGGCGTTAGCACCACTGTTCTTGTTGCTGGGAGCTAGACTGCTCGTTTCAAAGGAGGAGCGAGGCGAACTGACGAACAGAGCACTTTGGCTCACTGGCCTAGCCATGCTGGTGCTGTATGTGACGGCCAACATATTGCGCTTTGCCCAGTAGTCTGGATACCGACTTGCCCCGAGCTTGTCTTTGTGCTATTATATGTCTAAATAATATTCATGGAGTGTGAGGCTTGTATGGATGCTGACCCGCTGAAACGCTGGCAGGTGCTGAAGCTGAGATGGTTGAGGCGGCTGCCGGGGGAACCGCGAAAAAAAATTAAGCGGCTCATGCAGAGGGGAGACGAGTTCATGCAATTGGGTCAACCTGAACTCGGCGAATACTGTTATCAGCTGTCCCGGGAACTGGCCCAAGAAGCGGGGACAATTCATCTATTGAAAAAGTTAGAACAGCGAGTGGAGAACACCTTGTCTTAACGAGGTGTTTTTGTTTTTATTGCCCTCGTTAGTGAAATAATGTACAATCTCCTTAAGAGAGTGTTCGTAGGGAGGGTTGGGTGTGACCCACATTCAAAGATCCGCCCAGCGCTTTCAAGTCTTAGCCGATCCCATCCGCCTCAAAATTGTGCTGCTTCTCGGGGAGAGGGAGATGTGTGTTGGCGAGCTTGCGCAGTGCTTGGGTATGCCTCAACCAAAGGTGTCGTATCATCTCAAACGCATGCTGGAAGAAGGATTAATCCATCGGCGTACAGAACATACGTGGTGTTACTATTCGCTGTCTACTGACGTGCGTACCTGGGTGAACAGGGAAGTGGATTATCTGCTGAAAGTCAAGGGCACAAGCGGGCGTGGATAGGAGCAATCCGAGTTAGGGAGGCAACAGATGTTGCGTGAGATAAAGCAGTTAACACAGAGCAAATGGCCGTGGCAGGCAGCGCGGAAGATTTGGTTGGCCGGNTTAGNAGCATACAAAGAAAGGTCTACAGTGGAAGAACTTAAGGCAGCAAAGGAACGTATGGAGAAAGAGCACTTGGAAAACGCTCGGCTCGTACATGAGTACGAAACCAAGATTCTCGCGATTGTGCGGGAAAACGAGGAACTCAAAAAGCAGAACAAAGAATTGGAACGGGTATATCACATTCTGCGCAGGGAAAATGGTTGGCTGAAGGATGAGATTTTCAAGTTGAAGGGTATGAAATAACGGTGGGGGAGCTGCGCTCCTCTGTTTGTTTCTCGCTAGGGGACGGGAGAGTGACTGGATTGAAGGCGAAACGATTGGTTCAAACGGGACTTTTGGCGGCGGTAATAGCAGTGACCACCATGGTTGTCAATGTGCCTCTGCCGGGCGTTAAGGGTTATGTCAATGTAGGGGATGCGGTGGTGCTCCTATCCGGTATTCTGCTAGGACCGGCGGCGGGCGCTTTCGCCGGTGCAGTGGGCTCAAGCTTAGCCGATCTGCTGTTGGGCTACGCCCATTGGGCACCTTGGACGTTTATTATTAAGGGCATAGAGGGCTTTCTCGCAGGCTGGCTTGCCTTTCGTCCCCAGAAGGGAAGCACATTCCTCGGTGTGTTTGCTGGCGCTGTGGTAATGGTTGTGGGCTATTTACTGGTTGGAATGTTGTACTACGGCTGGGCAGCTGCTGTTGTGTCCCTACCTGGGGATCTGCTCCAGGGCGGAGTGAGTGCACTTCTGTGCGTGATTATAGCTAATCCCCTGCGTAAATATCTTAAGCTGGGGGATTAGTAGGGGCACATTTTCATTCCCCCGGGCATAGAATGAAAAGCAGTCTGCACAGGGGGTGTGCCAATTAGTGTTTCCTGCATTGCTGAGTGCTTTGGTTACTTGGCTCGTTGACGGCGTGGGAGTACTGGCATCGTTTGTGACCGGGGGTGGGGCTTTTCCAAAACCGCTCCGTCCCGAGGAAGAGCGGGAGCTGCTGCTGCGCAAGGAATCGGGAGACGAAGAGGCTCGGAACATACTTATTGAGCGCAATCTTCGTCTGGTCGCCCATATAGTAAAGAAATTCGGAAATACGGGGGAAGACAACGAAGACCTGATCTCCATTGGCGTGATCGGGCTGATCAAAGCGATCAATACCTTCGATCCCCAGAAAAAGACCCGCCTGGCAACTTACGCCGCCCGGTGCATTGAAAATGAGAATTCACTGTCAAAGGGAAATTTTAGCCTGAACTAATTGCTTCAGTTTCTCGAGGAGTTCCCTCTGGTTTACATCCCCAAAGCCCGGTAGGATCAAATCCGCATCTGCTAACGTGTCGGGCTCGCCGATTCCCACAACGGGCATCCCCGCCCGCTTAGCCGCTTCAACACCCGCTGTCGCATCTTCGAATACCACGGCCTGTTGAGGCTCAACACCGAGTCGTTCGGCAGCGAGCAGAAATCCTTCTGGATCGGGCTTTGCTTTCTTTACAGAATTACCATCTACCACAACAGCAAAGCTGGAAGCGAGTCCGAGCTTGTTCAAAATCAGTGGTGCATTCTTGCTGGCAGAACAGAGTGCCGTTTTTATACCTTCTGTATCCAGCAGTCTCAAAAAAGACAGAACCCCCGGTAGAATTTCCTCTGCAGTGAGCTGGTTAATGTAGTCCACGTACCAGGTGTTCTTAAGTTGGGCCAGCTCTTCCATCTCCGTCTGGGATTTTTCCAGTCCACCCAGCTCTAGAACTATCTCTAAAGAACGCACCCGGCTTACGCCCTTCAGTCGTTCGTTATCCTCTTCTGTGAAGGAAATACCCAGCATAGCAGCTAATCGCTTCCAGGCTAGGAAGTGGTATTTTGCCGTGTCTACGATTACACCGTCTAGATCAAAAATTGCCAGTTTCATAATCCCTGCCTCCTTATGTGCCCATTCATTATAACATGGAAATGGTTCCGCAGGCATAGATTTCAAGCGGCGGAATATTGCCTGAGGGGGTGGCTGGTTTGATCGCTATTTATGCCCGTGTGAGTACTGAAGAACAGGCTAAACACGGCTTTGGCATAGCGGCTCAGATCCGGGCCTGTAAGGAAATGGCCAAGGGAGAAGATGTGCTCGTATTTTCCGATGAAGGGGTATCAGGCGAAACCCTCAACCGTCCCGCCCTGGAAGAACTGCGGCAGGAGATTGGAGTCGGCCGCATTTCCACAGTGATCTGCCTCGATCCGGACCGCCTTTCCCGTAAGCTTCTCCATCAACTGCTCTTAACTGAGGAATGGGAGCGACTAGGCGTTGAGCTGTGTTTTGTGAACGGAGATTACAGTAAGACGCCGGAAGGGAACCTCTTTTACGCTCTCCGGGGCGCCATTTCCGAATTTGAAAAGGCGAAAATTACGGAGCGCATGTGCCGTGGCCGCAGGGAGAAGGCAAGGCAGGGCAGGGTGCTGCGGGATTTTTCTATCTACGGTTATGATTTTGATTCTGATCGTGAACAGTTGGTGATCAATCATACCGAGGCACGTATTGTGTGTCAGATATTCGCCTGGTTTCTCAATCCTCCCCCCGGCATAAGGGGTATGGCCGGTATAGCAAGGGCTTTGACTTCTGCCGGAATACCCACTAAGCGGGGGGCGCCCAAATGGCATCGCCAGGTTGTGAGGCAGATCTTGGCCAACCGTACCTACATCGGTGAGTTCTATCAGAATAAATGGGATGCTTCTGTAGGCAAGGTACGCTTGAGACCACAGGAAGAATGGATTCTGATTCCCTGTCCCGCGATCATAGACCGTTTAACGTTCGCCCGGAGCCAACTGCTCCTCGCTCAGTCTAGGCGGCGCTCCGCGGGTAATGGGCCACGTTACTTGTTGAGCGGTCTTCTGCGCTGTAGCTCCTGCGGCGCTCCCATGAAAGGGCGGCTGTGGGGGAATAGTGCCGTTTACAGCGAGGAGCCTGGCGTTGGTTGTGGTTTGCGTGTCTCCCAAGCGGTCCTCGATGAAAAGGTGTGGGCTTGGTTCTGCACAGAGGGGAACACAGCTCATTTTCCTGCTCCAAAGGGGGAACTGGAACGGCGAGAGCTTTTGCGCATTTTCGTTCAAGAGATACTAGTGGGCGAAGGCGGCCAATTCGTCGTGAAAACCTTTTGACAGTGAAATTGAGATTTTGATGCACCTGCGCTCCACCAAACGCAGCCGCAAAGAGGTTAACCTATTTGATCCCATTGGCTGTGATCGGGAGGGCAATGAGATAACCCTTATGGATATTCTCAGCTCCGAGCGGGATGAGGTTGTGGATTCGGTGGTGCTGCGCCTGGATCGGACAAAACTTGCCGACAAGCTAAGCTGCCTTACTAAGCGGGAACGCCTAGTGTTGGAACTGCGCTTTGGCTTGGGGAATAGGGAACGGCTGACCCAAAGGCAGATTGGTAGACAGCTGGGGATTTCCCGCTCCTATGTCTCACGCATTGAGAAAAAGGCATTGGGCAAACTCTTAAGTGAAATGGGTTCCTCCTGAGGAGCCCGCTTTTTCTTTACACCCTGCTGTGGTATAATATACCAACAGGATAAGGAAAGATGGGGCAGTCATGGGACTTTTGCAACCGGATTTTATTGTGGAAAGCGTTTTAGATATTGACCTCGGGGCGCTGCGTGAAAAGGGGATCGCAGGCCTTTTAGTGGATATTGATAATACACTGGTGGCCTGGGCAGACTCCTCCATAGACGAGGCCTTTGCCGCCTGGATTCGCCGCGCGAAGGAGGAGGGTCTGCGTGTCTGCATCGTCTCTAACGCCTTAGAGGAGCGCACAACTACCTTGGCACGGTCCTTGGGCATCCCAGCGGTTGGACGGGCTATGAAGCCTTTGAAACGGGCTTTTCTACGCGGTTTGGCCCTGCTTGAGCTGCCGGCCGAGGAGGTGGCTGTGGTGGGAGATCAGCTGTTTACGGATATCTTTGGTGGCAACCGTCTGGGCATGCTCACTGTTTTAGTCAATCCGTTAAGCAGACAGGAGTTTGCCACCACTAAACTGGTTAGGAAAATCGAAGAGCGGGTACTCCGGCGTATGGTTAAGCGGGGGAGACTTAGTTCCGATGCCATTGAAACTAGGTTGGGGAGGAAATAAATGGATAGAGGCTATTGTCAAGGCTGCGGAGCCCAATTTCAACATGAAGATGAGCGTGCCTACGGCTATTTACCTGCAGGGGTAGAAGTGAAGGGGACCACTCTGTGCCAAAGGTGTTTTCGCATCAAACATTACGGTCGAGACGAACAAGGACCCGTTTCTCGCCAGGAGGCTCTGTCGGCCATCAGAGCGGGTTTAGCTTGGTGTGATAGCGTTGTGCTCGTTGTTGATCTAATTGATTTTGACGCAAGCCTGCCCGAGGAACTGCTCGGACTATTGCGCCAGAAACCGGTGCTTTTGGCTGTGAACAAAGTGGATCTGCTGCCCAAACAAACTCCCATTGAGGAAGCGGAAGTCTGGGTTCGCAGACGCCTGAAAGCGGCAGGATATCCGGGTTTGGATGTGGCCATGGTCAGTGCCGTAAACGGCTTCGGTTTTGCTGGCTTAGCCGAGCGTTTGGAAGAATTAGGCCCCAAGATTTTGTTTGCAGGGGTGAGTAATACGGGTAAGTCGAGCGTGTTGGAGCGCCTGCTGCAGATGCGCATCGGCGGTGGGCGGCAGAGTAAGATTAAGCCCACAGTCTCTCCCTATCCAGGGACAACCGTAAACGTAACGCGCTGGCGCTGTCCAAACGGGCTTGTTTTTGCCGATTCACCTGGCTACGTTGTGGGCAGCAGGGTGAGTGATATGGTCAGTTCCCAGTGCGCCAGGAAAATAATTCCCCACAAACGCCTTTCTTCCCATCTGTACCCGTTGACCGAAGGTGATTTGATCTACATCCCAGGCCTCTGCGGAGTAGAATGTCTCAGCCGGGGTGAAAGCGTTCTCTTGGGCTACGCCGGTTCTGAGGTTAAGTGGAGTAAATCTAGTGTCAAGCACATAGAGAAGTGGCTGTTTGAGTTTCAGGGACCTTGTACTGCCCAAGCATGGGAGAAAAGGGAGATTAAGGTCGCGCCGGGCCAGGATCTGGTTATCAGCGGTCTGGGCTGGGTTTCGATTCGGAAGGCTCCCGCTGTTTTACGGGTACATTACCCGGCGGGGGTAAAAATTTCGGTCAGGCCCAATTTGATCGGCTCGAAAAAATAAGGCTTTTTTTATGCATAATACTTGTCCCCTCAGCACATACTATTAATATCATAATATGATGCTGGGGGAATTGGGATGGGTTCTTATGTATACGAAAAAGTACTGCAATCGGCCTCCAGTGAGCAGTTACTGACCGATCTGCGCAAGACGGTGAGCGAGCTGCGGCGGTCAAACCCAGAGCTGCGCAACTGCTCTCTTGCGGACTTATGGCTGCGCCGGGGCCGGCGAGAGATCAATGCTACCCTTTTGTTCGAAAAGAAGCATTGAGTTAACCCCTACGGGGGTTTTTCTCATTTAGGCAAGAGGAGAGGGAAGGGTTTCCAGAGAAGGAATAGAAAACATTGTCTAGGTGAAAAAGGAGGTCGCTTATGAAACGAGTGAGGCGCATTAGAGAACAGCTATCAGCCCACGGAGCGGACGTTTTTTTGTGCACTAACCCGGTTAACAGGCGTTATCTGACCGGTTTTACCGGTTCAGCGGGTACTGCCTGGATCTCTGCGGATAGGCAGATTATCATGACCGATTTTCGCTACATAGAACAGGTAAAAGCGGAGAGCCCAGATTGGGAATTGGTGAGAATTGAGAATCTGAACGAGACGCTGAAAACGCTCATCGACGAGAATGATATCGGTAAAATTGCCTTCGAGGCAGATAATGTTACTGTGCAGCGACTGGAACAGTGGAAGGAAAAACTAGAGGTGGAGTTCATACCTGTCAGTGGTTGGGTGGAGGAACTCCGGTCAATCAAAACGGAACAGGAGATAGAGAACATCCGCCAGGCAGCGAAAATAGGCGATCAGGCCTTTGCGGAGCTTCTACCAAAGATCCGATCCGGCGTCAGTGAAATTGAGATCGCTTTGGAGCTGGAATTCTTGATGCGCCGGGCAGGAGCCAGCGGCATGTCCTTCAGCCCCATCATTGCTTCTGGTCCGCAGAGCGCACTGCCCCATGCAAGGCCCAGTGAGCGCATTCTAATGTACGGCGATTTTGTGGTGTTTGATTTCGGCTGCATCGTAAACGGCTACTGCTCAGATATGACGCGAACCATTGTGATCGGCGAGCCGGAAGAACAGCATTTATTGATTTATGATTTGGTATTGAAGGCCCAGCTGGAATCCTTGGCCGCCGTTGCACCGGGAAGAAAGGGCAGTGAAATCGATGCCATTGCCCGGGACATTATTACGGATGCTGGTTACGGCGAGTATTTCGGCCATGGGCTTGGCCACAGTCTGGGACTTGAAATCCACGAGAGTCCTCGGCTGTCAAAGGCTGACCACACTGTGCTCCAGCCAGGTATGGTGGTGACGGTGGAGCCCGGTGTTTACCTGCCGGGGTTTGGTGGAGTGAGAATTGAGGACCTGGTGGTAGTCAGGGAGGATGGCCACGAGGTTTTGACCTCTACTTTCAAGGAACTGTATATTGTTGACTGAGGAGGGATTCCATGATTTCTGTCAATGACTTTCGTACGGGAACAACTATTGAATTGGATGGCGATATCTACGTTGTAGTGGATTTTCTCCACGTTAAACCTGGGAAAGGTGCAGCCTTTGTCCGCTCCAAACTGAGGAATATTCGGAGCGGTAACGTTGTGGAGAGAACCTTCCGGGCGGGTGAACGGGTAGCGCGAGCTCACATTGAACTGAAGCACATGCAGTACCTGTACAGTACCGGCGATGAGTATTTTTTCATGGATACGGAAACCTATGATCAAGTCTCTCTGAATGCGCAGGACTTGGGCGATGCTCCCAAGTACCTGTTGGAGAACATGACCATCGGTATCCAATTCTATCAGGGTGAAGCAGTTGGCGTAGATCTGCCTTCTGCAGTAGTGTTGACGGTAACCCATACCGAACCTGGTTTTCGCGGCGATACGGCCCAGGGAGCCACGAAACCTGCTGAGTTGGAAACGGGAATTAAGGTGCAGGTGCCGCTGTTCATTGAACAGGGCGAAAAAATCAAAGTTGATACGAGGACGGGAGAATATCTATCCAGGGCATAAAACTAGGGGGTGGATTGTTTGGAAACCACACGGGAAAAGATTGCCTATCTAAAAGGCATCGTTGATGGGGACCCTTCGCTGAAAGAAGATCGCATTCGCTTTCTCTTTGGGAAAGTCCTGGAAATCCTGGAGGAAATTACCGCTGATATAAATGATTTGGCGAAAGCCCAGGATGATCTAGACGACTACCTGCAGGAACTGGATTATGATTTAGCCTATTTGGAAGATTCACTGGACGATGAAGAGGACGACTGGGGAGAGTGGGAGGACGAACCTGGGACCTTCCTGGAAGTAACCTGTCCCGATTGCGGCTATCCGGTGAGCTTCGAAGAAGAGTTTGTGTTTGATTCTGGTGTCCAGATCTGCTGTCCGCGCTGTGATGCGGTGGTTTTCCAGAGTGAGGACTTCGAAGATTTGGAGGAGTTGGACGACCTTCCCCAGCTTGACGGCTCGGAAGACGACTAGAATGGTTTAACGTATTTGGTTTGAAAGACTGCCTTTAACGGGCAGTCTTTTTTTGTCATAACTTGTCCCCCTTCCGCATAGTGTTAGGCAAGGAGGGTGGAGGATGCGCAGGTACCTGGCCCCGCGGTTGCGGGACGTGGTGGAGAAACTTGATACCAACGGTCTGGAAGAAATCCGGCTCCGCCTAGAACGGCCGCTTATGGCAAAGATCGCCGGACAGTTCACTTGTTTGTCGCCTCTGGGTCGACCTTGTCCAGCTGAGGCTGCTTACATCGTAACTAGGGATGACTTAGAGCGCACGATCCAAATCATCACCAAGAACTCGTGGTACGCCTGGCAGCAGGAAATCTTAGGCGGCTATCTCACCTTACCCGGTGGACATCGGGTGGGTATAGGGGGACAGGCTGTTTATGCGGGTGGCGAGCTTAAGACAGTAAAAAATGTCGCCTCTCTCAACTTCAGACAGGCCCGAGCAGTTACAGGCTGTGCCGATTCTGTCCTGGATTCCGTTGCACCAATTGGCGGCTCTGTCTTCTCTACCCTTATCATTTCACCCCCCGGTTGCGGCAAGACGACGCTGTTACGGGACTTGACCCGGCAGATCGCCAATCGGGGATTCCAGACTGTAATTATTGATGAGCGTTCCGAGATTGCCGCTTCGTACCAGGGTGTACCCCAGCTGGATGTGGGCTATCAAACGGATGTGTTGGATGGGTACAGCAAAGAAATTGGTGTGCAGCATGCCCTGAGGGGCTTGGCGCCCGACGTGGTGGTTACTGACGAAATAGGTCACGAGCGGGATGCATGGATCTTGGCCGAACTTGCCCGCAGCGGCGTTAAGGTGATGGCAACCTGCCACGGCAATTCGCTGCAGCAAGTCCGGGATAAAAGGTGGGCTAGGGAGAGTTTGGGTGTGTTTGAGACAGCAATCCTTCTGTCCCGCCGCCGAGGTCCGGGTACAGTTGAATCGGTTCTAAGGCTGCCTTGAGCAACATACTTATTTAGGACAGGGGTGACGGTATGCGTACAGTAGGTGCCGGCTTAGTAATGCTCTCCTGCGGGGCTATGGGATTAGTTGTTGCCGCCAGCTTCCGTCAGCGGGTGCACAACCTGCGGCAGCTCGTCGCTTTTTTCCAGGCCTTGGAATCGGAGATCAGTTATGCCCGGTCAACCCTGCCGGAGGTGATCTCCCGCCAGAAAGGGCAGTATACAGGGGTGGTTGGGCTGTTCTTGGCAGTTTTGGAGCGGGCCATGTTGGATGGAACAGGGGAGAGTTTCGCTGAGATCTGGACCAGTGGTCTCAACGTGTTAGCCGTCAACGGCCTGCCCAGCTGGCTCTTGGGGGAACTGCGCCAGGTAGGTAAGTCCCTGGGCCAAAGTGATGCAGCGGAACAGTTAAAACACCTTAGTGTTCTGCAGAAACGCCTGGAGGAGGCCATGGTAGAGGCACGGCAAGAAGAGGAGAAGCAGACCAGACTCTGGAGCTACCTTGGTGTTTTCAGCGGCCTTATTCTCGTTCTACTTCTGTTTTAGGAGGGGTTCAGTTGACCGACCTATCTCCCATCTACCGGATCGCCGGTTTAGGGATTTTAATCGCAGTTTTGAACATATTCCTCATTCAAGCGGATCGGAAAGAACAGGCACAGATGCTGAGTCTAGCAGGGGTGATTATAGTACTGCTGTGGCTGGTACAGATGGTGGGCCAGTTGTTCTCCAGTGTTGAAGCGGTCTTTAGGTGGTGATTGTTAATGCTCTGGCTGCCACTTGTAATTGGTCTTGGGCTTGCCTTGACTGTCTTCCAGGCAGATTTCAGGGAAGAAACCCCGAGCTGGGCAGTGCTTTTAGCCTTGGGTTTCGTCGCAACCATTCTCTTGGCTCTGATACCGCAGATCAGCACTGCCTTCCAGGGTCTAGTGAGAATTGCCCAGGAGGCCTCTGTCAGCTCCCTTTATCTCAGTCCTGTGCTGAAAACGATCGGCGTTGCTTATATCACGTCCTTCGGAGTACAGATCAGCCAGGAGGCGGGGGAAGAGGCAATTGCAGCAGTGATGGAGTTAGCGGGCAAGTTGGTGATTATCCTGATCGCCCTCCCTCTTATGCAGACGATACTGAACACACTGTTCGCCATTCTCGGATACTAGGTGGTCTCATGAAAAGAAGCTCAGTAGTCATGATTATTCTCCTTTTCATCTGCGTCTGCACTGTTTCCGCTGAGGAAAGTGGTGGTTTGTTGGAGGAAACGGTCCGGGCCCAGTTAGAGGAACTGGACTTAGGTCATCTCCTGTCCTTCAGCGAATACGTGGAAAGGGAATACCAGGAGTTCATTCCCACCCTTGATTACAGAAAACTGTTGGAAGGCGGTTTGAAAAAGGCACCGGGGGAGCTGCTCCAAGTGCTGGCCCACAGTTTTCTCAAGGAGCTATATCTAAGCATCCACTTCCTACGCCAGTTGATTGTAGTGGGCATTCTAACGGCACTGTTGCAGCGCCTAGCCCAAGCTTTTGGGTCAAAAACGGTGCTCAATTTGGCCTTTGGTGTTTGTTTGCTTGTTTTGGTCCTGGTTGCACTGCAGAGTTTTCAGGCTGTAATGGCCCTGGCTGCTGACACAGTGGATAACATGGTGTCGTTTATGCAGTCGCTCCTACCACTCCTTTCCACGCTGCTACTGACGGTAGGGGCCATCAGTTCTTCCACTGTGTTCCATCCCCTGCTCTGGGGATTGGTGGGAACTATTGCCAGTCTTGTACACTATCTCCTACTACCTCTCATCATGTTCGGTACAGCCTTTGGCCTCGTTTCCCACTTCGCAGAAGACCTGCCCTTTTCCCGTTTCAGCGGGCTCTTGAAACAGGCTGTCGTTACTCTATTGGGCGCCCTGTTTATAGTCTTTTCCGGGTTTATGGTGGTAAAAGGGGCGATCGCACCTGTGGCAGATGGCGTTTCTCTCAGGGCGGCCAAGTACATGACTAAGACCTTTATTCCAGTTGCAGGCGGCATGTTTGCCGATGCCATGGAGGTGGTGGTAGGAGGTTCTCTCCTGATCAAAAACGGTGTGGGTGTGTTCGGTCTAGCTGTAGTCGCGTTTTTGGTAGCAACCCCGCTTTTGAAGATTTGGGCTATGCTCCTNATCTATAAATTAGTTGGTGTCCTACTCGAACCCATCTGCGACCAGCGGGTGGTACAGACCTTATCCACGGTGGAATCTTCTTTGAGTTTGGTGTTTGCCTGTCTGGGAACGGTGGCCCTAATGTTTTTGCTCTGTATCAGTATTCTGGTAGGCATAGGAAANCTGGCGGTTGTAATGAGGTGAGGCTGTGAACTGGCGNGAATGGTTGCGAACACTCCTTGGTCTTTCTGTTCTTTTAGGCTTAGCAGAAATGCTGCTGCCCCAGGGAAACATGGCTAAGTTTTCTAAGCTGGTTTTTGGCTTGGTGTTAATACTCGCTGTGTTAGAGCCAGTTGTGAATTTGGTCAGCCTAAATCCGATCACTATAGACGCCAGCCGTTCCGGTACTAGCTTTGAACCGGAAATTGACTCGGCTGCCGCTAGACTTCGCACAGCCAGAACTAAGCCCCTTCTTTCCGCCTCCAGTCGGGAGATGGAAGAGCTGCTGCTCAACCAAGTCGATTTGGTGAGTGTACAGGTGGAGGAGGGCACCGGCAAGGGTGGTACCACAGTTAGGGTCTTGATAGACCCGTACGATGGGCAGCTGGAAAACCAGGTGAAAAGCATTGTCTGCGGCCTCTTGGGCTTGTCTCCGAATCAGGTGGAAGTACACGAACTGGGCAGCTAGGGGGTGGTAGTATGGGTGAATTGTGGAACCGATTGAACGAGAAACAGAAGAAGTTGATCAGCTGGCTTGCAGTTGTGTTAGCCATTGGTGTTGGGCTTTTAGTCCTTAGACCCCCTGTGANCACACCTCCAAGCCAACCGGTTGTAAAAGTGGAGAGCGTGAGTAGTCAATCGCTGGCGGGAACGTGGGAACAAAAGCTAACTGCCATGCTGAACCGCATGCTCGGGGGAAACGCGGCACAGGTGTTTCTGACATTAGAGCANGGNCCCAGCCTGACCATTGCCTACAGCGTTACCGAGGAAGAACGGGAGACCGCGGAAGGTGCGGTGGAGCGGCGCTGGAGCTCAACGCCTGTCATATTGCGTAACGATTCGGAACGGAAAGAAACGCCCCTTGTCCTGGAGGAGAGGGAGCCCACAGTACGGGGTGTGCTTATTGTGGTGGACAAGAGAGTTGATGGGGAGCTGAGGTTAAAGCTGGCCCGAGCGGTGGCCACGGTTTTACAGGTACCCATGTATCGAATAGAGATTTTATCAAAAGAATAGAAAGGATGGGTGTCATGGCCAGATTTTATGTGGTACAGGGAAGAAGGGCCCTGTGGAATCTGTTGGTTATTACCATGGTGGTGCTGGCCCTCGTCTACGTCTTCCGTACCGACGATTTGGGCCAAGAAGCAGGAGTTTCCGTCCAGGATGATCCTGGTCAGGAAAACCTAGTCGTAGTGGAACCGGTTACCGTTCGTCCCGTTCCCACAAAATACGCTGAGTATAAACTAGAAAGGGAACGGATGCGGAGCAGGCAGATTGAGTTTCTNCAAAGCGTGGCCTACGATCCCCAAAGTGACAGTGAGCGGCGAGCACAGTTTCAAAACGAGCTGCAGGAACTCATTGCCAAGATGGGCAGAGAGACAGAAATCGAGAGCCTGCTGAAGGCCCAAGGCTATCTGGATGGTTTGGTCATCTTGGGTGATGATGCGGTCACGGTAGTTGTTCCCATCACCTTAACCCGGGAAGANGCGGCACGGGTTGGCGAGGTGGTGAATAGGCTGACCGGAATCAGANTGGAGCGGATCACGATAGTAGATGAAACACTGGGTGTATAAAGATGCCGAGCCCCACTTGCCTGGGGCTTCTTAGATTAGAGGAAAAGGAAGATTTACAGCGAATAGTCTCCGGAAGAACATGGGTAAGTGACCAAATTGTAGAATGCGGTATTGTCTGGTATAATAATTTCCAGGAGGTGTAGATAATGTCAGAGAAGCTAGAACGTGACGGTTTGGGCGAAGTGAAGATAAACCCTGAAGTTGTAGGGATTATTGCCGGCTTGGCGGCCACCGAGATCCCGGGTGTAGCCGGAATGAGCGGCGGCATCGCCGGCGGTATTGCAGAGATGCTGGGCCATNGGAATCTGTCCAAGGGCGTAAAGATTGATCTCGGCGAACACCAATGTGTTGTGGACCTTTCTGTCATCATTAAGTATGGCGAAAGCATCCCCGAGGTAGCTAGGCAGATTCAGGAAAACGTCAAGCGGACGATTGAAGTGATGACCGGTTTGGATGTAATGGAAGTAAACATTAATGTCCATGCGGTTGACTTTCCGCCAAAGGAAAGTGTAGAAGAGCCTGTCGACAAGGTGAAGTAACATGACTACACTGGATCGGGTGTTTTTGGCGGTAAGTGCTGTCGTGTTGTTTGTTATCGCCGGGTTCTTGGTTGCGGCGATTATGGGCAGTCCAGTGCTCGTGGACTGGCTGCGGTCCCCTAATCTTGTCCTTGACGGTTCAATTCCCGCCTTGATCTTGGTTGTCGTTGGCATTTACCTCGTCATCCTGGCCGTTAGATTGGAGCACGGGAAGTATATTGTTTACGCCAATGAACTAGGTAGGGTGCGGGTCAGTACCCGCTGTATTGAGGGTTTGATTGTGGAGAGTGCCAGAAAGATGGAGGGGACCAAGGATGTGCGCGTCCGGATCGTGGACGTTGACAACCCGAAAGTGAGTTTGAATATTCAAGTCATGCCCGACTTCAATATTCCCCAGCTGACGGAGGAACTTCAGGTAACAGTGAAGCAGTATGTGAAGGATACAGTGGGCGTTGACCTGGAAGAAGTGGAAATAGTTGTGGCCGGCATTGCGGCCGCGGACGAAGCGGTTGTAGATCAGCTGCCCTAAAGGAGTGTGGTGCTGTTGGCTGAGAGGTTACGTGACTTCGTACTCCGTCACCCGGGGAAGGTGTTTGGCTCCATTTTAGGTTTGATTGTAGGCTGGATAATCATCCGCTATGGCGTGCTGCGGGGGTTGTTTGTCATTTTGTGTGTGGCAGTTGGCTTTTATCTTGGCGCGCGCTTTGATTCATCAGACGGATCCGTGAACATAATTAACCGTTTTTGAGGTGGTTGCTGTTGAGTAGACGATTAGCGCGTCAAATTGCTTTTCAGACGCTGTTCCAGATAGATCTGGGAAAAGTGGACGTGGAAGAGGCTNTGGAGCATCGGCTCGCAGACTGCGAGCTCGAGTCCCATGACACGGACTATGTAAAACGAGCGGTANGGGGTGTATACAGGCAGCTACCTGCCCTCGATGCCCAGATCAATGCGGTGGCTAGGGGCTGGGAAGTAAGCCGCCTGGCCGCAACTGATCGCAACATATTAAGGCTGGCTATCTTCGAGATAGTCTTCATGGACGATATACCGGTGCGGGTAACCATCAACGAAGCGGTGGAATTGGCTAAGGAATTCGGTGACGACAAATCGCCGGCCTTCATCAACGGCCTGTTAGGCACTGTGGTGCGAGATGGTGGTTTTGAATGAGAGTTGTGTTAGGCGTTGATACAAGTAATTACACCACTTCGCTATGCGTACTGGCAGAAGATGGGACCATCAAATCTGACCAGCGAAGGATTCTAACTGTGGCTTCTGGTGCGCGGGGTTTGCGCCAATCAGAAGCCTTATTTCAACATGTGCAAAATCTGCCTCTGCTCACAGCAGAGCTGGGTCTGGATCTAAAGGCCCATGAACTGGCTGCTGTGGGAGTGTCCGTGCAACCTCGGCCCCAAGAAGACTCCTATCTACCAGTCTTCCTCCCCGGAAAAAGTTTTGCCCAATCCCTAGCTAATATCCTTTCCATTCCCTGCTATGAGCTTACGCACCAGGAAATGCATATCTGGAGTGGAATTGTAAGCGGCGGTGGTCCACTAAAGCCGGAGTTTTTGGCAATCCATCTCTCTGGGGGAACGACTGAGCTAACTGCTGTTAGGTGCAGGGAAGACTGGACGCTGCAGGTTGATTTGTGGGGAGGTACCTCCGATCTCCACGCAGGACAGTTAGTGGATCGCCTGGGCGTAAGCTTGGGCTTGGATTTTCCCGCCGGACCTGCCCTGGAGAAATTGGCAGTCAAGGCCTCCGAGGCAGCTGGGATTCCCACCTTTCACAAGGATGGACAAGTAAGTTTTTCCGGTCCGCTCAGTGCTTTGGAACGGATGATTGGACAGGTTGAACCGGAAGTGTTGGCATTGTCATGCCTCAAGGCCATCAGCCGGACACTGGTCAAGTGGATCAAATGGGCAGAAACGAGGACNAAGTGCCGTGAGCTGCTGCTTGTGGGCGGCGTAGCTTCTAACCAGCTCATTAGAAGGGAACTTGCGGAGGAATTGCCTAATTGGAGACTGTATTATGCTGAGCCCCGCTACAGCGTGGATAACGCATTGGGGTCTGCCTATTACGCTGCCTTAAGGGCAGGTTTTCCTGTTTGTGCGAGAGGCGTGGGGGAGGGGAATTGATGATGAAGTTTCGAGATTGCTGGGCACTACGGTTAGAGAAGGTAGAAAGAATCCTTGCCGAGGCCCTGCCGGGAAGGCACGAAGAACCTAAGCTGCTGCATGAGGCCATGCGGTATTCCACCCTGGAAGGGGGAAAACGTCTGCGGGCACTGCTGGCAATGGCTGCCTGTGAAGCAGTGGGCGGTGACTTGAAAAAAACTGGAGGTTTTGCCGCAGCTGTGGAAATGGTGCATGCCTATTCCCTTATCCACGACGACCTTCCCTGCATGGACGACGACGACATGCGGCGGGGGAAACCTACCAATCATCGGGTATTCGGGGAGGCAGTGGCCGTTTTGGCAGGCGACGGCCTTTTGACCCAGGCCTTTTTGGAACTGGCCAGGATGCCTGAGAAGTATGGTATCAGCGCTGAAACGACGGTGCGAGTTGTGGAAGAACTGGCCCAGGCTATAGGCTCCCTGGGTATGGTGGGGGGCCAGGTTGTTGATATCCTTTCCGAAGGGAAGGAAATATCTGGAGAAACCCTGGAATACATCCACAGCCACAAAACGGGAGCCCTTTTCACGGCTGCCCTGCGCGGTGGAGCACTCTTAGGGGGCTGCAGTGAACGGCAGTTGGAACTGCTCACCATCTATGGTGAGAACTTCGGCTTGGCGTTTCAAATCACCGATGATATCCTAGATGAAGTTGGCGATAGCTCTCAAACAGGTAAAGCGGTGGGGTCGGACAGGGAAGCGGGTAAGCAGACCTATCCCCACCTCTACGGCCTGGAAAGATCACGTGAGCTGGCCAGGGAATGTGTCCAAGCCTGCTTAGATGCACTGGAAGAATTCCCTGCACAAGCCTGGTTTCTGCGTGAACTTGCCAAATTCGTCCTTATTCGAGAGAGCTAGGCCGCGCCGGACGTTGGGCTCACTTGCACATCGTTTGCCGGNTGTGATATAATTAAAACACCAAAGGGTGAATGGCGCAGTATTCTAGTCGTCTATTTCGCTTTTGAAGACGGGCCTAAAAATCCGTTGAGGGCACATCGATGAAGTCTCTGGTGGTGGCTTCCGACGCCCAGTCGGGGGTTGCTGCTGGGGGTTAAGGAAGGCGGGCGATCTGCAAGGGCATGTAGGCGTTGACCCTCCTTCCACGGAGACCCATGACTGTGGAAATACGGAGAGCGTATTTCTACGGCTTGGGATTGAACCTGCACGCGATCCATCATTGCAGCTTAATCGTACATCAGGCGTTGGGTGCAGCGTAGCCTGTCTTGAGTGGTGGTTGGGGGATAGTGTTTTTGAACCGGATGCTCCGAAGGCCAAGGGGCCCCGAGACCGCAGATTGCGGCACACTTGAAACCTTCCGCTGCAAAAGAGACTAGAAAGCGAGGATAGACGCCGAGGAAAACTCCTAGACTGTTTCCTTCAGAAGGCAGAGTGGGGATTACGGTGTGGACTAAGTGGTAATCCAGCCTCGGCTATGGCGACAAGCGAAGAGTCCGGAAAGGGGAAACCGCCAACCACGGCGACGGGTTGGAGGGACTCTGGGAAAACCTGCTGGACCTAAGCCACAATCTTTACTCATTCTGCTGCCATTCACCTCGGTTTATTCTAAGGAAGAATGAAATGAAAAAACGATGGAAGTCAATACTTTCCTTAACGCTAATCACTTTTGTTCTCTCCATCATACTTAACTTGGGTAGTAACAGCGTATTGTCGTATTTGCCTCTGGCATTAAGCATCGTGTTACTATTTTTTATTATTCTGGTGGGTGTACTTTTCGACATTCTGGGTGTTGCCGCTACCGCAGGTGAAGAGGCACCCTTCCATGCTATGGCTTCCAATCGAGTGTCAGGCGCCAAACAGGCAATAAGGCTGATCCGCAATGCGGATCGGGTTTCCACCTTCTGCAATGACCTGATCGGTGACGTGGCCGGGACATTGAGCGGAGCGGTTGGCGTGGCCATAGTCTTTCAGCTCGGTACCGCGTCCATGGGTTTAGGCGAAACGCTGGTCACTACTTTGATGGTGGCTCTCATTGCTGCACTTACTGTAGGTGGGAAGTCAATTGGCAAGGGGTTTGCGATCTCAAAGTCAACTACCATCCTGCTTGTTGCGGGAAAGTTAATCTACTCTTGGGAGATTCTTCTGGNTAGATTGCGCCCNGCCGAGAAAAAGCAAAAGAGGTCAAAAGCATGAATCTACGTTTGTTGGAATCAATCAACTCCCCCGCTGATCTGAAAAAGCTGAGCCTTTCTGAACTAGAAACGCTAGCCCAGGAGATCCGACAGGAGATCATCAGCACGGTAGAGCGAAATGGCGGTCATTTAGGCGCCAACCTTGGGGTAGTAGAGCTTACGCTGGCCCTCCATACCGTTCTGTCCAGTCCTAGAGATCGCATTATCTGGGACGTGGGACATCAGTGTTATCCCCATAAGCTGATCACGGGCAGGAGGCGGGAATTCCACACCCTCCGTCAATGGAAGGGAATATCGGGATTCCCTGCTCCGACTGAGAGTGAACACGACCAATTTGGCGTGGGACACAGTTCTACCTCGATCTCAGCTGCTGCGGGTATGGTAATTGCCCGCGACCAGCAGGGTGAGGATTATCACGTTGTAGCTGTGCTCGGGGATGGTGCATTAACGGGCGGTATGGCTTTTGAGGCCTTGAACCACATGGGCTCGTTGGGACGGGATATTGTGGTAATCCTGAATGACAATGAGATGTCCATCACCAGTAACGTGGGGGCATTAAGCGACTACCTGGGCAGAATCCGCTCGGACAGCAGACTGTACAAAGCCAGGAAAGATCTCTCTACCTTGATTCGGAGGATTCCCCTTATCGGCAACCCGTTGGGCAGGGTGGCCCACAACATGAAGAGCAGGCTCACAAGGATGCTGCCGGGTCAACTCTTTGAGGAATTGGGTTTTACATATTTCGGCCCCTTTGACGGGCACAACATCGCCCAGCTCCAGAAGGCAATAAGAGACGCCTTGCGGAGGCAGGGGCCCGTACTTCTGCATGTATATACGCAAAAAGGCAGGGGACATGCCCAAGCGGAAGAAGAACCCCATCGCTACCACGGCGTTGGGGCTCTGCGGCTTGTGCCCAAAACGGGAGTAATGTCCTACAGCAAGGTTTTCGGTCATACTGCTGTTCAGTTGGCCAGGGAAAACCCCAAGGTGGTGGCCATCACTGCAGCGATGCGGGATGGTACCGGTCTTGGGAGCTTTGCGAAAGAATTCTCAGACAGGTTCTTTGATGTGGGCATTGCCGAACAGCACGCTTTGACCTTGGCTGCAGGTATGGCGAAAGACGGCCTGAGACCTATTGTGGCGATCTATTCTACCTTTTTGCAGCGGGCCTATGACCAACTCATCCATGATATCGCCCTGCAGAATCTGCCCGTTATTTTGGCGATTGATCGGGCTGGGGTGGTGGGAGATGATGGTCCCACACACCACGGGGTTTTTGATATCAGTTTTCTGCGGGCGGTGCCAAATTTAAACGTTTTAGCTCCCAGCAGCGGCCCGGAATTAAGCGCAATGCTCCGCTGGGCACTAAAGCAGGATGGCCCGGTTGCTATTCGTTATCCCCGGGCGGACACTGTGCCCTACAACGGACGGGTAGAGTTGGACTGGCAGGGACCGATTCCCGCACTGGAGTTGAAGGCGGGGCGGGACTGCGTCATTTTTGCAGTTGGCCCGCTAGTTGAGACGGCCCTACAGGCAGCCCGGGCACTTGAACCTGAAATCAGCTGCGGTGTGGTTGACATCCGTTCGCTCAAACCGCTCGATCACGAGCTGCTTCTGCGCGTGGCCCGATTCACCGGATGTGTAATCACGCTGGAGGATAACGTGCTCGCCGGAGGCTTTGGCAGCAGTATTTTGGAGCTGCTTTCTGCAGAACAGGGTATCAAGGTGGAACGCATTGGTTACCCAGATCGTTTTATACCCCAGGGAAGTATTGCCCAACTCCATCAGGAGTACGGCTTAACGGCTGAGAACATCGTGTGTACAGTGCGTCGAGTTCTTTCACAAGAAGCGGTACCCCTGCGGGTAAGTCAAGATTATCCCTAGCAAAGTATCTAGTTTTCGGGCAGACGAAAGGGGAGATGCTGCCCATGCACATTGGAATTGTACCGCATACTGGTAAAGAAGCTGCTCTAGCCCTAACTAAGGTGTTGGAAAACTTTCTTGGCCAACGGGAAGTCCCTTACGAAGTTGTCACCCAACCCACTGAGGCCAATTTAGGAAAATTTGACGTGATTATTGTCTTGGGAGGAGACGGCACCTTACTCAGTACTGCGCGTTTGGCCAGTACAGTACAGGTACCCATCTTTGGCGTAAATGTAGGCCATTTAGGGTTCCTCACTGAGGTAGAAACGGATGGCCTTCTTCCTGCCCTGGAAAAACTGCTGCGGGGTGAATATGAGCTGGAAGAGCGGATGCTCATTGAGGCGGAGGTTGTGCGTCAGGGTGAAATCATTGCATCTTATTTGGCCTTAAATGACTTTGTGGTCACCAGGGGCATGTTTGCCCGCATCATCGATCTGAGCATATTCATCGGCGATCAGCACGTGACCGATTACGCTGCCGATGGAATAATCATTTCTACACCCACCGGCTCCACAGCCTACTCCCTCAGCGCCGGCGGCCCGATTATTGAACCGCTGTTGGAGAGCATCTGCATAACACCGATTTGTGCCCACTCGCTTTCGTCCAGGTCTGTTTTGGCCAGGCCCCACAGTCAGGTTTCGGTGCGGCTCAATCGGGCTAGGGAAGAGGCAATGCTTACTATAGACGGTCAGCAGGGGTTCCCTCTGCAGACAGGGGACTTAGTGACAATCTGCAAAGCGGAGCACCATGCTAGCCTAGTCAAATTGAGTGGCCGGGGGTTTTTCCAGGTGCTGCACAGCAGGCTGAAAATGCCGCAGACATGGGGGGGTATCCATGAAGAGTAGACGGCAAAGTGCGATCTGGGAAATTGTGGCCGAGCACGAGGTGGAGACCCAGGAGGAACTTATGGAACTCCTCCACGCCAGGGGGTTTAAGGTCACCCAGGCAACCATTTCCCGAGACATTAAGGAATTGCGTTTAGCCAAAATTGCCGATGGCAGGGGTGGTTATAGATACTCCCTGCCAGCCACGATTACTGTGGGGGATCTGAAGCGTCGGGCCAAACGGGTTTTCGCCGATTATGTGCGCAGCGTTGACTTCAGCGGTGCGCTGATCATGATTAAAACATACCCAGGCGGCGCCCACGCGGTTGCAGCAATTATTGACGAAATGGAATGGCCGGAAATGCTCGGCAGCATTGCCGGTGATGATTCAATACTTATTGTCACACGCCAAGAAGGGGAACAGGACAAGCCCACGGGAGCCACCGGTGCGGTTTTTTCTCGCATCATAGAAATACTAGAGGGGTGAACCTGTGCTAAGAGAATTGCAGATCAGGGATTTCGCTCTCATCGAGGAATTAGACTTATCTTTCCACACTGGTTTCAGTGTGCTCACCGGCGAAACGGGTGCGGGTAAGTCGATTATCATTGATGCACTCAGCCTGCTGCTAGGTCAACGGGCATCGGTCGAGATGATCCGTACGGGGGCTGAATCCACTGAGGTAATCGGCAGTTTTAGCTTGACTCCACCAGCCAAGGCTATTTTGGCAGGGTGGGGTATGCCCGCTGAAGAGGAGCTCATTATCGCCAGGGAGGTAAACCTGAACGGCCGTAACAAGTGCTGGATAAATGGCCGTCTGGCAGCGGTAGGACAGCTTGCTGAACTGGGCCCTCATTTGGTAGACATTGTGGGCCAGCATGATGGACAAAGGCTGCTGCATCCAAAAGAACATGGCAAACTGCTGGATGGCTACGGCGGACCGGAGCACCTGGCTTTGCTCGCGGATACGGACCGGCTTGCCAGACAGTGGAACAAGGTGCGAACAGAACTGGAAAGGCTGCAGCAGGACGAGCGGGAGAGAAACCGCCAGATCGATCTACTTACTTTCCAGATTGAGGAGATTGCTAAAGCAGAACTTGAGCCCGGTGAAGAGGAAAGGCTCGCGGTGGAGAGATCCCGCCTTGCCAATCTAGATCGGATCCGGGAGGCAGTCAGTTTACTGGTGGTCAGCTTGGGCGAGAGTTTCAGCGAGGAAGAGTCTATCTTAAGTCGCCTTTCTCTCCTCGCTAGCCAGTTGCGGCGCGCGGTCGCCCTGGACAGCAGCTTAGAACCTCTGGAAGAACGCTACGGTGACATCTACTTCAACCTAAATGACCTCTACGGCGAATTTCGAGATTACTTGGACAAACTGCCTGCCGATCCCGATTTGCTGCAGGAGATCGAGCTCCGTCTCGATTTGATCGACAGTCTAAGGCGCAAGTATGGGGAAACGGTAAGTGAAATCCTGACTTATCAAAGGGAAGCGGAACAGCAGCTTGAACAGCTGAAAAACGCTGCCGTAAGGATTGACCATTTAGAAGAGGAAAGTAGTGCCCTCGCCGCGGAGTGGCTCATGCGGGCTGAGCAGTTGAGTAGTGCTAGACTTAAACTCGCCGCGGAGCTGGAGGGGGAGATAGAAGCCCAGCTGGCGGACTTGTCTATGGCCAATACCCGTTTCAAGGTAGAGTTTTCTCCCTACCAGGGGCAGACTCCCCGCGTGGGCGGGTTAGAAGATGTAGAGTTTATGATGGCACCTAACGTGGGTGAGGAACTGAAACCGCTGGCAAAAATTGCCTCGGGTGGAGAACTGTCCCGGGTACTGTTGGCGGTAAAGACGATTTTGGCCGAAGCGGAACAGACTCCCACCATCATTTTTGACGAAATCGATGCGGGGATCGGCGGACGTACAGCTGTGAGCTTAGGAGAGAAGCTGTCCGCCTTAAGCAGCGGGAGGCAGGTTCTCTGCGTTACGCATCTGCCGGTCATTGCCAGTTATGCAGCTAACCACTATTCGGTGCAGAAAACGGCACGAGAAGATCGTACCACTGTGAACGTCAATCTTTTGACGGAGCAGGAGCGCGTGGGGGAACTCACCCGCATGCTAGGTGGTACTTTAGATGAGACGGTTACCCTCGAACACGCTCGCGAGCTGTTGCGCCGGGCGCGGTGAAGTACCGAGCCTGCCAGCTAGTTCCTTCAATATCTGTTAGTTGAGAAGGGCAACCTACACCCGAACGATAATTGTTAGGGGGTAGGTTGCTTTGTGAGAAGAAGACTTTTCCGCTCTGTTGTGGCGCTTTTTTTAGCCCTTTTTCTGGTGATGGCCAGCGGACCCTATTGGGTTACAGCCGTGGGGATACCCCGCCAGCTGAAGGTTTTTCCCGGTATGGAACTCAGCCTGGATTTAAAGCCTCCGTTTCGTCTTTTTGCCCAAGACGGAACCGAGGTTACAGGCAGTCTTTTTAACACTGAGGAGTTGGGCCGCAGTACTTACCGCCTCAGCCTGTTTGGCTGGCTTCCCATCAGCGAGGTAGTTGTGGACGTGGTTCCCCTTATTCGGGTGTATCCCGGCGGCCAATCCATTGGTGTACTGTTGAGTACGGACGGGTTGGTGGTGAGCCAGGTAGGCGGTGTTTTGGGCCTGGACGGCCGCGAGTATTTCCCGGCTCGGGACGGCGGAATCGAAGCAGGGGATATTCTGCTCTCGGTGGAAGGCCATCCCCTGCATAGGGCCGAGCAGGTGAGTCAGCTTATCAACAGCTTAGCAGTGAACAAGGAGAAACTGACCTTTTTGGTGCGGCGGGGGAACCGGATTATCAGCTGTGAGGTTACACCCGTTCGGGCACTGCGCACTGATGTGTTCGGCCGCAGTTCCACCGATTATCTGCTTGGGATTTACTTAGAGGACCCAGCAGCCGGAGTGGGGACGATGAGTTTCTACGATGAAGGCAGCGGCCGCTTTGGAGCGTTAGGCCACACCATTACCGATAGTCTGGGCCGCCCTATACGAATCGCCACAGGCAGTATTGTGGAAGCGTCCATCGACAGCATCCGACCGGGGAGCAGAGGTTCACCCGGTGAGAAAATCGGGTTTTTCCACGGAGAGCAGGACGTGCTTGGGAGTATTGACTCCAACAGCGGTTTCGGGATTTTTGGTCAGTTGAAAAAACCCTTTACCCATCCTCACTTTCCTGAACCCGTGCCAGTGGCCTTTGCCCATCAGGTGCGGGAAGGGCCGGCGGAGATATACACTGTGATTTCGGGGAATAATATTGAGCGCTTTACTGTTAATATTATCAAGGTCAACAACCAGTCCAGACCAAGCGACAAAGGCCTCGTCATTCAAGTAACGGATCCGCGGTTGCTCAAGGTAACTGGAGGCATCATCCAAGGGATGAGCGGCAGCCCAATTCTACAGAACGGGATGCTGGTGGGGGCGGTTACCCACGTCTTTGTCAATGACCCCACAAAAGGCTATGGGAGCTTCGCCGAATGGATGGTCTACGAAGCAGGTTTGAGAGAAGAACTTCCCGCGAAACAATCGATTTCGTGGGAAGGTTTTTTTTTAATAATAGAGAAAGTCTTTAGTAACTTGATGTAAAATGCATAACGAAAAGAATAACGATGACCGATGGGGTGGGAGATGGATGGAGACAAAAACACTAGTCTTGGGAGTGATCGGATCAGATGTGCATGCAGTGGGCAACAAAATCCTAGAGATAGCCTTTCGGGAAGCGGGCTTTAACGTGGTTAACCTAGGCGTCTTGGTGTCACAGAAGGAGTTTGTTGAAGCTGCCCTAGAGACAAACGCTGATGCCATCATGGTTTCTTCCCTGTATGGCCATGCCGAAATTGACGTCAGGGGCCTGCGGGATCTCCTGATTGAAGCGGGAATCGGCGATATTCTTATGTACATCGGCGGTTACCTAGTGGTGGGCAGCCAAGAATGGTCAGAAGTGGAAGAAAAGTTCAAAAAGCTTGGCTTTGACAGAGTGTATCCCCCGAGTACCCTTCCCCAAGATGTCATCCCTACTCTCAGAGCAGACCTTGGGCTGTGATGGAGCTTGCGTATGGAACGGAAATTCGTTTTAATTGACATAGGCAGTACATTTACCAAAGTAACGGCGGTGGACCTTGCTGCCGCTGAGATTGTTGCGAGAGCGTCCGCGCCCACCACTCCCACAGACGTGAGCGTTGGGTTGAGAATGGGTCTGGAAGCGCTTGTTCTTCCGGAGGAACAGATCGCCGTCAGCCGCAAACTGGCCTGTTCCAGCGCGGCCGGTGGTCTTCGTATGGTTGCCATTGGTTTGGTCGAGGATCTGACTGTGAAAGCTGCCAAACAGGCTGCCTTGGGTGCGGGGGCCCGGGTTTTGCGCACCTATTCCTTCCAACTGACCGAAGAGGATAGACACGAGATTATTGAGCTCCAGCCAGACATAATCCTCTTGGCAGGCGGTACCGATGGCGGTAATACGGTAAACATTCTGCACAACGCCAAAGTGCTGGCCAGCCTGCCCGAGCCCGTGCCAATTGTTATTGCGGGAAACCGCAGTGTGAGCGCGGAAGTAAAGGGTCTGTTTCCCCAGTCTTTTAGCACCTATGTTGCGCCCAATGTAATGCCGCAGATTGGTAAACTGGTTGTGGAGCCGGCTCGAGAAGTGATTCGACAGGTTTTCATGGAAAAGATAGTGTATGCCAAAGGATTGAACAAAGCGGCCCGCTACATAGAGGGCATTTTCATGCCCACACCCGCCGCCGTGCTGCGGGCAGGCCGGCTTCTGAGCGAAGGTACACGCACTACAGCCGGGTGGGGTGACTTGATGGTAGTGGATGTGGGCGGTGCCACAACAGACGTTCATTCATTTGGCAGCGGTGAACCGAGTAAGGCGGGGGTTGTCCTGCGCGGACTACCCGAGCCCCATGCCAAACGGACGGTGGAGGGAGACTTGGGCGTTAGGGTTAGCATTTTGTCCCTCCTAGAGGCGGTGGGGACAGCCGTAGTGGCAGAGGAGTTGGGTTGGACCGAAGAAGAAGTCTTGGCTTGGGCTGAGAGACTGTCCGCCCAGCCGGAACTTCTACCCGGCAACGAACGGGAGGAAGAACTGGATGCCGCTTTGGCCCGACAGGCGGTGCGATTCGGCGTGGGACGCCATGTTGGGCGTCTTTCTGAACTATTCACCCCCTCCGGGTTAATCTGGGTGCAAGATGGCAAAGACCTTTCTGAAGTAAAAACGGTTATTGGCACAGGTGGAGTTGTGGTAAACAGCCGCCGGCCTGAACAGATCCTAAGCGGCGCGGCGGGGACGGAAAATGCACCGTTCGAGCTGCGACCAAAGGAGCCGCAGTATTTAGTGGATAGGCTGTACATAATGGCCCCTATGGGTCTTTTGGCGGAGGAATATCCTGAGGAAGCCTTCGCTTTATTGACTAACGTCTTGGAAAGTAAAAGCTTGTAAGGGGGACAGGTAGTTGTCGATACAGATTAATCACCATAAGCTGGATTGGCAGGAAATGGCGGACGAGCGGCACGAGGTGCTGGCAGCGTGGGTTACTGGGCAGGATGTGGATCTGGAAGAAGCCATTGCCTATCATCGGGCGATGCCCAGCAAGTTGAACTTCGCGCACACCTTAACTAAGGCTAAACAAGCGGGCCGTACACTGGCCCAACCCCGGGCTGGAGTGGCAGAACTGGGGGCCCATATTGAACTACTGCAGTATTTACAGAACGAAGGGGAAGCGGATCTTCTGCCCACAACCATCGATTCGTATACTAGGCAGAACCGCTATGAAGAAGCGGAGAGAGGCTTGGAAGAGAGTGTGCGGGAAGGGCGTTCTCTCCTCAATGGCTTCCCCGCCGTAAACCACGGTGTTGACAACTGCCGTCTCTTGGTTGAGAGCCTGTCCATCCCGGTTCAGGTCCGTCACGGTACGCCTGATGCCCGTTTGTTGGCAGAAATTACGCTTGCGGCTGGCTTTACTGCCTTTGAAGGGGGCGGCATTTCCTACAACATTCCCTACGCCAAGCGGGTTCCGCTGGAGAAGAGCATCCGCGATTGGCAGTACGTGGATCGACTGACAGGGTATTATCAGGAACAGGGTATTACCATAAACAGAGAGCCCTTCGGTCCACTGACCGGGACCTTAGTTGCCCCCTGCATCTCCCACAGCGTGGCTGTGATCGAAGCGGTATTAGCGGCCAAACAGGGAGTGAAAAGCATCACCCTCGGTTACGGCCAATGCGGTAACATTAATCAGGATGTGGCCGCCCTGCAAACCCTACCCCTGTTGGCCGAAGAATACTTGCGGGCGGAAGGCCTAGAAGATGTGGAGATTACTACAGTCTTTCATCAGTGGATGGGCGGCTTTCCTAACGATGAGGCACGGGCCTTCGGTGTAATTGCCCTAGGAGGTGTAGCGGCTGCCTTGGGCAAGGCAACTAAGGTGATTGTTAAGACCACCCATGAAGCCCTTGGTATACCCACCAAAGAAGCTAATGCACAGGGTATTCGTGCCACTAAGCAGGTGTTGAGGATGCTGCAGGATCAAGTCTATCCTGAAAACCCGGTATTGGCTCAAGAACGGGAAATCATCATGCAGGAAACTAGGCTGATCCTGGACAGAACTTTAGAACTGGGTGACGGGGATTGGGCGCTCGGTGCAGTTCGAGCCTTCGCTGCCGGGGTAATCGATGTACCCTTCGCGCCGAGCTCCTTCAACGCGGGAAGGACGATGCCCGCCCGGGATAACGAAGGCGCTGTTCGTTTTCTGTCCTGGGGCAATCTGCCCTTTAACAAAGAGATTCAGGATTTCCACCGTGCCAAATTGGAGGAGCGGGGTAAGGCAGAAAACAGGACCCCTAGTTTTCAAATGGTAATAGATGACATATATGCAATTGGTCAAGGCCGCCTCATTGGCAGGCCACGGTAGGAGATGATGGCATTGGAAGAAATCAGGGTTTTATCACCTACAGCAATTTTGGGTTATGGCTTCCCTCTTGCTTCATTTGAGGCTGGTCTAGAGCGGGACCCCCATGTAATTGCGGTTGACGCAGGTTCCACAGACCCAGGCCCATTCTATTTGGGCTCTGGACAGTCCTTTACACAGCGGTCCGCTGTGAAGAGGGATCTGCATTACTTGGTCGCCGCTGCTTTGGAGCGAAATATTCCCTTGATCATAGGTACTGCCGGAGGTTCAGGCGCCATGGCCCATGTGGATTGGAACCTGTCTATCGTAGAAGAGGTACTGAGAGAACTGGGCCGGACAGCAAGTATAGCTGTGATCTACAGCGATATTGAGCGGGACTTGGCCGTGGAGAAATTGAAAAAAGGCGAGATCCAACCCCTCGGGCCGGTAGACCAGCTTACGGAAGAAGACATCCGTGCCAGCGCAAATCTGGTGGCCCAGATGGGGCTAGAGCCAATTATGGCGGCCCTAGAGGCAGGGGCGGAGATCATCCTGGCAGGCCGGGCCTATGACCCAACCGTATTTGCCGCTCTGCCTATTCTAAAAGGTTTTGATACAGGTCTAGCCCTGCATATGGGTAAGATCCTGGAGTGTGCAGCCATTGCAGCAACACCTGGCAGCGGCAGCGACTGTCTTTTTGGCACCTTGGGCAGGGATTCATTTGTTTTAGAGGCGCCTAATCCTGCTAGGCAGTGTACCAAACTGTCCATCGCGGCCCACACCCTCTACGAAAAAAGCAATCCCTATATTCTCCCCGGCCCGGGAGGCAGTCTGGACCTGACAGAGACCGTGTTCGAGGAGTTAGCAGGCGGCAAAGTACGTGTGTCGGGGACAAAGTATGTGCCAACTGAACAGTATTTTGTCAAGCTGGAAGGGGCCAGTTTGGTCGGTTATAGAACAGTCAGCATCGCTGGGGTACGTGATCCGATTATGATCGAACAGATCGATTCGGTCATCGCAGGCGTGAAAGAGCGGGTAGCGGACAACTTCCAGGAGTTAAAGGACTACCATTTACACGTCCACTGCTACGGCAAGAATGGGGTGATGGGTGAACTGGAACCGACGCCGGTACCCGGGCATGAGCTGGGCTTGGTGATTGAGGCGGTTGGGCCCAGCCAAGAGATAGCCGATACTATCTGCAGCTTTGCCCGTTCAACCCTTCTGCACTACGGTTACCCCGGACGCAAGTCGACAGCCGGTAACCTGGCCTTCTTGTATTCGCCCTCCGATCTTTCCGCAGGGGCGGTTTACCGGTTTAATGTCCATCACCTGATGCAGGTTGATAACCCAAATAGTCTGTTTAAAATGGAGTTGGGGAGGAGTGGTCTGTGAGGTACGTTAAGGATGTGGCGCTGGTTGTGCGCAGCAAAAACGCAGGTCCCTATGAATTAACCCTTGATCTAATGTTTCCTGATGAAAACACTTACGACGAAGTGCGCGGCAGCATAACGAAGGAGAGAATCGCTGAACTGTACAAGATTGATGTGAGCCAGGTGCTCTCCATCGTCCATTTTGCCCCGGCCCATGCGGTTAAGATAACTCTGGTACGGCCGCGACCTTCGGGGGATCTGGGAGAAACAGATGTTTATGGTGCTCAGCAGCATGCACCCCTTTTCGATCTAACTTACTAAAGGAGTGGTAGACTGTGAAAATCAATGAGGTTGTTCTGTCCAAAGGATTGACCGGCTTTTATTTCGATGATCAGAGGGCCATTCGGCGAGGCAACTACGTGGAAAATGGGCTGGCCTATGATGGCGAACCGGTCACGCCAGGATTTACCGCCATTCGCCAGGCTGGAGAGAGCGTTTCGGTCCAATTGGTCCTGAACAACGGGCAGGTTGCCTACGGCGACTGCGCCGCAGTCCAATATTCTGGGGCAGGCGGCAGGGATCCGCTCTTTTTGGCTGATGATTACATTCCAGCCATCGAGAAATACGTGGTACCTGTTCTGCAGGGCAAAACAATCACTTCCTTCCGGGAAATGGCGGAGGAGATTGAGCAGCTCAAAGATGATCAGGGCAAACCGCTGCATACTGCCATCCGCTACGGTGTGAGCCAGGCCATCCTCGATGCCGTTGCTCGCAGCAAAGGCATGACTATGGCTGAGGTGATTGTGGCTGAATATGATTTGGAACTCATTCCCGAGCCGGTTCTGATTTTCTGTCAGAGCGGCGATGATCGAAAGATGAACGCCGATCGTATGATAATCAAGCAGGCTGATATTATGCCCCACGGACTGTATAACAACGTACAGAAGCTGGGAGCCAACGGAGAACACCTCAAAGAGTACTTAGTATGGTTGAAAGACAGGGTGCAGCAGCTTAAGGTCCGTGAAGACTACTTGCCCGATTTTCAGGTGGACGTGTACGGTACAATTGGCGAAGCGTTCAATAACGACATAGCCAAGGTGGGGGAATACGCCAGGGAATTGGTGGAGATTGTGGCCCCACACAAGCTTCTCATTGAAGGTCCCATTGAGTTGGCATCCAAGGAAGAGCAGATCAGGGGTATGGCGGAGTTGAGGAAGTACGTGGATGATAACAACATTCCGGTCACCTTTGTTGTAGACGAATGGTGCAATACCCTCCAGGACATTAAAGACTTTACTGACGCCAAAGCGGGGCATATGATCCAAATTAAAGCCCCTGACTTGGGTAGTCTGACCAATTCGGTGGAAGCCATCCTCTACTGCCACGCCAACGGAATGATCCCCTATTTGGGCGGCACATGTAACGAGACAGAACGATCTGCCCAGATCACTGTGCAGGTTGCTGTGGCCACCCAGCCCAGGCAGATACTTTCCAAACCGGGTATGGGCGTCGATGAGGGTCTTTCCATCTGCACCAATGAAATGAACCGTCTGGTAGCTTTGCTCCAGAGAAAAGCAAGGTAGGCGATATTTGTGAGGGTAATAAAATACCAGGAAATTGCGGAGCGCATCAGGGAAATGTGCCTTGATGCCAACTACAATCTGCCCCGGGATGTCCTGCAGGCGCTGCAGGACGCCCGCACGGCTGAAGAATCATCGCTGGGGCGCAGCGTTTTAGACACTATCTTGGAGAACGCTGACATCGCCGGGCAGAAAAGGATGGCCCTCTGTCAGGATACGGGCATGGTGGTTGTCTTTGCCGAAGTGGGTCAGGACGTCCACATCGAAGGCGGCCTCTTAACAGATGCGGTAAACGAAGGGGTGCGTCAGGCCTACTCCGAAGGTTACCTGCGTAAAAGCGTTGTTGGCGATCCACTTCTGCGGGAGAACACCAAGGATAATACACCGGCGGTGGTACACGTTTCGCTGGTGGCCGGCGATGAACTCCGCCTGATTGTGGCTCCTAAAGGCTTTGGCAGTGAGAACATGTCCGCCCTGCGCATGCTCAAGCCTGCTGAAGGGGTACAGGGTGTCAAGGACTTTGTCGTGGAACAGGTAACACGGGCTGGCGGCAATCCCTGTCCGCCCATTATTGTGGGTGTGGGAATCGGAGGAACGATGGAAAAGGCAGCCCTCATGGCCAAACGTGCTGTGCTGCGGGATATCGGTTCGGTCAATCCCAAGCCCCATCTAGCCGAATTAGAAGGGGAACTGCTCGAACTGGTGAATAGGACCGGAGTAGGGCCCCAGGGGTTTGGTGGAACCCAAACCGCTCTGGCCGTGTTCATTGAGGACTACCCAACCCATATTGCAGGTCTGCCGGTGGCAATCAATATAAACTGCCATGTGGCTAGGCACGTGGAGGCGATCCTATAAATGCACTACACTACTTTGGTTCAGGCCGTTTATTACGCCCCCAGGGGCGGGCAGCGGTTAATGCATCTAGGCATGCTCATTGCCCAGCGCTATCTGCGGGCGGAGGACCGCCTGATCGGAGTGGTGGGCGATGCAGGAGCCGGAAAATCTCTTCTGATTCGTGGGATGTTTCCAGGTCTAGTCTTGACCAACGACGATGATGGTGTTAACGTTAGGCCTTTACCCGTGCTGGAGGATGCGGAAAGCGATCATTTTCGCACCCATACCTATCATTTGGATGTCCGGTTTGAAATGGCTTTCTCGCCCCTTTGGAAACTGGCGGAAGCAGTAAAAAAGGCCGTTTCCGGAGGACACCGAGTTGTTGTGGAGCACTTTGAACTGCTCTATCCACTGCTCAATCTCAATGCGGAAGTGTTGATCGGAGTTGGAGAAGAAGTGGTTGTGACAGTACCTACCCTGTTTGGTCCCTTTCCGACCGAAATCGCCCAACAGGCCTTCGATTCCATCATCTACCGCAAGATGGCCCACAGCGCGGAAGACATCACATCTGTCGTTATGAAGGAGATGGGTTTTGAGGTTCCCACCATCCACAGTGATGTGAAGCACGGCTTTGTGCTGGAATTTACCGAGAAGCCCAAAATAGACCTGGTAGAAGTGGAGCGCAGGGTGTGGGAGTACATCGAGCAGGATCTACCCATCAGTTACTTCAACGACAATGCAATCCTAATCGGGGACGAGCAGTGGAAGTGCAGTGGGCCCAGGCTGCATCTTGCATCGACGGGTGAGATCGAGAATTTCCGTCTGGAAAAGGAGTTCCAGTATTCACCCATTACAAAGACATATCTTTTAGCGGGAAGGATTGGGAAATAGGAGGGAAACAATGGCGGAGGTAATCCGAGTCCTGCTGGCAGACAGCGATCCGCGGTTCCGAGCTGAACTCGGGGAATTCCTCAACGGCAGAAACGGCCTCCGTTTTCTAGGGGCGCTAGAACGGGGGGAAGACGTGGCGCGGGCTGTTGCAGAAACAAAACCCAGCGTTCTCCTGATCTGCCTGGATTCTCGGCCAACGGGCGGTTTAAAGGTGCTGAAAGAGGTCAGACGGCATTGGAGGGGGGATGAACTGCCTGTTATAGCCCTTGCTCCACCGGAACGGGGAGAAGTCCTTCTGCAGGAGGCCGCCTCTTTAGGAGCGGATTACTGTATGCAGCGCCCGGTGGATTATGCTGTTCTGGCTCGGCGTATAAAGCAGCTCTGCAGAGAGAATGTGCCGCGCTTTGCGGCGGACTTGTCCAGACAGCGGGTGGAGGACATCTGTCGCCGGTATTTTGATGCCATGGGTATACCGCCCCATTATAAGGGTTATCGTTACCTTATGGAAGGCGTCTGGCTAGCCTGCCAGCATCCCCGCTGGCTCAATGCGGTTACAACTAGGCTCTACCCGGCCATAGGCAAGAGGTTCGCCACAGGCGGCGTTCAGGTGGAGCGGGCGATGCGCTATGCTTTAGATGCGACTTGGGAAAAGGGAGAATTAGATGAGCTCTACCGTTTGTTTCCCTACGAGGTACGTCCCGATAGCGGGAAACCCACCAATTCCGCTTTCCTGGCGAAGATGGTTAATTTCGTTCTTTTGGAAATAGACGTTGGCGGTTAATCACACCTGCCGCTATGCATAATAACAGAGACGGTGATAACCGTCTCTGTTTTTTTACGGGGGTGGTGGAATGCGGGGGCGGGTTCGGCTCGGGCGAAGGACAAAGGAACTGATTCCGCTGCTGCGGCCAGGAGAAATAGCTGTGATCTGCCACGAGGAACTGGACGCTGTTGCTGCCGCCGGTTTGGCGGACAGTGGTGCCGCCGCCGTAATTAACGCACGCCATTCCCTTTCCTGCCGCTACCCCAATCTCGGGCCCCGCGTCCTTCAAGAACAGGGGATTCTACTGCTGGACAATGTGGGTGAAGCGGTTTTTTCAATTCTGCAAGACGGTGATATGGTGGAAATCATTGGGCGTCAGGTGTTCCGCGATGGCGAACCCATTGCAACGGGAACTGTTGTCACGGCTTATCTGATTGAGGCAAGGCACAAATTGGCCAGGATTAATCTCCCTAACGAGCTGGACCGATTTGTTACCAATACGCTGCACTATGCGGAAAAGGAGAAACACCTAATCCTCAAGGATCTGAACTTCCCCGAACTGAAGGTAGCGGTGGAAGGAAGACCGGTTGTGGTGGTGGTGCGGGGCATAGGCTACAGAGAAGACCTGCACAGTCTAGCCCCCTTTTTACAAGAGGCCAAACCGGTGTTAATTGGTGTTGATGGCGGTGCCGATGCCCTTCTGGCCTTTGGCTATAAACCCCACCTTATTGTGGGGGATATGGACAGCGTCAGTGATGGTGCTTTAACCTGTGGTGCTCAGTTAATTGCCCACGCTTACCAAAACGGGGAATGCCCCGGTGCGGCGCGCCTTGAAGAGATGGGGCTAGCCTATGATCTGCTGCCTGCCCCCGGCACAAGCGAAGACGTGGCGCTGCTTTTGGCCCATGCAAAAAAGGCAGAGATTATCGTACTGGTTGGATCCCATTCCAACATGATCGATTTCCTGGAAAAGGGACGCCCCGGAATGGCATCCACTTTCCTGACGCGGCTAAAAATCGGGCCCATTTTGCTGGACGCAAAAAAAGTGAGTGAACTGTACCGAGCCAGAAAACCCGTACCCGTTCTACCAGTACTGTTTATCGCCCTTGTGCCCATCGTGGTGTTTCTTGCCCTATCTTCCCCATGGCGGCATTATCTCCGCCTACTTTGGCTCCAGCTTCGGCTCATTGCGGGGTGGTTATAGTGAATCTGGGCTTCCGCTACCACCTAGCATCCCTGTTGGCTGTCCTCTTCAGCTTAGTCTTAGGCATTTTGATCGGCGGTGCCTTGTTCCAGGATAGTGCTTTAGTGGAAGAACAGGGTCTGCTTATTGCAGATATGGAAGAGCGGTTCTTGGCCGCCCAGGTCAAGCTCAATAGTCTCAAGCAGGAACTGGCGCAGAGAGAGGAGGCGTGGCTGCAGCTGCGAGATGCCATTTTGCCTGGACGGCTTGCGGACAAAACAGTGGTTATGGTGACCGATGGGGGACAAAGAGATGAACAGGTACATATACTGGAAAAGCTGCTTGGCGAAGGCGGCGCAGAACTGAAGTACATTACCAGCAGCGAACTAGCGGACTACGAGCCCAAGGAGGGCGAAAGCCTTCTGTTTCGGGCAGGTGCCTTAAGGGACGCAAAGCAGACGGAAGCATTGGAGCGGATCAAAGAAAAGGGAGGCAGAGTTGCTATCGTCTGGGGGACGGAGGAAACACCTCCCTTGGACAGCATCTCCTGGGGCCTACGGGTAGGCGGAGTGGACACAGTCTGGGGGCAGATCGCGCTGCTGTTGGGCTTAGCTTCGAACCGAGATGGGCATTTCGGCCCAGGCGAGTCTGCTGAGGGTTTGTTTCCATGAAAGTGGCAGCCCTAATTCCCGTGTACAACGAAGAGGAGCGGATCTACGAGACACTGTGGGCAGCTGTTGATCTCGGTTTGGTAGACCAGATTATGGTGATAAACGATGGTTCAACTGACAGTACTCCTGAGCAGGTCAAGAGAGTGCCCGGGGTAGAACTGCTCAACCTGCCTAATAATGTGGGCAAGGGCGATGCCCTAAATGCAGGCTGGCAGAAGATGGCAGCTGATGTTTACCTTCTCATAGACGGAGATCTGGGTTTTAGTGCCCGCTCTGCCGGCGATTTACTATTACCGGTGCTGCAAGGGCAGGCGGATATGACAGTAGCCCGTTTCGGTCAGCAGCAGAGCAGCGATGGTAGAAAGATGGGTTTTGGTATGGTGCGCCGGCTTGCTTCGTTTGGAGTGGAGAGGATGACAGGGGAAAAACTTGCAAACCCACTTTCCGGTCAACGGGCGGTTCGGGCTGAGGTCCTTGCCCAATTAGGTGGATTCTTTCCGGGCTATGGTGTGGAGATCGGTCTAACGGTCGGGGCGCTTTATTTTGGCTTTAGGATAGAGGAAGTTCCCCTTCCCTTGGAACATAGGGCTTACGGGCGGGGGCTAANGGGCATCCTTCATCGAGGCAGGCAGCTCATGCATGTTTTAGCGGCGTTTCGCCTGTGCAGGGAGAAAGGTTGGGGAAGGCTGTGGTAATCTCCCTGTTGCTTGCGCTTGTTTCTTATGTATTGGTTCCCGTTTTAAAGCCTGTCTACCAATACCAGAGAAAGACAAATTATAGAGGTATAGATGTCCCGGTGGGTCTTGGCACAGCTTTCATCCTGCCGTGCATCCCGGTTCTTGTTTTTCGTTTCCCTGAAAACCTGGACGCTCCCCTCACTTTGACTGCCCTCTTAGTCTTTACTGTACTGGGGCTCCTCGATGACTTCTTAGGCAGTGACGCAAAAGGATTTCGGGGTCACTTTAGGTCCGGACAGATCTCAACAGGCGTTGTGAAAGCGGTAGGGGGAGTCATTACTTCCTTTTTTATCAGCTTTGTTATCTCTCAGAATTGGTGGCAGCTCCTATTTATTACCCTGCTCATAGCGCTCAGTGCCAATTTCCTCAATCTCCTCGATCTAGCTCCCGGTCGGGCGGGCAAGGGGTTTATCCTGTTCAGCCTGTTCCTTCTGCCCTTTGGCGTAGACACTCAGCCATTTTTAATATGGCTGGTAGGGGCAGTCGTTGGGTACCTGCCCTGGGATTTAAGGGAAGAGGTGATGATGGGGGATGTTGGGTCCAATGCCCTGGGCGCGGTTTTGGGTCTCCATGCCGGTCTTGTCTTGCCAACGTTCTGGCAGGCAGCCCTGGTGTTCGCTTTGATTGTACTTCATATTCTAGCAGAAAAGGTGTCTTTCTCTGACTGGATTAGACGCAGTCGAGTATTGAATTTTTTGGATTCCTTGGGTAGGGGAGGAAATTAACCATTTGACGTGGAAGGTTCGTATGCAGTAAAAGCGGGAGGGAGAGCATGCGCTGTATTTTTTTTGCTTTAGGTTTTCTACTTCTATTTGCTTCTCTGGCTTGGGGTGGCCACCATCCTGTCCATGTTGTCCAGCCCGGGGACACACTCTATGACATCTCCCTTGTCTATAACATCTCCTGGCAGGAACTGGCCGATTTGAACAAGNTCAAGGATCCTGCCAAGCTCCAGATTGGCACTGTGCTCAGGCTGCCCAGCCATGTAACCCCTAAGATAATTCGCTGGGATGGTAGTGTGTATGAAGTGAGCGCCGAAGAACGTGATCTTCTGGCCAGACTGGTATATGCTGAGGCCCGGGGAGAGCCGTTAGAAGGACAGGTAGCCGTAGCGGCTGTGGTCCTGAATAGGGTACGTCACCCTTCTTTTCCAGACACCGTCTGGGACGTTATCCATGAGCCCGGCCAGTTCAGCCCGGTAGCGCAGGGTCTGCCGCAGAAGGGTAATGCCAGTTGTGAACAGGCTGTAATCAGAGCTTTAAATGGTGAGGATCCCACCGGCGGAGCCCTGTACTTTTACAACCCGACCATCTCCAAAGCGATGGAGTACTGGGCAACAAAACCTGTTATCAAGAGGATAGGTAATCATAACTTCACCCTTTAAGTGAATATGAATACACGAGGGGTGATCAGATGCGTGTATTCGTCTTCAGGGTGAAGTGGTGGTACATCGCCCTCTTTATACTTCTTGCCTTCACTAGCCTGCTGCCCCAGGTACGGACGCCGTTGATTGTGGCCGTCACCTCCCGGGCCAGGCTTGTTCCCATTTATGAGGTGAAAACGGACGAGAAAAAGGTGGCCATTTCCTTCGATGCCACCTGGGGAACGGAGCTAACAGATGAGATCCTCTCTATCCTCAAAACCTATGGTGTGAAGACTACCTTCTTCCTTGCCGGCAATTGGGTCGACAAACACCCGGATTACGTGGTAAAGATTGCTGCCCACGGCCATGAAATCGGCAACCACAGTTATTCCCATCCCCATATGAATAGTCTCGACGAACGGGGCATTAGCTATGAGTTGGAAAAACTAGATGCCATGATCAGAGATTTGACTGGTCAGCGTACTGTAGTCTTCAGACCTCCGTTCGGCGAGTATAATAACAGGGTCGTTTCCACCGCATCTTCCCTCGGCTATTACACCGTCCAGTGGTCGGTGGACTCTCTCGATTGGAAGAGCTTGAGCAGCAACCAGATCTACGAGCGTGTGATGGGCCAGATTAAGCCCGGTTCCATCGTGCTGTTTCATAACGCCGGGCCCGGTACGCCAGGAGCCATCAGGCGCATTATTCCCGATCTGCAGCAGCAGGGTTACAGTATTGTCCCGGTTGGGGAGCTGATCTACAAGGACAATTACTACATTGATCATGCCGGTGTCCAGCATCCCGGTAGAGGGGGGCAGTGACCGTGATTATTACTAAACGCGGGCTGATTATTGGTGCAGCGCTAGTCATCTGCCTAGCCTTGATACTTTTTGGCCCAACCTTGGTCTCACGCTGTCAGCGTCACTTTCGGGGAGTGAAACGTGGCGTTACGCTGGAGGGGCATGCGGTGGGTGGTCTTTTGGAGCATGAACTTTATGATGTGGTAGCAGGTTTGGCAGAAACGTTTCGGGTTGAGGCAAGTAACGCCAGTTGGGACTGGCAGACGGGTACAGTGCGGGCAGAGGTTGTAGGTCAGGTTGTGGATGTGCAGTCGACGGTAAAGGCGTTGTTAACTGCTCCTCCCAACAGCTCATTGCAGTTAATCACAATTGAAGTGCTGCCCTCGATTACCAGCACCCATTTTAAGCCCCATTACAGGGGGCCAACTACTGAGCCTAAGGTGGCGTTAATGATTAACGTGGACTGGGGAGATGAGTTTATCGGGCCTATGCTTGATGTCTTCTCCCATTTCGACGTTTCCGCCACATGGTTTCCTACAGGAAGATGGGTTTTAAGGCAACCGGATCTCGCCCGGGAAATAGCCGCTCAGGGTCATGAGATCGGCAACCACGGCGGTTGGCACGGCATGGCAAGTGAAATGAGCCGCAGCGAAGTCGCCCGACTCATCCAGGAGGGTGAAGATGCAATTTTACTCACTACCGGCCAAAAACCGCAGGTTTTTGCGCCTCCCGCTGGAGATTTCAACCAACAAACGGTAGCGGTTGCGGCCGAGTTAGGTTACAAGACTGTGCTCTGGACGATTGACACAGTGGACTGGCAGCGGCCTGCCCCCACCGTGATTATTGACCGGGTGCTCAGTAAGCTCAGCAATGGAGCTTTAGTGCTGATGCATCCGACCCAGCCGACGCTTGAGGCCCTGCCCGTCATATTGGACCATCTTGCCAATCGGGGCTTCGTCTGTGTAACGGTGGGAGAACTGCTGGCAGATTGATTATAATGCTTTTGCAAGCATGTTCCACATGTCCGGATCTTCCTTACCGAGCTGCAGAAAAGCTACACCGGCCAGGTCAAACTCGGCAATCAATTCCAATTTGTGTTTGATACTGTAACGGTTTTCAAACCATAACTCTGAGTCCTGACCATACTGAAAGTATGGAGTTTGGCTGAGATTATCCCATTTTATATCTACGCCGTTACTGGCTGCCAGTTCCATCACCTGTTGATAGGAGAGTACAGCGGGCAGCCCAGCTCCGCTCCAGTTTAGACCCACGTTTGCCAAGCCAAGGATGATCTTCTCCGCTGGAACTTGTTCCGTTACCCGGGGGAGGAGGCTTTTGAGTTCAGCTAAGGACGCGGGTGGACCGGGAGTTGTGGCCGTGGGGTCCAGCGTTTTTAGGATTAGATAATCTGCCGCGGCTGCAGCTGAGGGCAGATCCAGTTCATCCTGCCAAGGCAGGGCAATGAGGGTGCTGAATCCCTTTTGGGCTAGATGTTCTCGCAGTTCTGCAACGGAGGCGAAGAGCTGAATTTGCGTAAGATAGGGCACTTCATCAACATCGATCATTACACCTTTCAGGCCCCATTCCTTAAGCATGGCTTCAATTGCTGTAAAGCTGTGCTTTTTTAGTTCACCAGCATCAGGTGGCAATTTGAGTTGAACATAGGTGCCCAGTTCTTGGTTGCCGGCGAAATAGAGGCCTCTGCCGATTCTTTCGGGGTGGAACTCGTTCACAAGCTCCCCTTCCGCAGTTAAGCGCCAGCCAAACGGTACGATGCCTGTGAGCTGGGTTCCCTGTGACAGCAGGCTTTCGTAGGCAGCTTGATCGCCGGAGTAGTATCCAAGTACTAACTTACCTGGTTCCTTTTTATCCACGGGGCTGAGACTTAAAGCGTATTTGGGCAACCAGCCAACTAGCTGGGGTGTGGAGCGTACCTTATACCAGTCTTCCCGTTCGTCCAGGATCAAAAGGGGCTCGTTTTGTTGAACCGTTCCCACTATTTCACTATGGTTATCAGGGGTGCGGCGCAAAACGGCCCGTTCAGCCAGGATTTCTCCTGTCTGGCCCAGGATTGAGTAGCTGTACTGCGCTTCATTTACAGGTGTGGGAGTTGGGGGAGTTCCCCCGTTTAAGAGATTTGTTAAATAGAACAAAATCGATAAGAATGCTGCAATCACTGCCCTTGCCACACAATCACCCCTTTCCACAGTTGACGACTTTATGGTATCATACTTAATGACTGAATTCAGTGGAAAGTAATGCACGGTTTGGATAGCTTTGTTAGCCCGTGCTAGAGGTAGATAATGTACGAAAGAACTGTCTTGCCAAATGGTGTGAGAATTGTAACCGAGTATCTGCCCTACGTCCGTTCTGTGACGCTGGGGGCCTGGTTTGATGTGGGCAGCCGACATGAAGCGCCCACAGAGCAGGGTGTGGCCCATTTCCTTGAACACATGTTGTTTCAAAGTACAGCCAAGTATTCTGCTCAAGATATTGCAGAAATCATGGATCGGTCCGGAAGTTACTTCAACGCCTTCACCGGGCGGGAGCGGACCTGTTTTTATTTCAAGGTGTTGGACGAGTACTGGCCCATCGCTTCTGATGTGATGCAGCAGATGCTGCTCCAACCGCTGTTTCTTCCCGAGGAGATTGCCAAAGAGCGTCAAGTTGTGCTGGAGGAGCTGAAAATGTATGAGGATGACCCGGAGGATCAGGTGCAGGATCTGCTGCCCAAAGCCCTCTGGCCCACCAGCAGCTTGGGTAACAGCATCCTCGGCACTGTCCAGACGGTAAACAGCTTTGACAGGGCTACAACAGAATCTTTTTTCCGGAAGCACTACACCGCAGACCGGCTCGTTATTGCCGCTGTGGGAAACATCCGCCATTCCCAGGTGGTTGATGACTTTGCCTCCGCTTTTACGGAGCTGTCTGCGGGACCCGCTGTGAGGGCAGTAGAACCGCCGTCTGCGGGCACTGCCCAACGGGTATTATGCAGTAAGAGTACTCAGCAGATCCATCTCTGTTTGGGTCGAACCACCTTTTCCCGCACCGATCCCCGCCGTCACGCCCTGAGATTATTAGACACACTCGTGGGCGGGGCAGCAAGCTCCATCCTTTTTCAAGAGCTGAGGGAAAAACGGGGCCTGGTTTACAACACTTACTCTTTCAACGCCCTTTACAGCGATGCGGGCTGCTGCGGGATCTATGCAGGATTTAGTCCTGAACAGTGGAATCAAGTCTGGGATGTGATCCACAATCTGTTTACTGAACTGCCCAGTCTGATTACAGAAGAGATGTTGACACGGGCCCAGGATCAGCTGCGGGCTGGAATTCTCCTTGCCCTAGAAAGCACCGAATCGCGGATGATGAGGTTGGGCAGGGCAGAATTAAACGGTGCCAAGTCGTTCGATCCGGAGCGGCTTCTACGGAAGATCGCTGAGGTTAAGTACTCCGATCTCATCGCCTTGGCTGAAGAAGTGTTTATGCTGGATAACTGGAGTTCAATTGCACTAGGACCAAAGGAACTGTTGGAGGGGGATGTGAAGTGTCAAAAGATATGCTGAAGGAGATTTTCCGGCTGCAGGCCAAGTTCGATCAGGCGGTAATTGAAAACCGCAACCTGGAGTTCTCACCGGAAGTGTGGATTCAGAAATCCATCCTAGCTATCATTGCAGAGTTGGGAGAGATTTTGGAGGAAGTGAACTTCAAGTGGTGGAAGGATCCCAGCGAGATTGACCGGGAGAACCTGAAGGAAGAAATCGTTGATGTTCTGCATTTCTTCATAAGTATGTGCATCAAAGCCGGGATCGGCCCGGAAGAGTTGTACCAGGCTTATCTTGACAAAAACGAGGAGAACTTCGCCCGGCAGGAAGGAAGAACGGACCGGGAAGGTTATGCTTGGAAAAAATAGAGCACTTTGCTATAATATAATTGACTCCGCGCCCAGGGAGATGTCCAAAAGGAGAGATTCTTTTGCACATGCGCGGGGTTTTTTTATTCGCGATTATCTTTGTTTGCTGTTGTGTTTCGGCTCATGCCCATGAGTGGAATGGTGTTTACCTGGGCCGCTTAGCCCAGGATACATGGGAACAGCAGCTGACGTTTCACGCATCCCTCAGCCGATCCTGGCTCGAACTGAACGGAGGCGGCTNTTTTGTACTCAGCCCAGAAGGTTATCTGTTCACGCCCGATTGGCATTTGACAGTTTCTTTCCCAGGCAGATTTNCCATGCAGTGGCTGAAAAACCGATCCCATTACAGCTCGCAGGATCTTTTCGGCCAGCTGCGCAGCAACAATTTCAGCCCAGAAACAACCGCCTTACTGGTACATAGCGACTGGGTTCGGGCGGGCTATCTACGGCATCTACCGCTGAGAACCGGTGAAGAGGGAGATCTGTGGTTCTACGAAGGCGAGTTTCACACCGGGCCTCTGCTTTGGCGTGCCCTTCAGCTGCAGTATGTCCAAACGTCTGGGGGTGGGCAAGCACAATCAGTAGAGGTACTCTTTTCGACAGACGCGGTCCGAACCGCCCTCGCTATTGGTTCCCATGAGTGGGTCGGAGGAGCAGCCAGAGCTGCTGCGGCGCAGCTTGACTTTGAGCGGGGACCCATCTATTTGGATCTCCACTATCAGTACGTTGAACCGGGGTATATCAGTCTTGGGGCCAAAAGCAACAGGCTCACTCCGGATCGGACGGGCTGGAAGGGAGAAGTGGGCGTTGAACTGCCGTGGTTTACAGCCTCATCCGAGTGGCGCCGTCAGTTCAACATTTCAGGCAGCAGAAACTACGATCGACTTGTGTTCGGGGTTGCTGCGCCAAATAAGACCGTTTCGCTGGAGTTTAGACTTCTTCCCACAAAAGCGCTTGCGGCCAGATACGCAAAGGATGGGAAACTGCTTCAGTTTGACGTGATTAACCGCACCGCGCGTTTCGACTCGCAGGTGGGAAGCTTGATGTGCGGCCTGCGTTTTGATTTTGCCCGCGGTATTGGACGACTGGAGTTAAACGGTGAAGTGGGCAGCGCTTTCAGCTGGCGGGGTATTGTAAAGAACGATTGGCAGAACGGACGGAACTATTCCTCCCTTCTCCTGCGGCGGCAGTTCGGTAGGGCAAGCTTCCAAGTGGAGCTGGGAGAATACGACCGGGGGAACATGCTGTCCGGCTTTGGCACTAGACCCGAACTCAGCATATCATGGCACTGGGAGTTCTAGGTGGATTTCCGCTGACATAAGCTATGCTGAGGTGAGCTGGATGCGGTATTCGGAGCTGTCTGGCAAAGAAATAATCTGTATTGACGAGGGAATTCGGCTCGGTGTGGTGGACCACACCGATCTCATTATTAACATACGTACCGGAATGGTAGATTCCATCATCATACCCTATAGAAACAGGTGGTTTCGCCCCCGTTTGATCGTGATCCCTTGGCGGGGCATAAAGAAAATCGGTCATGACCTAATTATCGTTGATCTCAAAACGGCCGGAGATTACCACGAAATCATGCGTAAAGTGGAAGACAGAAGCCGCTGGAATAAGCCCCCTTTAATTGGGTAAGCTAAACGCAAGAAAAGTAAAGGGGGAATTCTGTTGTCAACTGTAATTGGTGTTTTCCGCGACGTCACCTCGGCGGAAAATGCAGTACGGGCTTTACGGGATAAAGGCTTCGGAGACAATGAAATATCGATTATAGCCAAGGATGACCAAAAGGGAAGAACAGGTAACCAAGATATGGAGACCGGTGATGATTTTGCCACCGACTCCATGGCAGACGGTACTGCCTGGGGTGGCGCGTTGGGTGGAGTCGCCGGCCTTCTGGCAGGTATGGGCGCGCTAGCCATTCCCGGTATTGGCCCGATTGTGGCTGCTGGGCCGCTGGCAGGAGTCCTCTCAGGTGCAGTCACCGGCGGAGTGGCTGGGGGCCTCATCGATCTGGGTATCCCGGAAGAACGGGGACGTCAGTACGAAGAGGACATAAAACAGGGAGGCGTGTTGGCTGTCGTTGAGACCAGCGAAGATAAAGTAAATGATGCCAGTTCCATTCTCAGGGAGAATGGTGCCAAAAGCGTGGAGACCCACGGGGGACGCGACAAGTCCAATTAGCTGGCAGGAGAACAAACGTTTTGAGAAAGGCATCCGAGCATGGGTGCCTTTTCTTTTTGTCGCACCCAAACTAAGGGTGGGCAGGAAAGACAGACCCGAACCTAGAATGAAAAGCGGAGCAGAGGAGGTGGATTCACATGAGGGTATTAGTCAACGGGGCCACCGGGAAAATGGGTCAGGAAGTGTGTAAAGCGATTCAAAATGCCCCCAACCTCACATTGGTGGGCGGCGTCAATTCTTCCGGAAAAGGCCCGTTAGATGTGGAAATGTTTTCAGATTTGGGTCAGGCTTTAGATGTAACAAGGCCAGATGTGGTCGTAGATTTCACCACCCCCCAAATAGTTGAAAGCAACATGGAGATCTGCTTTGCCAAAAATGTGCCTATGGTGATCGGTACTACCGGTCTGTCCGCAGAGGCACTGGAGNAGTGGAAGACACGGGCTGCCCAGTCCGGGTGGCGGGCTGTGATCGCTCCCAACTTCGCCATAGGGGCCGTACTGATGATGAAGTATGCCCAGGAAGCTGCCGTCTTTTTTGACAAAGTAGAGATTATTGAGTACCATCACGACCGCAAGTTGGATGCTCCCTCTGGCACGGCTCTCCGGACCAAACAGCTTATTCAAGAGGCTAGGGACATGTCCGTTCCCATCCACAGCGTGCGGCTGCCAGGTTTGGTGGCACATCAGGAAGTGATTTTGGGCCTGCCCGGTCAGACGCTCACCATCAGGCACGATTCGAACNATCGCGAAAGCTTTATGCCTGGGGTGTTGCTTGCGATTGAAAGGATTCCTGAAATTAAGGGAGTGGTAGTGGGACTAGAACATATTCTCTTCACCGACATATAGTACTAATGAGTTTCGGTGAGGAGGTCTGGTCATGGCTGGCAATCTAGCGGGAAAGCCTATAGCAATGCTAGGTTGTGATCAGCGAGAGGTTGATTTAGCCATCGCTCTCATTGGCTTGGGCGCAGACCTGCGCTTGGTGGGATTTCCGCAGGTGCCATCCTTGAAAAGGGCACTGCATTTTCAAGTTCCGGCTGAGGCGGTAAGGGGTGCCCGAGCAGTGATTGCCCCCATGAGCAATACGAATATGGAGGGGGCCATCACCGACAGGTTGGATGGAAGCGATGAAGCGATAGATCTGACCGAGTTGATTCCCTTGATGTCGTCAGGTACGCCCCTCTTGATTGGTGTGGCGAAGCCCGTTGTCCGTGGTTTGAGTACAAAATACGGGCTGCGGCTGGTGGAGATTGCGGAAATCGATGAGCTGGCCATTCTTAATTCCATTCCCACAGCAGAGGGTGCCCTGCAGCTGGCGATGGAGAACACGTCGATCACGATCCACAATTCCCGCTGTCTGGTTTTGGGATTAGGTCGCTGCGGTACTACAATTGCCCATATGCTGCTTGCCCTGGGGGCTAAGGTCACGGTTGCGTCCCGCTCCGGTGTGGAGCTGGCGCGGGCTGCAGTTTTTGGCGCAGAGCGGCTCGAGTTGGATAACCTGCACGCGGCTGTTGATTTCGATGTGATATTCAACACCATTCCCGCCATGGTTCTGCCCTGGTCTTATTTGAGATTGTTGAAGNCCAATACTGTTATAATCGATATTGCTGCCAGTCCAGGCGGTACCGACTTTGNTGCCGCTGAAGAGTTGGGCATCAAGGCCATTCATGCCCTATCTCTACCCGGTCGAGTGGCACCGCAGACGGCCGGTGAGATTCTAGTACGAACAATTCCTCGCCTACTCGAAAATCTTTTGGGAGAGGAACACCATGAGACTTAAGGGTAAGAATATAGGATTTGCCTTGACGGGCAGCCACTGCACCTATGAGGAGATCTGGCCCCAGATTGAGAGGTTGAAGGAGTGGGGAGCCCAGATCTATCCCATTGCCTCAGAGACAGTTGCTTCCTTTGACACCCGCTTTGGACGGGCTGTTGACATCCTGGGGCAGTTCGAACGATTAGCAGAGAGGCCTGTTGTCAAGACAATTGTGGAGGCAGAGCCTTTGGGCCCATCCAAAGTGTTGGACTGTTTGATTATCGCTCCCTGTACAGGTAACACCTGTGCAAAGCTGGCTAATGCCATTACGGACAGTGCAGTTTTAATGGCGGCCAAGGCACACCTACGTAACGGTAAGCCCTTGGTTTTGGCCATCTCCACCAATGATGCCCTGGGGTTGAATGCAAAGAATATTGGGGTTTTGCTGAGTACACCCAATGTTTATTTCGTGCCGATGGGCCAGGACAATCCCGGTGAAAAACCCCGTTCTTTGGTGGCAGACATGGAATTGATCCCAGAAACGATAGAAAAAGCGTTGCAATACCAGCAACTTCAGCCTATGATTATCGAAAGGAAATTAAGAAGAGTACGTTAACTAAAGGAGCGATTTAGCATGAAAGCTTTTAATGTGGCAATATTAGGAGCAACCGGCATGGTCGGGCAGGAGTTGCTCGATATTTTGGTGGAGAGGGAATTCCCCATCAAGAATCTAACACTCCTTTCGTCCCCCCGTTCCGCTGGGACTAGGGTTCTGGTTGGTGGTAAGGAATACGCTGTACAGGAAGTGTCGGCAGAGGGGTTTCGTGATGTGGATATCGCCTTTTTCGCCGCAGGTGGATCCGTGAGCAAAGAATGGGCGCAGGTTGCCGTCGATGTCGGTGCTTTAGTGATTGACAACACGAGCGCCTTTCGTCTGCGCGATGATGTGCCCCTAATTGTACCGGAGATTAACGGTGATGAGGTTCTTAACCATCAGGGCATCATTTCCAACCCCAACTGTTCTACAATCATTATGGCTCTCGTGTTAAAGCCAATCCTAGATCGGGCTGGCATCAAACGGGTGGTAGTTTCAACTTACCAGGCTGTATCGGGGGCAGGCGGTCGGGCCATGGACGAACTGCGCCGTCAGACCGAGGATTATGTGATGGGCCGCGAGCTAGAGGCTCACATTTTACCCTTTGCAGGCGGTGACAAACACTATCCCATTGCTTTTAACCTACTGCCTCAGATCGATGATTTCTCTGAGGAAGGTTATACACTGGAAGAATGGAAGATGGTGCGGGAGACCCAGAAGCTGTTTGGCGATCCTGACTTTAGAGTTACTCCCACCACTATCCGCGTCCCGGTCATGCGTTCCCACAGCGAAAGCATTAACGTTGAAACGGTGGAACCCCTCTCGCCAGAGGAATGCCGAGAGCTCTTAGCTAACGCTCCCGGTGTTGAGGTTATCGATGATATCAGTAAGCAGGAATATCCCATGCCGCTTTTTACATCCAATCAGGATGCTGTTTATGTGGGCAGGATCCGTAGGGATCTTACGGTGGAAAACGGGTTAAACCTCTGGGTTGTGGGCGACCAGATAAGGAAAGGCGCAGCTCTCAACGCGGTGCAGATCGCGGAGTACTACGTCCGGAAAATGGGGTGATGCTGTGCGCACAATCATCCAGAAGTTTGGGGGCACATCCCTCGCTTCCCAGGCTGACCGGGAAATGGCATATGAAAGGGTATGGGCGACCGCCCAGGCGGGATACAGCCCGGTTGTAGTCGTATCCGCCATGGGTCGAAGGGGTGAGCCCTACGCCACTGACACTCTGCTCGACCTTCTCCATGGGACCAATCCAGAGGCGGCCGGCGCCAACACCGACCTTCTTCTCTCTTGTGGTGAAGTAATCGCGGCAGCTGTCTTTGCTGAAGGGTTAAACCGTTTAGGCCTGTCTGCAGTTGCCATGACTGGCTGGCAGTGTGGGATTTACACCGACGATACCCACGGAAGTGCTCGCGTGGTAGGGGTGGAGAGTGAGCGTCTCCTGTCTGTTCTGCGGGAAGGGAAGGTTCCGGTTGTAGCCGGTTTCCAAGGAGTGACCGAGGCCGGGGCAGTAACAACCCTTGGTAGGGGAGGCAGTGATACCACCGCCGCGGTACTCGGTGTGGCCTTGAAAGCAGAGCGTCTGGAGATCTACACCGATGTGGACGGGGTGAAAACGGCAGATCCTAAGCTTGTGCCGGAGGCTGCCACCCTCAAATCGCTTTCCTACAGGGAAGTTGTGGAGCTTGCCCATATGGGGGCTAAAGTCCTCCATCCCCGGGCTGCCGAGATCAGTATGGAAGAGGGGATTCCAATCCAAATTCTCTCCCTTGCGGACTCGGGCAGTGGGACTGTCATTGGCCACGGCGTGAAGCAGCGGGGCGGTGAACGAATCGGTGACCGGGTGGTGACAGGCATCGCCCATCTAAGCCGGCGAGCTCAGGTGAAGATATCCGGGCAGGATGACTTCCATAAATCAAGTGTAACAAAGAGAATATTCCAAATGCTTGCTGACGCTGGCGTGAGTATTGATCTGATTTTCCTATCGTCCGAACTTATCGCCTTCATTATCGATGAGGAACAGGTAGCGGTAGCGCGTGAAGTTTTGACGCCTTTGGACTTAGATGTTAAGATCGAGGTAGGATTTGCCAAAGTATCGGTGGTTGGAGCAGGAATGCACGGTGTCCCCGGCGTCATGGCTAGGGTCGTAAACTGCTTAGAATCGGAATATATCCCTATCTTTCAGACAACTGACTCGCACGCCAACATTTCCTGTTTGATATTGGAGGAACATCTGTCCCGTGCAGTGCGTGCGTTGCACAATGAATTTCAACTTGATCGGATTTAGGAGGTAAAATCGATGAAGTCAGGTCAGCTCTTTACCGCAATGGTCACCCCCATGCATAAGGACGGCTCCGTAAACTATATGGCCGCTGTGGCCTTGGCCCAGCGTCTAGCAGAGAATGGCTCGGACGGGGTGGTTTTGAGCGGCACTACGGGCGAGAGCCCAACATTGAGTTTTGACGAGAAGGCGAAGCTGTTCGCAGAGGTTACAGATGCTCTGGGTGGGCAGATTGAGATTATTGCGGGAACGGGCTCTAACTGCACCCAGGACAGTATTACCTTGACCAAGGCAGCAGAAAGCGCCGGTGTGGACGGTATTATGCTTGTCGCACCCTATTACAACAAGCCTTCTCAAGAGGGACTCTATCAGCACTTCAGAGCAGTGGCGGAAAGTACTTCCTTGCCCGTCATGCTTTATAACGTTCCCGGTAGGACCAACTCCAATATCCTGCCCGAGACGGTGGCCCGCTTAGCAGAAATCGAAAACATAGTAGCCATTAAAGAGGCAAGTGGGAGCTTGGATCAGGTTAGTCTTTTGAAGACAATGGTACCGGAGGATTTCTTGATCTACTCCGGTGATGACTCCCTGACCCTTCCCATCTTGGCTGTGGGGGGTGCAGGGGTTGTAAGCGTTGTGTCCCACCTAGTGGGACGGGAGATTAAGGCAATGATCGACGCCTTCCTTCAGGGCAGGACAGAGGATGCTTTGGAGATCCATCTCAAACTCATGCCCCTCTTTAAAGCGATGTTTTTGACAACAAATCCTGTGCCCGTCAAACGGGCTCTTGAGTATGTTGGGTTCGAAACGGGCCCGCTCCGTTTGCCCTTGGTTGATCTTACTGAAGCGGAAGCACAGAGGATCAAGGATGTCCTGTTCAAATTGGGATTGGGTTCGTAAGGAAGAAACTCCCCGCTTGGCAGCAATCGCCGGGCGGGGTTTTCCTTTTATTTGATTAATCTCTGCCACTTGTGTATAATATATAAATACGTGACTTGTTCGGTTAGTGAAGTTCAACCACCGTGTGCGACCGGAGGGTGGTTTTCTTTTACTGTCAAATTTAGTCATAGTTGTACTGGAGGTGCATAAAACTGCATGTTGAAAGAAAAAAATAGAATACGAATCCTTCCCCTAGGCGGTTTGGGCGAGATCGGCAAGAATATGACGCTGGTCGAGATAGGCGACGACATTGTGGTAATAGACGTTGGCGTTATGTTCCCGGAAGACGATATGCCAGGGGTAGACTTGGTGATCCCGGATATCACCTACTTACTTGAGAATGCTGAAAGGGTTAAAGGCATTTTCCTCACGCACGGACATGAGGACCACATCGGCGGTGTCCCCTATGTGTTGCGCAAATTGAATGTGCCCGTTTACGGCACCAAGTTGACCTTGGGGCTTCTGCGGGTTAAGTTGAACGAGCACGGATTAGAACGGGTCGCAGATCTGCGGGAGATCACAGCTGGTCAGCGCATTCAAGTGGGGAACTTCGACATAGAATTCATCCATGTAAATCACAGTATTGCAGGAGTCGTAGCCTTGGCGTTCCACACGCCCCTTGGCGTAATTGTATACAGCAGCGACTTCAAGTTCGATCAGACGCCCTATGATGGCAGACCCGCTGATTTCCACAAATTTGCCGAGTTGGGTCAAAAAGGTGTTTTGTGTCTTTTGTCTGACTCAACCAATGCGGAAAGGCCTGGTTACACCGCCTCTGAAAAGTCTGTGGGAGAAACGTTCCGGCAGCTTTTCAGCAACGCAGAGGGGCGGATCCTAGTTGCAACCTTTGCGTCTAACGTTCACCGTCTCCAACAGATCTTCGATGCGGCCGAGCGGGAAAATCGCAAGGTGAGCGTGACTGGGCGAAGTATGATCCGCGTAGTGGAAGTGGCCAGTGAATTGGGTTACTTAGATATTCCCGCTGGACTTTTGGTCGAGCTAGATGAACTAGAGCGTCTCCCACGGGAACAGGCTGTGATCATAACCACCGGAAGTCAGGGAGAGCCTATGGCTGCCCTAAGCAGGATGGCCATGGCTGAGCACCACCGTATTACCATTGAACCGGGCGATACGGTAATCATTTCCGCAACACCCATTCCGGGCAACGAAAAATCGGTGGGACGGATCATCAACCAGCTGTTTAAAGAAGGTGCAAAGGTGCACTACGAGCCACACTTGGGGATACACACTTCGGGCCATGCCCAGCAGGAAGAACTGAAGCTGCTCCTGAACCTGTGTAAACCAAAGTATTTCATTCCCATCCACGGCGAGCACCGAATGCTGCTCAAGCACGCTGAGCTGGCAGAGGCTACTGGGGTTCCCAAGGATAACATCATCATAGGTGAGATTGGGCTTCCGGTGGAGTTTTCTGCCGAAGGAGTTCGCATCAGGGATCGGGTGCAGGCGGGACAGGTCTTTGTTGATGGTCTGGGCGTGGGCGATGTGGGCAACATCGTTCTGCGGGACAGGCGTCAGCTGTCCACCGATGGGATTGTAATTGTTGTTGTCACAGTAGACAGGCAGCAGGGGAAAATCGTGGCCGGCCCAGATCTTGTTTCTCGGGGTTTCGTATACGTCCGGGAATCGGAAGAGCTGATGGAAGAGGCTAGGCTGAAGGCGAAAGAAGCGCTGGATGCCTGTATGGCCCAGAACATCACGGAGTGGGGAGCTTTAAAGAGTGCTATACGCGACAGCTTGAACCGGTATATCTGGGAGAAAAACAAGCGTAGGCCCATGATCCTGCCCATAATTATGGAAATCTAGCAGTGAGTGTTTAAGCATCCTCCTTTCTTATCATACTAGCTATGATAGGGAAGGAGGGTTTTTCTTTGGAGCAGGATGAAAAACCTAGGGAAGAAACTGAAATGGAGACAATCAAAGAGTTGGGTCAAACGGAACTGCCCACTGCGGCTGAGGAAGGGACGCCCTTCCACTGCCTAACAATTATTGGTCAAATCGAAGGGCATATGGTTCTGCCGCCCCGCAATAAGACGACGAAATACGAGCACGTGATCCCGCAGCTGGTGGCCATTGAGCAGAATCCCAAAATCAAGGGACTGCTGGTCATCTTAAACACAGTGGGCGGTGACATTGAGGCAGGCCTGGCCATTGCCGAGATGCTGAAGACGATGCGCACGCCGGTAGTATCGCTTGTATTGGGTGGGGGGCACTCCATCGGAGCACCTATTGCGGTGGCCGCCGACCACTCCATCATCTCCGAAACGGCCACCATGACCATCCATCCCATCCGCCTCAGCGGTCTAGTTATCGGTGTGCCCCAAACCTATGAATACCTGGATAAGATGCAGGAACGGGTGATTCGCTTCATTGTACGCCATTCCCGGGTTGGGACCGAGGTTTTACGCGAGCTCATGTTCCGCACAGGTGAACTGGTGCGGGATGTGGGTACCGTATTGGTGGGGGAAGAGGCGGTGAACGTTGGCCTAATTGATGAGGTGGGTGGGGTGTCCACTGCACTCCAGCGCCTATCAGAGCTGGTAGCTAAACGATCCTCAGGTGATGATCAATGATTCTATACACGGTACTACCTTTGGAAGACGTGTATGATGGCCTTGAGGAGGAAATTCCCCCTACTACTCATGTGGTGCGAAATGGGGTTTTGATGGAAGTGGAAATGTGCGGGGATTTTGAAGCAAAGGTGGTAAGGGTAATAAGCTCCAATCCAAACGATTACTTGGCGGCAGACAACCAGCCTGGCTCTATTTTGCGTATGCCCTAGTCTAACTGTGTGGAAATTCTCATATCCTGTCATATGAGAATTTCATTGTTTTTCCCCTTTTTAGCGGCAGGTATGGGCCTGTTCCTCGGTGGACTCAAGATTATGGGTGCAGCCTTGGAAGCGGTGGTGGGTTTCCGCCTCAGACTGCTTCTGGTACGGTTGACAGCAACAAAGGCCAGAAGCGTACTGGCGGGACTGTTCAGCACCTGTTTGGTGCAGAGCAGCAGCGCTGTGGCTGCCGCGATGGTAGTGTTAGTTGACACTGGTGTGATCGGCCTGCCACAGGCGTTCGGCATTATCCTGGGAGCGAACATAGGGACAACCCTAACTGCCCAAATTGTGGCCTTTCGCTTGGAATACGCAGCTCTGCCCCTTCTGGCATTGGGATTTCTCCTAACCTTTCTACCCCGTATGAACTCAGTGGGCCGGGTTCTTTTCGGTTTGGGTTCTGCCCTTTTCGGTCTCACCGTTGTTACCTCAACCTTAACCCCACTCCTACAACTCCCCTTGGTTCACTCCATACTGTATCAGCTCACAGACACGCCCCTTTTGGCGTGTCTGTTTGGTCTTGTTCTGACTGCCCTTGTCCAGTCCAGCAGCGCAGTAACCGGATTGGTGGTGGGCTTGGCCAGAACAGGCTTCATTTCGCTAGCCCCGGCCACGGCCATCGCCCTAGGCAGCAACATCGGGACTGTGGTCACCACCCTAATAGCCAGTATCGGTCGCAACAGGGAAAGCCTGGCCACTGCCTTGGCTGATCTCTTTTTTAATTTGGGTGGAGTGCTGCTCGTACTTCCTCTGTTCCCGGCTTTCCTTGGGGTGGTCAGCAGACTGTCCAGTGATCCCGCCCGGCGGATCGCCCATGCCCATACCCTTTTTAACGTCCTCACGGCAGTCCTTGCCTTGCCCTTTTTGGATTATCTTGCCCGCCTTGCCTGGTGGGGGGCAGGAATCGGTGGTGCGGCAAAGAATAATAAGGGAGATTAGGGGGTAACGCCATGACCATTCTTGAAGCAGTTTTCCTCGGTCTCATTCAAGGCTTGACCGAATTCCTTCCGGTAAGTTCCTCCGGGCATCTGGTGCTCTTTTCCCAACTGTTGAGACTTGAGAACCCCGCATTAGTTTTCGAAGTAGTGGTGCATGTGGGCACTCTCTTGGCTGTGTGTGCCGTTTATTGGCAGGATGTGCAGCTTTTGTTCAAAGCCTTTTTCAAGCTGGTGCAAAACCCAGGGCAAGCTGCCGAACTAGTCAAGACGGATCCGGGCTGCAGACTTTTGCTCAACCTGGTACTGGCTACGCTGCCAGTTGTGGTGATGGCGTTGACATTCCGGAAACAGATAGAAAGCCTTTTCCAAAGCAGCCTGGTTGTTGGCTTAATGCTCATTCTTACCGGTACCATTCTCTTTTTCAGCCAGCGTGTAAAGGTGCAGAGCGGCCCGGTGAAGAAACCCTCGGCCCTCGATGCTGTTTTGATTGGTATTGGGCAAGCAGCGGCCGTCATACCCGGTCTATCTCGTTCCGGTACCACGATTTCCGTTGGGCTGCTCAGGGGCATGGAGCGGGAGAAGGCAGCCCGTTTTTCCTTTTTGCTCAGTATTCCTGCCATTTTGGGTGCTCTGGTTTTCACCCTAGGTGATCTGGCCGAGTCAGGGTCAGTGCTGGGCGTAGGCCCGATCCTTGCCGGGCTTATTGCCTCTGCTGTGACGGGCTATATGGCGATCCGCCTACTTTTGAGTTTGATTAAGCGGGGCAGATTGGTTTGGTTTTCCTACTACACTTGGTTTGTAGGTGTGTTGGTCGTTCTTTTGAGCATGATCTAAATTAAGCAAAGCAGGAATAATTTCGATAAGGTGGAATTCATGGGTATTCAAGAAAATCTAGCAAGTGTACGCCAGCGTTTGGGACAAGCGGCCCAGCGCCGGGGAGTGGACGCTTCAGCTGTTAAGATATTAGGTGTGACAAAATACGTTGGGGAAGAGGAAATCAGGGAATTATTGGCTGCCGGGCTGACCTGTTTGGGAGAAAACAGGATCCAGCAGGCTGAACAGCGGCTGAAGCTGTTTCCTGAGGCGGAATGGCATTTTATTGGTCATCTGCAGACCAATAAGGTGCGTTTTTGTAAGGATTTTGCTTTGATTCACTCTTTAGATCGCTTTCGGTTAGCTCAGGCCCTTGATAACCGGGCAGAGCAGTGGGGGAAAATCCAAAAGGTACTGGTCCAAGTCAACATGTCCGGTGAGGATAGTAAGCACGGATTGGCACCGGAACAGGTACGGTCCTTTGTGGAGAAGGTATCCCTCGAGTGCCCCAATTTGGACATTCGCGGTTTGATGACCATGGCTCCGTTCATCGCAGCGGAAGAAACTCGACCCATATTTCGGCAAACCAAAGAACTGTATGATCAACTGCAGCAGGAGTTGGGCCTGGCCTGGGACACTTTGTCCATGGGCATGACGAATGACTTTGAAGTAGCAGTTGAGGAAGGGGCCACCCTGGTACGTATCGGTTCGGCGTTGTTTGCGAAGGAGGAGGACGATGAGTGATTTTGTGCATAAACTGAAAGTGTTTCTCGGCGTCGCGGAGGACTTCGACGAGGAAGAAGTGGTGGAAGTACCAAGGCGGCAGCAGGACGAAGATGTGGTGCCTTTTCGCAGAGAGCGCACCAAAAAACAGGGAGGGGAAGTCCGTTCGTCGAGCAAGCCTGCGTTGGTAGGATTGTCTGGCGGTCAAACGGTGCAGAGTACAATGTTGATAATGGAACCGCGCGCATTTGAAGATGTTAAAGAGTATGTAGTCCAATTGAAGAACAGGAAATCGTTAATTCTGAGGCTTCACTTAGTGAGTAAAGCGGAAGCGCAGAGAATTGTCGACTTTATGAGCGGCACCACCTATGCTCTAGATGGCAACTTGAGGAAGTTGGGGGAGACGATCTTCTGCTTCACGCCAGCCTCGGTGGCCATCGAAGGTGACTTAGAACACGACTTCTTCGAGATGATTAAAGACAAGGGTGAGTGAGTAGGTGCTTCTTGTAGCTTTGTTCGACACTCTTTTCAGGGCTTATAACTGGATATTGGTGGCCAGATTTCTTCTTACCTGGCTTCCCAATGTGGATTATTACCATCCGGTTGTTCGTTTTTTGCATAAAGCGACAGATCCGCTGGTGCGGCTTTTTCGCGGCATTATTCCCCCGTATGGGCAGATTGACCTGTCGCCGATCATTCTTTTTTTGGTTCTGCGGCTGGTCTATCCACTGCTGCGGGGACTGCTCATACAGCTTGTGTTGATGTTTTGATGAAGGAGAGGAAACTCGTTTGGATAAAGAACGCCTATTATCGCACCTGCGGGGTGAAGATGAGCGCCGCATAGGGGATCATGTCCTCGGGCTGGCGAAGCTGGCCTGGGAAACAAATAAGCCCCAAGTTACCGATTTTTATGATCCCTATCAACAGCAGGTGGCACGGAGTGTTTTGGGGAGTATTCCCGAAGTGGGAGTGCTTGTCCAGGGCGGTTACAAACAGGCAGAGAGGGCCCGTTTGGTTGTTTATCCGCAGTTCTATGTGATGAGCGCCATTCAATCGCCGCTCAGGGTTTTGGAGGCTAAGGGCAATTTCTCCTTTCACAATGTAGGGCACGGGGATTTTCTNGGCTCTCTTTTGGCAACAGGTTTAGACCGGGATAAGATCGGTGATATCATAGTACTGCCCTCCGGCTGTCAGGCAATTGTGGCTGCGGAAGTGGCTGATTACCTGCTCAGTAACTGGACCCGGGTGCATCAGGTTTCAGTGGATGTTCAGGAGATAGACGAAGAGCAGCTCTCAGTGGAGCCGGAACGGATTAAGGAGATTAGAACTACCGTTGCTTCGCTGCGCCTCGATGCCATCGCGGCGGGCGGTTATGGAACATCCCGCTCGAAAATCGCGCGGGAAATCAAGGCGGAGAAACTTAAACTAAACTGGAAACCGGTTACTAACCCCGCCCTCAGTGTGACAGAGGGGGATGTTCTGTCTCTCAGGGGCAGAGGCAGGGTAGTTGTATCTGAGATTGGTGGAAAGACGCGTAAGGGTCGGACAACTGTTGTCCTGCACCGTTACTACTAAGCTTGCACGGAGGTGACAAAGATGCTCAGACCGATCGATATTCATAACATGGAGTTTTCCAGGACCTTCAAAGGTTACAACCCCGATGAGGTTGATGAGTTTTTGGCCACAATTGTAAGCAAGTATGAGGAGCTTTATCAGGAGAACAAAGAGCTGAAGGAAAGACTGGCAAAGGCCGAGGCAGACCTGGGTAAGCAGGCATACCAGGAACAGGATGTCCAGGACCTGATTTCTCTGACAAAGCAGACAGTGCAGGAACTGAAGAGGATGGCCGAAACGGAAGCTGCTAATGTTGTGGCGGTTGCCAAAAGTGACGCAGAAAGGATTGTCAGCGAAGCGGAACGGAAAGCAGAACGTCTGCTATCTGACGTGGAGATTCGTCTAGCCCGCACCAGGCAAGCAGAGGTTGAACTGCGGGAGAAAATCAGGATCACTATGGAAACCATTTGGAACGTCCTCACTGAAGACAGGAATAGGCCAACTGAGGAAACTAGACCCTATCAGCAGATCGCGGCCGGCTTCGAGGGGACGGACGAAGGGGAAGAGTTGACTTCCGAATAATGGTTGGTTATAATAGCCTTAATATTGGAAAGACGATGAAGGGGACAGTACCAATTGGGACTGGGCACAGAGAATCCGGTTAGGTGAAAGCGGATCCCAGAAGCAGTTGCGGAAGATCACCCTGGAGTCGCAGGCCGAAGTAGCAGTAGGCTGTGCCGGTGGTTCCGTTATAACCTTAGAGTGAAGGCTAATTTGTTATGCCTTAACTAGGGTGGTACCGCGGGTTTCTCGTCCCTTTCTGGGGACGATTTTTTTATGCAAATAAGACGGAGGAGTTGTTGGTTTTGGAAAAGGGATCTGCCTATCAAGGAACACTACAACTGCCTAAAACTGACTTCCCCATGCGGGGCAATCTGCCCAAGAGGGAACCAAAGATGGCTGCCCGTTGGAAGGAAGAGGGCTACTATGAAAAACTGATGGCGTTGGGTCGAGAGCAGAAGAGGCCCACCTTTGTGCTGCACGATGGCCCACCGTATGCCAACGGAAACATTCACATCGGAACGGCACTGAACAAAATCCTCAAAGATTTGGTGCTCCGTTCCAAGTCATTAGCCGGTTATCGCACACCCTACGTGCCCGGTTGGGATACCCACGGACTGCCCATTGAGCTGCATGTGGTACGGGAGCTGGGTGGTAAACGGGGAGAACTCTCCCCTATCGAGTTTCGTCAGAAATGTGCTGAATACGCACTTGAGCAGGTGGATAAGCAAAGATCACAGTTTCAGAGGCTGGGCGTTTGGGGCGACTGGGATAATCCCTACTTGACCCTAAAACCGGAATATGAGGTTGCTCAGATTGAGGCCTTTGGCGAAATGGTGGAAAAAGGCTATGTTTATAAAGCCCTGCGACCCGTTTATTGGTGCTCAGACTGTCAAACTGCACTGGCAGAGGCGGAGATCGAGTACGATGATTCCCGTTCTCCCAGTATTTACGTGCGTTTTCCATTAAAGGACGGGAAGGGAATTTTGCCAGAAGGGGACACCTTTTTCGTGATCTGGACGACCACACCCTGGACCATTCCGGCAAACTTGGCCATAGCCCTCCATCCTAGTTTTGAGTATGTGCTGGTGAATACCGAAAAGGGTAACTTGGTGATGGCCAAAGAACTGGCCGAACAGGTACTAGAGGAACTTGGTCTCACTGCTCAAGGGGTTATGGCTGAATACAAAGGTGCCCAGCTGGAAGGTCTGGTTTGTGAGCACCCGCTTTTTGAGCGGGAATCGCTGGTCATTTTAGGTGACCATGTCACACTTGATGCCGGTACCGGCTGCGTTCACACTGCACCTGGCCACGGCCACGAAGACTATATTGTGGGCTTGGCCTACAATCTGCCTATTCTATCACCTGTGGATGGATTGGGTCGATTTACTGATGAGGCAGGTCCATACAGCGGTCTTACACTCAGCGAAGGCAACAAGCGGGTTACAGCTGACCTAGAAGAGGTAGGCGCCCTGCTCAAGCTGGATTTTGTAGACCATTCCTATCCCCACTGCTGGCGCTGCAAACAGCCCATCGTTTACCGGGCCACTGAACAGTGGTTCGTTTCAATCGATGGCTTCCGGGAAGATATGTTGAAGGAAATCGCCCAGGTGGACTGGATTCCCGCTTGGGGCGAGGAGAGGATCCGGGGTATGGTTGCGGATCGGGGCGATTGGTGCATCTCCCGTCAGCGCATTTGGGGCGTGCCCATTCCGGCGCTTTACTGTGAGTGTGGCGAGAATGTGGTTTCTAAAGAGGTAATTGCGAAAATCGCTGATATCTTCCGAGTCGAGGGATCCAACGCTTGGTTCTCCCGCCCGGTAGAAGATTTTCTACCAGAGGGGTTTAGCTGCCCAAGCTGCCAGGGAACTTCCTTCCACAAGGAAGATGACACTATGGATGTGTGGTTTGACTCCGGTGTTTCCCACCGGGCAGTCTTGACAAATAACTCTGACCTTAGTTGGCCCGCTGACCTTTATCTGGAAGGCAGCGACCAGCATCGGGGTTGGTTCCAGTCATCCCTCTCCACATCCGTGGCTACAACTGGTAAAGCTCCCTATAAGGCGGTCTTAACCCACGGTATGGTGGTGGACGGAGACGGCAGGAAAATGTCCAAATCGCTAGGTAACGTTGTAGGACCGGAGGAAGTCTGGGAGCAGTACGGAGCAGATGTGTTGCGCCTGTGGGTAGCATCGGCTGAGTTCCGCGGGGATGTACGCATTTCCAACGACATTCTCAAACAGCTGTCGGAGGCGTACCGCCGGATTCGCAACACCGCCCGCTTTATGCTAGGTAATCTTCACGATTTCGATCCTGAAAAGCACAGCGTTCCCTATGGGGATATGGAGGAGCTGGATCGCTGGGCGTTAATGCAGCTTGCTAAAGTGAGCAGAAGGATGCGCCGAGCCTACGAGGAATGCGATTTCCACTTGGCTTACTACGCCGCCCACCAATTCTGTGCAGTTGACATGGGAGCGTTCTACCTAGATGTTCTGAAAGATAGGCTGTACTGTGATGCAGCTGACGGCAGGGAGAGACGTTCTGCCCAGACCGCTTTTGTGATCATTCTGAAGGAACTCACTCAGCTGATCGCTCCTATCCTGGTGTTCACTGCTGAGGAGATTTGGGAGTATCTGCCTGAATCTGTGCGCAGTGAGGAAAGCGTCCATTTCAGCAGGTGGGAGGAACTTCCCGACCAGTTCTTTGATGAAGAGCTGGATCAGCGCTGGGACGAGTTTCTGGAGGTTCGCCGCGTTGTATCCAAGGCGCTTGAACTGGCCCGCACCGATAAGGTGATCGGAGCCTCCAACGAGGCGCAGGTTGTGATTTACGCAGATGAGCGCAGAAGGGAGCTTTTGCGCAGCTTTGCAGATGATATCCGCCTCCTGCTCATTGTCTCAGGCGTAGAAGTGAAGGAACTGAACGACGATGTACAGGGCATCTACGCTGAAGAGGGCATCGCAGTGGACGTAAGCCACGCGGAAGGCGAGAAATGCGAACGGTGCTGGAAGTATTTCTTGGAGATGAGCGGGGATCCTGAGCATCCCACCATCTGCAAGCGCTGTCACAGCGCAATCTAAGAGCTAAGTCAAACCCCCTATCGTCACGAATACGATAGGGGGTTTTGCACACTCTAAAGGAAGAAAGGGAGGGTGTGCATGGCGGGTAAAGTTGAATCTGGACTGCTGCAGGCGCTTCTTGCCAAAATTGAAGAACTCATCCTCTCCTTGGAAAGGGCGAATATGGCGGAGTATATCCAGCTGTGGNGGGAGCCGAGAAGGCTACTTTATCTCAACTTTTTGGCCGGAATCGCCCGGGGATTTGGTCTAGCCATTGGGTTTACTGTGGTAGGAGCATTCTTTTTGTATGGGCTTGGCAAGGTTGCCTCGTGGAATCTTCCCATAGTCGGGGAATTTGTGGCAGAGATAGCCCGCATAGTTCAAAACGAACTGGCCCATCGGCCTTAAAAGGAGCAGTAGTATGCAGAGAAAACAGCTGCAGAAGCAGGTCAAACGCCTAACTGAAGAAAAGAAAAAACTTGAGAAAGTAGAAGCGGGTCTAATCAAAAGGGGGTTAGATGAACCGCTGCGGGATGCCTTTACGGAACTATCTACTGTTGACAACCATCCGGCCGATTCGGGTTCGCAGCTGTATGAGCGGAGTAAGGATCTGGGCCTCCTTGACGCGACAAGACAACAGCTTGGGGATATTGAACAGGCCCTTTCAGCAATAAGGGAGGGCAGCTACGGTATTTGCCGCCGCTGCGGTCGCCCCATCTCTGAAGCCCGTCTGGCTGCCATGCCCAGCGCCTTGCTGTGCATAACCTGCAAGCGCATAGGGGAGGAACGGGATTTTGACAACCGTCCGATTGAGGAGGAATTCCTCTATCCGCCTTTTGGCCGCACGTTTCTGGATGAAGAGGACAGCGTAGTCTTCGACGGGGAAGACGCGTGGGAGGCGGTAGAAANGTATGGGACTTCATTTGGCACAGTAACCCGACGGAGGAACAGATTCACTAAGCAGGGGAATCCTTCCTAGATACAGAATAATCTAGCGACAGATTGTTGGAAGGAGCCAGCTTTTTGAGTTATTTCCTTGTGATCAGTTTGGTCTTGCTTGCCGACCGCCTTTCCAAGTTTTTAGTAATGAGCAGGATGACAGAGGGGGAGAGCATCCCCGTTTTAGCCCCCGTACTGTACATCACCTATGTTCGCAACATGGGCGCGGCCTTCGGCCTTTTCCAAGGCCGGGTTATTCTACTCTCCGCGGTTGCCGTTTTGTGCCTGCTTTTTGTGTTCACCCAGTGGAAGAAAATCATGGGAAAAAGTCCCTTTGTGCGTTGGGGTGTGACCATCAGTTTAGTGGGTGCGGTGGGCAATTTGATTGACCGTCTACGCTTTGGTGCAGTAATTGATTTCATAGACGTCATCTTTTTCCCGCCCATATTTAATATCGCCGATGTGGCCATCGTGTTTGGGGTTGGCCTTTTGATCTGGGAGGTTGTGGTCCATGACCGAGTCTCCGGTTGAACGGCGCGAACTCGTTGTACCTGAAGGGGTGACGGAGCGNTTAGACGTCTGGCTGAGCGAGCAGGTTGGTTGGACAAGATCTCAGATCAAGCGCCTGTTTGATGAAGGACACGTACTGGTAAACGGTGAGAGTAAGAAGGCGGGATACAAACCCCAGGCGGGGGATGTGGTAGAGGTAACGTTGGTCGAACCTGAGGGGCCTTCACTTGAACCCCAACCCATACCAATCGAGATCGTTTACCAGGATCAGCAGTTGGCTGTTGTAAATAAGCCCCGAGGTTTGGTTGTTCATCCCGGTCCGGGTAACTGGGATGGTACATTAGTCAACGCACTTCTTTACCACTTTGACCAGCTGGCGGAAGGCGGGGAGACATTTAGGCCCGGGCTCGTTCACCGTTTGGATAAGGATACAAGCGGTTTGATGCTGATAGCCAAAACAAACCCTAGCCATGTCTATCTGCAGCGGCAGCTGCAGCTCAGGTTGGTAAAACGCCACTATCTGGCCCTGGTTCAGGGTGTGGTAACGCCGGAGGAGGGATCTGTTGACAGCCCGATCGGTCGCCATCCCGTTAACCGCCAGAAGATGGCTGTGGTGAAGACCGGTCGGAAAGCGTTGACCCATTTCCGGGTAGTGGAGCGTTTCAAAAAGCATACCCTGGTGGCCTGCCGCCTGGTTACCGGACGTACCCATCAGATCCGCGTCCATATGGCTAGCATCCACCACCCGCTAGTCGGCGATCCGTTATACGGTATTCGTCGGGACAACCTGGGGGCCGAAGGCCAGGCCCTGGTGGCCAACTACCTCGCCTTCACACATCCAAACGGGGAGTTCATGGAGTTTGAGGTTGAGCCGGATCTGGAGTTCCAAGCGCTTGTGGAAAAAGCTAGGAGAATTGGTTGATAGCTTTTTAGATCGGCTTCTAAAGTGCATAGCAAATGCAACGGCTAGCCAGAAACCCGTTCTATAAAGCATTTCACAGTTGCGTCCAGCTTCGATAGTTCCTCCTGGAAGAGCTCCAACGGTGTGCGG
>JGI24707J26582_10000033_pt1 | contig 82213 bp, 84 predicted proteins | sample BioPla1DNA1_FD_26582 | JGI IMG/M metagenome (IMG submission 26582)
ACCATCAGAATTAATAACAATAAAATAATCCCTGTAACTATAAGCCACTTAAAATTATACAAGAGTTATAAAAAATACATTCCTAATCTTGTTATGTCAATAATTACGAATAAAAAAGTAATAATTCCAATAACTATAAGCCATATTATAACATGAAGCTTTTTAAATATTTTAGAGATAGCTATAAAAATCAAATTAAAAAAACTAAACATTACATTTTGTATTATATGAGAAAAGAAACTTATAATAATTAAAAAAAGTATAATACTATATGATAAAACATATTTAATAATTGTATTTAATTCGTTGTAATTAAAGCTACTAATATAATTAATCAGCTCTTTATAAGCAGAAGATCCAAATATCGCAATTTGTACAATTCTTATAATTAAGAAGATTATAAAAAAAGAGCAAATTGCTTGATTAGTTTTTTCCATATAATATCAAATTTATCAGCATGCTTTTTCTTAATAAACATATAAAGAATAACAGTAGATAAAGATGACAAAAATAAATTAATAGATACTATTGTCCTTATTGATAAAGAAAAAATTCCATAACTATTTACAGGCAAAAGTTGTCGTATCAAAAAAATAAAGAGCAAAAATTATCCAATGAAGAAAATTAGATATAAGCACATATCCTAATAATAGTCGAAGAGTTTTAGGCTCAGGTGTATAACTATAAGAACTACCATTTTCCATAGTATTAACCCCCTTTATTATAAATAAACAATTAATTCTTCTTTGCTAACTTTAAAATATCTATAAAAAATTTTAGGTTTAGAGATATTACGTAACTAACAATTATATTTAAAATATTTCCCACCTTAATGATTAAAAAAAATAAAAGTTGTACTAATCAAACAAATTATCTCAATTACTATAACTGTAAATTTATGCTAACTAAAAAATTTTTATGCATATAATAATACCTAAGGTTCTATTCCCCACCTTAACTGATTAGATACATAAATTGTTATTTTATCCCAGTCCACATAATCAGTTGCAGAAGAGTTAAAAGAATAATCATTTGATTGATTGAAACTAGACCAATCAGTTTTTGCAATTCTAATTTGAATTTCTAACTCTTCTCCTGGATTAATAATTCCTGCTCCTTGGACAAAGCTAATTTCTAAATATGTATCTGCATTATTTTTTTGACTTTTTACTGAAGCAAACTTCCCTTTTACATTAGAAGTACCAACCGAAGACCAATCACACCAAAAAGCCAATTCTTTTTCATCATCCTTTGTAAAATAATAGAGTATGGTAAGTTTTGATAAATCTATAGCGTCTTTACCACTATTAATAAGTTTAAGCTTTGGATACAACGTGTTTGAGTTTGAATCCTTAATTGTATTATATGCTTGAATTTTAATATCTCCAGAATTAACAACAGATTGACTTTTATTATTATTTTGATCTGTATTATTTTGATCTTCTTTATTGATATTATTCTTTTCTTCTAGAGCTTTTTCTTTATTCTTATTCTCTAAGGCATAAGAATCATCTTTTTTGTTAGAACTGATATTACTAGCAGTAGCAAATGGCTCTTTTCCATAAATTAATTTTCCTTTTTCATATACTGGGATGTATTCTGTTTTTACTGGTGTACCTGTTGTCAATCCAGTATAAGAAAAGTCGTTATCTGAGTTCCAGCTGCTTCCATCAGGAGCAGAAATCCTAAATTGAACTTCTTTTTTATAAGAAGACTGACCACCAGGATATATTTTCGTTCCTGAAAAGTCTATTTCTACATAATATATATTATCCTTTAAATGCTTTAGTTCAGAAATTTTTGCACCTTCATGATAATTTATCTGGGTTTTTATATTATTTAGATCTATCCCTTCTAATTCAGATAAATCCAAATAATATCTGAAAGATGCTTGATCAACTACTCTTGCTGGCCAAGCAGATTGATTGTTTAAAATAGCTTTTATTTCAACAAAGTTATTAGATGAAGTATTTACAGAAGCTTCAACAAATATTTCATCTTCTGGAGTTTCTATAGCTTTGAAGTTTGGATCTACTTCTCCACCATAAAGAAGGTACATTTTAGCTAAAGCTCCAACTAAACCTGCATTATAATCACAAGCAACCTCATTAGATACATAATCTCCTATATCATCATTATAGTTATCGTTTTGATCCGGCCCACCTACTAAAGCCCCATAAAGAACATGACGGTGTTTATTAGGAACTGACTGGCTATCAGCCCAAGAACCATGAGCCGTGCGGTGATGAGGTGCTTGAGGAGAATTTTCACCAAAGCCTACAATATAGCTACCATTCCTTGGATTATCACCTAAAACATAATTTATTTGACTCTCGGCAAATTCTTGGTATATCTTAACCCTATTCTTACTACAATTTTCCCAATCAGAATATATAAAAGCTAAAAAAGCTGTAGTAGTTGCATAGCGTAAATTACCCCATTGATCCAGATAGGCCATACCACCAGGACTATAACTAATTCTTTCACCATTATAGCCTGTAGTCCAATAATCTAAATGTATTTCTATGGCTTCTTTATATAAGTCTTTATTTGTAATTCTAGCTAGTAATAAAGCTGTACCATAGTGAACATCATCCCAACAATGAGCCCACTTATAAGCAATCTTATCGCTTTGACCTTCTCTTTCCCAATAATCTACATAAGACTCTGCCTTGTTAAGATAAGCTGTATCACCTGTAGCAAGATAAAGCCAACAAGCTGCCCATGCCAGCTCATCATAAAAGCCACTCCAAGAATCATAAAAGCCATTTGCTGCTATATAACCTGCATCACTTTTAGTACTATCAGCAAATTCAAATAATTCTTTTGCATGTTTTAAACATAATTTCGAATAATCAGGATCTACATCTTTAAATATAATTGAACTTATAGCTAAAGAAGCTGCAGTTTGACCTGTTACAGTTGAACCTGGATTGTTTTTATCTACCTTGTAAGCAGGTCTTTCCATTGCTAATACCTCGGCAGGCCCCCACCATGCATGGTCAGCATGACCGTTACCTACTTGATAATAAAATTCATTAGGGCTTGGATGACACTTAATAAGATAATCAGTTGCCCATTTTATTTCATCTAATAAAAAATTTAATTGTCCAGTTTCCTCAAAAGCTTCTTCATATTCATAAATTGCCCATCCAAGCATACTAACTGTATATGACATAGGTAAACCAAATTTTACATGATCTCCAGCATCATACCAGCCCCCTGTAAGATCCAAACCTACATCTGCTCCATCCTCTAGTCCTGAATCTCCCCTCCAATTATTTCGCAATGAATTTTGATCTAATTTCCCAGAACGCTGAAACTCATAAAATAATATTGCTTTTTGGAGAGCCTCACCATAATTATAAGAACCATTTTGAGATCTTTGCTTAAGTTTTTTATTTGATTTAACTTCTTCTTTCTTATTAAGCGTATCTTTAGCTAAATCTATATCAGATTCTGCAATTGGCATTAATATTTTGTTATTTTTAAAATTTGTCAATCCCAAAAGCATAAATGCTCCTGTAATTAGAACTAATAAAGTATGAATTAATTTTTGTTTCATATTCTTCCTCCATTGAAACTAAGGCATAACAATCAATTTCTATTTATTAATATCATCATGATACTCTTGTAAGGACTTTATCTTATGTTGAGATAGATTGTTATTAATATAAGCCGATATTCCCTTAGCACTAGCCAAGGCTGCTGTAGTGGTTGTAATATAAGGCACCTTATATCTAATAGCAATCTTTCGGATATAAGAATCATCAAATTCACTGCGCTTGGTCGCAGGCGTATTGATAATAAGTTGTATCTCCTTATTTTTAATGCTATCTGCAATATTGGGGGAACCTTGATAGATTTTTTTGATAGCCTTACAATCTATTCCATTTTCCTTTAAAAACTTACAAGTTCCATCTGTTGCAACAATTTTAAAGCCCATTTTAAAGTATTCTCTTGCAGCAGGTAAAATATCTTCTTTATCCTCATTATTTACACTAATAAGTACTGTTCCTTCGATCGGAAGGGCCGTTTGTGTTGCCTCTTGAGCTTTATAAAAAGCGAGTTCAAAAGAATTTGACATGCCCAATACTTCGCCTGTAGAACGCATTTCTGGTCCTAATACAGGATCTACTTCCGAGAACATATTAAAAGGTAAAACAACTTCTTTTACTCCATAATGAGAAAATTTTTTATTAGCTAAATCTTCTATAGGATATTTTTCCCCATTTAAAGCTGCCATCATGATTTCTGTTGCAATTCGTGCCATGGGGATATTACAAACTTTAGATACAAGTGGAACTGTCCTGGAGGCCCTTGGATTAGCTTCCAGAACATAAACTTTATCATCTGCTATAGCATATTGCATATTCATTAAACCTACTACATTCATTTCTCTTGCAATTTTTTCTGTATATTCAATGATAGTCTTAATATGTTTCTCGTTTATACTTACTGGTGGAATCACACAAGCAGAATCCCCTGAATGAATCCCTGCATATTCAATATGTTCCATAACAGTTGGTACAAAAACAGAGTTACCATCTGATAGGGCATCAGATTCTGCTTCAATGGCATGTTTTAAGAATCTATCTACTAATATAGGCCTTTCTGGCGTCACATCTACAGCAGCAGCCATATATTTTTTTAGCATTTTTTCGTCATGGACTATTTCCATTCCCCTTCCTCCAAGTACATATGAAGGACGAACCATCAAAGGATATCCAATACGGTCAGCTATTTCAAGGGCTTCTTCAATTGATACTGCCATCCCCGATTCAGGCATAGGAATATTTAACTTTTCCATCATTTCACGGAATCTATCTCTATCTTCAGCAAGGTCTATTGTTTTTTGAGAAGTACCTAAGATTCTTACTCCTGCTTTTTCTAATTCATTGGCTATATTTAAAGGTGTTTGCCCTCCAAATTGGACAATAACCCCTAAAGGTTTTTCTTTTTCATAAATAGCTAATACATCTTCAACAGTAAGTGGTTCGAAATATAATTTGTCGGATGTATCATAATCTGTTGAAACAGTTTCAGGATTACAATTTACCATAATCGTTTCATATCCTAAATCCTTAAGGGCAAAGGCTGCATGAACGCAGCAATAATCAAATTCAATTCCTTGGCCAATTCTATTAGGTCCTCCCCCAAGAATCATTACTTTTTTATTATTACTAGCTTTACTTTTATCTACACTAGCATAAGAAGAATAATAGTAAGATGCATTTTCAACCCCACTTACGGGGACTGCTTCAAAAGCTTGTACAATATCTAAATCTAATCTTTGCTTACGGATTTCTGATTCATCTATATCTAATAAAACAGATAAATATGCATCGGAAAAGCCATTTTTTTTTGCTTTAACCAATAAGTTATCAGGTAATTTTTTACCTTTGTCTTTTAATAATTCTTCTTCAAGAAGAACGATTTCTTTCATTTGTTCAATAAAATATCTGTGAATATGGGTTATATTATGAATTTCCTCAACGTCTGCTCCTTTACGCAAAGCCTCATAGATAATAAAATGTCTTTCGCTAGTTGCTTCGTTTAGCATAATAAGTAAATCTTCAAGAGATTGCTCATGAAAATCTTTAACAAAGCCCCAGCCAAAACGGTTAATTTCAAGGGAGCGGACAGCCTTTTGCATTGCTTCCTTGTAATTTTTGCCAATGCTCATGACTTCCCCAACAGCCTTCATTTGTGTTCCTAGTTTATCATGGGCACCATGGAATTTTTCAAAATTCCAACGGGGAAATTTAACTACAACAAAATCTTCTAAAGGAGTATATTTATCAAGAGTTCCCTCTTTCCAGTATGGTATTTCATCTAAAGTAACTCCAACTGCAAGCATTGCAGATATATACGCAATAGGAAAACCTGTTGCTTTTGACGCCAAAGCTGATGAGCGGGAAGTTCTTGGATTAATTTCAATAATTACAATACGGCCTGATTTAGGGTCATAAGCAAATTGAGCATTACACCCTCCAATAATTCCAATATGTTCAATAATTCTATAGGCATATTCTTGCAGCTTTTTTTGAACATATTTACTCACAGTTAACATAGGAGCAACACAAAAAGAATCACCTGTATGTACTCCAACAGGGTCAACATTTTCAATACCGCAAACAGTAATCATTTGGTTCTTACTGTCTCTAACTACTTCAAGTTCAAGCTCTTCCCAGCCAAGAACTGATTCTTCTACAAGAATTTGGCCTACCATACTTGCAGCAATTCCTCTATTAGCAATTACTTTTAGTTCTTCAATATTATATACTAGGCCTCCGCCTGTTCCACCCATGGTATATGCAGGCCTAATAACTACAGGATAACCTAACTCGGCTGCAATTTTTTCAGCTTCTTCAACGCTATAAGCAGCTTTACTCCTGGGCATTTCGATATCTAACTTTTTCATTATTTCTTTAAAAACAATTCGGTCTTCTCCTCGCTCGATTGCATCAATATTGATACCTATAACTTCAACTCCATATTTATCTAAAACACCATCTTCATAAAGTTCCAGGCAAAGATTAAGAGCTGTTTGCCCTCCTAGATTAGGCAAAAGAGCGTCAGGTCTTTCTTTAGCTATAATTTCTGTTAAGCTCTTTTTATTTAAAGGCTCAATATATGTATAATCCGCCATTTCAGGGTCTGTCATAATAGTAGCGGGATTAGAATTTACTAAAACTATTTCATATCCAAGATTTCTTAAAGCTTTGCAGGCTTGTGTCCCGGAATAATCAAATTCACATGCTTGTCCAATAATAATAGGTCCTGACCCAATAATTAATATTTTATTAATATCCTCTCTTTTAGGCATCCTATTCCTCCTTAATGTCAATTCTAATAATTATAGAATTAAAATTGATAAAAGTTAAAATCTATTTTATTATAGCACAATTGAAAATTCATGAAAGACAAAATTTTTTCCTATATATAAAAACGTCTCTATATAAAATAGAGACGTAAAAATTTTATGAGTTTTTCATTACAACACTTTCAATATCGTCTGCAACATCTTCGCAGGCATCACAGCAAATTTCTAGTTTTTGTAGTATTTCTGTCCATATCATAAGAGTAATAGGATCTTTTGAACTTCTATACATCTTTCTTACAGCATCAACATATAAAGCATCCCCTTTTTCTTCTAAACTATTAACTTTAATAATTAATGAAGGGAGATCAGTTGACTTTCTAAAGTTTTGAAATTCAACTAAAGCCATATGTATTGAATCACAACATTCTACAATTAATCTTGTAAATTCTAATATTTCAGGTGGAATTGTTTTAACATTAAATATATCTATACTAATCAAAACATCTTCTACAGCATCGGTCACATCATCTATTTTTTGAGAAAGACTAATAATATCTTCTCTTTCGATTGGAGGTAAGAATTCCTTGAAAAGACGGTTTATTACTTTATGTTTAGCAAGGTCAGCAGAATGTTCTATTTCATGAATTTCTTTAATTTTATCAGGTAAAGTCATAGTATTAAACTTATTTAAAGTTTTATCTAATAACTTTGCAGCTTCTAATGAATACTTTGATAAGTCCACAAATGCTTCGAAATAATTAAAATCATTTTTTCTTCCCATAACTTTCTCTCCTTATTCTTTTAGAAAATTTTCATAAATATATATGCCATTAAATATCCAACAGCCCCACAGCCGGGAAAAGTTAATATCCAAGCTGTTACCATTTCTTTTACAATTCCCCAGTTAACTGAAGAAATTCGTTTAGAAGCTCCAACTCCCATAATGGCTGTTGTCTTAGTATGAGTTGTACTTACAGGAATACCAAAAATAGACGAAATTAAAAGACAAATAGCAGCAGCAGCATCAGCTGAAAATCCTTGGTATTTTTCTAATTTTACCATACCCATTCCTACAGTTTTTATAATTCTCAAACCACCAGCAGAAGTTCCTATGGCCATAACTAATGAACAAATAACCATAAGCCAGATAGGAACTGAAAAAGTAGTTACATCACCTTGTCCCATTGCAAGAAAAACTCCAAGCATAAAAACTCCCATAAATTTTTGCCCGTCTTGTGCCCCATGCATAAATCCCATAGCTGCCGCACCTATAATCTGAGCCTTTTGAAAAAACGGAAGAGTTTTTCTCCTATCCATACCTTTGCATATAAACTCTACAATACGAACAAATATAAAACCAATAGAAAAACCTAAAATTGTAGATAAAAACAGACCATATATAACTTTAATCCATTCTGCTCCATTAATTCCTGAAAAACCTCTTTGAAGAGCAATAGCGGCACCAGATAAGCCAGCAATTAGTGCATGACTTTCACTAGTAGGAATCCCAAATACCCAAGCAGCAGTTGCCCACAATACTATTGCAAATAATGCTGCACAAAGAGCTATTAAAGAATTTTTAGAATCTCCTCTAAAATCAACCATATTATAAATAGTTTGAGCAACGGTAGAATTTATCATTGTCATAACAAATACTCCTAAAAAATTAAATACCGCAGCCATTAAAATTGCACCCTGGGGACTCATCGAACGGGTAGAAACACAAGTAGCTATAGCATTAGGTGCATCAGTCCAACCATTTACCAATATAACTCCCAGTGTAAGAACAACAATAATCAATAAGGCTGGATTTTTACTTAGTTGATTAAGAAAATCAAGCAAAGAAATAGTCATAACTTTTCCTCCAATAATTTAATGTAAATAATAAACCAAAATTATTATATCATTTCAAGTTAATCATAACAATAATAGATAACTTATAAATTAAAAACCTTTTCTGATAACTGCCAGAAAAGGTTTTTATATTAAGGTTAACTTGCTTTTGCCATTTCAAATTCTTTTTCAATTTCTTCAGAAGGTTTTTCGGAAATTAAAGAAACAACAACAATTGCTATACAAGAAATAACAAAAGCTGGGAAAAGTTCGTATATTGCAAATACTCCGCCTAAAGGACTTAAAAGAAGATCCCAAACAAATACCATTATACCACCTGATAACATCCCTGCAATGGCTCCAGCCCTTGTTGTTCTATTCCAGAACAATGAAAAAAGCATAATGGGACCAAAAGTTGCACCAAATCCGGCCCAAGCAAAAGATACTACGGTGAAAATAACACTGTTTTCATCTAAAGCAATAATCATACCAATAATAGAAATTAGAATTAAAACTACTCTAGACACAATCATAACTTGCTTATCTGAAGCATCTTTTTTAAAAACACCTTGGAAAATATTTTTTGAAAATGCTGAAGCTGCAATAAGTAAATAAGAATCAGATGAACTTATTGTAGCTGCTAAAATTCCTGCCATAACTATTCCTGCAAGAAGAGCAGGCAATAAATTCGTTGATAATAAAATAAATATACTTTCAGAAGAACTTTTAGTCAATAAATGACCAGGATACAATACTCTACCTGTGATACCTATTGCAATAGCAGCAAAAAGTGAAATAAAGCACCATAAGGTTGCAATTCTTCTAGATTTTTTAAGCTCCCCAGCATCCCTAATTGCCATAAATCTGAGTAACACTTGAGGCATACCAAAATAACCAAGCCCCCAAGAGAGAGTTGAAATAACAGTTAATAATCCATATTTATCTGCTGGGCCAAATAAAGGCAGACCATTTTCTGCAATTTGCTGAACTCCATCTTCTAATGAAGGTTGTGCAATACCAAAAAACTCAAAAAAACCTGGTATTTCTTTAACATTACTAATAACCGCAGAAATTCCACCAGCAGAAATGACTCCNATTAGACATACAAAAACTAATGCAAAAATCATAACAATACTCTGCATAAAGTCTGAAGCACTTTCTGCCAAAAATCCACCCACTATAGTATAGAAAAGCACGAATAATGCACCAGCAACCATCATATATTGATATTTAACAGCAAATAAGGTGCTAAATAGTTTTCCTACAGTAACAAAACAACTTGCTGCATAAACAGTAAAAAATATTAAAATAAAAACAGCAGCAATAGTCATAATAACTTTTCTATCTTCTTTAAACCTATTACTAAAAAAATCTGGTATTGTTATTGCATCTCCAGCGATTTCAGAATATTTTCGAAGCCTTTTTGCAACAAGCAACCAATTTATATATGTACCAATGCCTAAACCGACTGCGGTCCAAAAAGCATCACTTAAACCACACCAATATGCTACTCCAGGAAGTCCCATTAATAGCCAACCGCTCATATCAGAAGCCTCGGCACTCATAGCTGTAATCCATGGTCCTAAAGTTCTTCCTCCAATAAAATAGTTTTCACTGCTTTCATTTGCTCTTTTTGCATAGTATAAACCAATTCCAATAACCAGTGCGATGTACGAACACATTGCAATTAAAATTTGTAGCTTGTCACCGTCCATTTTAATTACCCCCAAATTATTTATTTAATCACATAATTTATATTACTAAATCAATAGAATTATTTCAATTAATATTTTAAAACAATCATAATTTCTAGAAAATAAAACAACAATGTTGACATGTGTATATACACGTGTTAATATAGTCATTATTCTTTTATTCAGTTAGGAGGTTATTAACTATGAATACAAAAAAATTAACAATTACAGCTTTACTAACAGCACTAGCAATCCTTATACCATTTGTTATTGTTTTTAAAGTTGTCATACCACCCTTTTCTGCGACTCTAGGTTCTCATCTACCTATGTTTATTTCTATGCTATTAGGTCCTAAAGTTGCCATTATGGTTGGAATTGGTTCAGCTTTAGGTTTTGCAATAAATCTTGGTCCATTAGTTGGAGCCAGGGCATTTATGCATGTTTTTGTCGGTATAATAGGCTCTTTATTAATTAAAAAAGGAATGTCACTTGAAAAAGTAATTATCATCACTGCTCCAATACACGGTTTGCTTGAAATGCTTGTTATATTGCCATTTGTAAACTTTGATATATTTCAACTCCTTATTGTTACTTGTGTAGGTACAATACTTCATCATTGTGTAGACGGTTTAATTACAGTAGTTGTTGTAAAATTCCTTCCTAAAGATATATTTACAACCTACAGTCTCAAAAAACAAAATCCATAAAAAACTCCATCAAAAAAGATGGAGTTTTTATAATAAATAAAAATCATACTTTAACAAGTAAATATAGCATAAGCTTTTTATGATTTATTGTAATTTATAGCACATACTCTTTGAAAGCTCTTCTACTTTTTCTTTCCCTTTTAAAACTTCCACAATTTTTAATGCAAATTGAAAAGCAGTTCCTGGTCCTTTTGATGTAATTATATTTCCATCTACAACTACAGGACTATCTTGTATATTAGCTCCTTTTAAATCTGCTTCACAACCAGGATAACAAATTGCATTTTTGCCTTCCAATATTCCAAGTTTTCCAGCTATAATTGGAGCAGCACATATAGCTGCAATCCATCTACCTTCTTTATTATATTTGTTTATTAATTCTTTTAGTTCTTGGTGTTTATCTAAATTACTTACTCCAGGACCTCCAGGAAGAATAAGCATTTCAACATCTTTCTTAGTGATTTCTTCAAACAAAGAATCTGCTTTTACTTCTATACCATGTTTACCAACTACATTTACTTTTCCTGTAGTTGAAACTGTAGTAATCTCAATCCCTGCTCTCCTTAAAATATCAACAGTAGCTATAGCTTCAATCTCTTCAAATCCATCAGTTAAGAATAAAAGTGTTTTCATATTTTTCCCCTTTCTTCTTATAGTTTTACCAATAATAATATTATAACATTTTTTTAATCTATATAAAAATTTAATAAAATTATTATTATAAATGAAAATTTGCCTTTTACATCATAATATATTTATAATTAATTTAAGAAATTAATATAGAAGGAGGAACCAAAAATGGACGGTTTTTATCTATTAGCTCATCCGCCAATTATTGTGCCTGAAATTGGAAATGGTGAAGAAAGAAATATTGAAGCAACGACAAATAGTTTTGATATTATTGCCAAAGAAATTAAAGCCAAAGCTCCAAATACAATTATTCTTATAACTCCTCATGGTCCTATGTTTAATGATGCCATAGCTATAACTTATGAAGATAGCTTAAAAGGAGACTTCGGTCGATTTGGAGCCCCCCAAGTTTCCATGGAAATAGCTATCAATAAAAAGCTTAGTCAAGAAATTTATAAATTAGCAACAAAAGATAATATTCCTGTTGTTATGTCTACAAAAGAGCTTCTTAATCAATACAATGTACATATTACATTGGACCACGGTGCTATGGTTCCCTTATACTTTATTAACCGCTTTTATAAAGATTATTCTCTAGTTCATATAACCTATGCTCCCCTTGGGGATTTTGAATTGTATAAGTTTGGAATGTCAATAAAAAATGCCGTAGATAAATTAAAAGAAAAAGCAATTATTATTGCTAGTGGAGATCTTTCACATAGATTAAAGGAAGATGGTCCTTATGGCTACAATCCCTTGGGAGAAAAATTTGATAATGAATTCCTCCAACATTTAGAAAAAGCTAATCTAACTGAAGTCTTTACCATGAGTAGAGAATGCATTGAAAATGCTGGTGAATGTGGCAGAAGATCTGTCCTTATTATGCTTGGAACAATGGATGAGATTGATTTTAAAGGATATTTATTAAGTTATGAAAAAACCTTTGGAGTTGGATATGGGATTATGAAATTTGAAGCTACTAATAAATGCAAAACTAAATTAAATACGATTATTGATAGCATTAATAACAAAAATAAAAATCAAGCAAATCCTTATGTCAGATTGGCTAGGGAAAGTCTTACGACTTATTTAGAAAATAAAAAAATCATGGATAAACTTCCCCCATATATAAGTGAAGAAATGAAAAAGTTAAAAAGAGGTGTTTTTGTATCCTTAAAGAAAAACGGAAAGCTTAGAGGATGTATAGGCACTATTTTCCCCGTTACTTCCTGTGTTGCTCAAGAAATCATTAGAAATTCCGTAGAGGCAGGAATTTATGACCCTAGATTTCTTCCTGTGGAAATATCTGAATTAAATGATATTGAGTTTTCCGTAGATGTCTTAACAGAAGCTGAATCAGCAACAAAAGATGAGTTAAACCCTAAAGAATATGGCGTAATTGTCCGAAGCAATGGGAAAACCGGCCTTCTCTTGCCAGATTTAGAAGGAGTGGATACAGTAGAAGAACAACTTAGTATTGCTCTTAGAAAAGCAGGAATAAATCCATTAGAAAACTACTCCATTGAAAGATTTAAAGTTATTAGACATAGAGAAGAATAAGGAGGCAAGCAAGTGAAAGTTGAAGCCAGCTTTTATGAAAAGCACAAAGATAAACTACATTGTTTTTTATGCCCTCACAATTGTCTAATAAAAAACAATGAATGGGGCAAGTGTAAGGTTAGAATTCATGAAGACGGAGTTCTTTATACCATAAATTATGGAGAAATTACCTCTGCAGCCCTTGATCCTATTGAAAAGAAACCCCTTCATTATTATAAGCCAGGAACTTATATTTTTTCAGTAGGAAGTTTTGGTTGTAATCTAACCTGCTCCTTTTGTCAAAATTATACAATATCACAGTACAAGGCAAAAAGTACTTTTATAACTAAAGATAATTTAGTAAATACAGCAATAAATATGGAAAATAATATTGGATTGGCCTTCACATATAATGAGCCTAGTATTTGGTATGAATACGTCTATGACACAGCAAAGCTTTTAAAAGAAAGTTCCCCCTCATATTCTGTTGCATTAATAAGTAACGGCTATATAAGCGAAGAAGCTTTAAAAACGCTCTTACCATATTTAGATGCTATGAATATAGATCTTAAAAGTTATAATAATCAATATTATAAAGATATTTGTGGTGGAAGAGTTACACCCGTATTAAAAACTATAGAATTAGCTGCAAAATCCTGTCATGTAGAAGTAACAACCCTTTTAGTCAGTGGTGAAAATGATAATCTTGCAGATATCGAAAATATAGCAAAATTTATTAGTTCTATAGATGCCAATATTCCTCTTCACCTTAACCGTTATTTTCCTAACTATAAATTTGATAAGCCCACTACGGACAAAGAACTTATGTTTAAGGGACAAGAAATAGCTATGAAATACTTAAAAAGAGTTAAGCTAGGAAATATTTAAATTTTTTTATAGCTATTTAGAATTTTTTCTATCCTATCTTTTAATAAATAGGAAATCATACTGCCTCCTATAGCTCCTGAAATAACTTGAAGTATATTAAAAGGCACTGCAGAAAGGGCAGAAAAAAGCGCAGCTTTAAAACCTTCAGTAGAATATACTAATATTACTCCACCAAGATAATATACTAATACCATCACAAAACCAGCCAGACTTATACCAAGTAAACATCGCTTTTTGCTTTTGCTATTAAAGCAGATTTTGCCAGCAATATATCCTTCTAAACCTTTTGCCAGCAATGTTATGGGTATCCATACTGCATAGCCACTTAATAAATCTGCTAGAGCTGAACCTAGACCTCCTGCAATTAAAGCTACTTGTGGTCCAAATAATAAGGCTGATGCAAAAATCAAAATATCTCCAAAATTAAGATATCCTTGCATACCTATAGGTATTGATATGGTCATAGTCACTATAGTTACCAGTGCAGCCATTAAAGCTGTAATAGTTAATTTACGTGTTGTCATATATATCCCCCCACTTTATTGTAAAATAGCTGTTAATAAAAATATTTACACTTTTATATATTTTAAGCTTTAATATACAATACTGCAACAAATAATTAAGAGAGCCTTCTAGGAAATTATTCTTAGATGCTCTCTTTTTTTATAATTATTTATTCATACCTTAAAGCTTCTATAGGGTCTAATTTTGCTGCCTTGTTAGCAGGATAAACCCCTGCTATTATACCTACTATACTAGAAACCCCAACAGTAACAAGGATTGAGAAGAAGGATACTCTCGGAGTAATCTTCATCATAGAACCGACAGCCATTCCTCCCAAAAATCCGAAGATAATTCCCATAATACCTCCAATTACTGTTAATATGACTGCTTCAATTAAGAATTGTTTTTTAATATCTTTATTTCTTGCACCCAGGGATTTTCTTATGCCTATTTCTCTTGTCCTTTCTGTAACTGTCACAAGCATGATATTCATTACTCCAATCCCACCAACAAATAGAGAAATACCAGCAACAAAGCTTATAAAAGCTGTAATTATCCCCAATACTTGATTTACCATTTCTAATTCTTCAGCAAAGCTTGAAATATAATATACATCTTCATTTCTATGCTTTATTTCAAGCATTTTATTTAATTCAATTGCTGTTTGCTGCATAGTATCGGAATTTTTAACCGTTACAAAGATATAATCTAAATAATCAATAAAGAACATATCATTAACAGTCTGAATAGGTACAATAATACTAGAAGGCATTTGATCACCCATCATGGACTCTAAAGCAGCATTAGCATTTTTAGTTACTCCAATAACCGTAAATTTAAAATTTCCTCTCCATATATTAACCGTAATGCTTTCGCCAATAACGTCCTTTCTGCCAAAAACCTTTTCAGCTAGAACTTCATCAATAACAGCAACTTTACTTTTTGCCTTGCAATCGGACTCAATAATAAAACGTCCATAAAGCATATCAGGGGAAGTAATAAATCTATATTCTTCATTAGCTCCTATTATGTAACCACTCTTTTCTTCCTTGGGATTCTTAAGTTTTATAGATATTCCCCAAGCTTCAATATAGGGTGTTGCATTTTTTACTTCTGGATGTTTCTTAATTAACTCTACATCATCAAGAGTAAGTAAGTCCCTTGTTTTTACATTATCCCAACTTTTCATTCGAATTTGCAATAAGCCAACACCCAGCTTATCAAACTCAGATGTAATAGCAGCTTGGCTACCTGCTCCAATTGAAGTAATCATAATAACAGAGCCAATACCTATGATAATACCAAGCATTGTAAGAAAGGAACGCATTTTATTAGATGTTAAATTCCTTAAGGCAGACTTTAAGCTTTCTAGAAAGTTCATAATGCATTCCTCCCAACTATAATGGGATTATCAACTGTTTTATCAGATATAATTTCACCGTCTTTAAATTTTACTATCCGTTTTGTATGTTCAGCAATTTCAGGTTCATGGGTAACCATTACTATAGTAACTCCTTCATCATTTAACTTTTGAAAAATTCCTATTATTTCTTCACTAGATTTACTATCTAAATTTCCTGTAGGCTCGTCAGCCAATATTATAGAAGGAGAATTAACTAAAGCTCTGGCAATAGCCACTCTTTGTTTTTGTCCTCCTGATAATTCATTAGGTAAATGATGAATTCTATCAGACAGACCTACCTTATCCAAGGCTACCAATGCTTTTTCTCTACGTTCTTTATTTTTAAATCCTGCATAAATCATAGGCAACTCAACATTTTCTAAAGCATTAAGCTTAGGAAGAAGATTAAATGCTTGAAATACAAAACCTATTTTTATATTTCTAATATTAGCTAATTCATCATCGGCTAAGGATGAAATATCTACATTATCTAAATAATATTTCCCACTACTAGCACGATCTAAACATCCTAATATGTTCATAAGAGTAGATTTTCCGGAACCAGAAGCACCCATTATGGCTACAAATTCCCCTGGAGATACGTTTAAATTAACATTTTTTAAAGCAGTTACTTGAAGTCTTCCATTCTCATATATTTTATCAAGAGCTTCAACTTTTATCATCTTATTCACCTAACTCTACCATATTTTCAATAGGTTTTACTTTCATTCCATCTTCAATTTGGACAGTTACATTTGTAATAACCTTTTCTCCTTCTTCTACTCCTTTAACTTCTACATACAAATCTGAATAAATACCAAGTTCTACTTTTCTTTTTTCAACTGTGTTATCTTCTTTCACAATATAGACAATATTAGAACCATCGTCATCTTCTGCTAATGCAAGTAAAGGAATAACTACCGTATCCTTTCGCTCTGCAGTAATAATTTCTGCATCAACAGTAAATCCTGGCTTAAGATCCGATATATTCTTACCTACTTCAATTTCAACCTCAACCATTGCTTCTTGATACTCTCCCATAGATAGATTGGTTGCTATGGGAGCTACCCTGATTACCTTTCCTTCTACGTTACCATCTCCAATAGAATCACCTGAAAAAATAACCTTTTGTCCAGGCTTAATTGTAGGTGCATCATATTCTGATACGTGAACAAACACAATTAAATTATCTAAATTTGAAATTTTTAAGATTGGAGAATTTTGACTAATCCATGAACCAGATTCAGCAAAAATTTCAACAACAGTTCCATCCATAGGACTAACAGCAGATGATAATAATTCATCCCTTTGCAACCTTAAAGCTTCAACCCTCATTTTTGCAGTTTCTACTTGATTTTGCTGAATTCTAATTTCTGTTTCCTTTTTTGAATCAGAATATTTATTATATGTAGTAGAAAGATTATACTCTGCCAATGCTTTTTGTTTCTTTGCATTTTCAATATTTAAATATTCTGATGCAACTCTCATTTCTTCAGTTTTTAGCTGATTTTTAACTTCATTTAAATTGTTAATAGATTGATCTAATTCTAATTTAGAAATTGCTCCTTGAGTAAATAAAATTTTATTATTAGATACAGTTTGCTCCGCATCTTTTACTTTTTGCTTAAGCTGTTCTATATTACTTTCCGTTTGTCTTAGGGAAGTTTCTGCATCATTAAGAGTTTTTTTAGCCATTGAATAGGATGATTCAGCATTTAATATTTCTCCCCTATCTGCACCACTTAATGACTTAAAAGTTAATTCTGCATTTTGTAATGCTATCTCAGCTTCTTTTAATTGAATTTCCAATTCAGCCATCGAATTAGAATCATATTCTATAATTTTTTGTCCCTTTTTTACCTTATCGCCAAGCTCAACTAAAATATCATCTATCTTAAGGGAAGTATTAACGTAAACAATTTCAGAATCTTTTGCTTCAACAACTCCTGACACATTAACTTTTGAAATAATTGTGTCTTTTCTTGCTTCCTCAACAAAAACTGACATGCTGGAAGCCGCTGAAGAAGAATTTGCATTAACAGCCGCAGCAATAATAAATATCAATAAAACTGCAGCAATTCCAATCCCTATAAATAATTTTTTATTTTTTATCTTTATCTTAATATTCTTCATAGTTTTACGCTCCTATACTATTTATTACATAAGCAAATTTATAGCATATAATGGAATCATTGAAATTCCTACTATTAATAAATTAGTTAATATGAAATATAAGAATGAAATAATTAATCCTTTTGGCTTAGTAAAGTTATTAAACATACTAATTCCAAAGCCTACAATAACCATACTCCAAATAGTAAAAAACTCAAGACTTGATAATAATATGTATGTAAAGCTTAATATGCTTGGATTAACTAAAAATACTGCAGGAGAAAAAATAACTACGTCTGTATTTAAAATTAAATTAATAGGAGACACAATTAAAAATCCAATATATCTAATAATATAACTATGGGCATATAAAGAAAGGATTTGTTTTATGCTTGATTTACCCTTAAATATTTTTACAAATATCCATAAAACGAAGCCCCCTGTTAACCAAGAAAGAATTAGACTTGCTGGAGAAATTAGAGATGAAAATATGTAAACGCTATTACTAACTGCCTCTTGTTGAATGGGTATACCATACTGCAAATATGCATCATTTACCCTCTGAGTTGTAATATGACTTAATGGCATTCTTATAAATTGAGCAATTACTAAAAAGATTGAAGAAAAAAGAAGTGGCATAACCATCTTTGGATGGTCCATGATATCTTTTAGCAATTCAGATGGACTTGTAAATATAAAAAGAATTTTTTTGAAAATATTCATAGACTTCTTTTCAGCTATTTCAACATTTAAATTATCTTCCATTTTAATCCCCTTTCTTGATTATTATTTGTAATAATAATAATTTCTAAATATTAGTCCTTAAAAATATACGTGATATTTTTATATAAGTTTGTTAAATTTATAATTATTTATTATCTATTTAATCATTATAAATATGATTATAGATTTATAAATTAATAAATTTACAAATTTGTGGATTCATAACTTATTGTTTTATTTTAATAAATTTATGTTTTATAATTAATAGATTAATTTCTAAGCTTCCAAACCATATTTGTAAAGAACGTTCCTCAGAGATTCAAGATTCGAAAGTATCACGACACGTCAGAAAATAGCTTTCCAAACTCGCTTCGCTCAAACAAGGAAAGCTATCGATTTTCTTCCTTAGTCGGATACTTTGACGAATCTTGAATAAGTCGGAACTTTTCTTTAACAAATATGGTTTTCTGCTAGTGTAATATACGGAAAAAATTTTTTATTACTTGTATCCAGGAGTTTTGAAAAAAGGTAGAAAAAGCTCCTATTANTTATCCTATTTAAGATTATTAGGATTAAGAACATCTAATTCAGGAAGAATAAATAGACCATCTTTTCTTACTAAAATATCATCAAAATATATTTCTCCGCCTCCGTATTCTGGCGTTTGAATAAGAACTAAATCCCAGTGAATTGCTGACCTATTACCATTAAAACAATTATCGTAGGAATTACCTGGAGTAAAATGAATGGAACCTGCTATCTTTTCATCAAAAAGTGTTTCGTTCATGGGTTTATTTATATATGGATTTAAACCTATAGCAAACTCACCAATATATCTTGCTCCTTCATCGGTATCTAAAATTTTATTAATTCTTTCAGAATCATTAGCCGTTGCATTTATTATTTTTCCATCTTTAAATTCAAAGGATATATTCTCAAAAGTAAATCCTTGATATTTTGAAGGTGTATTATATGTGATAACACCACTTACAGAATCCCGAACAGGTGCTGTATATACTTCTCCATCCGGAATATTCATTTTCCCGTCGCATTTAATTGCTGGTAAGTCTTTTATAGAAAAAGTTAAATCAGTTCCCTTACCCAAAATTCTTACTTTATCAGTCTTATCCATTATCTTTACAAGAGCATCCATGGCTTTTGACATCTTTCCATAATCAAGATTACAAACATTAAAATAAAAATCTTCAAAAGCCTCTGTGCTCATATCTGCCATTTGAGCCATAGCAGGAGAAGGATAACGAAGTACAACCCATTTTGTTTTTGGAACACGAATATCAACATGTACTTGTTTCCAGAAGTATTTATAATATAAATCCATTTTTTCTGAAGGAACATCTGATAATTCAGAGGAATTTCTTACAGAAGTAAAGCCGATAAAAGCATCCATATCTTTCATTCTGTCTGCCTCATATTTAGCCATAGCCTCCATATGTTCCTTTGAAGTATTAAGATATAATTCTCTTAAAATCCTTTGATCATTAAGTTGAACAAAAGGATAGCCTCCAAGTTCATATACTTCTTTTATAATTGCATTAACAAGGGAAACCTCTAGCCCGTTTCCTTGAATTAAAAGCTTTTCACCTTTTTTTAGATCAACGGAATAACGCACCAAAGTTTTAGCTAGAATCTTAATTCTGTCATCGTACATTTTATCATCCTTTCAAATAAATTATAATAATGTATTTTTATACAAAAAACAATAGTAAATTTATACTGTTGATTATTATATCACGTTTAAATAAAAATTAGTTATATTACAAATATAATTAACGAATTTTTCTTATTGAAGTATAAAATATTCTATTTATTTTACTCTACCGAAATAATACTCTTTATATGTATTGTACTAACAGAAAATCATATTTGTTAAAGAAAAGTTCCGACTTATTCAAGATTCGTCAAAGTATCCGACTAAGGAAGAAAATTGATAGCTTTCCTTGTTTGAGCGAAGCGAGTTTGGAAAGCTATTTTCTGACGTGTCGTGATATTTTCGAATCTTGAATCTCTGAGGAATGTTCTTTACAAATATGATTTGGAAGCCTTTTGCAAATATCTAAGTTTATAAACTTACAATTAAATAGATTTATAACTTTATAAGTTTATAGTTTATGAATTAATAAATCTAAAATCTTTAAATTATTTTTTAGAAAAATAATTTCTAACTCCAAAATCACAAAATTAAAGCTGCCTAAGAAAATATAATTCTTAAGCAGCTTTAATCATATAATATCTAATATCTATACTTTATACTTTATATATATTTATATCATTTATATATCTTATATCTATTTATATCTTTTATACTTCTTATACTTTTACACATTTTTTACTGTTTTTTACATTAAATATAATTCAATAATATCCTTAATTAAATATTTTCCGGAAGAACTTTATTTAAAATAACCCCAAGAATTGCAGCAATAGTTAAACCTGAAATTGTCAATTCTCCATAAATTGGTATGCTGTCAATTGCAATACCACATACTAATATAATAGCTGCTATCAAAAGATTACGACTGTTAGAAAAATCTAAATGTGCTTCAACAAGAATTCTTACTCCTATACTAGCAATCATTCCAAATAAGATAATACTTATTCCGCCCATAACAGGAGATGGTATACAGTTAATAATAGCACCAATCTTTCCTATAAAACTAATAATAATTGCAAAAACAGCCGCTATCCTAAGTACTGCAGGATCATATACCTTAGTAACAGCTAAAACACCTGTATTTTCACTATAAGTAGTATTAGCTGGTCCTCCAAGTAAGCCTGCAACCATTGTAGCTAAACCGTCTCCTAGCATTGTTCTATGAACACCTGGTTCTTTAAAGAAATCTTTTCCCACAACAGCACTATTAGTTGTAATATCCCCTATATGTTCAATAAAAACTACTAAAGCTACAGGAGCTATAGCTAATATTCCACTTAAAGAAAACTCTGGCAAAGTAAAAATTTGTTCATAGTTTTTAATTCCAAACCAATTAGCATTAGCAATTGTCTCTACGTCAACCAGACCTAAGGGTAAAGAAACAAGATATCCTACTACTACTGCAATTAAAATTGGTACAAGTTTAAAAAAACCTTTTGCAAAAATTGAAACAATAATCATCGTTAATACCACAATAGAAGATACTATTAAATATTTAACATCAAAAGAACCTTGATTATATAGACTACTATTAATAGCCACAGGGCTTAAACTAAGACCAATAACCATAATAATAGGTCCTGCAACAATCGGAGGAAAAAATGATCGAACCTTTTCAACCCCAAACAATTTAATGACTCCTGCCATTATTGCATAAATCAAACCTGCTACTATAACACCACCTTTTACAGCAGCCAATCCTTCCTCTTGGAGAACAAGTGCTATAACAGGTATAAAAGCAAAACTGGAACCAAGAAAAACAGGTACCATTCCCTTAGTACATAAGTGAAAAACCAATGTACCTAAGCCAGCTGAAAGAATCGCAATTGCAGGATCCAAACCCGTCAAAATTGGTACTAAAACAGTTGCTCCAAACATAGCTAAAACATGCTGAAGTCCTAAAATAATTTTTTCTTGAGTTGTAGTTGATACTTTAGTAGCACTAGACATAAATAAATCCTCCCAACTAATTATTTTTTTCTAAGATAACCATGGTCTGGTTATCAATTTCATCCAGCAGTACCCTTACAATTTCACTTTTAGAAGTAGGTATATTTTTACCTACAAAGTCTGGCCTTATAGGCAGTTCCCTATGCCCCCTGTCTATTAAAACCGCAAGTTGAATAAATTTGGGCCTACCTGCATCAATAAGGGCATCAATCGCAGCCCTGGCAGTTCTTCCCGTATAAATAACATCATCTACTAAAACAACGGTCTTTTCATTAACATCGTTCACAAAATTAACGTTATCTACAACTGGTTGAGCTGATAGGTGTTTCAAATCATCCCTATAAAATGTAATATCTAATATTTCCACAGGAACCTTAACATTCTCAACCTCAAATATCTTTTGAGAAATCCTATTAGCAAGAGGTATTCCCCTTGTCTTAATTCCTACAAGTATAAGATTATCTACTCCCTTATTTTTTTCAATTATTTCATGAGATATCCTAGTTAGTGCTCTTTGAATAGCTTTTTCATCTAAAAGTATTTTATAATCATTCAAGGCTGCACCTCCTTTATAAAAAAATCCATAAAAAAACCTCTTAGCGAGAGCAAGAGGCCATATTACTTATAAACAAACAGCATATGACATCCTTATTAGTCTCTCGGACTAATTTAAAGGAATTTCATTATTTAAACTATATCATAGCTTAAAAAACTTGTCTATAATTAAATCATATAATAAAACTGTTTTTCTATTTAGATTAATCTAAATTTCTATTTCAAACCAATTTTTTATCTAGTCCAAAGCAGTATTTTAATCCTTCAAAGCTTTGTTTACATTTTATGGTTTTATCTTACATTATTTTTGATTTTTCTTCCTAAGTATATTAATAACATCCTCAAAATACTCAGGAACAGGAGTTTTAAACTCCATATACTCCTTAGTTGAAGGATGATTAAAAGCTAAAAATCTAGCATGAAGCATTTGACCATTTAATTTAAAAGGCTGTTTCTTAGGTCCATATGTGTAATCACCTAAAATAGGATGACCTAAATACTTCATATGAACTCTTATCTGATGAGTTCTTCCCGTCACTAAACTAGCTTCAATTAAAGTAAAATCCCCAAACCTTTCTAAAACAGTAAAATGAGTAATTGCTTTTTTTGAATTTTTATTAATTACAGTCATTTTTTTACGGTCTTTGGGATGTCTTCCAACAGGTGCATCTACAGTACCAAAATCATCAATAATATTATTATAAACAATTGCAATATATTTTCTTACAACTGAATATTTTTTTAATTGCAAAGACAATTCATTATGAGCATAATCATTTTTTGCCACTATCATAATTCCTGAGGTATCCTTATCAATCCGATGAACTATCCCTGGCCTAAGTGGTCCGTTAACTTTCGATAATTCATTAGGACAGTGGAATAATAGTGCATTAACCAAAGTACCACTATAATGACCAGCAGCAGGATGAACCACCATACCTTGAGCTTTATTAATAACAATTATATCCTTATCTTCATATAGAATATCTAAAGGTATATCCTCAGCTAATATTTCCATAGGTGTTTCATCGGGTATTTCTAAACTAATTAAATCATTACATTTTAATTTATAATTAGATTTAATAATTCTATTATTAACCTTAATTTTTTCTTCTTCGATAAGCTTTTGAATATAGGACCTGGAACAATCTTCAATTATTTCAGATAGATAAATATCAATCCGCTTTCCTTCATATTCCGCCCCAATTACATATGTATAAGAATTCATTAGTCTACTTCCTCTTTTTCATCATCAATAGGAGTAAAAAAGATAATAATACTTAAGAAAATAGTTCCTATAACAACACAAACATCAGCAACATTAAATACAGGAAAATTAATAAGGCGGAAATCAAAAAAATCAATAACATAACCTAAGCGGATTCTATCAATTAAATTACCTAAAGCACCAGCACTAATTAAAATAAGACATTTCCTAACCCAGTTATATGGTTTGTGCTTTGGTAACTTTAGATAATAGTATAAAATCCCTATTAAAACAATAGTCGTAATAATAATAAAGAAGGTTCTTTGATTTTGTAGTATTCCAAAAGCAGCTCCTCTATTTTCAACAAAAGTAAAATGAAACACATTTTGAATAATAGGAAAAGTATTTATATCTTTTAAGTGAATTAATGCTTTATATTTTGTAAATTGATCTAACACTACTAAAAATAATACTGCAAACACAAAAGTAACTAACATTTCCTCTCTCCCTCAAAAACTAGAAAAAATATTAATATAAAGAATTTTTTCTATCTTTGTTTGATAATAAGTCAACCCCTTCGACAGATTCTATTGAAGCATCATAGATATTATTAATGTCATCATAATCTTTAATATCTCCTCCCATATCCTGCATATTATCTGCAGAACCATAAGCTTCAAGTTGCCTAACTATATTCAAACCGTCGCTGTTATTAGTTTCTTCGTTAATAAATCCGTCATGAAAACTATATCCTAAAATATCCTCATCAACAGGATACCTTTTTGGAAAATCTTTATTTTTAGTTTGATGCTCCTTAGCACAGTTTATACATTCTCTCGCATAAGGAATTACCTTTAGTCGTTCATAATCTATCCTTTTAGAACAGCTTTCACAAAAGCCATAACTACCCTTTTCAATTTTTTTAATAGCATCATTTATATCATCTAAAAGCTTTTGTTGATTAAAATTTAATCTTATCAATTTTTCCCTTTCAAAACTTTCAGTTCCAATATCCGCAGGATGGTTATCATAAGAAGACAATTCCCCGGTCCATTCTAAAAGAGAGCCAGAAGAATTATTTTCTTTTAGCTTATTAATTTGTTTTTCTGTTTCAGCCTTTTCTTCAAGTAGTTTTTTCTTTAACTCCTCAATAATTATATTGTCTGTGATTATATTGTTCTCTACTTTATTATCCATATTATAGCCTCCAATTATTCATTCGATAAAATAGTTATTTATAGTTTTCCCAAGGCTATCACAAAGCATAATGGAAAGTAGAGGTAACATAAGAAAAACGTGCCCTAGTGCACGTCATTTTGTATATAAGAAATAGCGGAAAAAATTTGTTCTTTTGTTATATTACTTATCCTTACCGCTTTCCCAATTGACGATAATAAAACAAAATTTATTACATTATTTTTTGTTTTTTTATCTAGTAACATTTGATTATAAATATCTTCTTTATCAAGTCCATCAAGCCTAATAGGCAAATCATAAGAAACTAAAGTATTTTCTATTCTTCTTAAAAGCTCTTTGGAAATAAAACCATTAATATATGATAAATAGGATGCTCCTACCATTCCTATAGAAACACATTGCCCATGAAAAAGCTTAAAATCAAATAAAGTTTCAATAGCATGACCTAACGTATGACCAAAATTTAGTATTTCGCGTAAACCAGCTTCTTTTTCATCTTGGGATACAACGCTTCCTTTTAGTTCACAAGAGCGCCTTATAATTCTTTCTAATACACCCAAATCTAATTTAAAAAATAATTCAGATGAAGATTCTACAAAGTCAAAATATGATTTATCTAATATAAGTCCGTGTTTTATTACTTCTCCAACTCCAGATGACAATTGCTCTTTTGGTAACGTTTTTAAAGTGTCTAAATTAATATAAACAAAAACTGGTTGATAAAAAGCTCCTATCATATTTTTATTTTGAAGGAAATCAACTCCTACCTTCCCCCCCACACTACTATCCACTTGAGATAAAAGGGTGGTTGGTATTTGAACAAAAGGAATTCCCCTCATATATGTAGCAGCAGCAAAACCTGCCATATCTCCAGTAACTCCACCTCCTAAAGCAAGGATAAGAGAATTTCTATCTAAATGCTTTTCGACCAAAAACTTATAAATATCTTGTACGGTATCAAGATTTTTACTATTTTCTCCTGCTGGAAAAACGTATTTATATACTTCTTTATAAGCAGAAGAAACAGTTTCTAATAGGGCTTGTCCATAATGATTATCAACATTATTATCCGTAATAATACAAATCTTTCTATCTGAAGAAAAAGATTTTTTTAAAGGATTTAATATATTTTTAAAATTATTAGAAAAATAAATTGGGTATACCGCTGATGGTGTATTTATAAGGATTTCGTTCATATTGCATCTCCGTCTCTTGCTAATCTAAATTGCTCATTTAATTCTTTATAGTCTTCATAATCTTCAAAAACTAACATTGTATCTTCTTTAATAGGTTTACCTTTTTCACGTTTAAATTCACTACTGTCTCTACTATCTCTAGTATCTCTATTGTTTCTATTATTTTCTTCATCATCAAATAATGAAGATTGTTCTAATAATTCTAATTGACCTTTAAGAATTTGCATCATTTGAATTTTTGCTGAAGCATATTGTTTCTTCAATCTATCAATTTCTTGCCTAATTCTAAAAACCTCTTGTTTTGATTCCTCTAAAATTTGACTTGCTTTAATTTCAGCAGAATTAATAATTTGTTCACCTTTTTGGTGAGCTGCCGATTTAGTTTCTTCTGCTGTTCTTTCAGCAAGAACTAAAGTGCTTTGTAAGGTTTCTTCTAAAGATTTATAGTGACTAATACCATCATTTAATATTGAGATTTTATCTTTTAATTCTATGTTTTCCTTATATAGCCTTTCATAGCAATTAATGACTTCGATTAAGAACTTGTCTACTTCTTCAATAGAATATCCATATGGTTTTCTTTTAAATTCCCGAGTTTCAATATCTAATGGTGTGAGCATATTCTGTTCCTCCTATTTATAACAGTGAATTACTACACTAATACGGCCCTTTTTTGTTTTACCTCTTACTTCATTTAATTTAATCTTTCCAAAACCTCTTAAAGTCAAATAATCTCCACACTTTACATTAGAAGAAGGTTGTGCAATAATTCCATTAATTAAAGCCTTTTCAGCCTTAATTAAATCAACAACTTTAGATCTTGATAAATTAAATCCAGAGCTTAAAACAGTATCTACTCTTAAAGAAGAAACTGTAGAAAATACTTCTTTAATTTTAGGCGGGGGTATAGTTATTTCATTAAGAGAAATAACGCTTGTCTGTGCCTTAACGTTTTTAATTTTAGAGAGATTTGTTAATATATAGTTTGATACTTCTTCACAAATAAATACTATAGCTCTATTTTCCAATACTAAAATATCACCAATTTTTTTTCTATCAATCCCAAGACTTAGAATCGAACCGAGATAATCTCTATGGGAAATATTACAATATTTAGAATTCTTTAGTTTTAGCTCTAAAGCTACAATAGGAAAATCCCCTTCCTCTAATTCTTTATAGTAAGGAGAAAAACCTATCATTTTACGTTCACTTTCAGTATAACCTCCAAAGGATTGAACATTTAAATCTTTAATGCAAGAAAGCATATCTAAATATTTACTAATTTTATACATATCTATAAAATTAGTAAAAGTATTAGCATGATCTCTTAAAGAGGTATTCACTTTATCTAATATATTGCTTGCCGTTATTTTTTCTTCTAAGTCTGTAAAACTATTCAGATACTGTTCCTTATTAATCATCAGAAATAACCACCAAAGTTTGTAAAATCATATTATTAGATAAAAAATTTAGCTATATAATATAAAAGGCATCTTTCTACAAAGTACATAATAGCCATTGCTATGAGTGGTGAAAAATCAATCATAAGTCCACTTCCACCTATCGAAGACTTAGCTAACAATTTCCTTGCTGGTGCTAAAATAGGTTCAGTAAGTTGATATACAAACGCAACTAAAGGGTTTTGTCGGTCAATTGGCAACCAGGACAAAATAACCCTTATCACAATAAGATAATTAATTATTTTAAAAAAATATATTACACCTAAGTACAAAAGTACACCAAAATTCATTTATTAGCCTCCACTATTTAGTAGCATTATTAGCCCAAGGAAGAATTATTCCTTTAGTTTTTAATTCTTCTTTAAAACTATTAGCAATATCAACATTTTCAGGAGCAATAATAAATATATTATTAGCTACCCTTTGAATATCCCCATTAAGAGCATAGCAAGCTCCACTTAAAAAGTCCATGGTTCGCTGTGCTGTTTGGCGATCTAAATTTTCTAAGTTGATAACTACAGGTTTTTTACTCTTAATATGGTCACATATTTCTTGTGCTTCTTCATAACTTTCTGGATCTGTTACTACAACTTCCATTTTAATATTAGTATGTATGTTTACAATTTTTGAATTTCCACTGCGGGAACGCAAATTTCTAATGTTCGATACTTCGGTCTTTTCTTCAATTTCTTCTACTTCTTCTTCAAAATCTTCATCGCCACCAAATCCCATTACATCCATCATCTTGTCTATTAGTTTTGCCATATTTATACCTCCTTATTTATTATAATTTCTGGCACCAAATATCCCCGTTCCTATACGTACCATATTAGAGCCTTCTTCGATTGCAATTTCATAGTCATTAGTCATTCCCATAGAAAGAAATTCCATACTTATATTATCAATATTTTGTTTATTAATGTCAACCGCTAATTGCTTTATATTTCTAAAATAAAGCCTATTATTTTCAGGTTCTTCATCAAAAGGTACTATCGTCATAAGACCCTTTACCCGTATATTAGTTAAATGACTTAATTTACATAATAAAGGTTCTACATCTTTATAAGACAAGCCAAACTTGTTCTTATCGTCAGCTATATTGACTTGAAGCAATATATCTATTATTTTATCATGCTTTTTAGCAGCTTCATTTATCTTATAAGCTAATTGCTCACTGTCAACTGAATGTATCAGTTTAACTTTATCAATAATATATTTAATTTTATTGCTTTGAAGATGTCCTATAAAGTGACAATTAGCAGATGAATCTATTTGTGGATATTTATCTCTAAGCTCCTGTGCTTTATTTTCACCAATATTATTAATACCATATGATATTAGCTCATTAATTCTTGAAACATCTATTGTTTTAGTTACTGCAATAATAGTAATATCTGATCCTGTACGACCACTTTTTTTAGCTGCAATATCGATTTTTTCTTTAATAATTTCTAGATTACTTTTAATGTCACTCATATTATCCTCCATCCATTATTGTACTTCTATTGATTATTAATTATATTAAACTGATTTAATAGTTGATTTTCTTTAACATTAGTAGCATTAGATACTATTTGATCATATATTTTTATGCCATTGCTTAAATTACTATCTACTATGGCATATTCATTATTCTTGGCTAATATTTTTATTGGTTTAAATCTTATTATACCGCCATTTACAACAAATACTCCTACTTTAGACTCGCTTTTATTAATAACATATTCATTTTGTGCATTTTCAGGTAATACTAATGTATCATAAAGCTTTATAGACGAAAAATCTTCAAGAATGTAAACATTTTCGTTATCTTCATATTCAATTTTTACAGTTATTAATTCATCCTTTTCAGGGAGCCTTTTAATTAAAACTTTATTATTAGCTGACTCTTGAATATATTTTTTGGGTATCTTTAAAAATACTTTCTCAACAATAGAATTAATAGGGATTTTTATCCCTTCGTAATTGTCTCTAATTATTTCAAGTTCAACATTTCTACCAAACATAAGAGAAGGCATTTGCTCAGTACATCTTAAAATAAAAAGCATCTTATCATTGTTAAGAGGTCTTAAATTAAATATTTCTGCACTTAAACTGGAATTATGAATTCCATTAAGTTTAATGTAAATAACATCCCCTACTTTATAATCTTCAACTAGTTCATTAGAAAAACTTCCGACTATATACCATGAATAATTGTCTACTATTTTAAAAACAGGAGAGTCTTTTTTTACATTGTGGTTTTGACTTAAATCAATTAGTTCAGAAGAATTCTTCAAATCTTTTTCAGTAATTTTATCAAAATTATTTACAGAAAGTTTTTCTTCTAAACCGTCAAAATAATAAGAAACAATTCCTCCTTTTGGTGCGGAAATAACATCTGAGTTATTAAATAATTTTTTCTCATATTCATTCTTAATAGCTACTAACTCTTGAAAAGATGCAGAATTTTCTTGAGCCAAAACAGACTGTTTCTTTTCTATTTCTAATTCAATAGAACTTCTAATTGAATATAATTGAGAATAATTTCTATTAGAATAAGCATTCATGTACTTATTAATTAAATCATCTATTTGATAATTAATATTTTTAATATCCTTTCTTACTAAAGAAAACTCTTTTCGTTGATTTTGTTCTTTTATAATATCTTCATTTACTTTTTTAATATCATCTTGAATCTTTGCTATGGTAGAACTATCTCCAACCATACAAATCTTAGTACCACCTTTAACCTTTTCTCCTTCAAAAGCTAAATAAGTTATATTACCTTCATCTTTGCTTTTCACAACAGTTTCGTTTCTTATGATTACTCCATTAACATGAATATTTCTATCAATATTCCCTATTTGAGCTACTTCAATTGATAAAGGAGTAATTTTTTTAAATCTTAATAAGGAACCAACTAAATATATAATTACAAATAAAGATAATAATAAACCTAAAGCAATTCTTCTTCTTTGTCGTTTTTTAATATTCTTTTTCTTTCTTTTAGCCATAAAATCCCCACACTTAATAATTATTACTATTAATATAACGGATTAAGCAGTAAAAGACAAGTAAAAAACACTCTAAAATAGAGTGTTTTAGAAAGATCCCGTATCCTTTTCATTGACTACATAGTAACACTTTTCTTCTTCAGCATTATAATATAGCTTCAAAGATTTAATATCTTTTATTCTCATAGAATCCTGCTTCCATTTTTCTTTGAATTGCTTAATCAAATCACTATAAGATACTTCTTTCCCATTAAATTGAAAATATACTTCTTCTCTCATCTTAAGCCTCCATTCTGCCCTTGACGGCATATTGATGAAGAATTGAATGTTTTGTAAATTATATATATTTGTATTATTGTGGATTTTTAACAATAATTTTATATCAAATTTTTCCTATTGTCAAGTGCAGTTCATTAGCACTTTTGGCCTATCGCAGCTATAGAGCTGATTTAAAGCACTTAATTTTTTCTATTTAATGTTTAATTTATAAAATTATACAAATTAAACCACCGTGTCCATCGTTTATTATTTTTTGTAATGTTTCTTGCAATTTCATTTGTGCATCTTCTGGCATACGATATAATTTATTTTGCAACCCTTCGTTAACAAGCTCATGAAGAGATTTCCCAAAAATATTGGATTCCCATATTTTCCTTGGATCTGTTTCAAACTCACTCATTAAATAATTAACCAATTCTTCACTTTGCTTTTCAGTTCCAACAATTGGTGATACTTCTGTTTCAATATCAGCTCTTATTAAGTGTATAGAAGGTGCACTGGCACGAAGTTTAACACCAAATTTGTTACCTTGCTTTACAATTTCGGGTTCTTCTAGCTTTAATTCGTCTAATAAAGGAGTAACAACTCCATAGCCCTTTTGTTTTACTTCGTGAAGAGCATAAGAAACTTTATCATATTCTTTTTTAATATCAGCAAGTTTTGAAATAATAGATATTAATTGATGTTCACCTTCAATTTCCATACCTGTTGCTTCAGATAACACTCTATAAAAGAGTTCTTCTGCTATGCTTATATCAACCTTTACAACACCTTTACCAAGATTAATTTTTTCTTGATATACTTTTTTTATAAAATCATAATCTTCAAAATCATAAATAGATTCTTTTAAATCTCTAAAATTGTAAACTGGATATATAGTATCTTTAACAGCAGTAATAATTTGCTTTTTTAACCAGTGCTCTTTATTTAAAGTCTCAACCCATTTAGGTAGCATAAATTGAATCTCTTGCACAGGGAATTCATATAAAACATTTTCCATAATTCTATTAATATCATCCATTTTTAACTGAGCACAATTACAAGTAATCACAGGCACATCATATCTTTGAGATAACTCTTCATTTAATTCCTGAGTCTGTGCATCATAAGGTTTTGATGAGTTTAATAAAACTACAAAAGGTTTATTAAGTTCTTTTAGTTCCCTTATAACCCTTTCTTCTGCTTCTTCATAATCTTTTCTAGGAATATCTGTAATAGTCCCATCAGTTGTTACAACAATTCCAATGGTAGAATGCTCACTAATTACTTTTCTTGTACCTATCTCAGCAGCTTCAATAAAAGGTATTTCATAATCATACCAAGGAGTATTAACCATCCTTGGACTTTCTCCTTCAAGATGACCTGTAGCACCCTCAACCATATATCCAACACAGTCAATCATCCTTACATTTAAATCAAGCTCATCGTTTAAAGAAATAGATACCGATTCATTAGGAACAAATTTAGGCTCTGTAGTCATTATAGTTTTACCTGCGGCACTTTGAGGAAGTTCATCTTTTGCTCTTTCTTTGTTATAGCTGTTTTCAATATTGGGGATTACAAGTAGATCCATAAAGCGTTTTATAAAAGTAGATTTTCCAGTTCGAACTGGACCTACTACTCCTATGTAAATATCCCCGTTTGTCCTGTCAGCGATATCCTGATAAATATTATAGTTTTCCATATTACCCCCATTCCCCCTTAAATATTTAATTGATAAAGATACATAAATGTATGGGTACATTTTAAATATATGATTTTAAAAATGAATTATACCAATTAAATCTTTAAGATTAGGCTTTAATAATAAAAAAAAGACGAGCATTAGTTTTTACTCGTCTTTCCATGACACAGAATGAGTCCAGTGGATTTCTTCACTTTCATGTTCGGTTCTTTTATTCCTGAGCATAAGATCCATCACTGCTTCTTTTGGACATTTGCCTTCAAATAGTACTTCATTTATTTTTCTTATTATAGGCATTTCTACGTTATATTTTTTTGATAATTCATAAACTGCTTTTGCACTATGTACCCCTTCAACTACCATTTGTACTTCATTTAAGGCTTCTTCTAACTTCTTCCCTTCTCCAATTAATACACCAGCACGGCGGTTACGGCTGTGCATACTTGTACAAGTAACTATTAAATCTCCAATTCCCGTTAAACCATTAAATGTTTGAATATCTGCACCCATAGCAACTCCCAACCTGGTTATTTCGGCCATGCCTCTTGTCATAAGAGCAGCCTTAGTATTATCTCCATAACCTAAGCCATCCACAACTCCGGCAGCTAAAGCAATAACATTCTTTATTGCTCCTCCTAGTTCAACTCCAATTAAATCTGGATTGGTATAAACTCTAAAATTAGGAGTCATAAATAAATCTTGAACTTTTTCCGCTATTTTTTTTGACTTTGAAGAAGCAACACAAGCTGTAGGAATATCCCTTGCTACTTCTTCTGCATGACTTGGACCTAATAAAACTGCTATTGGACACTGAGCTGCAACTTCTTCAATAACTTGTGACATTCTAAGCAAAGAATTATTTTCTAGACCCTTAGAAACATTTACTATTATATGATTAGAAGTTAATAAAGGAGAAAATTGCTCCATGTTTGAACGAAGAAACTTTGAAGGTATTGCTATAACTATTATTTTATTATTTAATATAACTTCTTTATAATCATTAGTAATAATTATATCTTGTGGTATAGGCACACCAGGTAAATAATTAAGGTTTTCCCTGTTTGACTCCAATTGTTCTTTTTCACTTTCTAAAAAACACCAAAGAGTAACATTGTGACCCTTCTTTGATAATAATATAGCTAAAGCAGTTCCCCAGCTTCCAGCTCCCATTACTGCAATCTTATCCATATTTACCTCCATCTTTTACTATTTAGTAATTAATATTTTGTGTTGGTCCGCTGACCTAGTTTAGTTTCTTGTCCCTTAAGCAAGCGGCGTATATTATCTTTATGTCTAAATATTGCACTAAGGGTAAATAAGCTTCCTAAAATAATAATTTCTATATTACTTTTATAAAAAACATAAAGGAAAATAGGTATAGATACTGACATAATAATTGAAGCTAAGGAAACAAAACGACTAATTAAAAGCACTACTATCATTATTCCAGCACAAATAAAACCCATCCTATAGTCAAAAGCCAGTAAAGTTCCCAGGCTTGCAGCAATTCCTTTTCCACCTTTAAATTTTAAAAAGGCTGGCCAATTATGACCTATAACAGTCCCTAAACCTGCATATAAACCAGCGGCAGGATTATCAGGGAAAAACATCTTACATAATAAAACAGCAACTACTGCTTTTAAAAAATCTCCAATAAAAGTTATAATACCTACTCTCCAACCCATTACCCTAATAACATTAGTTGTTCCAGCATTACCACTGCCATGATTTCTAATATCAATTTTTTGAACTTTTTTTCCTATGATATATGCCGTTTGAAAGCAGCCTAAAAAATATCCTATTACAATACATACTAGCCTAAACATATTCTTATTCCTTTCCCCGCTTTTCTCTAATCATAAAATGCAGAGGAGTTCCTCTAAATCCAAAGGCATCTCTTAATTGATTTTCAATATATCTTTCATAGGAAAAATGCATAAGTTCTTTATCATTTACAAAGATTACAAAACTAGGAGGTCTGACACTTACCTGAGTCATGTAATAAATTTTTAACCTCTTCCCTTTATCAGAAGGTGGCTGCTTCATTGCCATAGCTTCATATAATACGTCATTTAATAATCCAGTACTAATTCTTAAAGAATGATTTTGGGATACTACTTTAATCATTTCAAATAGCTTAGTAATTCTTTGACCAGTCAGTGCAGAAATAAATACCTTAGGTGCATAAGACATATAACTAAATTTCACTTCAATGTCTTTTAAATACTTATTCATTGTTTTATCGTCTTTTTCAATTGCATCCCATTTATTTACTGCAATTATAGATGCTTTTCCTCTTTCATGAGCTATGCCTGCAATTTTAGTATCTTGCTCCGTTATACCTTCTTCTGCATCAATCAGCAAAACTGCAACATCTGCCCTTTCAATTGCAGAAACAGTTCGAACAATGCTGTATTTTTCTATGTCTTCTTTAATTTTATTCTTCCTTCTTAAGCCTGCAGTATCTATAAAAAGAAATCTATCATCACCGATGGTCACAGGTACGTCAACTGCATCTCTTGTGGTGCCAGGTATATCACTTACAATAACCCTTTCTTCCCCTAAAATTTTATTAATTAAAGAGGATTTTCCTACATTGGGTTTTCCAATAATAGCAACCTTTATTGTATCCTCATCATAATCAGAAACTTCTTGTGTTGGAAAATGCTTAACAACTTCGTCAAGCATGTCTCCTAGTCCTAAAGGTTGAGAGGCTGATATAGGTATGGGATCTCCTAAGCCTAAATTATAAAATTCATAGATATCCATATTTTCTTTAATCATATGGTCAACTTTATTAACAACCAAAACTACAGGCTTTTGAGACTTTCTTAGCATATTGGCTACTTCATTATCAGCATCTGTAAGTCCTTGTTTTACATCTACTAAAAAAATAATCACATCGGCAGTTTCAACAGCAATTTCTGCTTGTCTTCTCATTTGTTTTAAAATAATATCGTCAGAATTAGGCTCAATACCACCAGTATCAATAATTGTGAACTTATGATTAAGCCATTCGCTTTCAGCATAAATTCTATCCCTTGTTATTCCGGGCGTATCTTCTACGATTGATATTCTTTCACCTGCCAAACGATTAAAGAGAGTAGATTTTCCCACATTAGGTCTTCCTACAATTGCAACAATAGGTTTACTCATCTTTATTCTCCTTTTCATACAATATTGCTTTAATAAAATCTTTCCCGGAAACTCCTACGATTTCAATCGGAATATTAAATTGCTTTTCTAAATCTTCTATATAGACATCGTCTAATAGTATAGTATCATTATCACGAAAAGCATTTTCAGGAAGCAGCAATCTGCTACCTAATTCTTTATCTTTTAATTGATTGATTAAGTCTTGTCCCGTCATAAGACCAGATACAGTTATCTTGTCTCCAAAAAAGTCATTTTTAATTGGATATATCTTAACTGTAAGGTTTGAATATTTATTCATGAGCCTGCTAACCAATCCATTAATAAAACTATAGGATGCTATTCCCGTAGCTATAGAAATGTTTATTTTATCTGGGATTATATCAGGTAGTTGCTTAAAATATTCATCAAATTCTTCCTTCATTAAAGCCAACATACCTACCCCGTTTTCGATTTGTGGGAAGTCTTCGTATCTATGGATTGACGGAATTTCTTCCTCAGCAGTTATATAAAACTCATCGGCACAATATAATATGTAGCTGCCGTATTTTTCTTTATAATAATCTTGTAGCTTATGAACCATATTAATAACTTCTTTAGCATCATCTTTTTCAAAGGCTTCTAGTGGATAGAGATTATGACGGAACTTTGATATTCCTACTGGTACAATAGAAATACTTTTAACTCTTGGAAAAAAGTTCTCCAAATCTTCTAAGCTTTTTTTAAGAATTTCTCCATCATTTAAGCCCTTACACAAAACTATTTGACAATTTATTTCTATCCCTGCATCCACTATTCTTTTAATCTTATCTAAAATATCTCCAGCAAAACGATTAGTTAGCATTTTTTTTCTTACTTCTGGATCTGTTGCATGCACAGAAATATTTATAGGTGATAAATGATAATAAAAAAGTCTTTCAAAGTCCTTTTCTTTCATATTAGTTAAAGTAATATAATTTCCAGTTAAAAAGGACATTCTCCAATCATCGTCTTTAAAATAAACTGTCTTTCTCATGGAAGGGGGAAGTTGATCAATAAAACAAAAAACACATTTATTTTTGCAAGATTTTAGACAATCCATCAGCTCATTTTCAAAGACTAAGCCGATATCTTCGTTAATATCTTTTTCTATTTCATATTCCCACTCTTCCAAGTCCTTATTTCTGATTAGCAAAGTAATTATTTCATCTGAAATAAGATATCTGTAATCAAAAACATCTTCAATTTCTTTTCCATTAACAGAAATAAGTATATCTCCTTCTTGTATACCTAATTCTTCCGCAATACTATTGGGAAGTACTTTTTTAATCTCATGTTCCTTAAATTTTTTCAAAGTTTATACAACTCCTGTGTTATCTAGTATGTTTTTATTATATCCAATAATCAATTTTTATCAAATTAATTCCATCACAGCAGCCAATCTGCCAGTTTGTCCCTTATCCCCCCTATATGAAAAGAAAATATCTTTATGGCATTTTGTACATAAATCTGTCACAGTAATATTAGATGCTAATAAACCACCTTCTAGTAAGGCTTCTTTATTAGCTTCCCATAGATTTATCATAAATTTATTATTAGCTTTGGAATAAACAATTTTATTAGTATTTTTAAAAGCCTTATTAAACTCTTCAGCAACAGGAGAGTCAACCTCAAAGCAGCATTTCCCAATAGAAGGTCCAATTGCTGCTAATATATCATTAGGATTAGAATCAAAATCATTGATAAAGACCTCTATCATTTTTAAAGCAATTTTTTTTACAGTTCCCCGCCAGCCAGCATGAGCTAGACCAGCTACTTTTTTCTTTGTATCTAAGAAAAAAAGAGGAACACAATCAGCATATAAGGTTATTAGTGCAACATTAGGAAGATTTGTTACTAGACCATCGGTATCCTTAATCCTATTATTCATATTATATTTAGTCAAATCATCTTCCCGAATAATTTTTATACTAGTCTCATGAATTTGATTGGTAAAAATAAGATTTTCATGATTTATTCCCACGGCTTCACAAAGTAATTCATAATTTTTATTGACATTTTTCTCATCGTCTGTAGTGTTAAAGCCAAGATTTAAGGATTGGTAACTATCCTTACTAACTCCACCTAAGCGTGTAGTAAAACAGTGCCTTACTAATTTTGAAGCATCAAAAGAAGGAAAAGTAATATAATATATATCTTTATTTTTATGAAAGGATAAATTATTTGTTCGCTTATTATACATCTCTGTCCTTCTTTCTAAAATATTATACTGTAAAAGCATTTCTTATTAAGGTTATTTTCAAATCAGGAGCTTTGCCTAATATTTCAAGAACATCAAAACGGCAAGAACGATGCCACAAATTATATTTTTTTAAATACCATAAGGCAACTTTAGAAATTGTCCTTTGCTTATAGTAAGTTACTGCTTCCCTAGGATAACCGTAGGAAAGATCACTTCTATATTTTACTTCAATAAAAAGCAAATAATCGTCTTCTTCAGCTATAATATCTATTTCCCCAATCTTACAGCTAAAATTCTTTTCAATAATCTTAACACCTTGTTTTTTTAAAAATTCCAACGCGATATCTTCTCCCCAGTCCCCAATCAATCTTTTATTAATCATTTTTAATCTTCTCCTGTAATCTGTCAATATCGCCGACGAAGACAAGAATTTCAGCAACTATTTCATATAATTCCGGAGGAATAAACTCTCCTATCTCTAATTTAGTTAATAGATTAACTAAATTTTCGTCTTCATAGATAGGAATGTTTTCTTCAACTGCTTTATCAATTATCTTTTCCGCAATAATTCCTTTTCCTTTTGCTAAAATTTTAGGAGCCATGCTTCCTTTTTCATAATGTATAGCTGCAGCCTTTTTAATTTTTTTATTATTCTCCATTTTACCACCTGTTAAAAGATTATTTATACCCGCATATCAAAAGTAAATCTTTTTGGCTCTTCATTAATATTATAATCTTTTTTAATAGGCTTTAAAATATTAAAGGAATTTTCCAGCTTGTTAAAGGTCAAAGACTTTACTTGATATCCTTTGCTGTTTAAGGAATTAATAAGTTTATTTATATGCCCTTTAACAGTCTTTATATATAAATCACTTTCTAAGCTAAATTGTAAAAAAATATCTCTATCATTTTTTTGTACAAAAACTTCTATCTGACCAATATTAACTAATTCTAAAGCAATCAGTGCAGAAACTGAATTAGATTGCTTTTTAGAATGTTTGCGTTTACGAAATACATAAAGCTCTGCTTGACTATTATTATCATTTAATTTTATAGGTATTTGTACAAAACTGTCAAATTTATTTAGCTGATTCATAAATTCTAAATTATTTTTTATTTCTTGAGAAGCTTTTAATAAACCTTTATATTCTATAGTCTCCTGATTAGATAACAAGCTTTCAATATTGTTTATATATTTATATAGCTTATTTAATGAATCCTTTAACTTATCCTTATCCTTTAATTGTTCTGGAGATAAATAGAGATCTTTCATAATTTCATTAAAAAAAATCATGCTCTTATTAGATAATAGCTTATTTATAAAATTATTGTCCTCTTTATTATTAAATAAAAGCTTCAGATTTTCAGCAAAAATCATAAAGAAGTTATTATCCTTTACTAATAAGGATTTTATATTGCTATCTGGTAAATCATTCATCAAAAATGAAAATAATACTTCTTTTGAAAAGACTTCATTATTGTTTATAAAGCCTTCTAATAAGTTTTGGTTTTCTTTTATAAAATTTAATATTTCCATTTCTCTTCTTATCATCATCAAACTATCATCAAATATTAAATTAGTTGATTTATCTGTATTGATTTCTTTATCTATATGAGTATATTCTACGCTTAATTCATTGTTTAAATCCAGAACATTAATATCTATCTCTTTAATAAAAGAATCCAATATTTCCTTATAAATAGGACTATCTTTATAACTCATAGTAATTTCAAAAAATTCTTCAAGCTGATTATGTAAGTTAATATTATGCTCTATGTAACCATCTAATTGACTTATGTTTTTTTCATTAATGAGGATCTCATTATTCATTAATAATAATAATTTATCCAAATTCAACTTTTCACTTGTCTTTAATAATTGTGTAATAGTATGAAGATTATCCTTATCAATAGGCAACTGTCTATCTAAAAGACTTTCTACCATTTTGTAGTTTTCTTCTGTTGGAGAAAGGTTGGCAGCTTCTAAAGCTTCTAATATGATATTTGATTTAGGATCTGTCCAGTTTTCAGAAAGAATTTCTATCAATATTTGTTCATTTGTTAAAGACTGAACTCTAAAATATAAGCTTTGGCCAATTTTTAATTCATACAAGTTATTTTGGAGCTTTGCTTCCACAGTGCCAGTTGTTTCTAATAATAAAGTTAATTTCCCTTGTTTAATATCAATAATTTGCCCTTTAAAAATTTCGCCTGCTTTTAATTTCATCAAAGGTTTTTCATTGCTTGAAGCTATTTTATTATTGGAAGACAGCTGCGGATACCGGTTAATCTTCATACAATCACCTCATAATAGATTACTGGTAAAGCTTAGTCTATGAATTGGACATAAACCATATTTTTTAATTGCTTCAATATGTTCCTTTGTACCATACCCCTTATGCTTATTAAATCCATAGTCATTATAAAGCTTATGAAATTCATCCATTAGTCTATCCCTTGTTACCTTTGCTACAATAGCAGCTGCAGCAATAGATATGCTTTTTTGGTCTCCCTTAATAATTTTTTTTTGAGGAATTGAAATATCAGTTATAGAATTGTTGCCATCAACCAAAATCATATCAGGCCTAATAGATAATCCATCTATTGCCTTTCTCATTGCTTTAAATGTAGCTTGTAAAATATTTATTCTGTCTATTGTTTGAGGGTCAATAATACCAATAGATATTGATAAAGCCTCTTTGTTGATTATTTCGAACAATTCTTCTCTTTTAATTAGGGAAAGTTTTTTGGAATCGTTTATTCCTAAAATAACTGCATCTTTTGGAAGTATAACTGCAGCAGCAACAACAGGACCGGCCAAGGGTCCCCTGCCTGCTTCATCAACTCCAGCAATATATTCTAATCCTTTATTATAATAATTATTTTCATATTTACTTATTTCTTTAATCCGCTCTAATTCTAATTGATAATCTTTATACTTTTTTTCATATTTTTTTATTAACTTTTGGACTCCAATTCTAGAATCACCGCTTATTTCTTCTAAAAAATTAGGAAGCTCATTATAAGAAACTTCCTTTAATTTTTTATCTATAGATTGTACAGATAACTCTTTCATCATATCACCATTATTTATATAATTTTAAAGATTATTATTTGCTTTATCCTTTTCTATATCTTCTGGAGATTCTAGAGAAATATATCCTAATTTCCCTGCTCTTAATTCATCCAAAATCATTAAAGAAGTTCTAGAATAATCCACTTCTCCTCCTTTGACTAAGAATCCCCTTTTTTGACCTATTTCTGTAAGAAGCTCTGTAGGAGTCTTAGATTCTATATCAGTAAGTTTATATCTCTCTTTTAAACTATCAGGAAATCTATTAGCTAATAAATCTAAAAGCTCTAAAGATAAGTTATAATTATCTAGTATTTCTTGTCTAATAGAACCTATATAAGCTAAGTTTAAGCCAACTTTCTTATCTTCAAATTTTGGCCATAAAATCCCTGGAGTATCTAACAATTCAAAGTCTTTTTTTATCTTAATCCACTGTTTTCCTTTAGTTACCCCGGGCCTGTCTCCAGTTTTTGCACTAGATTTACCTACCAATTTATTAATAAAAGTTGACTTACCAACATTGGGTATTCCTACTACCATTGCACGGATAGGTCTAAAAATACGACCTCTATTTTTATCTCTTTCAATTTTTTCTTTTAATAATTCTCGAGCTAATTTTTCTACTTGCAAAACACCTTTTCCATTTATTGAGTTTGCTTCTATCGCACTATATCCTTGCTCATTGAAATAATTAATCCAAAGGGATGTTATCTTAGAATCCGCCAAATCACTTTTGTTCATTACAATAATTCTTTTTTTGCCGGCGGCTAATTTATCGATATCTGGATTTTTACTACTATAAGGTATTCTAGCATCCAATATTTCAATAACAATATCCACTAATTTTAAATTTTCTAATATTAACTTCCTAGCTTTTGACATATGTCCAGGATACCATTGTATGTTCATTATTTCACCGTCTTTGTTAAAGTATTATTTTAAAAATCCAAAGGATTTTAAAGGCCAAATTCTAAGGCCTGCCTTAGCAAATATTTTGTCCTTATGGACCGGACCAAAAAACCTGCTATCTTTGCTCCAATTTCTATTGTCTCCCAAAACAAAATAAGAATCTTCAGGAACTACAAAAGGAAAATCTAAATACCCAGTTATTTCTGTATTCATAACTTCATTAAGATAATCTTCCTCCAAAGGCTCTCCATTTATGTAAACTTTTCCATCTCTTAAGTCAATTTCTTCTCCTGGAAGACCAATAACTCTTTTAATTAAATCTACGTCTTCATGAAATACAATAATATCTCCTCTTTTGGGGTCTGAAAAATAATAAGATAATCTACTTACAATAATATGATCGTTTATTTGAATTGTTGGAATCATTGAACCTGTAGGAATTACAGTATGAGCAAATACAAATTGTCTAATTAATAATGCAATAATTATTGCAATTAAAATATCTTTAAGCCAACTAAGAATTTCATTATTTAAAGAGCTAGTTTCTTGTCCCATTTAATCATCTCCAAAATCTTACTTAACTATTCCTATTTTATTCAAAGGCCATATTCTTATCAAACCTTTGCCAGTTATGGAAGATTTATTTACTAAACCGATATCTTTATATCTACTATCATAACTTATATTCCTATTATCTCCCATAACAAAATAATTGTCTTCACTAACAAGTACCGGATAATCCATGTTTCCAATAATTGAAATATCCATAGGCTCAAGTATATAATCTTCTTCTAAAAGATTGCCATTTAAATAAACTTTTCCCTCTTTAATTTCTATGGTATCTCCAGGAATTCCAATAATTCGTTTAATATAATGTTCCGACGGATTATCGGGGTTTTTAAAAGCAATGATATCTCCCCTTTGTGGAACTTTAAGGCGGTAAACTAATTTATTGATAATTATTGAATTCCCGTCTTGTAAAGAAGGTTCCATAGAGTTACCTATAACTTGTGTATTTTGAAATAAAAAATTAATAATAAATAATGTAGCTAATCCAGCTATTAAAATATCTTTAATCCATTCAAAAAGTTCTTTTATTACTTTTTTATTAACACCTTCAACCATATCCCATCCACAACTCACAATATATATTATTTTATTATTCCAATTTGATTAACTGGCCATAATCTAAACACCGCATGACCAATAATTTTATCTTTTTCTATTGTTCCTACATCCTGGTAGCGACTATCAGAGCTATTATTTCTATTATCGCCCATAACAAAATATGTATCACTAGGAATAATATAAGGAAATTCAATATCTCCCCTTGTTTCCATGTCACTTAAAATATAGTCTTCTTCTAAAAGCTCTCCATTAATATAAACTTCTCCATCTCTTATATCAATAAGCTCTCCAGGTAGGCCAATAATTCTTTTAATATAATGTTTTGAGGGATCTCCCTTATATGGAAAAACAATAACTTCTCCTCTTTCAGGATTTGTAAAAAAGTATTCAAACTTACTTACCATTAAAATATCACCATCATGTAAAGTAGGTTCCATTGAAGGACCAATAACTCTTGTGTTCTCAAATATAAAAAATCTAACCAATAATACGACTACAATTATAATTAATAGGTCTCTTAAAAATTCTATAGATTCTTTTGCAATAACCTTAAATTTTTCTTTTTTGTTGTCTTTAATGTAAGAGTTATTGTCTTTATTCTCATTGTGTCCCATAATTCACCCTCTTTCAAATACACAAAAAGGGACTGGTCAGTCCCCTTTTATTAGATGATTTCTTTTACTTTTGCAGCCTTGCCCACTCTATCACGGAGATAATGTAATCTAGCTCTTCTTACCTTACCTCTTCTTACTACTTCTACTCTATCAATATTTGGTGAATGGATAGGCCATGTTCTTTCTACTCCAACACCATAAGATAGTCTTCTAACAGTAAAAGTTTCTCTAATACCACCATGTTGTTTTTTAATAACAATACCTTCAAACATTTGAAGTCTTTCACGGTTTCCTTCTTTTACTTTTGCATACACACGAACAGTATCTCCAACATTAAAAGGAGTAATATCAGTTCTTAATTGTTCTTTTTCGATTTCTCTAATAATTTCATTCATGAAGTACCCTCCTTCCATCTTAGACGTTCATACCTATAATTTTAAGTAGAGGACCGCCCGTACTCACATTAAAAAAGTATAGCATAATATACTTTTAATTGCAATAATAAATTATGCCTCTCTAAACGTTTAGAAAATTCATACTTACCTCAAGCTATTAAGATATCCTTCTTCTTCCTTTGTTAATTCTGCTTTATCCAATAAGTCAGGTCTTTTTTGAAAGGTTATTTTAAGAGCTTGTTCTCTTCTCCACTTTTCAATCTTTGAATGATGACCTGAAAGTAATACATCAGGAACTTTTCTATTTCTAAAAATATAAGGCCTTGTATATTGAGGATGTTCCAATAAATTATTGCTAAAAGATTCTTCAATAAAGGATTCTTCTTTACCAAGAACACCAGGGATTAATCTGGAAACCGAATCAATCAGTACCATAGCGGCTAATTCTCCCCCAGTTAATATATAATCTCCAATAGATATTTCATCAGTAACAATTTCATCAATAACCCTTTGGTCTATACCCTCATAATGTCCGCAAATAATAATCAAATCTTTTTCCTTGGATAAATCTTTTGCAATATCCTGGGAAAAAGTCTTCCCCTGAGGAGTCATATATATAACCCGGGGATTTATATTGTTATTTAAAATTATGCTTTCATATGCATCATAAACAGGCTGAGGCTGGATAACCATGCCTGGACCCCCGCCATAAGGATAATCATCTATCTGATTATGCTTATTATCTGCAAAGTCACGAATGTTAATACAATTTATCTTTATTTTCCCTGCATCTAAGGCCCTGCCAATAATACTGTGGGACATTGTAGACATAATCATATCGGGGAAAAGTGTTAGTATATGGTAATTCATAGTTCTCTCAGCCCCTCCATTAAATCTACAATCATCTTGTTATTATCCAAATCAACATCGATAATGCATTGCTTTATTGCAGGAATAAGTAATTCTTTATTTGAATCATCACTTTTTACAATATATACATCATTACTACCAGTAAAAATAATATCAACTATCTTCCCTAAGTATTCCTTATCTTTAGTATATACTTCTAAATCATACAAATCTCCGATATAATATTCATTTTCTTTTAAAGGTAATGCCAAGTCTCTTGGAATTTTAACAATAGAATTTTTTAATTTTTCACCATCGTTTATGGATTCAATGCCTTTTAATTTTAATATAACAAATTGCTTATGATACCAAACTCTTTCAATTTCATATTGATTTAATCCATGATTATTTTCTACTAATATAGAATCTAACATTTCAAAACGTTTAGGATCATCTGTAGTAGGGATTATTCTTAAATCTCCCCGGGTTCCTTGAGTATTTACAATTTTACCAATCTCAATATAGTTTGACAATAGAACTCCTCCTTAAAATAACAAATATAAGTATCTATTGGCCTATGTTTTAATATGCTACAAAAAAGGTTAGGAATAATCCTAACCTTAATCTTATTGTAAAATTTCAACTACAACATGCTTATTTTCACGAATTGCAGCAGCCTTTACAACAGTTCTAATTGCTTTTGCAATTCGTCCTTGTTTACCAATAACTTTCCCCATATCTTCAGGGGCTACTTTAAGCTCTAAAATAACGGAGCGTTCTCCTTCCAACTCATTTACTTGTACTGCATCAGGATTATCCACTAAAGCTTTTGCAATCATTTCAACAAGTTCTTTCATATCTAAACCTCCATTTCGTACTACTCAAGTACATTAGCTTTTTTTAACAGCCCTCTTACTGTGTCTGAAGGTTGTGCACCATTTTTAAGCCATTTTTGAACAGCTTCTTCATCCACTTTAATTACTACAGGATCTTTTGTAGGATCATAATATCCAACTTCTTCAATGAACTTCCCATCTCTAGGAGCTCTTGAGTCTGCAACAACAATTCTATAGAAAGGAGCTTTTTTAGCACCCATTCTTTTAAGTCTAATTCTAACAGCCATTATTCTTTCACCTCCCCTTAATAAGAATCAAGCTTATATATTACATAAAAGGAAGTTTGAATTTTCCTTTTTTACCTTTAGCCATGCCAGTTAATTGTTTCATCATTTTTTTCATCTGTTCGAATTGTTTTATCAATCTATTAACTTCTTGTAAATCTCTTCCACTTCCAGCAGCAATTCTTCTTTTTCTAGAAGCGTTTATAATATCAGGATTTCTGCGTTCTTCTATGGTCATAGATTGAATAATAGCTTCTACATGGGCAAGTTCTTTTTCATTAACTTCTACATCCCCAAGTTTTTGCATGTTCATTCCTGGAATCATTCCAAGAAGTTGATTAATAGGTCCCATTTTTTTAATTTGCTGCATTTGCTCTAAAAAATCTTCAAAATCAAATTCCATTTTTCTGATTTTCTTTTCTAATTCTTGGGCCTTCTTTTCATCAAAGCTTTCTTGGGCTTTTTCTATTAGGGATAGTACATCACCCATTCCTAAAATACGGGAAGCCATTCTATCAGGATAAAAGGGTTGCAAATCCTCCAATTTTTCTCCTAAACCAACATATTTAATTGGTTTTTGTGTTACTGCCCTAACAGATAAAGCAGCTCCACCTCTAGTATCTCCATCAAGCTTTGTTAAAACAACTCCATCTATCCCAAGTTTTTCATTAAAGCTTGCTGCAACATTGACTGCATCCTGACCAGTCATTGCATCTACAACTAAAAGAATTTCTTGGGGTTTAACTATCTCTTTTATTTCATACAACTCATTCATAAGTTCTTCATCTATGTGAAGACGTCCTGCCGTATCAATAATAACTACATCATGTTTATTGTTTTTAGCATGTACTACAGCAGCTTTGGCAATATCTACAGGATTATTTGCATCACCCATTGAAAATACTGGTACATCTACTCTAGAACCAACGACTTGCAGTTGTTTAATTGCTGCAGGACGGTAAACATCACAAGCAACTAGTAAGGGCTTCTTACCCATTTTTTTTATTTGAGCTGCCAGTTTCCCAGAAGTTGTTGTCTTACCTGAACCTTGTAAACCTACCATCATATATATTGTTGGTGGAGTAGTTGAAAAAGTTAACTTGCTTTGTGTACTCCCCATTAATTCAGTTAATTCTTCATTAACTATCTTAATCACTTGCTGACCGGGAGTAAGACTCTCAAGAACATCATGCCCAACAGCTCTTTCTTTAATTTTATTAATAAATGACTTTACGACTTTAAAATTGACATCTGCTTCTAATAAAGCAAGTTTAACTTCTCTTAAGGCTTCATTAACATCTTTTTCGGTAAGTCTGCCTTTACCTTTTAATTTTTTAAAAACTTCCTGAAGCTTGTCAGATAAACTTTCAAAAGCCATAGGGCAAGCCTCCAATTCATTCAATTATTAGTTTATTGGCAATAGATTTCAATTTAACAAAACACTCATTCACTTTAGCCATATCATCAATATTTTTTTCTGCTTCATTTATTTTATTGATTATTTCTTTAATATAGGATCTATTCTTTTCAAAACGTTCAACAAGTTTTAATTTATCTTCATAATCATATAAAATATTTTCTGAGCGTTTTAATGTATCATAAACACCTTGCCTGCTTATATTAAGATTATCAGCAATCTCAGCAAGGGACAAATCATTTTGATAATACAACTCAAATATATTTTTTTGCCTGTCGGTGAGCAATTCTCCATAGAAATCATAAAGTAGTGTGATTTCTAATAGTTTTTCCATTATATCACCACATTTTTTATGTGTAAAGCTTATATGCTTTACAGGTGTATTTTATAGTAAAGCTATCTATTTGTCAAGAAAAATATTTTATTCTTCATCGGCAAATAATGCCTCTGCAAATTCTTTTGGATTAAAGGGACGTAAATCTTCAATCCCTTCCCCTACACCAATATATTTTATAGGAATATCCATTTCAGAATTGATTGCAATAATAATACCACCTTTTGCAGTTCCATCAAGCTTGGTGAGTATTATTCCTGAAATATCTGTTACTTCTTTAAATAATTTAACTTGTTGAAGGGCATTTTGACCTGTTGTTGCATCTAAAACCAACAATACTTCTTTTCTTGCTTCTGGATATTCTCTGCTAATTATTTTAAATATTTTTCTAAGCTCTTCCATTAGATTCTTTTTATTATGAAGTCTTCCTGCAGTATCACAAATCAAAACATCTGTTTTTCTAGCTTTTGCAGCTTGTATTGCATCAAATATCACTGCTCCAGGATCTGCATTTTCTTGATGACGAATAACATCTACCCCAGTTCTATTTCCCCATATTTCCAATTGCTCAATAGCTGCTGCCCTAAAGGTATCAGCTGCTGCAAGCAATACCTTCTTATTATCTTTTTTTATAACATGAGCTAATTTCCCAATAGTTGTTGTCTTACCTACTCCATTAACTCCAATAACTAAAATAACTGCAGGTCCTTCACTAATATTTAATTCGCGATTCCCCTTATTAAGAATTTCAGTTATTTCTTCAACCAATAATTTCTTAAGTTCAGCGGGATCAGTAATTTTTTTCTCTTTAACCTTTTCTCTTAGACCATCCATTATTTTTAGGGTAGCATCTACTCCTATATCTGCCATGATAAGAGCTTCTTCTAATTCTTCATATAATTCTTCATCAATTTTAGTAAAGGACTTTAAGACATTGTCTATCCCATCCATTATATTGTTTCTAGTTTTAGTTAGGCCTTTAACTAGCTTTGAAAAAAAACCATTTTTTTCAGAAGAAAGAGCTTTTTCTTCTTCTACTACTTCTTCTACTTCTTCTGTTTCTTCTTGTTCTTCTACTTGTTCTTGTTCTTCGAACTCTAACTCTAGTAGTTCTTTTACTTCTTCACTTTCTTCTTGTTCTTCTTGTTCCACATTAGACTCTTCTTGCATTAATTCTTCTTGGGTTAATTCCTCTTGATTTAACTTGTCCTTATCTTTATTAAACCATTTGTTAAATAAGCTCATTTTTTCACTCCTTTTAACTTGCTTCTTCGTCGTCTGTTATGTCTGATAGTTTAACTGATAATAGTTTTGAAATTCCCTGTTCTTCCATAGTAACTCCATATAAAGTACCAGCTACCTCCATAGTTCCTTTTCTATGGGTGATAATAATAAACTGCGTACTATTATCAAACTTCTTTAGGTATTTGGCAAATCTATATACATTAGCATCATCCAAAGAAGCTTCTATTTCATCTAAAACACAAAATGGAGAAGGTTTCATTTTTAATATGGAAAATAATAGAGCAATTGCTGTTAAAGCTTTTTCACCACCAGATAGAAGCATCATATTTTGTAGCTTTTTACCTGGAGGCTGAGCTATAATTTCTATTCCTGATTCTAAAATATTTTCTTCATCAGTAAGCTTTAAATAAGCTTTACCGCCCCCAAAAAGCTCAGTAAATACTTGATTAAAGTTTATAGATATAGTGGCAAAGTTTTCAATAAATTGCTTTTCCATTGAAGAAGTAAGTTCCTTAATAATGCCAAATAGCTTTTGCTCTGCTAAAATAATATCTTCTCTTTGTGCAGATAGAAAATCGTAGCGTTCTTTTACTTTTTTATATTCTTCAATAGCATCAATATTTACATTACCTAAATCCTTTATAGTGCTTCTATATTTAGATGAAAGTTTTTTCATCTGGGAGATAGAAAATTCATCCGTCTTATATTTTAAAGCAGAACGATAAGTTTCTTCATACTCTTCCCAAATTTTATTATATAATAGCTCTTCTTCTAATTTTAATTTGGTTTTCTTATTTTCTAACCGATTTATTTCTGCTTGTAATAACTCTATATTTTTTGAAGTCTTATCAATGTTTTCTTCATAGGATTTATAAGCAGCCATCTTAGTTCTTTTAATTTCTTGATAGTTTTCTTGTAAATTAGTGTTTTCTACTAAAGATTGCTTTAGCTTTTCTATCTCAGAAGTATTTTCTTCAACTTCTTTTTCTTTTAATTCTTTTTCCATATAAATAGCTTGAATTTCTTCTTCTTTTTGCCTCTTTTCTGCTTTTTGTTTTTCAATTTCACTGCTTAAGCGATTTTTATTTTCCAAAATATAATCTCTGTTTTGCTCTAAGGAAGAAATTTCAATTTTTAATTTTGTTATCTTTTCAGTTAAAATATCTTTTGCTTCTTTTTCTTTTTCTAATTTAGATTGATTCATTTCTATTTTAGATTGAATTTCTTTAATCTCATTTTCTATAGTATCCATTTCTTTAAGCTTTTCAGATAAGTTGTTAGAGTTATCCCTATATTGGAGATTAATTTGTTCTTCCTCTAAGTTTAGCTGCTTTTCCTTATCCTTTAATTGTTCAAGGTCTTCTTGACATTTATTTATCTCATGCTTATTTGATATTAAATTCATATCTATTTCTTGAATTTTATTTCTTAAGTCTTCCATTTTTAGTATATTTTTATTTTTCTTCTCTTCATATTCATATATTTTCTTTTCTTGTGCATTAATATCATCTGTCATTTTTACAAGTTTTTCTTTTAATTCTTGTAATTCTCTTGTTCTTAAGAATATACTTGTAGTTTTTTGCTGGCTACTTCCCCCAGTCATAGCTCCGCCAGGATTAAGTACTTCTCCATCAATAGTCACTATTTTATATTTATGCTGATATTTTTTTGCAATGTTTATTGCATAATTAAGATTTTCTACAATAATTACTCTTCCTAAAAGATATGAAATTACATTATTGTACAGGCTATCATAATTAACTAGCGAAGAAGCAATTCCTAAAACTCCTCTTTCTTTTAAAATTTTAGCTTCTTCATTGCCCAACGTCTTAGCTTTTATTGCTGATAGAGGCAAAAAAGTTGCCCTACCTAAATTATTTACCTTTAAATGATTAATAGCATCCCTGGCATCTTCTTCTGTATCTGTAACAATATTTTGCATACTGCTAGCTAAAGCTAACTCGATTGCTCTTTCATAGCCCTTAGGAACTTGGATTAACTCCGCAACAACACCACAAATTCCCTTCCACTGCGTAGGCTTATCTTTTTTAAGTAGCATTATACTTTTTACACTTCTATTAAAACCTTCGTATTCTTTTTCCATTAACTCCAAAACTTCACTTCTAGACTTAGTATTATGCATTTCTTCTCTTAAATTGTTAAGAGTAGTTGTTTCATTATGAATATTATTTATTAGTTCATTATTAACCCTTATTAATTCATTAACATCCTTATTTAATTTTTCTTTTTCTTCTTCCAATTCTTTTCCTAATTTAATTAAGGCTTCTAAATGAACCTTTTGTTCTTTATGTTGTCTTTCAATATTAGCTTTTTCTAAAAGTATTTGTTTTTTTCTTTCTTCAATATAGTTGATTTCACTATTTATCTTTTGAATAAGAGTCTTTAACTCAGAAGACTCGTTCATTTTTTCAATAATATCAGACTTGTAATTTTCTATTTCAGATTCTCCGTTTAACAAGAAATTAATAAGCTGGTTAAAATTATTGTCTTCTTCTTCTAATAATTTCTCCTTGCTTTTTAATTCCAAGGAAACACCATTAAATTTAGCTGATAATTCCTTGTTTTCTTTATTAACTTCCTCAATTTTTGCATCCAGTTTTATTGATTCATTTTTAAGTCTATTAATATCTAATAAGCAATGATCTATTTGCTGACTTAAAACTTTATTATTTCCTTCTGTTTTTTCAATACTAGTCCTAATATCTGAAATAGTATTTTGACTTTCAAATATTTGATTTTCTATGTTCTCTAATTCCTTTTTTATTAGATCGTAATCTTCTTTTTGTTTCAATTGAATTTCTTTTTGCCGCGATAGTTCTTCTTGATTGTTTAATAGTATTTCTTCAAGGGAATCTAATTCTTTCTTTTGATTATCTGCTTCGTAAATAAATAAATTTAATTCNATTTGCTTTAATTTTTCTTTTATTTCTAAATAGTTGCTAGCTTTTTCTGCTTGGTAAGCTAAAGGCTCTAATTGATTTTCTAATTCAGAAATAATATCTTCTACCCGGATAAGATTTTGCTTTTCTTGTTCTAATTTTTTCTCAGCTTCAAGTTTTCTAATTTTATACTTTACGATACCAACTGCTTCTTCAAATAAAAATCTTCTATCTTCAGGCTTTGTACTGAGTATTCTATCAATCTGACCTTGTCCTATTATAGAATAGCCTTCTTTTCCTACACCCGTATCCATAAAAAGTTGATGTATGTCTTTTAAACGACAAGAAGTCTTATTGATAAAATACTCACTTTCTCCTGAACGATATACCCTTCTTGTAATCCTAACTTCCTCAAAGGAAATTGGAATTTTTCCTTCAGAATTATCTAATACAATAGATACTTCTGCAAAACCAAGGGGTTTCCTATTTTGAGTGCCTGAAAAAATAACATCTTCCATCTTTGCTCCTCTAAGGGTTTTAGGACTTTGTTCTCCCAATACCCATCTAAGAGCATCAGCAATATTACTTTTTCCACTTCCATTTGGACCAACAACTGCTGTTATTTCTTTGTTAAAGTCCAATTTCAAAGGATCGGCAAAAGATTTAAATCCTTGAATTTCCAACCTCTTTAAGTACATAAATTAATTCACCTCTTATCCGAGTATAAAAGTCATTTCTTATTCAATCCATTGTATGCATTCAACGCATTGTATGCAGCATTTTGTTCCGCTTCCTTTTTGCTTTTTCCTTTACCCTTTCCAAGAGTGATATTAGAATGTTTTACCTCAACAAAAAATTCTTTATTATGATCTGGTCCTGTCTCCGAAATAATATTGTATTTGAGTGGTATAAGACTTGATTTTTGTATTTCTTCTTGCAAGATAGTTTTATAATCTCTATATACTTGTTTTGCTTTTATTGAAGGCATCAAAACTTTTTCTATAAATTTAATAGCACTATCCATTTTACCATCTATATATATTGCTCCCAAAACAGCTTCAAAAGCATCTGCTAATGTAGAAGTGCGGTCTCTTCCACCAGACAATTCTTCTCCCTTTCCTAAAAAAAGATACTTACCAAAATTATATTTTCTTGCTACATCTGCTAAAGATAATTCACATACGATACTAGATCTTAATTTGGTTAGTTCTCCTTCTGGCATATTAGGATATAAATTAAAAAGATAGTCACTTATAATTAAATCTAAGATTGCATCACCAAGAAACTCCAATCTTTCATTGTCTGATATATTATTTTTTTTATTTTCATTAGAATATGAACTATGGGTTAAGGCTTCTAAAATCCATTTCTTTTCCTTAAAAGTATAATCTATAATTTTTTCAAATTCCGCAATAAGGTCTTTATTATCTCTTTCCATTCATTTCACCTTCAAATAAGTATTATAACAAAATATATCTACCCTTAGCTTAAAAAATTTTTACTTATAAATAAATTTTTATGCCTTATTACAAAACAAAAGTCCTTAATAAGGACTTTTATTCTGCAGATATAATGTTTTGAATATAATCAACAGCATCTTTTACAGTAGTAATTTTTTCTGCATCTTCATTTGATATTTCTATATCAAATTCTTCTTCTAATGCCATGATAATTTGAAATATATCCAATGAATCAGCACCCATATCATCTTGAAATGAAGTGTCTTCTGTAATTTCAGATTCAGAAATGTTTAATTGTTCAGCAATAATTTCTTTAACTTTGTCAAAAACCACCCTATCACCTCATTTAATTAATTTATTATACATTGATAATAGTATATACTCTTATAACCGTCAATATTAAAATGCTATTGATTTATTTTTTCCTCTATTTTTTCTACTATCTTTTCTTTTTTAAATTTAACTGCCTGTTCAATGGCACTTTTTATAGCTTTTGCATTAGAGCTCCCATGAGCTTTTACTACTAAACCTTGTAAGCCAAGCATAGGTGCCCCACCATATTCAGTATAATCAAAACGTCTTTTAACCCGCTTATATGCAGATTTTGAAAGCAATGCACCAATTTTGGAAAGCGTATCTTTCATAAGCTCTTCTTTAATAATATTAAATAAAGCAAGTCCTAATCCTTCAGTATGTTTTAAGATGACATTCCCTGTAAATGCATCACAGACAATAACATCTGCAAGTCCCATAGGAATATCTCTTCCTTCAATATTTCCTATAAAATTAATATCTAATTCTTCCAATAAAGAAAAAGCTTCCTTAGTTAATTGATTCCCTTTTTCCGCTTCAGCGCCTACATTAACAAGAGCAACCTTAGGGGACTTAATGCCCATAACACTTTCCATATATATCGAACCCATTTGGGCAAATTGGGCTAAATATGCAGGTTTTGCATCCATATTGGCTCCACAGTCAATTAGTAGAGAAAAACCCTTGTTATTGGGTATTAAGGGTGCAAGAGCTGGCCGCTCAATTCCTTTTGCCCTACCAACTAAAAAAGTTCCTCCTGCAAGCAAAGCACCTGTACTTCCTGCTGATATAAAAGTATCAACTTCCTTTTCTTTTAGAAGCTTTAATCCTACTACCATTGAAGAATCCTTCTTTTTTCTTATTGCAGCAACTGGGGAATCTTCCATGCTAATTACTTCTGAAGCATGATGAATAGATATTTGTGATGGATCATAATCATATTTGCTTAATTCATTCTTAATTTGATTTTCATCACCAACCAATATAATTTTGATATCCTCATTTGCAGCAGCTACTGCTCCTTTTACAATCTCAGAAGGTGCATTATCCCCACCCATTGCATCAAGAGCAATAATTATTTTTTCAGCCATCTTATCCTCCATTCCGCCTAAGGACATAATAGGCTATTATTAAAATATTATTTTTTATAGAATAAAAGACAGCAAATGCTGTCTATTTAATCTTACTCTACATCTAATACTACTCTTTTATTATATGTTCCACATGTTTTGCACACTCTATGAGGCATCATTAATTCTCCACATTTTTCACATTTAACTAAATTAGGAGCAGTTAATTTCCAATTTGCTTTTCTTTTATCTCTTCTAGATTTTGATACTTTCCCCTTTGGTACAGCCATTTCTACACCTCCTTAGGTTTACTACTTAGACCCGTTAAATAATGTTTTTAATATAGCAAAGCGCTCATCAAGTAGTTCTTCATTACAATCACATATTTCTTTATTAAGATTTTGTCCACATACTGAACACAGGCCTTTACAATGAGCGTTGCATAATGTTTTCATAGGAATGTTTAATATTATTTCTTTAATAAAAACAGGCTTTAAATCTATCTCAGTTCCTTCAATAAGATTAGTATCTTCATTATAGTTGTCTGTTCTATCAGGTGTAAATCTTTGATTTATAGTTATGGAAATAGGCGTTGTCACTGCTACTAAACAGCGGTTACAAGGCAATTCCAAAACAGTTGAAAGTTTGCCAGTGAGGAAAAGTTCTTTTCCATCAGTGCAACTTATTTCACCAACAAATTCAACTGGCTCAATTAAGCTAATCTTATCTTTTCCTAACTCAATAAAATCAATCTTTTTATTAAAAGACAATTCCATCGAGGCACCAGGAACATTAATAATTTTAGATACATTTAGTATCATTTTATCACCTCTACAGGTTCACTCTTGATATTATACATACAGGCTTATTATTTGTCAATAAATTATTTTGTTAAGAAATTTCTTGTTTCCCTTGCAATCATCAATTCTTCATTGGTAGGGATAACTAAAGTGTGCACTCTTGCTCCTTGGGCAGTAAAATCCCTTTCTATTCCCCTGCATTTGTTTCTTTCTTCATCTATACTTACGCCTAAAAAGTCAAGATATTTACAAACATCTCTTCTTACTTCACTATTATTTTCACCTAAGCCTGCTGTAAAGACAATTGCATCAAGGCCATTCATTGCAGCTGCATATGAACCTATGTATTTTGCCACAGTATAAACAAATACATCCATAGCCATTTCTGCTCTTTTATTTCCTTTTGCTATTGCATCTTCAATATCTCTAAAGTCACTAGATACCCCAGACAAACCAAGTATACCTGATTTTTTATTTAAAATATTGTCTACTTCTTCTGAGGATATATGTTCTTTATCCATTAAAAAACCAACAATAGCAGGGTCAATATCTCCACAGCGTGTTCCCATTACCAAACCTGCAAGGGGGGTAAATCCCATACTAGTATCGATTGACTTTCCACCTTTCACTGCACATATACTTGCTCCATTACCTAGGTGGCAAGTTACTATTTTTAATTCTTCAATTGGCTTATTTAATAATTCTGCAGCCCTATATGCTACATATTTATGAGAAGTTCCGTGGAAACCATATCTACGGATTTTATGTTCTTCATATAATTCATAAGGAATAGCATATAAATATGCCCTGCTTGGCATAGTTTGATGGAATGCAGTATCAAATACTGCTACCATAGGAGTGTTGGGCATTAAATTTCTACATGCTTCAATTCCAATTAAGTTTGGTGGGTTGTGTAAAGGAGCTAAATCACTACATTCTTCAATAGCTTTAATAACCTCATCATCTATTATAACTGAGCCACTAAATTTTTCTCCCCCGTGAACAACTCTGTGACCTACAGCAGCTATTTCTTCCATACTTTGAATAACTCCGTATTCTTCGTGAGTTAATGCAGATAAAACTTCTCTTACGGCATCTTTATGATTAACCATAGATACTTCTTTAACAACAGTATCATTACCATTAGGAGTATGTTTAAGTACAGAACCGTTAATTCCAATTCTGTCACATATTCCTTTAGCATATACCTTTTCTTCTTTCATATTTATTAATTGATATTTCAAAGAAGAACTGCCGCAATTAATTACTAGAATATTCATATTATCGTCTCCCCGTATAATATATTTGATTTTTAAATATTTTTTAGTAATAATTTGCTTAACGAACTAAAACTAAATTAATAGAAATATGTTGTGCTTATAATTTATAAATTATTATTTGCCATTTATTTGTGCTTGTACACATGTAATTGCTACAACACCAACAATATCTTCATCAGTACATCCTCTAGATAAATCATTAACTGGTTTTGCAATTCCTTGGGTAATAGGACCATAAGCTTCAGCTTTTGCTATTCTTTGAGTTAATTTATAACCAATATTACCAGCATCTAAATCAGGGAAAATTAATACATTTGCTTTTCCAGCAATTTCACTATCTGGTGCTTTGCTAGCCCCTACACTTGGAACAATTGCAGCATCCAATTGGAATTCTCCATCTATTTTTAACTCTGGAGCAAGCTCTTTTGCCATTTTTGTTGCTTCAATAACCTTATCTACATCAGGGTGACAAGCACTTCCTTTAGTTGAAAATGAAAGCATTCCAACAATTGGCTCCGCCCCTACTAAATGTTTGAAAGATTTTGCTGAGCTTACAGCAATAGCAGCTAACTCCTCAGAATTAGGATTTGGTACTAAACCTGCATCAGAAAAAATAAATACTCCTTTTTCTCCATATTCACAATCAGGTACAACCATTACGAAAAATGAAGAAACTAATTTTGTATTAGGAGCAGTTTTTAAAATTTGAAGAGAAGGTCTAAGTACATCAGCTGTAGAATTAACAGCTCCAGCTACCATACCATGGGCGATTCCTTTTTTTACCATCATGACACCAAAATATAAAGGATCTTGTAGTAATTCTGTAGCCTTTTCTTTTGTCATCCCTTTATTTTTTCTTAATTCAACTAATGCATCTATAAAATCATTCATTTGGGCATATGAGCCTGGATCTATAATTTCAGCTCCAGAAATATTTAATCCCTCTGCTTTTTCTAATATTTCTTTTTCATTACCAATTAAAATAACCTTTGCTAAATCTTCTTTAATAATCTTTTCAGTTGCTTTTAAAACCCTTAAATCTTGTGATTCGGGTAATACAATTGTTTTTTTGTCAGCTTTTGCTTTTTGCTTGATAGTTTGTAAAAAATCCACAATAATACTCCTCTCAATAATATTCCTTTACTTATTATAAACAAATTGCTTATTGTATACAATAGTCTTAAAGAAAGTTTATCTTTTTTTTTAGTTTTTCGACAGCATTATTGACACAAAATTGTTAAAATAGAATAATATAAATATAAATTTTATAGGAGAATGAATATGAGAGTATTAGGCCTGATTACAGAGTATAATCCTTTTCATAACGGTCATCTTTATCATTTAGAAGAATCAAAAAAAATAACGAATTCTGATTTTACTGTTGTGGTAATGAGCGGCAATTATGTCCAAAGGGGCGAACCTGCTATAGTTGATAAATGGACAAGAACCAAAATGGCTTTAGAAGCAGGAGCTGATTTGGTTCTTGAATTACCTGTAGTATACGCTACGTCCAGTGCCGAATTTTTTGCCTTTGGAGCCATATCTATACTACATCATTCAAATATCACTGACTGCATATCCTTTGGCAGTGAATTAGGCTCTATAGATTTATTATCACAAATAGCTGATTTTTTATTCTTTGAATCCGACCATTATAAAATGAAACTAAAAGCATATGTATCTAAGGGTCTTGCTTTCCCTCTTGCAAGAAATAAAGCCTTAATAAGTGAGTTTATAGATAAAAAAATTAATATTCCAAAAGAAGAATTAAATAAAATCCTTTCTTCTTCTAATAATATTTTGGCCATTGAATATTTAAAGGCTCTAAAGCTATTAAAAAGTCCTATTGAAGTTTTTACAATTAAAAGGCAAGGGGCTTCATACAACTCTACCCAGCTTGATTCTATTTTTGCTTCAGCAACAGGAATAAGAAATTCCCTTAAAAATAATGACTATAGCATTTTATATAAAACAATGCCCAAAAAATGTGCCGATTTATTTCTTGAATCCATAAACTTAGGCAAAGCCCCAGTTTATTACAATGATTTTTCCTTTGAATTGCAATATCTACTTAAAACTATGCCCCCAGAAACAATAAGTAAGATAATGGAGATTGATGAGGGCTTAGAAAATAGAATAATAAAATCAGGAATGAATCATTTTTATATTAATGATTTAACTAAATCAATTAAAACTAAAAGATATACTTTAACAAAAATTCAAAGAGCACTATTGAATATGCTTTTACAAATATATTCTAAAGATTTTTGGGACTTTCATAATAACGGAGGACCTCAATATATAAGAATTCTTGGCTTTAGAAAAACTGCATCCCCCTTATTAAAAAAATTAAAACTTAATTCTAATCTCCCAATAATATCCAACATAAAAAAGTCATATGTGAATTTACAAGGACTTCCTAAAAAAATGCTTGAAAAAGAAATATATGCTACAGATATTTACAGCCTACATTATCCAAAAGTTTCTCAAAGAATAGGAGGCTTAGAATTCTCATCTCCTTTAATAATTATTAATAAATAAACAATGTATTAATATCTATTTATAAAACATATTTATATAAGGATAAAAGATAATTTAAATTGAGGGATATGATGAAGAATAAGCATTTTATATCATCATCTAAACTTATTACTATATTAATTATCATTTTAGTTACAGCAGGAATACTAATCTTCCCTCAAGAAGTCCTTACTTCTTCTAAAAAAGGAATTCAATTATGGTTTAATACGCTATTCCCTTCTTTGTTTCCTTTTATGGTAGCTACTTATTTATTAATAGAATTAGGAGTAGTTCATTTTATAGGTATTATTTTTGAACCTGTTATGGGACCAATCTTTAATGTGCCTGGCGAAGGTGCCTTCCCTTGGATTATGGGCCTTATATCTGGATATCCTATGGGTGCTAAAATAAGCTCAGATTTACGGTCTAAGGGCAAAATTAGTCAAATTGAAGCCCAACGTCTTGTTTCCTTTACAAATAATAGCGGCCCCTTATTTATTTTGGGGGCCGTATCTGCCGGTATGCTTTCTAAACCCGAAATAGGTGTTTTTTTATTAATTGTTCATTATCTTTCTTCATTAACTGTAGGCATACTCTTTAGTTTCTACAAAAGAGAAAAATCAATCAAGAGAAAAAAATACAAAAATATTATAAAGAAATCCCTAAATCAACTATTAATCATACAAAAAACTAATTCAAAAAAAATTGGATTAATCCTTAAAGAAAGTATTTTAAATTCTATGGAGACTATTGTTCAAATAGGTGGGTTTGTAATAGTTTTTTCTGTAATATCACAACTTCTTGAATTATCTTCTCTATTAAATTTATCAACTAAATTGCTAAAACCCTTTTTTAATACTATAGGCTTAAATCCTAATTTAATCTCCTCTTTAGTTCTAGGAATAATTGAAATTACTAATGGTATTAGTAGGATTAGCCTAAATTCATCTACCATTTGCCAAGAACTTGCCTTAGTAAGCTTTTTAATTGCTTTTGGTGGAATATCTGTGCTTATGCAAACAATAACTGTCATTAGTTCTTCAGATATTAACATTTTAGTTTATAGCTATTCAAAACTAATACAAGGATTAATTGCATTTATTTATTCGATATTATTGTACCCTCAATTTGTAAAAATAACTAGTTATAGTCAATCTGTTTTTAAAACTGTCTCAGATTCCTTTACAAATAATCTGTGGTTTAAAATAGGACCTTATTTTTGTGCTTCTATCTGTATTCTTTTTATAATAATTAATATTAATATCTTTCAAAGTAATAAAAACTAAATATAAAATTACTTTTGTGTATTTCCTTTTAACTCTTGACGGTTTGAATAAATAGTACTAATTACATTTCCTAAACTATCTTCTAATTCCATATTGCGATTATGTATAGCTTCTAAAGCTTGTTTTAAGTTATTTTCTACTGCTAATAATACTTCATCAGCATAGTCTAAAGCTCCTAAACGCATTTCCCTTGCATTTTGCTTTGCACTTTCAATAATTTCTTCAGCTTGTTCATATGCCCTTTTTGTAATTTCATGCTCATCAACCAATTTAGCTAATTTAGCATCTGCTTCTTTTATTGTATTTTCAGCTTCTTTTTGAGCATCAATAAGTATTTTATTTCTTTCTTCAATAACCCATTTAGACTGCTTGATTTCATTAGGCAATTTTAGACGGATATCTGTAATAAGCTCATATAACTCTTCCTTGTCAACCATTACCTTTCCTGTAAAAGGTACTGCGTTGCTGGAGTCTAAAATATCTTCAATAGCTTCTAACAATTGTAAAATACTATCCATACTATCCCACCTCACATAAATTTTGTCTTAAGATATTCCTCAACTACAGGCGGTACTAATGAATTAATATCTCCGCCAAACATTGCAATTTCTTTTACAACACTAGAACTTAAAAAAGAATAATGAACGTTTGTAGCTAGAAAAATGGTTTCAATATTTTTGTTTAAGTTTCGATTAGTTTGAGCCATTTGAAGCTCATATTCAAAATCAGACATTGCCCGTAAACCTCTTACAATAATTGAAGCATTTTTCTTTGCAGCAAAATCTACTAATAAACCCGAAAAGGCTTCTACCTCAACATTTTTTAAATATTTATGAGTAGTAGCTTCTAAAAGAGCAATACGCTCTTCTACAGTTAACAAGGGCTGTTTTTTTACATTGGATAAAACACCAATAATTAACTTGTCTACCATAGCAGAAGCTCTAAAAATAATATCAATATGTCCATTAGTAACTGGATCAAAGCTACCAGGATAAATTGCTATTTTCATAATGATTCCTCCAGTATTTTTAGGAAAGTCATCCTTGTCGTCTTGAAAACTTTTTCTTTCCATATTTGCAATCTATAAAGATTTTGTATATCTTTTTCTGAAGAATGCTCAACAATAATATATCCTATAGGAGAAATAAGATTTAGTCTTACAATTTTTTCTAATATTTTTTCTATGTTATTATCCCAATAAGGAGGATCCATAAAAATTATATCGAATTTTTCGTCTTTTTCTTTTAATATATCTAATCCTTTGCTAACATCTATCTGATATATTATCCCTTTATCTTTTAATTTTGTATGAATTAAATTATCTTCAATAATCATTTTACAAATATGGGATTTATCAATAAATACAGCCTTTTTTGCTCCTCTACTCAATGCTTCTATCCCAATGGCTCCTGTACCACTATATAAATCTAAAAAGTTAGAATCATAAATATCTTGACTAATCATATTAAAAAGTGTTTCTTTTATCTTGTCCGTGGTAGGCCGGGTATCCATTCCTTTTGGAGCTTTAAGCTTATGTCCTTTAGCAGTTCCGGCTATTACTCTCAATCATATTCCTCCAATATAAACATAAAAAATTCAATTTATATCAAAATAAGAAAAATTACTTCATAACTATAATTTAATAATAAACTGAATAAAAGTCAATTATAATGTTCATAATAATAACGAATCCTCAAATAATCTTTCTGTTTCCTCTCCCTAATTACATCGATATTTTTATCGATGTAATTATCTATTATAAAAAAAGGAATGACATTATTGCCATTCCTTTTTTATTCTTTTATTTATTGAAGAGGTGCATTTCCTGCCATTTGACGTTCTTGTTGCTCAATCATTTTTTTAACCATGTATCCGCCAACAGAACCATTTTGAGCAGAAGTTAAGTCTCCATTATATCCTTGCTTTAAAGGTACTCCAATTTCGTTTGCTACTTCATACTTAAATTTGTCAAGGGCTGCTCTAGCTTCAGGAACTGCTTTACGGTTTCTACTTGCCATAATATTACCTCCTTTAGAATTTCACCCTTTATTAATACCTTATTTAAGGTACATTCATATTATGTGCAATTTTTTGTCGAATATAATGGTAATTTATGTTAGTTCTATAGGGATATATTTTTTGTTTTTTCTTCAAAAAATTTATCTATTTTTTCTTTTAATAAAAGGTGATCATCAGCTTCTAAATTGGGGTCAGCTTTTAATAATTCCTTTGAAGCATCTTGAACTTTTTTTAAAATGTCTATATCTTTATATAAATTAGCAATTTTTAAATCAGGAATCCCATGTTGACGGGTACCAAAAAATTCTCCTGGTCCTCTTAAATGTAAATCGGTTTCAGATATTTTAAAACCATCATTAGTTTTTTCCATGACTTTCATTCTTTCTTTTGCTATTTTACTTTTCGAATCAGTTATTAAAATGCAATAGGATTTATGAATGCTTCTTCCAACTCTTCCTCTAAGTTGATGAAGTTGAGATAAACCAAATCTTTCTGCATTCTCGATAAGCATAATGCTTGCATTGGGAACATTTACTCCAACTTCAACAACCGTAGTAGAAACTAATATTTGTATTTCGCCGCTAAGAAAGTCTTCCATAATCTTCTGCTTTTCTTTTGCCTTCATTTTTCCATAAAGAAAGCTAACTCTATACTCTTTAAATTCATTTTTTATTTGTTCAGTATAATTAATTACCGATTGGAGTCCTTCAATTTCTGATTCTTCAACTGCTGGACAGATTATATAAGCTTGTCTTCCAGTATCTAATTCTTTTTTTATGAATTTATAAATTCTTTCCCTATATGATGAATCGACACAATAAGTATCTATTTTTTGTCTGCCTGGGGGCAGTTCATCAATTATTGAAATATCTAAATCACCATATAAAATTAATGCTAAGGTTCTAGGAATTGGTGTAGCCGTCATTACAAGAACATCAGGATTTGAACCTTTTTCAAACAAGAGCCTTCTTTGTGCTACTCCAAAGCGATGCTGCTCATCAGTAATAACTAGGCCTAAAGATTTAAAAACAACCTTTTCTTGAATTAGAGCATGGGTTCCTATAACAATATTAATAGTTCCTTCTTCTATTTCTTTTAAAAGAAGTTCTTTATTCTTTTTGGTTAAAGAACCAGTAAGCAAGCCTATTTTGATATTTTCTTTTTCAAATAAAGAAATTAGTCCTTGATAATGCTGACTGGCTAAAACTTCTGTTGGTGCCATCATAACCCCTTGATAATTATTTTTTACAGCAATATAAAGGGCCAATGCAGCTATAACTGTTTTACCAGAGCCCACATCACCCTGGATTAAACGATTCATTGACTTGTCAGATAGCATATCCTTTTTAATTTCATCAAATACCTTTATTTGTGCCTTAGTCAATTTAAAAGGTAAATTGTCTATTAAATCTTTAACTTCTTCAATGTCATTAAATTTTATAGCTCTCTTATTATCTTTGATTTTATTCTTAATTCTTAATAAACCTGTTTGCAAAATAAATAATTCTTCAAATACTAAACGCTCTCTTGAAACAAAAAAGTCCTCCAAAGACTCAGGAAAATGAATATTAAGAATTGAATAATTGTAATCAGCTATTTGATATTTTTTCCGTATCCATTTAGGCAAAAATTCAAGTAATTGATTTTTTGTTTCTTTTATTGCTTGATAAATCAATTGACGTATTATTTTTTGAGACAATTTATACGTAGCAGGATAAATAGGAATAATCCTACCTGAAGAAAGAACTTCTTTTCCATCATATCTCTCAAATTCCGGTGACTCCATTTGAATTTTGCCATATTTATATAAAACCTTTCCAGTAAATATATAGCTCTCGTTTATATTAAATTGTTTTTTTAAATAAGCTTGTCCATACCAAACAGCAAAAATTGTCCCTGTTTCATCTTTTATTTTAACTTTTGTAATTACAAGCCTTCCTTTTTTTTCGTTTTGTGGAATACTGGCAATTTTGGCTATTATTGTGTTAGATTCATTAAAAGCAATTTCATTTATTTTTATTATTTTAGACCTGTCTTCATATTCTCTTGGAAAATGATATAATAAATCTTCTATGCTATAAATATCTAATTTATTAAGCTTTTTACGAGTTTGTTCCCCGACACCTTTAAGAATGTCTACGGGATCGGAAAGATTCATAAAAAACCCCTTTCATGATGTTTTAAAGGCACCCTGTTGGGTGCCCTAAAATAATTTTATTCTACAGAGAAAATATAATAATAAAGTGGTTGACCTCCATAATGGATTTCTACTTCACAATCTGGATAAACTTCTTCAATATATTTTCTTATCTTAAGAGTTTGGCTTTCTTCTATATCTTCTCCATAATAAATGCTTACAATTTCACTTTCATCATCTACAATTTTGTCTATAAGTTCTAAAGTAGCTTTATCCAAATCATCGGAAACTACAGCTATATCTCCTTCAATAATACCTAATACATTTCCTTCTTTAATTTCTCTATCACCAATAACTGTATCTCTTACTGCAAAAGTGATCTGTCCTGTCTTTACATATGACATAGATTCATTCATAGATTCAAGGGTATCTTCTATAGTCCTATTAGGCTCATATCCTATCATAGCAGCAATTCCTTGAGGTATAGTTTTTGAAGGAATAACCTCTATTTTCTTTTCTTTTGATAGCTTTTGAGCTTGCTCTGCAGCTAAAATAATATTCTTATTATTAGGTAAAACAATTATTGTATCAGCATTTACTTTTTCTACAGCATTTAATATGTCTTCAGTACTAGGGTTCATCGTTTGACCGCCCTGAAGTACATAATCAACTCCTAAACCTTTAAATATTTCTTTAATACCATCTCCTGTAGATACAGCTATAAAACCTATTTCTTTCTTTTCTGACGCAGTAACTTCTATTTTATCTTCACTCTTTTTAAAATTGATATGACTTGTATGTTGTTCTCTCATATTATCAATTTTTATATTAGTTAGTGGTCCATAGCTTAAAGCTTTTTCAAGAGCCTTTCCAGGGTGATTTGTATGTACATGAATCTTAATCACCTCATCATCTTCTACTACAACTATGGAATCCCCAAGAGTATTTAAATACTGCCTTAATTCCTCTGCCGAAGCTTCATTGTTATCTGAACAATTAATAATAAACTCTGTACAATATCCAAAAGTAATTTCTTCATGACTAACGGAAGCCAGAGCAGAATAAGGTGCAGCAGCAGTAGAAGCCGAAGTCCCTTCTACTAAGGAAACATCTCCAGTAGTATAAAGAGCAGAAATAGCTCCCTCAAAAATTTCTAAAAGTCCTCTTCCACCTGCATCGACAACTCCTGCTTGCTTTAAAACTGGAAGCATATCTGGAGTCTTCTTTAATACTGCGTGGCCATGGGCAAATACATCTTGTAAAAAGCTTTCTATATCTTCTATTTCCTCTGCAATAGAAAGAGCTTCATCTGCAATACCTCTTGCTACGGTTAGAATTGTTCCTTCTTTTGGCTTCATTACTGCTTTATAAGCAGTTTTAACTCCTGATTCAAAGGCATTTGCCAAAATCTTTGTATCTGCATCAGAATGTCCTTGAAGTCCTTTTGAAAAACCTCTAAATAATTGAGATAAAATAACTCCTGAATTACCTCTTGCACCTCTTAAAGAACCAGAAGCTGCTGCTTTTGAAATCTCAAATATATCATTGGACTGGGCTTTTTCTACTTCTCTTGCCGCAGCCAGCACTGTTAAATACATATTTGTTCCTGTATCTCCGTCAGGAACTGGAAATACGTTTAACTCATCTACTATTTGTTTCTTTTTCTCTAAATTATTAGCACCGGCTATTATCATCCGTTTTAACATTTCTCCGTCAATCTTCGAAATATTCACTTTGCTGCCTCCTTTGTACCTTTTAATTGTCTACTCTGACACCTTCGACAAATATGTTTATTTTTTTAACTTCTAAACCAATGAATTCTTCGACTTTATACTTAACTGTACTAATCAAATTATCTGCTACTGCTGAAATTTTTGTGCCATATTCCACGATAACATGAAAATCTATGGTTACACCATTGTCTTCAACATTTACTTTAACACCTTTTGTAAGGCTTTCCCGCTTTAGCAGTTGAACCAAACCGTCGGTAACATTTTTTATTGCCATACCTACTATACCATAACATTCTATTGCTGCCAAACCGGCTATACGAGCAATGACTTCATTCTCTATAAAAACATTACCGTACTCATTCACAATTTTACCAGACATATTAACCCTCCTGAGTAATTTTCTTTTCATTAAAACTTTATTATATATTATATCATTTTTTATTATTTTTCAAAATAGAATTGTAAATAATATAGCTAGAATTTTTCTTGCATTATTTATTACTATCTGATAAAATATCCTTGTTGTGTTCTTAGGGCTATGGATATAAAGGAGGTGTAGTGCTATGGCAAAATGTGAAATTTGTCAAAAAGGTGTGCACTTTGGTATACAAGTGAGTCACTCTCATAGAAGATCTAATAAAAAATGGAAACCAAATATCAAAAAAGTAAAAGTATTGGTTAACGGAGCTGCAAAAAGAATCAATGTTTGTACTAGATGTTTACGTTCTGACGCCGTTACACGTGCAAACTAATTTAATAAGCTTTAAAAACAAAGTTCAAAAGAGCTTTGTTTTTTTTATCTATTAATCCTTTATTCCACATATTTTTTTAATTATCTTTCCTATTATTTTGGGCATTTTAATTACCATTATCCTCATTTTTTTCACCTCACTAATATTTTTTAAAAAATGCATATCCTAAAAACATAAGAAATATTGCTATAATGATAATAAAACTTGTTCCTGGAATAAGAAAAACTAGGAGCATTCCCATTCCTATTGCAAAAAGAAATAATCCAAGTACCCTGCTTTTCATATCCTTCTACTTCCTTTAACTTATTCATTATATTTTATTCAAGGATTTAAAAATTTGTGCAGATAAAAAAGGCCTCAATTAAATTGAGACCTTTAATCTTTTAATTCTTGAATAATTAAAAGAAATCCTGACTTTATAGCTATAGTCGCCGTTGAGGAAGTCATAACATTACTAATTCCATAAGAACTGCCACTATAAAGTACAGCATCTTTTAATGAATAATCTAACCCTTTTGTAAAAACTCCTTTTACTTCTAATGAAAAAGGAATAAGGGAAATAATGCTTCCTTTTTCACCACTAATAATAATTTCCTTATCAATTAAATGAACTATATTATTTTGATTTATAAGCACAGCCGATACATTTTTTTGCAAGGCATAATATAGCAAGTGTATGTTTCCCAAGCTGTGATCCAAACGTGTCCCAGTGCCGCCTATAATGTAAATCTTTTTTGCTCCTTTTTCTATAGCCATGTCTAAGGCAATTTCTGTATCTGTTTTATCTTTTCTAGTAGGAAAATTTTTAATATCTATATCTTTTTCCCTATAATAATTTATATCTTCCTGGGAAGCGGAATCAAAATCTCCTACAATTAAATCTGGAAGCAAATTAATTTTTCTTGTATGTCCAATACCACTATCCGCACAGATAATATAATCCGAAATATTTACATACTGATTTACAAAGGAATAATCCTCAATATCTCCACCAGCAAAAATTAATACCTTCACTTTTTCCATCTCCTTTGCTCATTGGATTCAAGTTCATTATAGAGCTTAATATAACGCTCGTATCTTTCCATATCAATATGCCCTTTTTCTACCATTTCTTTGATTTTACACTCAGGCTCATGAATATGACTACAAGGGACAAATTTACAAGAATTATTATATGGAATAAACTCCCTATAATAATCTTGAAGTTTAACTGAATCCATATGAGTAAGGCTAAGGGAGCTAAAGCCAGGAGTATCCAAAACATATCCTCCATTATCCAATGATAAAAGTTCTACATGTCTTGTAGTATGTCTTCCTCTTTTTATTTTTTCACTAATCTTTCCTGTTTCTAATTTTAACGAAGGATTTACAGAATTTAATAAGGAAGACTTTCCTACTCCTGAAGGACCAGCAAAAATAGTTGTTTTATTGGCTAAGGCTTCTTTTAAATCCAAAATACCTATATCAGACACAGTACTTGTTAATATAGTCTTGTAACCTGCTTTTTTGTAAACAAATTCTAAATCTTTACAAGCATTTTCATCTTCTTCTAAGTCAATTTTATTTATACAAATTATAATATCTAATTGTTGTTCTTCAGCTAGTACTAAAAATCTGTCTAAAAGCTGAAGATTGGGATTTGGATTTTTTATAGAAAACACAATAACAGCTTGGTCAATATTGGATGCTGGAGGCCGAATCATGCAATTTCTGCGAGGTAATATTTTAACAATATTACCTCGATTTTCCTCATCTAAAAGAACTATCTCAACTTTATCCCCTACATATGGAGTTATATTGATATTTCTAAATACTCCTTTGGCCTTGCATTCATATATTGTTTCATTAACTTTTACGTAATAAAAACCAGCAATACCTTTTACTATAGTTCCTATTATCATTCTGTTTCCTCCGTAGTATTTACAGGATTATTGAATGTTATGGATTCTCTATACTTTATAACATCATTTATATATACTTCAATAAATCCCTCTCCATATCCAGCAATCGGAACTTTAATAGGAAACTCTGAAATATCATGGTTATTGTCATATGCAAATTGATTTTCTCTATTGAGTCTAACTTTAACATTTACAAGCTGAGTATCTATATCTGTTGGAGCCATAATTTCAATGACTTTTTCAACAGGTGCATTAGTAGTTGGAGTTGGAGTTTCCTCTTCATCAGTCTTTTGCATTCCTTCACTGATAACCAAATCTACAGCATACCCTGCTCTTACCATTTCCCCTTGAGCAACTCCTTGACTAATTACATAACCTTTTTCTACTTCATCATTAGGTACATAGGTCCTGCTACCCACAGTCAGCCCTGCATTAAGAAGCTGGTTTACAGCTGCCTCTTCGGATAAATTAACTACCCTTGGTACAGGAACTGTCTGAACTTCTTCTCCTAAACTAATGGTGATTCTTACTGTTTCACCAGATTTGAGCAGAGTACCTTCTTTAGGATTTTGTGCAATAATATGATTTTCAGGCACTATATCACTATATTGAGAATCGACAGAGACATTAAAGTATTCTTCTAACTTCCTTATAGCTGAGTCATAATCATAATCCACTACATTAGGCACTTCAAAAGTTTGATAGCCTTTACTAACCTTTACTACTACCTCAGAGTTTAAATTAATTACAGTTCCTTCTTGTGGATCTTGAAAAGCAATTCTTCCTTCCTCGATATCATCATCATATATTTCTTCAGCTTCGACTAATACTAATTTTTTTTCTTCTAATAATTTCTTTGCTTCTTCTACAGTCATATCAATTAATGACGGAACTTCTACAACTTTAGGTGTTAAATAATTTTTTATTAAATTAATACCTACAGCACTTAAAATTACAATAATAATAAACGAAGTAAATACTGCTCCTACCAAAACCCATTTTTCCTTAGGATTTTTTTCTTCATATTCATCTTCCATATCAATATCTTCATCGTCTTGGTTATAATCTTCATCATAATTTTCAAAATCACTCTCAATGGTCTTTTCCATATCAATATCTTTATCGTTGCTATATTTTTGTTCTCCTCTTATAATTTTCATATCGTCTTTTGTCATTTCAATAGTAGGAGAATCTATTACATTTCTCTTATTAACAAACTTTCCATTAGGTTCATCTATAGCTCTTTCCATATCCTTAATCATTTCATCGATATCTTTATATCTATTATCTGTCTTTTTCTGAGTTGCTTTTATAATAATGTCTTCAAGGCTTGGAAAGATATGAGAATTTATACTTGATGGAGAAGGAAGCTCCTCGTTAATGTGTTTTAGTGCTACAGTAACTGGACTTTCTCCTTCAAAAGGTAAAGATTTTGTTATCATCTCATACAAAACAATTCCCAATGAATATATATCACTTGTTTTGTCAATATAGCCTCCCCTTGCTTGTTCAGGAGAAAAATAATGTACAGAGCCAATGGCATTTCCAGTTGTAACAACTGTAGAAGAATCGACAGCTCTAGCGATACCAAAATCTGCAACCTTTAAGACACCTTCATCCGTTACTAATATATTTTGAGGTTTAATATCTCTATGAATAATATTGTTTTTATGAGCATGCTGAAGGGCAGATGCAATATCTATACCAAACTTTAATGTTTTTGTAGAAGAAAAGGGAGCTTCTTCATCAATAATTTCTTTTAAGGTTTTGCCCTGTATATATTCCATGACAATATAATATAGATCTTCTTCATTTCCTACATCATAAATATTTAATATATTAGGATGAGATAAGCTTGCAGCTGATTGTGCTTCTACCCTAAATCTAGATACAAACTCCTCATCGCTAACGAATTCTTCTCTTAATACTTTTATTGCTACATAACGCTGCAATTTATTACATTTTGCCTTATATACTATGGACATTCCACCAGCACCAATTTTTTCAATTATTTCATAGCGATTACTTAATATATATCCTTTCTGCAGCATATTCTCACCTTCCTTCTCTTCCCCTTATTATGATTACGGAAATATTATCGAATCCTCCCTTTTCATTGGCTTTGTCTACCAATGCCTGAGTTATTGTTTCCAAGTCCTCGTTTTCTTTAATAATATGTAAAATTTCTTCTTCTTCAAGCATATTAGATAAACCATCAGAACACATAAGTGTAAAAGTACCATCATTAATATCTGCAGTATAAAAATCAACATCTACTGTAGAATTTGTTCCTACAGCTCGAGTAATAATATTTCTATTAGGATGATTTATTGCTTCTTTTTCAGTAATTTCACCTTTTCTAACCATTTCTTCTACATAAGAATGGTCTAAGGTCAACTGATAGATTTTATCATCTTGAATAATATAGACTCTGCTATCTCCAACATGAGCCACATATATTTTATCAGCTAAAAAAACTGATACTATAAATGTCGTACCCATTCCTTTAAAATTATCATCTTCTTTTGATTTTTCATATACTTTATTATTTGTATAAAGGATGGCATCATATAAAAAAGACTTCAAATTTTCAGCAGAAATACTATCGTCTTTATGCATATTTACATACTCACAAAAACTTTGTATTGCAAAGGTACTTGCATACTCTCCTGCCAAATGTCCTCCCATGCCATCAGCGACAATATAGAGATTGGGAAGACAACCGTATTGACTATCATGTAAAAAAATAGCATCTTCATTTTTATTTCTATGTTTTCCAATGTGGCATTTTCCAGCTGAAATAATCATTTTTCCACCTCATTTCATTTCCAAATACCTTCTTCTTAATTGTCCGCAAGCAGCATCAATATCGCTTCCTAATCTTCTTCTTACAGTAGTTTGAATACCCTTTGATTCTAATATTTCTTTAAACTTTTTTATAGTATCTTTATTACTTTCTTTAAAATTAGTTTCTTTTACAGGATTCATAGGAATTAAATTCACATGGCATAATAAACCCTTTAACTTATCAGCTAGCTCAAAAGCATATTCTTCTTGGTCATTTAACTGATTTATCAAAGCATATTCAAAAGTTATTCTTCGATGGGTTTTCATTATATAATAAGAACAAGCTTTTAATAGTTCATCTATAGAATATTTTTTAGCAATAGGCATTATTTCTTGACGAACTTTATCATTAGGTCCATGTAAAGATATTGCTAAAGTAATCTGTAAATTTTTATTTGCTAAAGTATAAATTTTATCTACTAGACCACAAGTAGATAAGGTAATATGTCTTTGGCCTATATTGGCAGCTTTAGGATGATTTATTATCTTAATAAATGAAAGGATACTCTCCAAATTATCTAAGGGTTCACCACTACCCATAATAACAATATTAGATATTTTTATATTGCTGTCTTTTTCAATTTTATAAATTTGTCCTGCCATTTCTCCAGCAGTAAGGTTACGAATTAAGCCTCCTAATGTAGATGCACAAAAAGCACATCCCATTCTACAGCCTACTTGTGATGAAATACAAGCAGTATTACCGTAATTATATCTCATTAAAACACTTTCTATTATATTATTATCCTTTAAACTAAACAAGTATTTTGTTGTATTGTCAATTTTAGAAACATATTTTTCTTCAATACTAAGTAAATTCAATTCATAATTATTTTTAAGTTTTTCTCTTAATCTCTTTGAAAGATTTGTCATTTCATCAAAGCTTTCTATCCTTTTCCCGTGAATCCAATGAAATATCTGTTCTCCACGAAATTCTTTTTCACCTATTTCTACTATTAAGTTTTTTACTTCTTCTATAGTTAATGAAGCAATATCTATCTCTTGCATTTTAACCTCCTAATTTTTTCGCCTAAGTCTTGCAATAAAAAAACCATCCGTATTATGAATATGAGGGTATAACTTTATATATCCTTGTTTTGAGTTTTCATTTTGAAGCTTTTTGGGAATGTAAGGATCTATGTCTTCTAAAACAAAATCAAAATTTTTAATAAACCATTCTATATTTTCAAGATTTTCTTTTTCAGATATAGTACAGGTACTGTATACTAAAACACCATCTTTATTTACATACTTTGAAGAAACCTCCAGGATTCTCCTTTGTATACCAATTAATTCCTTCAAATCACTATTTTCTTTTTTCCATTTGATATCCGGTTTTTTGCGGATTATGCCAAGTCCTGAACAAGGTGCATCTACTAAGACTTTATCCATTTTATTAAGCATTTTTTCATCAATTGCACTTGCATCTTTTACTTGACTTTCAATAATATCAATTCCTAGTCTTTTAGCAGATGATTTAACTAAATTTAATTTATTTTCATGGATGTCCCGTGCCAATATATAACCTTTATTATTCATTAACTCAGCTAAGTGAGTTGATTTTCCTCCAGGAGCACTGCATACATCAAGAATTTTTTCTCCTACTTTGGGATTAACTATATGTCCTACTAACATTGAACTTTCGTCTTGAACTTGAAATAAGCCTTTTTTAAAAGAATCTAATTCACTTATGGAAGATGTCTTAGAAATATAAAGAGCTTCTTTTAAATATAGTCCTTTAGAAACATCAATATTCTCTTTTAACAAGCTATCTGTTAAGGAATCTACATCACTTTTTAATAAATTACAACGTATACTAACTTTAGGATTTATATTAGATGCATGACATAATTCTTCTACAAATTCTTTGGAATAATGGTCTAGCCAATATTCTATAATCCATTTAGGGAATGAATGTTTAATAGACAAATAATTTATAAAATCCTTATGTGGATCTGGATAAATAATATTATCCTTATTACGAGAAATATTTCTAAGAACTCCATTTACAAAGCCAGCTAAACCGCTTAAACCTCTTCTTTTTGTAATTTTGACTGCTTCATTACAAGCTGCTGAAGCTGGAACTTTATCCATAAATAATATCTGGTAAACAGAAGACCTTAAGATACTTCTTATAACAGCTTTCATTTTCTTTGTTTTTGTTTTTGAAAATTGATTTATTACATAATCAATTGTAAGAAGGTATCTAATTGTTCCATTTACAATCGTTGTAATGAAAGCTTTATCCAAATCAGTTAAATGGCGATAATTACTGAAATTTTCTTTAAGTGATATATTGCTATAGGCACCTTCTTCATTAATTTCAGAAATAATATTGACTGCTATTTCTCTTGGATTTAATTTCTCCATTTTATTACTCCCCAATGTATAATTTATATATTTAATATCATAAACTTTTTAAAATAATTAATTTATGATTCATGATAAAAAGCGTTACTAAGTAACGCTTTCTTATATTACCTTCTTCTACGATTGCCACCAGTAAAGAGAATTAATAAACGAAGTAAATTAGCTACAGCAACAGCTGCTGCTGCAACATAAGTAAGAGCAGCAGCACTTAAAACTTTTCTTACAGGTCTTATTTCACTATCTGATAAAATACCTTGTCCTTCCAAGGCTGCTAAAGCCCTTTTAGATGCATTAAATTCTACAGGTAAGGTAACTAATTGAAATAAAACTACTGCTGAAAATAACAAGATTCCTATTGCCACCAAACTATTAGAAAATAATAATCCTAATAATATTAAAGGCATAGCTAATCTTGAGCTAATATTTACAACTGGAAAAATTGAATGCCTTATAACTAAGAAGGAATAGCTTGTATTGTGTTGTATGGCATGACCTACTTCATGGGCAGCAACCCCTACTGATGTAATAGTTGCACCATCATATACAGGAGAAGACAATCTAATAGTTTTAGTTCTAGGGTCATAATGATCTGTATAATGCCCATCTGCTCTTTCAATATTAACATCATGTATGCCTTGATTTTGAAGTATGGCTCTTGCCGCTTCTACTCCTGTAACACCCCTTGAATTTGACACTCTTAAATATTTATTGAAAGTTGATTTTACTTTAGCTTGAGCATAAAGAGTCAAAAGAATTGCTGGTAAAACAAGAATTATATAAGTTATATCAATATACATACTATCTCTCCTTATCTATCGTCATGGTAAACTTTTTAAGCTGATTTTCAATTTTACTAATATCTACTGTAGTATTGATACAGGGTCCGTTTGGACGTTCATTTAAAAGACCAAAAACTGGAATGCTTTTGATGTCTAATATACCGCTAATTAAATCTCTTTCACAAGCAACAGCAATTATGTATTTAGGATTAAATTCTTTAACCTTTTTTCTTGCTATAGTTCCTCCTGTGGCAATAGCCAGGTTACAACCATATTTATTTTTTAGTTTTTTTAGTTCTGAAATATTACATTTACCACACTCTTTACAGGCAATAAAATCAGAAGTAACTTTTATATTACAATTATAGTTTTGAATACAATGAGGTATTAAAACTAGTATATCCGAAAAAGATACTTTTAATTTTAAATCATTAACAAAAATATTATTAATTGAAATAAAAAGTTGTTTAATGAAAAATCTATCATAATTATAAAAAGCAGCTATAGCAGAGATGAAAGGATATATCTTTCTTAAAAGTTTTATACCAATTCTAGGAGAAAGTAAAAATACTTTTTCTTTTTTATATACTGATAATAAAAATATACAGGTCAAACATAAGAATAATATCACTGGTATTATAATAATTGTAAGGATAGAAAAGAATTTCTTATAAAATTCTATGGGGATATAAACATGAATGGTCCATAAAAGCAAAACTATCCAAACAAAAGTGAATATTACTGTAAAAACTAATTTTTTAAATAATGTAGTTTTTAATTCCATGAATTTAATTTGTATTTGTTCCTAAAATAGTATTCTTTTCCATTTCATGTCCCCTTAAATAATCACAAGCCAACATTCTTTTCTTATTAGCAGCTTGTAATTCTTTTATAATCAGACTGCCATCTCCAGTTTTTACTACTATCCCCTCATCCTTTATTATTTCTACAATTTCACCAAATGAGTTACTATCATATATTTCATTATAATTTTCTGCTTTCCATATTTTTATTAATTTGTCTTTATAGTAAGTATAGGCACTTGGCCAAGGTGTTAAGCCTCTAATTAAATTTATTATATCTTTTGAGGATTTTGACCAATCTATTAAACCTATTTCTTTTTTTAGGATAGGAGCATATGTGGCCTCTTCATGATTTTGTTTTTTTCTTGTTAATTGTCCCCTAATTAATTGGTCTAAGGTTTCTTTTAAAAGCTCGGCTCCTTCAATTGACAGCCTGTTGTGAAGTTCTTGTGCCGTATCTTCAGGATAAATATTTACTTCTTTCTTAAGTAAAATATCCCCTGTGTCCATACCTTCATCCATAAACATTGTAGTAACACCAGTTACTTCTTCTCCATTAATTATTGCCCATTGAATAGGAGCAGCTCCTCGGTATTTAGGCAAAAGGGAAGAATGAATATTTATACAACCATATTGAGGAATATTTAATATTTCCACAGGTAGAATTTGTCCAAAAGCAATAACGACAATCAAATTAGGATTAATTGATTGCATTATATTTATAAATTCAGTAGTTCTTACTTTTTCAGGTTGATATACAGGGATATTATATTTAAGAGCCAAATCTTTAATTGGAGGAGCTAAAGTTTTTTTCCCTCTGCCCTTGGGACGGTCAGGCTGCGTAATAACAGCAGCAATATTATATTTTTCATCTATTAATTTTTGTAGAGAGGGAACTGCAAATTCTGGTGTCCCCATAAAAACTACTTTCATAATAATAACCCCTTTTCTTATTCGTCTAAATATCTAATCACTTTGTCTGTAAAAATAATACCATCTAAATGATCTATCTCGTGGCATAGTGCCCGTGCAAGAAGTCCTTCACCTTCAATAATAAATTCTTCGCCATTCCTATTTAAGGCTTTTACTTTAACTATTAAAGGTCTTTCAACTTCTCCTGTTACTCCTGGAACACTTAAACACCCTTCTGGTCCTGTTTGCTCACCATCTGTTTCAATAATTTCAGGATTAATAAGTTCAATAATCCCATCGCCTACATCAATAACAACTACTCTTCTTAAAATTCCTACCTGAGGAGCTGCCAAACCAACCCCTTCAGCCTCATACATAGTTTCTGCCATATCTTCCAATAAGGTAATTATAGTAGGAGTAATATTATCAACTTTTTTAGATTTTTTTCTTAAAATTTCATCGTCATTGGTTCTAATTTCCCTTAAAGCCATTTAATTTCCTCCTTTTAAGCTTAATAAATTATTAGGGGATCTATATCCGTTTGAATAATTAATTGATTATTGTTTAGATTTTTCTTAAACTTATCAATACAATAAAAAGCATATCTCATTAAAAGCTCTCTGTCATTTGATTTAACTATTATTCTCCACCTATATTTATTTTTAATTTTAGATATAATTGCAGGTGTTGGACCATATAATTTAAATTTATTTTTTTTATTAAAGTAATTCATAATATCCATGAGCCTGAAAGCAGAACTAATAACTGTTTTCTCATTTGTACTAACTAATAAAATCATAAAAATATGGCTAAATGGTGGATAATCAAGTTCTTTTCTTATAGTTATTTCCTTATTGTAAAAACTTAGATAATCATGTTCTTTAGCAGAAATTATACTATAATGTTCTGGATCATATGTCTGTACAATAACTTTACCCGGCAAATCTCCTCTTCCTGCTCTTCCGCTTACTTGAGTAATAAGCTGAAAAGTTCTCTCAGCAGAGCGAAAATCCTGAATATGAAGAGTTAAATCTGCTGCTAAAATCCCGACCAAAGTAACATTAGGAAAATCGTGCCCCTTTGCAACCATTTGAGTTCCAATTAAAATATCGGCTTTTTGAGCTCGAAATTGTCCTATTATTTTTTCATAACCATATTTCCCTTTAGTAGTATCTAAATCCATTCTTAAAACTGAAGCTTCAGGAAACAACTTTTTAACTTCTTTTTCTACTCTTTCAGTTCCTACTCCAAAATACTTTATATGTTTAGAACCACATTGAGGGCAAATTGAAGGACTAACTACTTTATCGCCACAATAATGACACAAAAGAGAATTATTGTATGAATGATAAGTATATGAAATACTACAACTTTTGCATTTTAATACATATCCGCATTTTCTACAAGAAACAAAATTAGAAAAACCTCTTCTATTTAAAAATAATATGATTTGTTCTTTCTTCTTAAGTTTTTCTTCCATTTCTTCTTTAAGATAACTACTAAAAATTGAGCGGTTGCCTTCTGCAAGTTCATTTCTCATATCAACAATCTCTACTTGAGGGAGATTACTTTTATTAGCCCTATAGGTTAGCTCAACTAAGTCTTTTGAACCTTTTTTTGCAGCATAATATGCTTCTAAAGAAGGAGTAGCAGAGGCAATTAAACATACCCCTCCAATTAATTCAATTCTTTTTTCTGCTACTTCTCTGGCATGATACTTAGGAGTTACTTCTGACTTATAAGTATTTTCATGTTCTTCATCGATAATAATTAGTTTTAAAGAGGAAAAAGGAGCAAAAACCGCCGATCTTGGACCAATCATAACAGAGGCTTCTCCATCCCTTGCCCTCTTCCACTGATCATATCTTTCTGCCAAAGAAAGTTTACTGTGAGTAACTGCTACTTTATCTCCAAAACGACTTTTAAACCTTTGAACCGTTTGAGGAGTTAAAGATATTTCAGGGATAAGCACAATAGCTTGCCCTTTTTTATTTATTACTTCTTCAATAAGTTGAAGATATACTTCCGTTTTTCCACTTCCCGTAATTCCATGTAGAAGAATACTTTCTCCCTTTTGGCTATCCATTTTGTCTAATATATATTTTATCACATTTTCTTGCTGAGAAGTAGGAATAAAGGCTTCTGTTCTTTCATTGTATAAATGTCTATATGAATCTCTAATAAGTTCTACTTCCTCTATTTCAATTATTTCTTTTTTTACTAAGGCATTGATTGAAGAAGTCGATACTTCAAGGATTTTTTTCATTTCGTTAAGAGGTATAGACTCATTAAGCATTAAAAATTCTATTATTCTGCTTTGTGCCTTATAATTAGTTTTTGATTTATATTCAATTAGTATGTTTTCTATTTGTTCTTCTGTCATATCCTTATTGAGAGATACGTGTTTTATAAGATATTTATAATCTGTTATTAATTCCTTTTCTTTTATTTCAAGTAAATTTTCTTTACTTAACTTTTTTATCTCTTTATTGATTTGTCTTCCAAATAAATCAAGTAAATCTTCTATAAGAATATAACTATCTTTTTCAAACAAATATAAAAGAATCTCTTTTTCTTTTTCAGTTTTCTTGTTTATATCTAAGTCATCTATTGTCTTTATATGAGGACTTATTTTAATAAATGCTTGGGATTTAACCTTTAATCCTGATGGAATGATGCAGCGTAAACAATCAACCATATTACAAGCATAATGTTCCCTCATCCATTTTGCTAAAGAAAGCATATGCTTATCAAATAAAGGGTTTTCATCTACTATTGAATATATTTCTTTTAATTTTTCTAATTCTATTTCACTAGTTTGACTAAAACCAATAATATAGCCTTCAATCTTTTTATTGCCTCTTCCAAAAGGAACAAGGACTCTTAAGCCAATCTTGACCTTTGACTCCAATTCCTTGGGAACTATATAGTGAAATATTTTATCAAGATTTTCATGAGATATTCCTACAATTACTTCTGCAATCATTTTTTCCACCCTTTATATGATTTAGGATTCTGTCATTAAGTCTTTTATTTCATCCAAAATTAAATTTGCTAATTCTTTCTTAGTGATTAAGGGAAAAACTTTTTCTTCTCCTGATTCCTTTACAATTGTTATTTGATTTGTATCATGGCCAAAACCTACCTTATCTTTTGAAACATTATTGATACAAATCATATCTAAGTTCTTTTCTTTTAACTTCTTTTTCCCATACTCTAATTCATTAACTGTTTCTGCCGCAAAGCCTACAAGTATTTGCTTATTTTTTATTCTTCCTAATTCTTTTAATATATCTTTATTTAACTTTAATTTTATAGATAAGTCATCTTGTGTCTTTTTTATTTTATTAACTGAAATTGTTTCTGCTGCATAATCACTAGGTGCCGCAGCCTTAATAACAATATCAGATTCATCATAAAGATTTAAAACTTCTTTATACATTTCTTCTGTAGTTGTAACAAAGATTGTTTTACACGAAGAAGGAGGTTTTAGATAGGTAGGACCTGAAATTAAAGTCACATCAGCTCCTCTTTTTGCAGCTGCTTCTGCAAGGCTATAACCCATTTTCCCAGAACTATGATTACTAATAAATCTTACAGGATCTATAGCCTCCCTAGTAGGACCTGCAGTAATTATAATTTTTTTATCTTTATAATCCTTAGGATAATTGCTTAAAATGTCAATTACTTCATCAACAATAATATCCACTTCAGCTAGCTTTCCTACTCCCGAGTCTCCGCAAGCTAAGCGACCTTCTCCAGGACTAATAAAATGATAACCTAAATCTGATAAATCCTTTATATTCTTTTGAACAATTTTATTCTTATACATAGCCGTATTCATTGCAGGAGCAATGACTACAGGGGCTTTTGTTGCCATAACCGTTGTAGAAAGCATATCATCTGCAATACCAGCAGCAATTTTCCCAATAATATTTGCTGTTGCTGGTGCAATTAAAAATAAATCCGCCTTTTTAGCCAAAGAAATATGTTCGATATCCCAGGAAAGAGGTGCTTTAAACATATCCGTTGCTACTGGCCTGTTAGTTAAAGATTGAAATACTAAAGGTCTGACAAATTCTTGAGCAGATTTAGTCATAATAACATTGACTTCTATTCCTAGCTTAACTAGACGGCTAGCAATTTCACAGGCTTTATATGCAGCAATTCCTCCTGTTACTCCTAAAACAACAGTTTTTTTAATCATATTTTTTCTTCCCTTCTTTAATCAAAAAGTATTTTTATTATTTTTTGTAGGAAGCAAATATCTTATGTTCTTATTATAGTTATAATAAAATCGCCCAAAGGGCGATTACAAATACTATTCTTCAATATTTTCAATGTCTTCGATATTATCAGTATCCTTTTCAATTTCTTCATCTATTTCATTAATATCTTCGATTTCATCAATTGGACTTGTTTTATTATCTTTATTCTTAATAATAGTTTTACCTTGATAAAGTTCTTCTACAGCAATAGATACAGGTTTATTTGTTTTTGTTTCTATAAGTGGATTATTCTTATCAACAATTTCACGAGCTCTTTTTGCAGCAGCTATAACAATTGAATAACGGCTTGTAATAATGGGCTTATCTTCATCAGTACTATTTTTATTTAATTTTTCTATTAAATCTGAATATGAAGGTTTAAGCATTCTATCACTCCTTTTTAATTTTTTCTATTAAAGATGTCCTTCTATTAGCCTTAAAATGTTCAGTCTTGATAATCATATTAATCTCATTAACCACATTATCTATACTATCATTTACTAGCAAATAATCATATTCTTTTACAAAATCCAACTCTTCTACAGCCCGCAT
>JGI24707J26582_10000034_pt1 | contig 79721 bp, 71 predicted proteins | sample BioPla1DNA1_FD_26582 | JGI IMG/M metagenome (IMG submission 26582)
AAGTATTGATCAATTACTAAATAAACATTTTGATAAAATAAAAGAATTATCTAGCTCTAAGACAATAGATAATTCTATGCTCTCAAAGGATTATATTACCATCATCGATGAATTAGATAAAAGAAGTCTTAATAAAATGGTAGAAAATAAAATATTAAAGTATGATTCTAATAAAAAATTCTATACATATACCTTCTTTGGTGCCCTTAAAGGAATACTAAAATCGAATAAAAACGCAATTTTTAAAAACAAAAATAATCCTTTTGCTTATAAAATAGCAAAGGAGGAGCTTGGTAAAAAAGCACCTCCCATCTTAGTAAAGTTAAATATAATCTCTATTATTGCCATGGCTATATTATTAGGAATATTTCTTTCTAATCCTGCAAGCACTAATATTCAAGAATTATTTTGTATATTTACCTTATTATTACTCCTTGTAATCAGCTTAATACTTTCATTTATTTTATTTATATACAAAATAACTAAATAAAAAATGATATTTATTTTATTAAATCTAGTAGTTCTTCAGCAGACGTGCCATAAGGCACGTTTATTCTTTTTATATTAGCCATAGAAGTTTTTTCGTTTATAGCATCAGCTAAGTTTGTAACTTGAATATGGATATCTAATTTTCTTAATTCGTCCACAGTCTTAAAATTATACCTTAAATAGGGGTAGGCAAATACATAAATTTGTCTTGCTCCTAGATGATAATCTATCGATTCATTAGCTGCCAGAACTACCTTCTCCATTTCTTTTCTTGAAAGCTTATCCATAGGAGTATGAATAGCACCGTGATTTTGAATCGTAATAAGACCGCTATACTCCATTTCCTTCATTTGTTCCCAAGTCATATGAGGATATTGGACACCTAACTCCCCTACTGCAGATGTTACAATAAAAATAGTTGCCTTCATATTATGTTTTTTTAGAATTGGAAAAGCATTGGTATAATTATTTTCATATCCATCGTCAAAAGTTAATATAATAGGTTTTGAAGGCAAAGATGCTCCAAATCTTTTGTAATTATAATATTGTTCAAAAGATATACTTTTATATCCTGCATCTTTTAGTGCTTGTAATTGTTCATCGAATTCCTCAACAGTTACTGCCATTCCTTTAACATCATCAGGAGGAATATCTTTTAAACATAAGTGATACATAAGCACAGGGATATCTATGGATTTTAATAATTCTATATCCTCTACATTCAATAAATCCTCATTATATTTATTGATATAATAATCTATGGTCTCATCTAAATTTATATCCTTATTAATAAAAGCAATTACTCCATCTTTTAAATAAAAATTTAAGCCCAATATGTTAGCTATATCTTCTGCTGAAAGAAAATACTGCTGCTCATACATTCTTATGTCACTATTTAGATTAAAAACTTTGTCTCCTAAAGAAAAACATTTATTATCAATCGAAAGTTTAAAACTGTCTCCATAAAGATTTGCTGACATAATTTTTTCTGCAGAATCCCATACGACATTCTCACCAAATCTTCTTAAAATCCGGCCAATTGGTAATAAAATAATATCCTCCCTTACAATGGGCCTTATATTATTAAACTCATCAATGTAGTTTTGTTCTTGCTTGTCAATATACCATTTATTACTTCCAATACAAAAAGCTAACTCGTTCATTGTAGGTGTTCTTTCAATATCTTCTGTTATTAATTCACTGCTAGTTGGCAACATTAAAGAAGCTTTAAATATCCTATCTTTATAAAAAAAGCAAATAACTAATATTAATAAAGCACTGATTAAAAAAATATGTTTTTTTTGCATCTTTGCCCCCTATTATTATAGTAACTTATTGATATCATCAAGTCATTTTAAGAGCATAGTTCTGGATTATCAACACTATTATGGGCAGTTTTAAATTTTTTGTAATTTGTAATCCTTAAAGATAAAAATCCATTGCTTATTGCCTATAATTTTTTCTCCATAATATAATCATCCATAAAAAAGCCATTCCCTATGTCAGTTTTTACACTGTCAACTATCTCAAAGCCAAACTTTTTATATATAGATATAGTAGGTGCATTATTCTTATTTACAGTAAGATATATAGATGAAAAGCCTTTAGAATGTTTTATTATCTCTTCGAACATTTTTCGACTTATCCCTATGCCTCTATATTCCTTATCTAAATAAAATTTACTTAAAAATAATCTTTCTCCTTCTTCTTTTATAGCAAAATATCCTGCCAAATTAGCATCATTAAATACCAACATATATTTATATCCATTATCAATTTGATTAGTTAGAGCTTCTTCACTTTGAAATTTTCCAAGCATATAATCTACTTGTTCATATCCTATCATAGGAGTGAAGTATTCTTCAAATATTTTTCTTGCCAATTTTGATATTTTTTGTATTTCTTCCTTTGTTTTAGCTTCTTTAAAAGTAATCATTTTTCCTCCTAAAAAGTATTATTAAATTTTATTACAGTAATTATATAATATCTAAGGGTGTTTTATAGTTTGGTGCTGGGAACTCCTTATCTAACATTTTTAATTCTTCTTCTTTAAGAGTTATATTAGCAACCTCGGCATTTTCTCTAGTATGCTCAGGTTTTCCTGATTTAGGAATTGCAATCATATTATCTTGACTTAAAACAAAAGCTAATAATACTTGAACTGGACTTATTCCTCTATTTTGTGCTATCTCTTGAACTGCCTTATTCTTTAAAAGGCCTCTTCTTAAACTTCCTCCCTGAGCTAAAGGAGAATATGCCATAACTGGTACATTGTGTTCTTTCATCCAAGGAATTAAATCATATTCAATTCCTCTAGAGCCTAAATGATATAATACTTGATTTATTACACAATGGCTTCCCTTGGCTACCGACCACAATTCTTCCATATCATCTGTATCAAAATTCGATACTCCCCAACTCTTTATTTTACCTTGTGAAATTAATTCTTCCATACATTCAACAGTTTCCTTTAAAGGAATACTACCTCTCCAATGAAGCAAATATAAATCTAAATAGTCTACGTTAAGCCTTTTTAAACTATTCTCACAAGAATTAAAAATATTATTTCTTCCTGCATTATGAGGATAAACCTTTGATACTAAGAAAAGCTTATCTCTATCATAGCCTTTTATTGCTTTACCAATTAATCTTTCTGATGCTCCGCTACCATACATTTCAGCAGTATCAATGAGGGTCATTCCTAATTCAATTCCTAAACGAATACTTTCTATTTCATCTTTTTCCCTTGCTTTATTATCGCCTATAAACCAAGTTCCCTGACCTAATCTAGGTATCTTTATATTATCTTTTAATAAAATATAATTTTCTTTCATTTTTCTCACCTTCCAGTATTATTTTTAGTTTAATTATATAAATAAGATACTACAGTTATATAAAAAAACAAAGACACGATAGAGTTTTTTTATGATTTTTAACAAAATTCTTAGTTAATATTAGATATATTTAGACTATTATGTTATTATATTAAAAAATAATCCTATAATTTAGAAAGGAGGATAGCCATGTCCATGATCGGTAATTATTTATTAATTGACGAAGATATATTCCAAGATATCATGTCAAATAAAATATCTATATTTTCAATATTAGACAATCCCAAATACTTTAATTCAGAAGAGTATTTAAATATTGGTGCATCTTGGGATATCATTCATTATGCCATATGTGGGGAACAATGGGAAGGAAACCCCCCATACAATTACGTTGTTTTAGGAGGAAAAAGGATTAATGATGAAAATGTCGGATATGGTCCCGCAAGATATCTTTCTCCTACTCAAATAAAAGAAGCCTATGAAGTTATTAAAGATGTAAACCAAGATGAATGGACTACAAAATATAATTGGGATAAGATTCTTCATGACGTACTATATTCCAAAACAACTGATGGTAATAATGATGATATAGATGATAATAGTGAATATGATTACGAAGAATTAAAGAAAGCTTTAGAATCGACTATTCTAGAAAGAAGCTGGTACGTTTTTAGTAAAATAAAAAAGTTATTTGAAAAAGCACTAAAAGACTCAAAATACTTATTGTTTTATCTCAATTAACTATCTATATTTCTATACTTTATAATTAAAGGAAGTTATTTAAACTTCCTTGTTTTTATTAAAAAATCTACTACTTATATTTATTATAATGATTTTTTTCCATTAGTAATTGACTTTCATCATGGGCGTCCTTATTTTCTCCAGGATACCCAATAGCAATAATAGACTCAATACTATAATAATTGGGTATTTCTAAAAGCTCTTTAATATAATCTTCTGTTTTTAACTCTTCATTTTTGTACCTTTCTCTTACTTGTATCCAACAAGATCCTAAATCCAATGATTGAGCTGCTAACTGAATTATAATTGAGGCAATTGAGGCATCTTCTATCCATACATCACATTTTTTAGAATCTGCTAAAACTATTATGGCTAAGGGAGCTTCTTTTAAAAACTGTGAACCATGCTCACGACAATGAGAAAGTTTTTCTAACAAATTGCTATCATCTACAACTATAAATTCCCATGGTCTTCTTCCTCTTGATGAAGGAGATAATAGGGCACTTTTTATAATAATGTCAACTTTTTCCTTCTCAACTTTTTTACTAATGTATTTTCTAATACTTCTTCTTTTTTTCAATAAATTATAAAACATAACTACACCTCCTTATTATATATAAAAGTCATGGTATAAATAAGGACATATACTTATTCTTACCATGACTTTTGTGCATTATTATTTTTTTAAATATTATATAAAAAAATTTAGTTTATTACAATTTATACTGGTATATTTGGTATCTCCTTATCTTGCTTAATTATATGATTAACTATCCAATTAAGAATGAAATCAACTATTTCAATCAAGTATTTATCTTGATCCTCATCTAGTTTTTCATAATCAATATTGTTTATTTTTTCAATAAAACTATCATGAGCAACTTTTTGTGAAAAAAACTTTTTATAATTAATTTTTGTTAAATACTCTTCTTCTGATCTAAAATGATAGACTGCATAGTCTTTTAGTTCATCAATAATTTGAACAATTCCATCATACTTATCAATTATGTAGTCATCTTGTAAAACATCATAGGCCTTTTCAGCTATTTCAAATAATCGTTTATGCTGTTCATCAATCTCAGGGACTCCAATTAAATATTCATCCTTCCACTTAACCAAAATATCCCTCCTAAATACAACATTTTTTGACTTTATTATACCCTATTATTAATGCTTTGAACAGATAAATCGACAATTTGTTAAAGCCCTAAAAGCCTTTTAAAATTTTATTGTAAATTAAATAATGTTTCTTAAGGATAGCTTCATTTGAAAAGTCTTTACTTTTATCTTCTCTGTTATAAGTGAAGCATTAATTAATGACTCATCAATTTCGCTTGCTATAATTAAGCCCCTAATAATCTTAGTGGGAAATTCTTTAGATAGTAAACCAAGGTACATGGCTGTCTTACCAAAAGTCTTATAATCAGCTTTCCCAGCATTAATTTCTACTGCTAATAAGCTATTTTCAAGAGGATTTTCTAATAACAAATAAATAATTTTGCCACTAATTTCGTAATTAATACCTTCTTTGTTCTTACCATAAATCCTGTAACCTGGGAAAAATTCATCAACTTTATGTATAAGAGTCATCTGTACATCTTTCTCATAAGAATAGCTAAAATCATTTAATTCTTCTTTAGTATCATTAACATCTTCATATTTATCTTCATATTTATCTTCATATTTATCTTCATATTTATCTTCATACTTATCTTCGTATTTATAATCGTATTTATCCTCGTACTTATCTTGATATTTATCTTCGTTTGCAATAGGATTATATTCATAATCCTTTAATTCATAATTTTTAATCTTCTCAGCTTCATAATTTTTTAGTTCAAGATCTTCAATTCTTTCGATTTTATAATCCTTTAACTCTTGAACCTTATAATTATCATATTTATACTCCTCTAATTCTCTTATTCCTAATTTCTGCTCTAAAAATCTGATATAGGAATTTATAGCATTTCTAATCATCCCATTGCCAAAACTGCTAAAATCAGAATACTTTCCATTAGGACCATATTCATAGGCAATTTCTCTTAATTTGTTTAGATCTGTTTCTCTATAAATATCAATGTTATCGCCAGTTTGCTCATTATAATGTTCTGAAATCTTGTCAATTGATAGTGCATATTGAAAGGCAATATATTCAGCTATCCCATCATCTTGAATCATCCAATTTCTAAATTCATTTTTCATAAACATCTACCTCCGTTTTTTATTTTTAGAAGTATTTGCCGATTTATTTTTATATTCTATATTTTAACACATTTATTAACAATATAATATACAATAAAACAATTTTTTTACATAAATAATAAAAAGTCACGATATTATTATTTTTACCGTGACTTTAATTGATGTCAAAAATTATTAATTATGATTATTTGTTGAGTTCTTCTTCAATAATACGGGCTAGTTTTTCTGATTCTTCTTTAATAGTTTTCTCATCTTTTCCTTCAATCATAACTCTAACTAAAGGCTCAGTTCCTGAAGGACGGATAAGAACCCTTCCTTCCCCTGCAAATTTTTCTTCTAATTCTTCTATAGATTTTTTAATTATATCATTTTCTAAGTATTTATATTTTTTATCGTTTGAAACCTTTGCATTAACTAAAACTTGGGGTAGAACCTCCATAACACTTGCTAACTCAGAAAGTTTTTTTCCGGATTTTTTTAATACAGATAAAAGTTTTATAGCTGTAAGTATTCCATCCCCCGTTGTATTATAATCTAAGAAAATTATGTGGCCAGATTGTTCTCCACCTAAATTATAATCATTCTTTAACATTTCTTCTAAAACATATCTGTCTCCTACATTTGTTTTTTCTATTTTAATATTATTTTTCTCTGCCATAATAAAAAATCCTAAATTGCTCATAACTGTAGCTACTATTGTATTATCCTTAAGGGCATTTTCTTTTTTCATTTGAAGACCACAAATTGACATAATCTGGTCTCCATCTACCATATTCCCTTTTTCATCTACAGCAAGACATCTATCAGCATCACCATCAAAGGCAATACCTATGTCTGCTTTATTTGCTACTACTGCTTTACAAAGGCTTTCCATATGAGTAGAACCACAGTCTTTATTTATATTAGCTCCTGTAGGCTCATTATTTATTACAACTAATTCTGNCCCTAAATCTTCTAATACTTTAGGCCCTGCTTTAAATGCAGCTCCATTAGCACAATCAACTGCAACTTTAAGTCCTTTAAAATCTACATCAACACATGACTTTAAAAAATCAATATAGTCATTAATAGCTTCAAATTTTTCAGTTATAGTTCCAACTTCTTCTCCTGTAGGAGTGGGTAATTGTTCTGCATTATCTAATATGATGGCTTCAATTTTTTCTTCAAGTTCATCACTCAATTTATAACCTTCATTATTAAAAAATTTAATCCCATTATATTTTACTGGGTTATGTGAAGCAGATATAACTACTCCTGCATCGGCATTATATTTTCTTGTAAGATATGCTACAGCTGGTGTTGGTACTACTCCTACTGTTATTGCTTTAGCTCCTACAGAGCATATCCCTGCAATTAAAGCTGCCTCCAACATATTACCTGATATTCTAGTATCTTTTCCAACTAGAATTTTAGCTTGATGTTGTGTTTCTTTAGTAAGTATATAAGCTCCAGCCTGTCCTAATTTATAAGCTAATTCTATTGTAAGCTCAGTATTAGCCACTCCACGGACTCCGTCAGTACCAAATAATCTTCCCATATTAATCGCCTTTCTTTCAAAATTTAATATTTCCTGTAAAAAACATTATATCATTATTTAGTAGCATCTAACAAGAAAATATGATGAAAACTATGCAAAATTCATATATTTTATGAAATAATTTAATATTTATATTAATAATGTATTTATCAAAATTTAAAAGAAGTACCTTGAAAACTCAAGATACTTCTTCAGATCTTTCTTCAACTTCTTCATCGCTTCCTTCAGCTTCCTCTTCACCTTCAATTAATTCAATTTCAACCATAGGAGTTTCTCCAACCTGTTTAATATTGCTAGGAAGGTTAAACTTTATAGGAACATTATGACGACCTTCACTTAAATTAGAAACATCTATACTTCCTTGAAGAGAGTTTTCAGATATTCTGTTTATGTCATCTTCTATTCCAAAAAGTTGTACAGTAACATCCTTAGAAATATATTTAAATTGTTTTTCAGTTCTAAGGGTTAATTTTGATGTTGGAATCTTAAACTCCTTGACTATTTGTTTTTTCACTTCTATTGTCACAGAGACTCTGCTTTCTGTACTATCCCATCTCGATACACCTGCAGGAAGTATTATTGTAGGATTAAACACTGTGCTTTGATCTAAATCTTCGAAAATTATAGTTGAAAGCTGAATTTGACTAATATTATTAACAACTTCTTCCTTTCCTACAATAACTATTTCTTCTGGTTCAATTTTTACACCTGTAGAAATATGGTTATTTGCATATGTACCTTGAATACTAGGAAGCAAAGTGACCTTTCGTTTTTTACCTATTTCGGCAGATACTCTTACACTTTTCACATTCTTGCTAAGTCCTGTTATTTCCTTACCTTGCAAATCATATATTTTAGGCTCAGCAGTAACTGTTTTATTTTCTAAAATATCATTAACATTTACTTCAATCTTTACAGAATTAATTTTATTAATTAAAGACTCCGCACCAGTAATAATCATTTCTCCCGGACTTACTTTTGGATCTAAAACAACATATTCATTATTTATTTGACCAACCATTTCTGCTTCTATTGGTTTTGTAATAGTTTTTCTTTCTTCTAATATCAAATCTAAATAACGGATTTGATTTCTCTCTTCGTATATTAATCCTTTGTAGTCTTCTGAAAAAGTAATTTCTATAGGAATTTTGTTTACTTCACTTGCCTTTGTATACCTATACAATTCAAGATTAGCAGTAGCTTTAATAACATCTAAATATTTTTTATTGTTTTTAAGCTTATCTAAAGTCAAACGAGTGCCACGTATATTTAAAGTTATATGTTTGTCTTCAATCTCATCAAAGTTTGCAATAATAAGATTATTGGCTTCGATTACATTTAAATTTTGAATTTCAACAGGTATTGTAAAAGTCATTGATTCTTCAGGATTTTTAATATTAATGACAATAAACCATAAGCCAATAGCTAAAACTAGTGAAAAAACTTTCCAACCTATATCTTTTCCTAATAAATCATTCATGCCTATGTCTACCCTTCCATAACACAAGTTTTTTTCTATCCATCTTTTTACTTGAGCTATCCCTTAGCATTGTTCTGATAAATTCTCCTTTTATGTTTCTTGTTAAAGAACCTGAATCCGTTACAGAAATAATACCTGTTTCTTCAGATACCACAATTGTAATTGCATCTGAAACTTCACTAATCCCAAGAGCTGCTCTATGTCTTGTTCCTAATTCTTTGCTTATCTCTAAGCTATCAGTTAAAGGAAGATAGCAAGTAGCAGCAGATATCCTGTTATTTTTAATGATTACTGCTCCGTCATGAAGAGGTGTATTTTGTTGGAAAATATTAATAAGTAATTGAGCAGTAACTATTGCATCAACTTTTATTCCAGTTCTTTCATATTCCCCTAATTTTACATTCTTTTCAATTACAATAAGAGCACCAATTTTATTATCCGACAAATGCTCAATAGCTTTAACTATTGCTTCTATAGTATTAGATGAAATTTTTTCTTCTCCTTCTCTTTGTTCATCAAAAACCATAAAAGTTGAGAAAAAACGTCCTCTTCCTAATTGCTCCAATGCTCTTCTAAATTCTGGCTGGAAAACTACAAATACAGCAATAATTCCAACAGAAATAGTATTGGATAATATCCACCACACTGTATTTAAACGAAATACATAGGCAATAATTGCTGCAGAAAAAATAACAACAAGACCCTTAAAAAGAGCCCAAGCCCTGGTGTCTTTAATCCATGTGATAATTTTATAAATAAGATATGCAACAATAAGTATATCCACAATATCCCCTATACGTATATGAGGAATATTCATAATAGACCATTTTAATTGTGAAAATATATCCCTTAAAGAGTTCAAATTCATTACTCCTCTTTTTTTATTCTTATTCTTTAATTATAGCATGTTCTATTGGATTTTGTTAATTTTTTTATATTTTATTGCTGTGGTAATAAATTCATAACTTATTAATCTAATAAATCCTTTTCAAGTAATTGAGATATTCTTACTGCTTCCATCGCATCTTGTGCATATCCGTCAGCTCCTATTTCCTTGGCAAATTGTTTAGTTACAACTGCTCCACCTACAATAAATTTAGTGTTTAAGCCTTCTTTTTTAGCAGCATCTATTACATGCTTCATTTCTCCCATTGTAGTTGTCATAAGGGCTGACAAACCAACTATTGGTGCAGCCGTCTTTTTTGTTTCTTCTATTATTGTTTCTTTTGGAACATCTTTTCCAAGATCAATAACGTCAAAACCATAATTCTTTAGCATTAAGCCAACAATATTCTTACCTATATCATGAATGTCACCTTTAACTGTTGCAAGGATAATCTTAGTCTTTTTCTTTACGGAGTTTTCTTTTAGTAAAAGAGGTTCCAAATAATCAAAGGCTTTTTTCATGCTTTCCGCACTTAAAATTAATTGAGGAAGGAAATACTCTTTCTTATCATATAATTCACCTACTTTATTAATAGCAGGAATTAATAATTCATTTACTATATAATAAGAAGAATGGCCTTCTTCAAGAGCAATTTTTATATGGCCTTCTATTTCTTCTTTCTCTCCTTTTAATACACAATCGTATATTTTAGATAAGATACTTTCTTCTTTAAAATTACTTTCTGAAAGTTTAGCTTCAGTTAAAGATTTATTAAAATAATTTATATAAGCTTTACATCCTTTGTCCCTACCAGTTAATGTATCTCCAGCAATCTTTAAATTCATTAAATCTTCACTATCTGGATTAGCAATTGCCATATTAAGACCTTTGCTCATAGCCATCAATAGAAATGCTGAATTTAACCAAGTTCTTTCAGGAAGTCCAAAAGATATATTAGACAAGCCTAAAATTGAAGATGTATTTAATACAGAAGATGCATATTCTACCACTTTTAAAGTTTCTATAGGAGCTTTTTCATCAGAAGATACTGTCATAACAAGACCATCTACTACCATATCTTCTGGACCATAAGCTACTTTTTTTGCTTCTTCTAGTATTTCATTAATAATCTCAATTCTTTTTTCTGCTGTAGCAGGAACTTCTTTGTCGTTTAATGGAAGTGCAATAAACATGGCACCATATTTAGAAGCAACAGAAAGTAGCTTTTTTAATTTCTTCTTTTCTCCAGATATTGAATTTACAAGGGCTCTTCCTGGGTAAATTCTAAGGGCTGCTTCAATAACTTCTGCTTCTGATGAATCTATACATAAAGGAAGATCAGAAATTACAGATAAATTTTCAACAATTTCAATCATAGTAGCTTTTTCATCAATACCTGGCATGCCAACATTTACATCCAGCATAGAAGCTCCCTTTTTTTGTTGCTCGAGGGCAAACTTCCTAACTATTGATAGCTTGCCTTCTAGCAATTCTTTTTGTAAATCTTTCTTACCTGTAGGATTAATTCTTTCTCCAACAATTCTTAGAGGCGTATCTTTTCCTATAAATACTGTTTTTCTTACGGATGTTGTAGCACTGATTCTTTTTTCAAGCCAAGCTTTAGGACTATATTCTTTTGATTTCAAACTTAATAGTTTTATATGTTCAGCTGTAGTACCGCAACAGCCCCCTATAAGATTGACTCCTGCTTGAGCAAAATCAGCAAAAAATGCAGCAAAATCTTCAGGATTCAAATCATAATAAGTTTCACCATTTTTCATAATAGGCAAGCCTGCATTTGGCTTTACAAAAACAGGTACACTGGCAACAGTTTTCATTTCTTTAATAATAGAAATCATATCTTCAGGTCCCGTAGAGCAATTACAGCCAACAGCATCTGCTCCTAGGGCTTGAAGAGTAATAACTGCTGTAACAGGATCTGTTCCTGTTAAAGTTTTTCTTTCTTCTTCAAAAGTCATACTCACCATTACAGGTAAATCGCAAGTTTCTTTTATTGCCAGCAAGGCAGCTCTTGCTTCTTGAATGTCAATCATAGTTTCAATTACAAATAAGTCCACTCCCCCTGCTAGAAGGGCTTCTACTTGTTCCTTATAAACATCTACTGCTTCTTCAAAATATTTATCACCAAAAGGTTTAATAAATTTCCCTGTAGCTGATAGATTACCCGCTACTAATACTTCCTTACCTACTATATCTTTTGATAACTTAGCTAAATTTATATTTATCTCTCTTACTTTATCTTCTAAACCAAAAGTTTCTAACTTCCACCTATTTGCCCCAAAAGTAGGAGCATATACTATATCTGAACCTGCTTCTTTATAAGATTTTTGAATTTCTCTTAAAGTATTAGGGTTTTTTAATATCCATTCTTCAGGACATACTCCTTTAGGCATACCTCTTTTTTGAAGTTCTGTTCCCGTTGCTCCATCTAAAATAAGAATTTTTTGTTTTAATTTTTTATAAAAATCTATTTTATTCATTAGTATCTTCCTTCCCTTCAAATTTTTCAACTCCACATATAGCTGTCACAGATTTTTCTGGAACCATCATAAAACTCTTGGTTAAACTCATTTCAAGTTTCTCTAAATTTAATTCCTTAAAAAACATCTCTTGATATTTTAAATCTAAATCCCCGTAACCAGGGCTGTATCTAAAAGAAGTAAGTCTTCTCGCCTCTTTTTTAAGGGTATTGTTGATATATTCCATAACCCATTCAACAGTTTTATCTGCAACTTGGGATGCAGTAGAATCAAAGGTCACCGCTTTTACTGAATTACCCTTTTTTATTTCATTATTTATACTATCTATTATTTCATGACCTATAGTGGAAGCCATTAAGGCAACATCATCGCTATATTTTAATAGTTTAGATAAGCTTCTACTTTTAATTATATGTTCACCAATAGTTACGCTCTCCTCGTCCCTTTTTAGAATAGGTAATATTAAAAATGCCCCTTTAGGCCTACAAAGACTTAAAGCTTCCCAAATAAGCTTTTCTATTTCTTCTTCTTGTTCTTTAGTTAATACTGTTTTTCCTTTTCTATAACCCAACCTGTATAATATTCTTTCTATAGGTGGTTCAATCCATATGTTATTAAAATAGCTTACATTTGTATTCAATACAATCACTTCCAAATAGTTTTATTGAATTTATACCACAGTTTATAGATTAGTGCAACAAAAAAACCGTAGAAAGGATCTACGGTTAATCTTCTATTATTCTTTTAATTTCTCTTTTTGGTTTCTCAAGTATGATTTTAGGTATTACTTTAACATAGTAGTAGTTTTCTTCATCTTCAAACTGCACATTTTCTACCCTTGAATAATCGACCACTCTATAGAAAAATTGAATAACAAACATAATAAGCATAGAAATAATAATGGAAAATAACATACCAAATATATTTATTTCAGCGTCAACAATCAAAATTCCAATTAAAAAACCAATTAAATTTATTCCAGCTCCTATCCCAATAGCAATATACCAAGAATAATCTATAGACAATTTACTAATAATATATACTACTAAAATAACAATAGAAAAAATCATAATTGAAATTATTGCTGTTTGGTTTTTAGCAATCCCTTGAATAATTGTCATATATATATTTGCCAGATTGTTAGGCATTTCCATAATTTCTTCTGACTTCATTCCAACGACAGTTTGGATATTAGGTATAAAGTACCAAATTATTGTTCCAATTGCAATCGGAATTATACTGCTTACTCCCAAAAATAAACCTCCAAAAATGGGAACCAAATAAGGAATCTTGAAAAAATATGCTAAAAGCATTGCTATAATTAATAAACTTTGTTTAGGAAATAGCCTAATATATAAAAGATAAATAATAAGTAAAAAAGCAAAAATTAATATCGCTGTTTCAACAGAAACAAATACTAAATGAGTAGTTACAAGAAGAATAATCAACAGAAAAACCCATTGTACGGAAATAATAGTGCATATAATTCCAAACAAAATACCTATAGGTATGCTTGTAAGAGATTTCGCATAACCCATAATGCTAATAAATTGAAAAATTATAAACCAAGTTAAAAATTTTATAATCGGAAAAATTATCTTTTCTTTGCTTTTATAAAAAGCTATTATTGTCTCCCGGATTTGATAAATTTGATCCATAATCTTCTTTATAAACCTCCTCTTGTTCTAAAGATTTATGTTCATCCAATTGTTTTAGCATTTCTAAATAATTTTTAATTCTTTTTTGAGATTCTTCATATCTTTTGTTATAAACATAAGAAGATAAGAAAGAATAAAAAACAATAAGAATAAGTATAAAAATTCCTATACGTATACCATATAATTTATAGTCTAAATCAAAAATATCCACTTTTTCAATAAAAATTTTATATAACAGAAACATCCCAACAATTATAAATCCAGCTATTGCGGCCGAAATTCTTGCCCACCAATTTTGTAAATATACATAATCTGATTTATAATAGCCATTGATTTTTTCATCTATAGTACCATAATTTTTTTCATAGATAGCCAATTTAGACATTAGCCTTATCTTTTCTTTATCAATCAATAAAAATCCCTCCTTTTATAAAATAGGATTGGCTATTATTTTAACTAATATCTTGCTTACTAAAGGATCTTGTTACATTTAACCTTTTCTATTATATCATAATAATAGAAAAGTTGTTCCATTTTTTAATTTTCTTTGTATATTTATTAAATAAAAATAATAGCGTGCAATAACGGCACGCTTTTATTTGTTTATTCAGACAACAGCCCACCTACTGAGTATCTATTAGAAGGACTCCATAAGATCCATTCATCAAGTCCTGCATCATAAGTTGCTTGAATTTGCTCCCTAACTTGTTTTGGGCCATAAGGCTGATAATGATCAATCCATGAAGCAGTAAAGTCTTGAAGCCATGGTCTTACAATAGCCCTATGCTCTCCTTCAGGAATCTGTGCTAGCTTTTCATTAGATGCTTCCATTGACCTTAATACTATCTCATAAGGTTGCAAATCCGGATAAGCTATTCCAAAAGAACCATCAGCATAGTGAGAAGGATATATCATGGGACAAATATAATCCAGGTGTTTTGCCATTTCAACATAATCCTGCCCAACAATTTCTGCATCTATTTTACTTGTAATAACCGTACCAAATACATCCGCAGATACAAACACACCAAGAGGTTTTAATTGCTTTACAGCATATTCCGTAAAATCATTAATTATTTCCATTTTAGACTTCTCATTTGCCAAAGGACCTAAATCTGCTAACTCTACTTTTAAGTTTTCTTCAAATCTAATATAGTCAAATTGTATTTCTTTAAAGCCCACCTTAGCAGCTTCTTTTGAAATATCAATAACATAATCCCAAACTTCTTTATCATAAGGATTTGCCCAGGCAACTCCTTTAGAACGAAAGATAGTACCATCCTTGTTTTTAATTGCTAAGTCTGGTCTTTTTTCTGCTAAATAAGGGTCTTTAAATACAACAATACGGGCAATAGGGTATATATTATTTTCTCTTAACTTATCCATTAATTCTTCTATATTTCTAATTCCTGCATTATTAGTTGCACCTATTTCATTTGCAATTGGTATATCCATATCAAATGTAATATATCCGTCATCACTTTTTACATCTATAACCATTGCATTAATTTCTGTTGTATTAGCTATTTCAATTAATTCATCGATATATTTTGAAGAACCTGCTTTCCATCCAGTTACATATATAGCTTTAAGTTTTTTAGGCTTTAAAAAAACAGAATAATCTATTGGAGGTTGAGACATATAATTGTCAAAAGATAATTGCTTATTGCTAAAATCACCTTCATCAGAAGACAAATTATCCTTTTTTTCATCATTATTTATGTTTTTAAATTGATAAAAAGCAAAATATCCAATTCCGATAATCAATACTATGCTAGCAATTGAAATAATTATTTTTAATATTTTTTTAGAATTCATAGCTTGTCTCCACCTTCTATATTCTTTGCCGTTTTATTATATCATATATAGCTTCCTCTTTCGACATCTATTTTTACTCTTATTAATTATCAAAAATTGTTATCTTTCTTAATTATTTTGTTTTAAATAATTAAACTATTTCCCTACAGTTAAAAACACTTTCTTGTACAAGAAAGTGCTTATTTTTGGATATGTTTCATAGTTGGGAATAATAGTACATCTCTTATGGAAGCAGAATTTGTAAGAAGCATAACTAATCTATCAATTCCAATACCTAATCCTCCTGTAGGGGGCATACCGTATTCTAACGCATTTAAAAAGTCTTCATCTATCATGTTTGCTTCTTCGTCCCCTGCAGCCCTTAGCTCTTCCTGATATTCAAATCTTTTTCTTTGATCAATAGGGTCATTTAGCTCGGAAAAGGCATTTGCAAATTCTCTTGCTGTAATAAACAACTCAAATCTTTCCGTATAATCTGGATTATCAGGTTTTCTCTTTGCTAAAGGAGAAATTTCAACAGGATGGTCCATAATAAATGTAGGTTGAATTAAATTTTTCTCAACATATTCTTCAAAGAATAAATTAAGAATATCTCCTTTTTTATAGTGCTCTTTATATTCAATATTGTGTTCCTTTGCAAGGGCTTTTGCTTCTTCTGTTGTGTTTACTTCATTAAAATCAATATTTGCATATTTCTTAACTGCATCTAACATGCTTAATCTTTCAAAAGGCTTTTCTAAATCTATTTCATAGTCGCCATAATTAATCTTAGCAGTACCAAGAACATTAATAGCTACAGTCCGTATTAATTCTTCAGTTAAATCCATCATTCCATGATAATCTGTATATGCTTCATAAAGTTCTAAAAGAGTAAATTCAGGATTATGTCTTATGGATATTCCTTCGTTTCTAAATACCCTACCTATCTCATATACTCTTTCCATTCCACCAACAATAAGACGCTTTAAATGAAGTTCAAGAGCTATTCTCATATACATGTCCATATCCAAAGTATTATGATGGGTAATGAAGGGTCTTGCTGCTGCTCCTCCGGGAATAGTATGTAAAACCGGAGTTTCTACTTCTAAAAATCCTCTATTGTCTAAAAACTTTCTAATTTCTTTTATGATTTTGCTTCTCTTTATGAATGTATCTCTTACTTCGGGATTAACAATTAAATCTACGTACCTTTGTCTATAACGTAAATCTGTATCTTTTAGTCCATGCCATTTTTCAGGTAAGATTTGAAGACTTTTTGAATGGAGCTCTATTTCCTCAGCCTTAATAGATATTTCTCCCTTTTTAGTTTTAAATACTTCTCCTTTAACTCCTATTAAGTCTCCTATATCAAAATGCTTAAATTCTTCGTACAATTCTTCGCCAATGCCATCTTTTCTAACATATGCTTGGATTCTTCCTTCTCTATCCTGTATATCACAAAAAGAAGCCTTACCCATTATTCTTTTAGCCATAATTCGGCCTGCAACAGATACAGTTTGTCCTTCCATTTCATCAAAATTATCATGAATGTCTTTACTATGATGAGTCACGTCATACTTAACCAATTTAAAAGGATCTTTTCCTTTTTCTTGCAATTCCTTGAGTTTCTCTCTTCTGATTCTTAACAACTCATTAATATCTTGCTCTTCATTCTCTAAATGAAGTTGTTTTTCTTCAGACATTTTTACACCTCCATTTAGTATAATTTTATCTATATATGTTAATTACTTTAAATTCTAGTTTTCCTTCAGGTACTTCAACTTCAACAACATCTCCAACTTTATGTCCTAATAACGCAGCTCCTACAGGAGATTCATTAGATATCTTTCCTTGTGAAGGATCTGCTTCCGTTGAACCTACAATTGCATAATCTACCTCTTCACATAATTCCATATCAAATATCTTAACTTTACATCCAATATTTATTTCATCTACTCCCACTTCATCCTCATCTATCACTTGGGCATTACGAAGTATCTTTTCAAGCTCTACAATCCTTGTTTCGATTTCTGCTTGTTCTGCTTTGGCTGCATCATATTCAGCATTTTCTGATAAGTCCCCTTGACCTCTTGCTTCTTTAATTTTTTCAGCAACTTCTTTTCTACGGACTGTTTTTAACTCTTGAAGCTCTGATTCTAATTTTTGCAGCCCCTCATAAGTTAAAACCACCTTTTTTTCAGTCATAAACAACTTCCTTTCCACTAACAATTGTTTTTATATGACGTTATTAGTTCATAGTAATAGCTCCATATCCTAAGGATTATAGCGTACCTAAAATATCTTGTCAATATAGTTCATTTTATTAATGACTATAACTTTGCCGTATTGGTAAAACTCTCCAACTCTCCAACCGTCCTTATTAATCTCCTTAATAATTTTTTTTAATAATATCAAATCATAATTATTTGATATTATATTATTAAACCAAGGCTTTGAAATATACCATAGCATTTCACAAAATTCCGTTGTATAGCTTTCATTTTTAAATAATAATGAAAAGTTATCAATAACAATTAAATCAGTTCTTTTTAGAAGAATATCCTTAACCATATCTTTATTACTGCCTATATAAATATATATCGAATTTTTTCTGCAATAATAAAAATTATTATGATTACTATCAGTACAATCAATAACAATGTCTGAGTTTTCTAATGTTGTTTTTTTATTATGTGATATAAGCTGCAAATTTAATCCTACATCTTCATATATATCTATAGATTTTTCTTTAAAATTTTCTAGCTTATCAGTAATAAGATTCAGATAATTTACATTAGGATATATTATATCAAGTACTAAATCTGTTTTTAAGTTTTCTCCATCTATTATTGTAATTTCAATATATTTTAATGGTTTATCTAATTTTTTTGCAAGTTCCTTTACTGCATTAAAAATAAATAAAGGAATTACATACTGACCTTTTGATTCATAAATTGAGTAATCAATCTTATGGATATGTCCTTTTGGGGGGCAAATAATTTTTACTTTATTAGACTTTAGTATTTCCATTGCCTTATTAATTATCTTTTGAACTACTTTATCAGATTTCTTATTGGCTTGCTCTACAGTAAAAGGTAATGTGACTTCATAGCCTTCCAAATCCATAATTGATTGTTCTTTCATCTTAAGAGGACAATAATTAATAATATAGTTTTCTCTTAGAAATGAAGGAAGGAATTTTAACCATTGATTTTGCTGATATATTTCTTTTTCGGTCTTGGCCCATTTTATATAGGCAAATTTCTTCATTCAATCTTCACCCGCTTTATTTCCCTTAGATAAAAAATATTAAGGTTTATATGATTGTATGAAGAAATAATTATAATTATGATAAATGAAAAAAGGTGTAAGAAACACCCTATATTAATTATTTATTTGTTGAAGATATTCCAGTAAAAGATTTTCTAACTCTTTATAATCCTTTGCTTTATTAATTTTATCTCTTAATATTCCAGCATTTAATAAGCCTTTTGTATACCAAGACACATGTTTTCTCATCTCTCTTATTCCTATATATTCTCCTTTATATTCAATAAGCATTTTAGCGTGTCTTAAAGCAGTATTTATTTTTTCTTGAGCTAAAGGCTCATCTAATATTTCTCCCTTTTTGAGATAATGGAGTATTCTTTTAAAAATCCAAGGATTACCTTGGGCAGCTCTGCCCACCATGATTGCATTACAATTTGTTTCTTCAAATAATCTTTTTGCATCTTCAGGAGAAAAAACATCTCCATTAGCTATAACAGGAATTGATACAGCTTCTTTTACTTGCTTTATAATATCCCAATCAGCCCTACCACTATAAAATTGCTCTCTTGTTCTTCCATGAACTGCTATTGCTGCGGCACCATTTTCTTCAGCTATTTTTGCAACTTCAACTGCATTAATATTATTATCATCAAAACCCTTCCTAATTTTAATAGTAACAGGTTTTTTAACTGAAGAAGAAACTGCTTTTACTATTTCCCCAATTTTTTTGGGATTTCTCATAAGAGCAGAACCTTCGTTATTCTTTACAATTTTAGGAGCAGGACATCCCATGTTGATATCAATGATATCTATATCGGTCTCTTCCAATTTTTTTGCCATTTGAGACATAATTTCTGCATCAGAACCAAAAATCTGAACTGCTACGGGATGTTCCTTTTCGTCAACTTCAAGAAGAAGCTTTGTATTTTCATTACCATAAAATAAGCCTTTTGCACTAATCATTTCAGTGTATACTAATCCACAGCCCATTTCCTTACAGAGCAATCTAAAAGGCAAATCCGTAACTCCTGCCATTGGAGCTAAAAAAACTGGATTGGGTATATTTACATCAGCTATCTTCATAAAATACACCTACTTATTCTTTTCGTAAATAATTTTAAGCCCGTGTAGGGATATAAAGTCATTAACTTCTTCAATAGCCTTAGATTCTTCAGCTATTAATCTTGCCAAGCCTCCTGTAGCAATAACTTTTACATTGCCACTATTTAATTCTTTTTTTATTTTTTTAACTATATAATCTACTTGCCCTACATAACCATAAAAAAGCCCGGCTTGCATACTATCAACAGTATTTTTACCTATAATTTTATTTGGCTTTTGAATTTCAACCTTTGGAAGTTTTGCAGCCCGTTGCCATAAAGCATCAGCTGAAATATTAATCCCAGGAGAAATAACTCCACCAATATAACTGCCTTCTTCACTAATTACATCAAAAGTTGTAGCAGTTCCAAAGTCTATAACTATTGCAGGACTGCCATATAAATAAAGAGCTGCCACTGCATTTACAATTCTATCTGCTCCTAATTCTTTAGGATTATCAGTCCTAATATTAATTCCTGTTTTAATTCCTGGTCCTACAATTAATGGTTCGATATTTAAATATTTTTTTATTCCATTTTCTAAAGAAAGCATAATATCTGGTACTACAGAAGCAATGACAACGTTTTCAATCTGCTCTACAGCTATCTTATTGTGTTTTAGTATATTGTATATAAATATACCAAGCTCATCGGATGATTTATAAATATTGGTTGTCATTCTCCAGTGAGCAACTAATTCATCTTCTTTAAATGCTCCTATAACAATATTAGTATTTCCAACATCAATAGTTAGTATCATACTATTCCCTCTTTCGGATATTAGTATAAAAAGCAGACACCTTTGTGTCTGCCTTGTAATCATTAATTATTATATATTCTTTTAAGTGATTTTACAATGATAAATGACAATATTAAAGAAATGATTGCCTCTGGAATGCCATTACCAGCAGCTATACCCAATAAAATACTATGAAGCTTACCAGTTTTACCAATCTCAGCAAACTTATCTACAAGCTCCTTTGCATAAATTACATACATCATGCCTAAAACTCCAATAGTATTAGTAATGCTACCTACAGCAGCGGCTATGGCAATTGAAATATTATCGTTTGTAATTTTTTTTAAAACGTAATAAATATAGTAAGCTACTATTCCTACTAATGCTCTAGGTAAGACAGATACTAAAGGATTTATAAAAGCAAAAGAAAGCAAAGATGTAGGTTGGGTTAAGTTTCTTATCAAGCTGGTAACCCCAAATGAAAGTCCTACAACAGCTCCTACCACAGGCCCACATAAAATAGCTCCAATTATAGTGGGGATATGAGCAATCGTTGCACTAACTGTGGGTAATCTAATGGTTCCAACTGGCGTTGTGTCAAGAATAATAGAAATAGCTACTAGCATTCCTGTAATAACAAGTTTTTTTGTAGAACTTGTTTTTGCAATTACAGTTTCGCTCATTTTTTCACCTCCGTTCTCGTTCCACAAGGATACAAGACGTATTCTTTTTTTGGGCATTAATAGTCTGATTTCCATAGCAAAAAAAATCTTTATATTTTAGCTAGGAATATCAGCTATAAAAATATTATAGCAGAATTATTTAAAATTTCAATTAGTTTTCTAAATTTATTTCTCTATTTTCTATTTTTTCTATTATAGTTTGCCCCTCTTTAGTCATAAAAATTTTATACCATAACTTAAGTGCTTTTAATAATTCTTTTTTTTCTGATTCAATTTTTTTAATTTCTAAGGGTACTCCTATTTCGTCAAAATCATAATCACTTTCTTCAGATCTAACTTCAAAAAATATTTCTCCATTTTCATAAAAACCCATAGTAAATATCCCATGTAGCTTTTCTGCCATAGAAATACATATTTCTTTAATCTCATTTCTAATTGAAGCTGGAATAGCATTAAACTCAGGATTACTATAGTACTTTTGAGTATAATATGAAGCTGAAAATAATATCTTTTTATCCATTATTACCTCCAAATTTTATTAGACATCTTAGTATTATTTGTTAAATATATGCATCTATTCCTCTAACAGATACTTCCCCTGAAAAAACATTTATTATTTCTCCATCTTGTTTTTTAACAATAAGTTCTCCGTTTTTTGTTAAATCTACTGCCCTTCCTATACTCTCCACACCATTACGTATTATTTTCACATCTTTATTAAGAGTTAAACAATAACTTTTATATTCTTCTAACAATTTATCAATAGAATTTTTCTTTGTAAAGATTGTATAGTAGTTTTCTATTTCTAAAAGTAGTGCTCTTGTAAGTTCTTTTCTATCGTAGCTCTTTTTCCCTTCTATTTTTAAAGATGTAGCCCTGTCTTCAATCTCTTTAGGAAATTCTTCTGTATTCACATTTAATCCAATTCCTAAAATAATATAGTTAATCTTATCTATCTCTGCACTCATTTCTGTTAATATGCCACATACTTTCTTCTTGTTTATGAGTATATCATTTGGCCATTTAATTTCAGCCTTTAAATCTGTTGTCTTATTTATAGTCTTACATACTGCAAGGGCTGCAATCAAAGTAATTTTAGAAATTTCTACTGGAGATATTTCAGGTCTTAAAATCAAAGACATCCAAATCCCAACCCCAAAGGGGGAAGACCAAGTTCGCCCCAATCTTCCTTTTCCCTCTGTTTGTTTTTCAGATATCACTAAGGTCCCTTCTTCTTCACCATTTATAGCCAATTTCTTTGCTTCTTTATTGGTTGAGCCTATCTCCTTATGATGGTATATTTTCTTCCCTAAACATTTCGTTTCTAATGCTGGGCTAATTTCTTCATCTGTAAGTAAATCAGGAGATTCTTTAAGAAAATAACCTTTATTAGTAACAGCCTCTATGACATAGCCTTCTTCTTTTAAGCGTGAAATTATTTTCCAAACAGCAGTTCTTGATACTCCTAATAAATTGCTTATTTCTTCTCCAGAAACATAATCTTGCTTTTCTTTAAGGAATTCTAATACTTTTGATTTCGTATTAAGACTCATAAAATTAACCTCCAATAAAAAATAGCTTCATAATAAAACACTACAGTACAAGCTGTAGTGTTTATGTTTAAAAATCTAATCCTAAACTAAATTCATCGTTCTTATCTTGACTTTCTTTAGCCTCTTGATTTTCTTCATTTTTTTCATTATTGCCAAATAATGCTGCAAATTCTTGACCTGTTATTTTCTCTTTTTCTATTAATAATTCAACAGTCTTATGAAGTATATCTATGTTTTCTTTAAGAATTCTTTGAGCTTCTTCATATGCGCTGTCTATTATATTTTTAATTTCTTTATCGATTGCAGAAGCTACTTCTTCACCGTAATTTCTTGTATGAGCAAAATCTCTTCCTATAAATATTTCGTCATTATCGTCTCCAAATTGAATTGGACCAAGGGAGCTCATACCATACTTAGTTACCATATTTCTTGCCAAAGCAGTTGCTCTTTGTATATCATTAGATGCACCTGTTGTTATATCATCGAAAATAATCTTTTCAGCAGCTCTTCCACCTAAAAGACTTACAATTTCTTGTTCCATCCTTGTCTTAGTTGCATACAAAGTATCATCTTCAGGTAAAGACATAGTATAGCCTCCAGCCATTCCCGTAGGAATAATTGAAATACTATGAACAGGATCTAGCTCAGGTAAGATATGGTGAATTATAGCATGACCTGCTTCATGATATGCAGTTATATTTTTTTCCTTATCAGATACCACCCGGCTCTTTTTCTCAGTACCTATTCCTATCTTTACTAATGCCTTTTGAATATTTTCCATATCAATGAATTTTTTACTTTCTCTAGCTGAAATAAGAGCAGCTTCATTGAGAAGATTTTCTAAGTCTGCACCAGTAAAACCTGATGTAGTTTGCGCAACTACTTTTAAATCTACATCCTCTGCTAAAGGCTTTCCTTTTGCATGAACCTTTAATATGTCTTCTCTTCCCTTTACATCCGGTCTTCCAACAACTACTCTTCTGTCAAAACGACCAGGACGCAGTAATGCAGGGTCTAGTATGTCAGGCCTATTGGTAGCAGCCACAACAATTACTCCTTCGTTAACTCCAAAACCATCCATTTCAACAAGGAGTTGATTTAGAGTTTGTTCTCTTTCATCATGTCCTCCACCAAGTCCTGCTCCTCTTCTACGACCAACTGCATCTATTTCATCAATAAACACAATACATGGTGAATTCTTCTTAGCTTGTTCAAAAAGATCTCTTACTCTGGAAGCACCCACTCCTACAAACATTTCTACGAAATCAGAACCAGATATACTAAAGAAGGGAACTCCTGCTTCTCCTGCAACAGCCTTTGCTAGTAAAGTCTTACCGGTTCCTGGAGGCCCTACTAATAAAACCCCCTTAGGAATTCTTGCCCCTAACTCAACAAACTTTTTAGGATGCTTTAAAAACTCTACAATTTCTTTTAATTCCTCTTTTTCTTCATCTAGTCCTGCCACGTCGTCAAAAGTAATTTTCTTTTTTTCATCTATAGACATCTTTGCTCTGCTTTTTCCAAAGCTCATTACTCTACTACCACCACTGCCGCTTTGGATTTGCTGCATAATATATATAAACAAAATAGCTACTATTACCATAACTATAATTGATGGCAAAAACTGAATAAACCAACTCGGACGTGAAATTGCATGAGTATGAATCTCTATTGTTTGCTCGAATTCTTCTATTCTTTCCATAAATTGCCCAACATTTGGTACGCTAATCTTAGATATATCTCCGTTTTTTAATATTACTTCAACATTTGCAGTATTTGAATCAGCATCAGGATATATTTCTAATCTTTCAACTTCATTGCTTTGAAGTTTAGTAATTAGTTGATTATAAGTAAGCTTGGTTTCAGGATTTTTAGGTAATCCACTCATACTAAAAAAAGCAAGTAAGATTGCAATCATGGCAATAAGCATATATAAACTATAATTTCTTAAGAATTTATTCAAAACTCTTCCTCCTTTCCTCGTCATGAAGATAAAAATGTCACCTAACTATAATATCATATCAATAATTCCCATGCAAGAATCAAGAATATCTTAATTTTTTATAAAAATCTATAGGAATCAATATAAAAATATTAATTATCTTCATCCTTCATAACTGCTATATATGGAATATTTCTATATTTTTGCATGTAATCAAGACCATAACCCAATACAAATTTATCTTCAATAGTAAAACCAACATAATCTACCTTAACATCAGTCAACCTTTTTTCAGGCTTATCTAATAAAGTACAAATTCGAATACTTGCTGGTTTTCTATCTTTTAATATTTTCACTAAATAACTAAGGGTACGGCCGGAATCAATGATATCTTCTACAATTAAAACATGTTTACCTTCAATAGGCTCATCTAAATCTTTAATAATTTTTACAACACCACTACTAGTTTTTTCATTACCATAACTTGAAACTGCCATAAAATCCATTTCTAGCAAAAGATCAATTTCTTTTGCCAAATCAACCATAAACATAATAGCACCTTTTAGGACACAAATTAAACATAAATCTTTGCCTTTATAATTTTTTGTTATTTCTTTTGCTAATTCTTTAACACGTTTTTTTATTTCCTCTTCCGATATTAAAATATCCAAGTGTTCCATTTTTTCCTCCTGTCCTTCTAATAAGTATTATTATAATTCTTAGTTAATATTAATCACTTTAACCTCTAAAACTTTATTTGTAGAGGAAGTAATCTTATAAAAGTCACTATAGCGATATCCAATTACCCATAAAATGCGATTACCATCTGCCAAAAGAGGAATCTGATTTCTATTATCTTTAGGAATTTTTTCATCAATAAAGAACTTTTTTAATTTTTTACTTCCTTCTTCAAAAAAAATCCTATCACCTTCGCATCTTGTCCTTATTTGCAAAGTATCCTTTATTTTATCATAATCAAAACTCTTAGTATAGGTATTCTGATTAAATAGTTTAAAAGTTTTTTTATCCAATATTCTAGTTTCAACTTTTATACCTGCTTCTTTAATAACTATACTCCCCTGAGTTGGAATATTATAACAAAAAGATAAGTCTTTATTTTCACTAACTTGAAGTAACAAATCATCATATTGCTTTTTTACAACTAAGCCTCTTGGAAGAGAAATTCTTTTCCCTGTTCCTTTATAAGATAATTCAATAATATCCGTTATATGGTTGTATTCAATATCTTTAATGTTACCAATTAGTTCTTTTATTGCTATTCTTAACAGCCTCCTTTGAATGACAATATTGTAACTATTAAATATATTGTTATCCAATACTATATAGTCTGTATTTTTTTCTTTTAGGACCTGCTTAAAACTTTCTTGGGCTATACTCTCTAAATAATCATCTTCTTCCCTAAGAAGATGAGCTAAATTATATAAGCTCCCAACAATATTAGGATTAAAATTTTCTTTAATAAGTGGAATAAGCTCATTACGTATTTTATTCCTTGTATATATATTTAATACATTAGTTGAATCTTGCCTAAAAGGAATATGATTATTTTTGCAATAATCTTCAATTTCTTCTCTACTAACAGCTAAAAGTGGTCTTATGATATTAGCTCTAATTAGAGGAATTCCTGCTAAACCTTTCATTCCACTTCCTCTAAATAATTGCATCAATACTGTTTCTGCTTGGTCATTCATATTATGAGCAACTGCTATTTTATTAGCGTTAATTTCTTTTCTTAGCTTTTCAAATATTTCATATCTAGCTTTTCTTCCTGCTTCTTCTTCACTAGATTTTCTTCTTTTTGCTTCTTCTTTTATGTCAATATGAAATGCATTAAAAGAAATATCCCACTGCCTGCATATATCACGAACAAAGCTTTCATCCTCATCTGCTTCTTTTCCTCTTAATCCATGATTAACATGAACTGCTGTTATTTCAAAAGGATAATCCTTAGATAATTCTTTTAAAATATGAAGAAGACATATAGAATCAGCCCCACCTGATACTCCTACTACAATCTTATCTTCCTTATCAATCATATTAAATTTTTTTATTATATTATCTATTCTTTTTAACATAAAAATAACACCCATTAATAAATTAACTTTATACTTTATAATTAAATAATACAGATAAAAAATTATAAAAGCAAGTTGCAAGAAAGGGCAAGTTAAATAAAAAATAAAAGTGATGTACTTTTGTACACCACCAATAATTAATTCTTCTAATAACTTGAAATTAGTTGAAATAAATAGTATATGAATACTACAATGCTCAGTAATAAGCAAACATTTATAACCCGGTTCGTCCTTTTGTTATAAGCTTTATAAGAAATTTTTCTTTTAGCTTTTCTTTTACTTTTACTTGGATAGAAATTGCTATTTCTAATGTAATTTTCAATTATTCTTTCTGCTTCTTGTACTATTTCCATAGGCTGATATTCTTTATGTACATCTTTATTTAAGAGAAAAATTGCCTTTTCATACCAGCCTCCCTTTTCATTTTCTATAAGGATGATTCGGTTATTTGAATAAAATTTCATAGTAACCCTCCATATTCTTAATTATTAAGAATAGTTTTCTCTTATATTTTTTATATATGCATTTCTATTTTATAAAGACTTGTCCCATATCCTGGCAACTAATACAGTCATATCATCTTGAATTTTATCTTTTGAGTTATTTTTAGCTATTTCTAAAATATAATCTGCTATATATTGAGGATTTTTATTATTTATACTATTTATCACTTTACTAAGCCAAATTTCTTTTTCGATTATTTCTTTTTTAGAATCCAAGACACCATCGGTTACCATAACAATTATATCTCCATTTTTTAATTTCTTCTTAGTTGTATCAATGTCTACATTGTTTAGTATTCCTACAGGCAATGAAGATGAGCCAATAATTTCTACACTATCATCTCTTTTTAAAAAACTTGAAACAGCACCAATTTTAATAAATTCTGCAATCCCACTATATAAATCTATAATAGCCATATCCAAAGTAGAAAAGGATTCTTCATTTGATTTTAAAACCAAGACAGAATTAATCATTTTAATTGCTATATCCTTATCAAATCCCGTTTCCATAAAATCTTCCAAAAGTTCAATAGCTGCACAACTTTCTTCAGAAGCTCTGCCACCAGAACCCATCCCATCAGATAAAGCTAGTAAGAATTGCTCATCTCTTAATTTCATAAAAGAATAACTATCTCCAGACATAGAAGCTGAATTCTTCATTTCCCTAGCCATACCAGTTAATATCTTAAACCTTTCTTCTTCTACCAATTTAATGATACATTCATCTTTTTTACCTATGGCATTACAGCCACTAAATGCTAACTTCATCTTTCTTTTTAACACGGCACTTACTAAAGGTACTATTTTTTTAATACATACACGTCTTCCACTGCAAGGAAAATGTTTAATAGTTACTTCATATTTCTTTGATTTATTTTGTATAACAGCAATATCAGAAATTATAAGCTTTTCCTTATCTAATTCAACTCTAAGAATTCTTTCTAGATCTTCTTTAAAATATATTTTTCCATATATATCTGTTGCCAAGCTCCCGATAATAGAAGAAACCCCCTTTAGTTGTTCACAGACAAGCTCTCTGCTTTCTACTATTCTATTATGCCAAAGGAGATTTAATTTATATAATTCATACATCCTATTAGTGGTATCTATAAATTCTTCAGCCTTTATACATTTATCCATAAAGTCTCTTGGAATATCCCTCAAATCAATCTGAGGCTTTCTTTCTGCAGCAGATAAAATACTAAATACAGTTTGATAAGTGTTGTAAAAATTGCTTTCCCAACAATGTACACATAGACCACAATCACTGCATACCTTTGAGGCAACATCGTCAATAAGAAGGGAAACATCTTTTTGATTTAAGTGTTTCTTTTTCTTAGATAAATTTGTAAAGGTTTTTGACAGTTTTAAAAATGAATCTGAAAAACCCTTAAGTTGCTGTGCTGTTATATCCCTAATTCTTTTATAATATAGTTCTTGTCCCATTTCAGGTTCAAAGCTAACAAATCTTTTAATGTATAAAATGCAGCTTTTAGGAAGCGTTATAAACAATGCAATGGCTACTATTAAAGGCTTAATAAATATAAAATCTATTATCTCCCCTTGAAAATAAAAATCAAACATTATATATGATAATAAAAAGCCCATGCTGCTCCCTAAACGTCCGATATCTTTAAATAAACTGCAAACCATACCACATAGGCCAAATATACCTATAAATATAGCAGGAGTTACTCCTATCAGAGTCAAAATGGTTCCAATGATAATTCCAATAACTGCTCCTAAAGAAGGACCTCCAGTATATCCAAATATCAAAATAACCAATATACTTATAACTTCCCTAAAATAAATACCAGCAATTGAAAAATCAATTAATCCTGCAATAGAGGTACCAAAAAGCAAAATCAAGCTAATTATTTCTTCAGTGCTTAATATGGTTCTTTTTAAATAACCAGTAAAAGAAGATATCCCAATACTGTATATATAAGTAATTGTAAAAACAATAATGCTTTCTAAAATGGCAACAACTAAGTAATATCCTGCAAAGCCTTCAACTATTGCAAAAAGCATTCCCACTAAAAAAGTAAAAATCATCGCAATAATAGCTTGTCCAATTTTAGTCTGCTTATATCTTTTTCCCTCAAAATAATTTACACTTATCATAATCAATACAAGTATAAAAATGTATTTTAATGTGGCTACATTTTCTTTTACACTAACAATACCTGCACAAGAAAATAATAATAGCCAGATTCTATTTGCTTTTGAATGAAGTCCTGATGCATAATAAGCTATACTTAAGGGAAGCAAATTAGTAAAAAGAACTACTCTAGAAACCATAAAAGCGATAATATTAATTAATAAATCTTTAAAGGAAATATTAAATAATATATCTTTTAAATTTATTTTATTTTTTGCTTCATAAATCTCTACATTTTCAAAAGTGTTATATTCAACTCTCCCCATATAATCCCTCCTAATTTCTGTTTCTATTATAATAAAGAAGATAAAAATTATTTGTCATTATATGGTAAGGTTCCAAAAAACCTTTAGACATTTAAAACAGCTATTTTACAAAAAAATAAAGGACGCTACAGCGTCCTACTATTAATAACTATCTTCACTTTTTTCCATAAATACAATTTCATCTTCTTTTACAAGACCTAACTTTTCCCTTGCTACCTTTTCAATATACATATCTGATTGGCTATATTCCTTTTGCTCTAAAAGTTTTGCATGTTCCTGATTTTCTTCTTCAATCTTTTCTATGTATCCCTTTTTTTGTTCTTCTAGTTGTCTGTTTATTTTTTGTAGATCATAAGTCTTAAATGCAATCATAATAAAAAAAATAGATAATAATATAGTATTCCATCCAATTTGAAAAAACTTTTTATTTTTTCGTCTTTTTCTCAAAGTTATCCCCACCTCAAAAATAACCTATACGAGCATTAATTCAAAAATAAAACCTCTGTTTAATTAGATATTCTTCATTCAAAACTAATTTCCTTCTTTTATTTTAAATTTTTATACTTTTCTACACATAATATATATCTCTTTAAATAACTGCCTTATTTTTCTTTTAAATCTGTTATAAAATCTATTTAAAATAATTCTAATACTATAGTTTAGCTTCCTTAGGGGATAAGAAATCCAGTTAAAAGGATAAGAAAGAATCTTAATAATTAATTTTAAAGGCATAATTATAATTTTTATTATAGCATTAATAATTCTTTTAATCCAATAAATTATCCAGTCCGAAAACTTCATAAGAACTATACTAATAGTAAAAAAATAAACAATATTTCCAAGAAATGCACCTAACAAGGCAAAGGCTCTTATTTCACCATAATTATTAGTAAAAAGAACCAAAAACATAAAGGCAGAAACAATAATCCAATATAATAAATCTTCTATTTGAATTAACCAGTCGGGATGAGGAAGAATCTTTCTTAGGATTCTAAACACGTCATAAAATACACCAATAATTATTCCTGTCAACACGGCAATTAAAAATGTATTTGCCTGCTCACTAATGGATACAATCAAGGATATCAACTCCTATTTAAAGAGTCTTCCCAATAATGAACTTCCGCCTTTCCCAAATGAATCCCCATCATTATAATCTAAACTTTCTAACTCACCTTCTAGTTCTAATTCCTTTTTTTCTAAATTTAGCTTGTTTACATGAAGTTCATTACCCTTTATTGTAAGCATTCCCATTTCTGTTTCTATATCAATATTGTTTTCATCAAAAGACAAGACATCTAATACTCCAGTAATAGTTATACTTTCTCTGTCTTTTATTAAAATACTATGTCCTTTTGCACTTACAAGCCTTTCTTCCATACAACCCCACCTTTATACTCAATATAAATAGTTTGTTTGTTACAATATTAACCTGCTACTAAGCAGTTTATTTTGATGATATAATCATCAAAATTTCTTATATATAATATATATTGGGAGTTGTATGAGAAATATGATAAAAAGCTATAAATACCTATACATATTGTCAGCTTCTTCTTTTTTTACATGTTCCTTTACATCTAATACTTCTACCTTAGTGATATTGCTCCCAAACCTAATTTCTATAATATCTCCTATTTTAATGGTTGTTCCTGCCTTAGCTTCTTTACCATTGACAAGTACCCTCCCTGCATTACACGCCTCATTAGCAACAGTTCTTCTTTTAATCAAACGACTAACTTTTAAAAACTTATCCAATCTCATAGATATCCTCCTGTCATAACTAATTATAAATAAATTAAACCTTTCAATAAAAAATTATTTCATAAAAAAATCTACACTTTGAAAAGTGTAGATTTTTTATTTTGTTATGTATCCTTAGCTTATTTTTTATTAACTGCATCCTTTAATACTTTTCCAGCTTTGAATCTTGGAGCTTTAGAAGCAGGAATTTTCATAGGTGCTCCTGTTTGAGGATTTCTTCCTTCTCTTGCTGCTCTTTCAGCTACGTCAAAAGTACCGAATCCAACTAGTTGAACTTTTCCGCCTTTAGCTAATTCTTCAGTCACTACCTCTTCAAATGCCTTTAATACTTTTTCAGTGTCCTTCTTGCTTAATTCAGCTTTTGCAGCCATAGCCGCTACTAATTCGGATTTGTTCATAATCTTCCTCCTCATATTTCATTTTAAAAATTGCATAAAGCCTTTTTAAATAAGCTACGAGTAAAACACTACGATTTTTCAAATTCTTTATGCTTTGACTCCTCCCATAGCTCGTCCATTTCTTTAAGTGTCATTTGCTCCAATTTTTTATCTTGAGAAATCGCAGTATTTTCAACGTATTCAAATCTATTTATAAACTTTTCCGTCGTATTTGTCAAGGCAAATTCAGGATTTATTTTTAAAAATCTTGCAAAATTTACAATTGAAAAGAGTAAATCTCCATATTCTTCCATTATATCCCTGTCATTTCCTTTTTTAATAGCATCTAGAAGTTCATTTTTTTCTTCATCAATCTTCTTAATAACATCATCAATATTGTCCCAATCAAAGCCTATATCTGCTGCTTTTTTTTGTACTTTATAGGCCCTTATCAAGGCAGGTAAAACTTCTGGTACACTTTTTAAAACTTCTGTTTGAGTATTATAACCCTTTTCAACTTTTTTAATCTGTTCCCAATTCTCTAAAACTTCCTCTGTACTATTAGCTACTACATTTCCAAAAATATGGGGGTGCCTTAATATTAACTTTTTACAAATTCCATCAATTACATCTTCCATTGTAAATTTACTATCTTCTTCAGCAATTCTTGCATGAAAGACAATTTGAAGAAGTAAATCACCTAATTCTTCTTTTAAAGAATTCCTATTATCTTTTTTGATAGCATCTATTACTTCATAAGTTTCTTCGAGAAGATTAGGAAGAAGACTTTCATGAGTTTGCTTTAAATCCCAAGGACATCCATTCTCACTTCTTAAGGTCTTCATGATTTCTAATAAATCATCGTACGTGTATTTTTCTTTTTTCTCCATAGTACACCAACTTAATATATTGTTACAATATTTTCTATATAGTATATCATAAATTTATTATAATATATATAGTCTAATTGCCTCAAAATGAGTAAATATTTATAAATGCAGATAGAAATCTATCTGCAAATATTATTGCTCCATTTGTTTCCCTAAAAATCCTGAAGCCGATTGTGCTAACTTTTTTTCAACTTCTCCCATTACAACATTTTTTTCATTCGATAAAAATATTACCGAGCCAACTACATCTCCTTCTGAAATAATTGGATAAATGAGTTCCGAATAATAATTAGTTGAATTTTCATCAGAAGTTATAGGTATAAATTTATCTTCTTCTTTGCTTGCAGTATATATTCCTCTTTCTTCAATTACTTTTTCTAAAGACTTACTGATATTTTTATCTAAAAATTCTTTTTTGGAACCACCAGAAACTGCAATAACCTGATCTTTATCTGTAATACACGTGATAAGTCCTGTAGTTTGAGCCAAAGCTTCAGCATACTCTTTTGCAAAATTACCAAGTTCTCCAATGGGAGAATATTTTTTAAGAATGACTTGTCCATCATGATCCGTAAAAATTTCTAGAGGATCTCCTTCTCTAATTCTAAGAGTTCTTCGTATTTCTTTTGGAATTACTACTCTGCCTAAATCATCTATTCTTCTTACGATTCCTGTAGCCTTCAATTTTATTCCTCCCTTAATTTCTAGCATTCGTGATAGTTTCACTAATAGTATGTTTTTAATATTGCTATTTTATTCATGTTTTCCACTTTTATTAGCAATTTAGAATTAGAAATTAAGAGATTGATAAATGCTTACTTAATCCTTTTTATTTACAAAGTTCATAAAAAAATACTTCCAAACTATGCCTATTATAAATTATTTAGGCTAATTGCTTGAAAGTATCAATTAAAATTTATTTAGTTATAATATTTTAATTTCTTCCCAGACTTCTTGATTAATTTCTACTGTCGCATTATTAATCCATTCTTCAAGCTTTTTATTATAATAATTTCTTTTCATTAAATCATAGTATTCTAGCTCAATAAGTTCCTTGTCAGGCTCAATTATTTCTTCCATTTTTATTATATGGTATCCGTAGGAACTCTTAACTAAGTCACTTATTTCATTTACTTTTAAATCAAATGAGGCATCTTCAAAATTCTTATCCATTCCTTGCCCTCTCATAAAAGTATATTCTCCATTATAAGCTAAGGAAGATTCATCTTGAGAATACTCTTGAACTAAAGAGTCAAAGTCTTCTCCATTTCTTGCCTTTTCCAATGCCTCTTCTGCCTTTATTTTTGCATTTTCTTGTTCTTCTTTTGAAAGTTCTACTAACTTACCATCCACTAAATCATGTGTTTTCAATAAAATGTGTTTTACTCTTACCTGTGTTAACATTTCTTTGTTTTGCTCAAAAAAATCTTCAAACTCTGATTTATTACCTACAAAATCCTTTGTAGTTTCCATATAAACTTTTTGGCTCATGATAGTATCTTCTACTACATTCTTAATATCCTGCTCCGTTAAGCCCATGTTTTTCATTTCTTCTTCACCAATTGAATTGATTAACTCCTCTGTTTGAGATACAACTTCTTCTTTTTCTTCTTCAGTAAAGCTAAGTTCCATCTTTCTTCCTTCTTGAACCTGAATTTTTATGGACTTAATGGAATCAAAAGCTCTTTCCTTTGCTACTTCTTCTGCTGGCTTACCGTCAAATTTTGTTTCCCATATATCTTCTTGTCCAATACTTTGATATAATTGCTTAATTCTCCATAAATAAATTTTGTATTCTTCTACTTTAATTTTTTCATCGTTAATAACAGCTAAATATTCCTTTTTACTTAAATCATTTGAATTACAGCTAATAAGAAAAAGACTTACAAGTATTAATAAGATTAGTACCGATATAAGTTTTTTTCTATATAACATCATTTCAACCCCATCTCTCTAAGAAATAACATTTCTCCCTATTAATTATTATAAGTAATTTTTATTATAACTTCAAACATTTCAAACTTTGTAATACATTCTTAATTTGTCTGATAACTTCATTATTCTTATCTTTTCCTAAACGATATATAAAATAGGGATTTTTGTCCGCTGCAAAAGTGAGCTTATTTCGGTATTGGGCAAGTAAATCCGGTATCTTAGTAGCATCTATTGGGGCATCTTCTTTAAATGTAATCGTTACATTTGAATTTTTTTCTGATATAGATGTAATTTTTAATTCATTTGCTTCCCACTTGATTAGGGCAATTTCTAATAAATTTTGAACACTTTCAGGTAGATCACCATATCTGTCTTCAATTTCTTCTTGTACATCGTAATAATCCTTTTGTGTTTGAATGACTGCAATTTTCTTATAAATTTCTAACTTTTGAATCTCGTCTTCTATATATTTTTGTGGAATATAAGCATCAATATCTAACTCAATCAAGGTTTCAAAATGCTCCTTAATCTCTTCTCCTTGTTCTTTCTTTATAGCTTCTTCTAATAATTTACTGTATAAATCATATCCTACTGCATCAATGTGTCCATGCTGTTGGGAACCTAATAAATTACCTGCTCCTCTTATCTCTAAATCTCTCATGGCAATTTTAAAGCCTGAGCCAAATTCGGTAAATTCTTTTATGGCCTGAAGTCTTTTTTCTGCTCCTTCCTGAAGAACTTTATCTTTTTGATACATAAGATAAGCATAAGCAATCCTGTTTGATCTTCCGACTCTTCCCCTTAACTGATAAAGTTGTGACAGGCCTAAGCAGTCAGCATCTTGAATAATAATCGTATTCACATTGGGTATATCAAGACCACTTTCAATAATGGTGGTACATACTAAAACATCAATTTCCCTATTAATAAAATCCATCATTATATTTTCTAATTGTCTTTCACTCATTTGACCATGAGCATAGGTTACTATAGCTTCTGGAATCAATTCTTGAATCTTTGCCGCTATTTTATCAATGTTTTGAACCCTGTTGTATAAATAGTAAACTTGTCCTCCCCTTCCTATTTCACGTCGAATGGCATCCTTTACAAACTCCGTATTATATTCCATAACATAAGTTTGTACTGGATATCTTTCCTCTGGAGGTTCATTTAATATACTCATGTTTCTAATACCTATAAGACTCATATGAAGAGTTCTAGGTATAGGAGTAGCACTTAAAGTTAAAACATCAACCTTTTCTTTTAGATGTTTAAGCTTTTCTTTATGGGCTACACCAAATCTTTGCTCTTCGTCAATAATAAGTAATCCTAAATCTTTAAACACTACATCCTTTGATAAAAGTCTATGGGTACCTATAACAATATCTACCATGCCCCTTTTTAACTCTTCAATAGTTATTTGTTGCTCAGTTTTTGTCCTAAAACGTGATAATAAATCCACAGTTATGGGGAAATCTTTCATTCTTTGAATAAAAGTATTATAATGCTGTTGTGCTAGTATGGTTGTAGGAACTAGATATGCTACCTGTTTTCCTTCTTGAACTACCTTAAAAGCTGCCCTTATTGCTACTTCTGTCTTTCCATACCCTACATCCCCACAAATTAAGCGATCCATTATCTTATCACTTTCTAAATCTTTTTTTACTTCTTCAATAGCATTTAACTGATCTTCAGTTTCTTCATAAGGAAACATATCTTCAAATTCTCTTTGCCATACCGTATCAGGACCATATTTATGACCCTTGGTATTTTGTCTTTTTGCATAAAGTTCTATAAGTTCCTTAGCTAAGTCTGTAACTGCCTTTCTTACCCTTGCCTTTGCTTTTCCCCATTCACTACCGCCAAGTTTATTAAGTTTAGGACTCCTACTTTCGCCTCCTATATATTTTTGAATCATATCCATTTGATTAATAGAGACATAAAGATTTCCATTGTCTGAATAACGAATTTTTAAATAGTCCTTACTTATATTGTCTATGGTTATCTTTTCAATTCCTTGATAAATTCCAATACCATGATTTTCATGAACCACATAATCTCCAGGGTTAAGATCTGTAAAATTTTCAATTTTACTTCCACTAGTTTTCTTCTTTGTTTTTCTTTTCTTTTTTACTTCTCCAAATACTTCTTTATCCGAAATAATTACAAAATCAATCATGCCATATTCAAAGCCTCTATAAAGGCTTCCCTGGGAAATTATTATTTCTCCTTTAGAAACAGGCTCAGACAAATTACTTTTATAACTACAAAATATATTTCTATCATTTAATTCCTTGGCCAGCCGCTCTCCTTTACTCTTTGGTCCAGCTAAAATAACTACCCTAAATTTTTTCTTCTTCCAATACAAAAGATTTTCTTCTAGTATGTCCATTTGTCTATAAAAAGAATCCGATGATTTTACAGGAAACTGAATTATTTCCTTGATTAGGAAGTCATTTGCACTATGAGTTAGCATAGTCATTAAAACTATGTCAAATTTCTCTATAGATTTTAATATATCTTCGTATTTAAAAACAGCTTCACATTGAAGAGGAAGAATGTATCCTTTTTCTAGTCTTCCCTTCATACTATCTTCAAATTCACTAATAACTTTATAAGTTTTTTCCTTTATTCTTTGGGGCTCGTCTAAGAAAACAATAGTATCATTATCAAAATAATCCGCTAAAGTAACTGTATCTTCATAAAAATATTTAACATAACCTTCTATACCGTGAAAACTTTTTTGATTTTTTAGTTTTTCTATTATGCTGCTAACTACTTTTTTTAATGTTTCTTTTTCTTCTTTTAGTCCTTTTTTTTCATATTTTTTAATGATTTTTTTTGCTTCTTCATCTATACGAGATATTCCACTTTTTATTACTTCTTCTGTAAAAACTAATTCCCTCATGGGGAATATTTCTATCGAATTTAATTTTTCAATAGATCTTTGAGAAATAGGATCTATTAATCTTATAGAATCTACTTCATCATCCCAAAATTCAATTCTATAAGGATTTTGTTCTGTACTAGGGTAAACATCTACAATTCCCCCTCTTAGGGCAAATTGTCCAGGACTTTCTACTAATTCAGAACGCTCATAGCCCATCAAAAGCAGCTGATGCATTAATTGATTTATATCTACAATGCTTCCAACTTCAAAATTTAATATGAAAGATTTAAATAAATCCATTTTAACTAGTCTGTCCAATAATGCTTCAACAGATAAGACAATGAGCGGCTTTTCATCTTTTACCAAGGCCTTTAATACATTAATTCTTTGTTTTACAATATCCATACTGTGGACATCTGCATTATAAAATAATATATCTTTTGAAGGATAAAGATATATTTTATCTTTTATAAAAAACTGCATATCTTCAAATATTTCTTTAGCCTTCATATCATCATTAGTAACAATTACAACAGGCTTAGAACTATGAATTTTTAACGAAGCAATAAGATGAGCTTTTTGTGAATCCATCATACCTGTTGCAAGCACAGGAGTATTATGATTATTTAAGCTGTCTAATAGTTTTTGATACGCATCTAGCTCAAGAAGAGGTTCTATAATCCCATTAATATGCAAAGACTCCAAATCATCACTCCCTTACTTTTTGATTAAATACATTCATTGCTTTATCTGGTCCTTCTTTAATTATTGTTTCAACCGCATCGGAAGCTATTTTAATGCTTTGAACCATTTCTTTAATTTCTTCTTTAGTAAAGCGGCTTAATACATAGTCTGATAAGTCCCATCCAGGAGGTTTTTCGCCTACTCCTACTCTCACTCTTAAAAATTCTTGAGAACCTAAACAGGAAATAATATTTTTTATTCCATTATGCCCTCCATCACTTCCTTTAGTACGCACCCTGATTAAGCCTATAGGAAGGCTTATATCATCATATATTATAATTATATTCCTTGGGTCTAATTTATACCAATTTATAATCTCAATAACACTTTTACCACTTAGATTCATGTAAGTTTGAGGTTTGGCTAATATAACCTTTTCTCCTCCAATCATTCCTTCTCCAATTAAGGCATGAAACTTTTTTCTACTTACATCTATATTATTTTCAAAAGCTAATCTTTCAATTACTTCAAAACCTACATTATGTCTTGTAGCAGCATACTGAAGCCCTGGATTTCCTAATCCAATGATAGCATACATCTTTTCACCTCCATTTTAAAAATAGCAAATAGCCCTAGTAATACTAGGGCTTAAATATATAATTAGGAGAACTAATAAGTCCCACTTATAAGTGAAATCTTATTCTAATAGATTTCTTTTTAATAAAAATATATTTATATTTTTAAAATACTAAACAAATAACTTAGATACAGATAAATCTGCATGAATTCTATTAATTGCTTCTGCAACAATTGGAGCAACAGATATTTCTTTAATCTTAGAAGTCCTTTTTTCATCTGCTAAATGAATCGTATTTAATACAACTAACTCAGAAATAGCAGAGCTTTCAATTCTTTCAATAGCAGGACCTGAAAGCACAGGATGAGTACAGCATGCAAATACTTCTTTTGCTCCTCTTTCTACTAAAGCATCAGCAGCATTAGAAATGGTTCCTGCAGTATCTATCATGTCATCCACCAAGATTACATTCTTGCCTTCGATATTTCCAATAATATTCATAACTTCAGACTCATTAGCTTTTGGTCTTCTTTTATCGATGATAGCCAAAGGTATTTCTAATTTTGAAGCAAAAGCTCTGGTCCTAGCTACACTTCCAAGATCTGGTGAAACTGCTACAAAGTCCTCTAAGGTTTCAAACTTCTCTAAATAATATTTTGTTAACAATGGCATTCCTACTAAATGGTCTAAGGGAATGGTAAAGAAACCTTGAATTTGAGCACAGTGCAAGTCCATTGTTAAAACTCTGTCAGCTCCTGCTGTTTGAATTAAATCTGCTACTAATCTTGCACTAATTGGATCCCTAGCTCTTGTCTTTCTATCTTGCCTTGCATAACCATAGTAAGGAATTACTGCTGTAATTCTTCCTGCTGAAGCCCGTCTTAGGCCGTCAATCATTATAAGTAATTCCATTAAGTGTTCATTAACAGGTGTAGAAGTAGGTTGAATTACAAATACATCTGCTCCTCTTACCTTTTCATCAATCCGCACAGATATTTCCCCATCACTAAATCTTCCAACTTCAGAGCTGCCCAATTTTAGTCCTAATTCTTGAGCAATTTCTTCTGCCAAATCAGGGTGTGCATTACAAGTAAAAATCTTAATTTCACTGTTGGTGCTCCTCATTTTTAAAAAATCCTCCTTAAAATATCTTCCTCTTTCTCCCCCTAATTGTCGGCTCAATTATAACATACTTTTTGAAATGAAAAAAGAAAATTATTTAACAATTATTTTTTATTTTTCTTTCCTTTTAGTCACCCAGTTACTTTTATTAATTTGTCTTGTTCTTGCAATAGCTAAAGCTTTTGCTGGTACATCTTCTGTAATTGTAGAGCCTGCAGCAATAAAAGCTTCCTCATCTATTGCAACAGGAGACACTAAATTAGCATTACAACCAATAAAGGCATCATTTCCAATAGTAGTTCTATGTTTGTTTTTACCATCATAATTAACTACTACAGTTCCGCATCCAAAATTAACTCTTTCCCCAACATCTGCATCACCTATATAAGTTAAATGAGATACTTTAGTATTATCTCCTATTGTTGAATTTTTCACTTCTACAAAATCTCCTATTTTTACATGGCTGCCAATTTTACTATTAGGCCTAATGTAAGCAAAAGGTCCTATATTAGTATCAGAATCTACTGTACTTTCTAATACAACACTATATTGTACAGTAACATTATCAGCTATTTTAGAATTATCAATAGTTGAATTAGGGCCTATAATACAATCTTCTCCAATAACAGTTCTTCCCTTTAAAACACAGCCAGGATTAATTATAGAATCCTTTCCGATTATAACATCTGGTTCAATATAAGTAGTTTCTGGATCAACTATTGTAACTCCTTCTTCCATATGTCTTATATTAATCCGTTTTTTCATAATTTGTGTAACTTCAGCTAACTGAACCCTAGAATTAACCCCTAAAATTTCATTACTGTCTTTTACAACTAAAGCATTTACCCTATGTCCTTTTGATAATATAATTTGGAGAGTATCAGTTAAATAATACTCCTTTTGGCTATTATCATTGGTAAGCTCTTTTAAAGCTTCTTTTAATAATTTCGATTTAAAGCAATACATCCCGCCATTTATTTCATTTACCCTTAATTCTTCATCATTTGCATCTTTATGCTCTACATTTTTTAGAAAGTTTCCATTCTCATCTCTAATTATCCTTCCGTATCCAGTTGGATCTTCTACAATTGCAGACAAAATTGTTACTCCATTGTTTTCTTTTCTATGAGTATCAATTAAACTTTTTAATGTATCACCAGTAATAAGAGGGGTATCACCATATAATACAAGGACATCCCCTTCTTCTTTTATAAAAGAATCAGCCTGCATTACTGCATGACCTGTTCCTAATCGCTCTTCTTGCACAGCATATTCAACACTTTCTCCTATTTCTTTTTTTACCTCTTCTCCTTTATATCCAACAACTACACAAATCTTTTTGCTTCCAGCTGATTTTGCTGCATAAATAACATGGTTTAATAATTCCTTGCCTAATACTTTATGCAAAACTTTTGATTTTTTTGACTTCATTCTAGTTCCTTCACCTGCAGCCAAAATAATTGCAGATAATTCACTTAAAGATGAACTAATCATTGATATCCCTTCCTTATTACATAATGTCTTATTTATTCTCTCATGTATAAAGAAATATTTCAATAAAAAATCTTAGCTATAAAAAAAATGTGTGTAATAACACACTTTGTAAATAAGAGAATCTAATTTTTATGGTAATTAAAACTCTTATTCAATTAAAAAAGCACTTCATAAGAAGTGCTATGTATTACTTTATTCCACATCTAAATCTTCATCTGCAGCAGCTGCAACCTCTTCTTCTGCTGCATCTCCATCATCTGCTAGAAGAATCATTTCATACTTTTCCAAAACAGCTGTTTGGATTTTATCTCTTGTAGCAGAATTGATTGGATGGGCTATATCTCTAAACTCTCCATCCATAGTCTTTCGACTTGGCATTGCAATAAATCGACCTTTGTCCCCTTCAATTACTTTGATATCATGAACAACAAATTCATTATCAAAAGTAACCGATACTACTGCTTTCATCTTACCATCTTTGTTAATTTTACGCACGCGAATATCTGTAATTTCCATATGCGAACCCCTCTCTGTAACATGATGCGGCTCTAGAGCAAGATCTAGATACCGTTTAGAATTTGTACCCTTATTATATAACAGATTTATCCAAATATCAATATGTTTTATATATTCAAATTATACAAAATTATAGTAACTATATTATATAACACTACCTTTCTCCAAAAAAATGGGTTTTTCTTTGCTTCCTATCAATTTTCTTCCGTCAGAAACTACTACTTCTTTATCTAAAATGACATTCTCTAAGTAACAATTATTGCCAATATACGACCCGTCCATTACGACAGAATTTTTAATAAATGAATATGAACCTGTAAATACTTTTCTAAATAAAACAGAATCTTCAACATATCCATTTAAAATTGACCCTCCTCCAACAATACAATTCTTAGTTGAAGAATTCATATTAAATTTGGCAGGAGGCTCATCCTTAACTTTAGTAGCAATATAAGGATATTGCCTAAAAAATAAATCTCTTACTTCCTTTTTCAAAAAGTCCATATTAACATCATATAATGATTTTATTGATCTTATACTTCTCCAGTAGCCTTCAAAGGGATAACCGTATATTTTAAGTTTTTTTCTATATCTTATAATAATATCATTTACAAAATCATAGCGGTTTTCAGCAAACAAGTCTTCTAATAATTTAATAAGAAGTGTCCTTTGGATTATATATACACCAAGGGAAATTGTACTTGTTTGAGGTTCTAAAGGTTTTTCTTCAAATTCTATAAGCCTTTTGTCTTCATCTAAGACCATAACCCCATAATTAGATGCCTTTTCATAATTAGCTTCCTTATAAATTATAGTAATATCTGCTTGTTTTTCTTGATGGTATTTTAACACATCATTATAGTCAATTTTGTATACATGTTTTCCTGAAGCAATAATTACAAAAGGTTCATTACTCCTTTTTAAGAAACTAATATTTCTATAAATTAAATCTGCAGTCCCTCTATAGCCAAAAGGATTATCATTCGTTATATAAGGAGAAAACACAAAAAGTCCTCCTTGTTTTCTACCTAAATCCCACCACTTAGCCGAAGATAAATGGTCCAGTAGAGCACGGGAACTATATTGAGTAATAACGGCAACTTTGTTTACTCCCGAGTTAGTCATATTACTCATAGTAAAATCTATAGTTCTATAAGAGCCTCCAACGGGAAAAGCCGAAATAGTTCTATTGGAAGAAATGTCAGTTAAATTTTCATTACTACCTCCAGCCAAGATTATTCCAACTGCTCTCATGACTCCACCCCTTCCAAAATAAGAGATTGTCCAGATTCAAGTATTCTATCATTATAATCACTAAGCCTCGTAGTGCCGAAGACTACGCAATTTTTCCCTATCCAGACATTGTCAGGTATGATTGTTTGTTCTCCAATAACGCTAATCCCTGTATAATATATGTCAGGCTTTTCAATATTAGCTATGTTTTCTCCTTCTCCGATAATTACATTTTTTCCAATGACACAATTTTCCGATACAATACAACGGTCAAGTACACAACCTTCTTGAATTATGGTTCCAGCCATTATAATAGAGTCTCTAACGGTAGCACCTTCTTCAATAATAACCCCTGGTCCCAATACCGAACTATAGACATTTCCATATACTTCGCTGCCTTCAGACATAATACTTCTTTTTACATCTGCAGCTTCTCCTACATATTGGGGAGGTTGATGATCTAAATTTGTGTAAAATTTCCAAAATTCTTCATACAGATTAAAACTGGGAAGGGTTTCTATAAGTTCCATATTGGCTTGCCAATAAGATTCGATAGTTCCTACGTCTTTCCAATAACTATCAAACCTATAGGCATATAATTTGTCTTCATTGTTAATCATTCTAGGGATAATATGTTTTCCAAAATCACTATCTTTATTATATTCATTGTCCTCAATAAGGACCTGTTTTAATTTATTCCAGTTAAATATGTAAATCCCCATTGATGCTAAATTACTTTTAGGTTCTTTTGGCTTTTCTTCAAACTCTACAATCCTATCTTCTGCACCAGTATTCATAATACCAAAATGATGTGCTTCTTCTAAGGGAACCTCTAATACAGCAATGGTTGCATCAGCAGACTTTTGCTTATGATATTCCAGCATCTTACTATAATCCATCTTATATATATGGTCGCCTGAAAGTATAAGAACATATTCTGGATTATATGCATCAATAAATTTTATATTTTGATAAATAGCATTAGCTGTTCCTGAATACCAAGCACCCATTCCTTCTTTAATATAGGGAGGTAAAATAGTAACTCCTCCAGTTTTTCTATCTAAGTCCCACGGAATTCCAATTCCAATGTGCTGATTTAACTTCAAAGGCTCGTATTGCGTTAACACACCGACAGTATCGATATCTGAATTAATACAATTACTTAAAACAAAATCAATTATTCTATACTTCCCACCAAAAGTTACTGCAGGCTTTGCTATGTATTTAGTTAATATTCCTAATCTAGTTCCATGCCCACCAGCTAATATCATTGATATTATCTCTCTTCTTCGCATACTACCCACCCTCTTGATTGTAATATTAGATTTTCAACTCATATCAAGGGTTAAAAATCAACACCAGTAAAATCTTGCATGTATTAATATTATCATATTTAAACATATTTGAACACTCCAAATATTCTAGTAAATTGTATCTATTTATTATGAAATAAATAAAAAAAAATAGCCTTTTGGCTATTTTATATGGAAGAATTTACAATAATTTCTCCGCTTTCATTATTAATTTCTTCCAAAATTATCAAACTGTGGTAATTATTAATAAGTTTTTCTTTTGGTTCTTTTGTAACCATTAGAATTCCAACTCCAATAACTTCTGCATCAAATTCTTTCATTAAATCAATAATTCCTTTTGCTGTTCCTCCTGCTTTCATAAAATCATCAATAAAAATCACTTTCGAATCTTTAGCTATAGATTTTTTTGCTAAATACATGGTTTGAATTCTTTTAGAAGATGCTGTTACATAATTCATATGTATAGCAGTTCCTTCTGTCAACCTTCCTTCTTTTCTAACCACGACTAAGGGCTTATTTAATACTCTGGCAGTCATAAGAGCAATAGGTATACCCTTTGTTTCAATGGTTACAATATAATCAAAATCCATATCCTGAAAAAAACTACCCAAGGCTCTTCCTATATTGTAACTAACATCTGATGAATAAAGAAGATCATTAAGATATATATATCCTCCGGGAATAATTCTTTCTTTATTATTTATTTTATCGCAAAGGTCAGCACAAAATTCTTTTATTTGTTCTTGAGTCATTGTTGGCTTATAAAGCACACCTCCAGCTGCCCCAGTTACTGTCTCTATTTCTCCTAGCTGAAATTTTTTAAAAATATTTTTTACAATATCAATATCTTCACTTAATGTGGACTTAGCACAATTAAACAAGTCACAAAAGTAATTAAAATTATAAATTTTTCTTGGATTTTCAGTAAGGATTTTAATAATGGCTCCTACACGTTCATTTTTATTAATCCGGTTCATTTTATACTCCTTTCATCTACTGGAGATTGCTTCTTATTATTATACACCAATTCATCGAATGTTTTAAGGTTTTCTTAAAAAAATATTCGGTTATTATAGCTTTATCTTACGATATAATAACAAAGTATTTATCTCTAAATTTTTTAGAATTTAAATTTATTGCTTTTTATAATAATAATAATATAGTATAATTATATATTTAGAAAAATAAATATAAAAATATATTTTTCAATTTTATGTATAAATTATTCATTATTATCCGAATATATTTTTATCAGTATATTTCAATATAGTAAAAATTGATATGAATAGAGGTGCAATATGGCAAAAATTAATTTTAATGATACAAATAAAAAGGTTCATTTTATTGGTATCGGCGGCATTAGTATGAGTGGACTGGCAGAAATTCTTTTAGATAAAGGCTTTGAAGTTTCAGGTTCAGATATAAAAAGTTCAAAAATAACGAAGCATTTAGAAAATCTAGGCATAAACATTTATTTAGGACATTCATCTTCAAATATAGAAAATGATGTAGATTTTGTTATTTATACAGCAGCTATTAATAGTGATAATCCAGAATTAATAGAAGCACAAAAAAGAAATTTAATAGTTTTAGACCGTGCAGAACTTCTTGGAGAAATAATGAGTAACTATCCTTATTCTATAGCTGTTTCAGGAACTCATGGAAAAACAACTACAACATCTATGCTATCTTATATTCTTCTTGAAGCAAAGAAAGATCCCACAATATCTATTGGAGGCATTGTGGATGCCATAGGAGGAAATATCAAGATTGGGCAATCAGATTATTTTATTACAGAAGCCTGTGAATATTGTGATAGCTTTCTTAAATTTTACCCCCATATGGCTATCATATTAAATATGGAAGAAGACCATTTAGATTACTTTAAAGATATTAATCATATTAGAAAATCCTTTACTAACTTTGCAAAAAACATCTCCAAAGAAGGTGCTCTTATTATTAACGGAGATATTGAAAATCTTTCACTTATTTTAGATGAAATAAAATGCAAGGTAGTTACCTTTGGCACTGACCCTAATCGTGTTATGTGGACTGCAGCAAATATTGAATATAATGAAAAAGCCTGCGGTAAATTTGATTTGTTTTACCAAGGCAAAAAAATGGGCAAAATTACTTTAAATGTACCTGGAGTTCACAACATATATAATGCCTTAGCGGCTTGTGCAGCTACTTATGAATTAAATATTTCTATAGATGATATTATCAATGGGCTTTACAAATATAAAGGAACAAATCAAAGATTTGAGATAAAAGGTAATTTAAAAGGAATTACTATTGTCGATGATTACGCACACCATCCAACAGAAATAAAAGCTACTCTTGAAGTAGCAAAACACTATCCTCATAATACTCTATGGTGTGTTTTTCAACCTCATACCTATACTAGAACCAAGATATTCTTAAAAGAATTTGCCCAGGCTTTAAAAGAAGCTGATAAAATAATTTTAACTGATATTTACGCTGCACGAGAAAAAGACTTAGGTGAAATCCATTCAAAAGATCTCCAAAAAGAACTAGCTAGAATTGGAAAAGAATCCTATTATTTTTCTGATTTTGATTCAGTAGAAAATTTTATTTTAGAAAATTGTATCCCCGGGGACCTGTTGATAACTATGGGAGCTGGGGATGTTAATATGATAGGAGAAGAGCTTCTTGGAACAAATCTATCCACAATATCCACAAGTATTTCTGTAGAAAAAGAAATAAAATCATGTGAATAATTTCTTAATAACTATGTTTAATTCCACATTTTTACAATAATTCTTATGCCCAAAAAGATAATCTTTTTGGGTATTTTACATTTAAAAATAATTGTTTTTTAAACTTATCCACATTATCCACAGAGTTATTAACATAATCTGTGTTAATTAAACTTATCTAATATTAACTAAGTCTGAATTTTCTTTGGTAAACAATCTTTCAACTATGTGATATAATATCAATACAAAAGAACTTATGGAAAGGGGAGATGGTGATGGCAACTATAAATATAGAAAATAATATAGATTTCTCTGCAACACCTATTACAAATGAATTTATTGATAAATATATGCCAAAAGCAAATGGAAATTTTGTTAAGGTATATATATTTTTATATAGATATTGTTATCACCATAAAAAAGCTCCTAGTACAAAGGAAATTTCTGAAAAATTAGACCTATTGGAATCAGATATAATTAAAGCATTTCAATATTGGACAGAACAAGGCTTAATGGATTTTCAACAAGATGAAAATAATTATATTTTTATAAGCTTTCAAATGCCTTTTTCAAAAGATAATAAAGAAAACAAATTAAAATCAACAAATAATAAAACAATACATATTCATCATGAAACAAGACCTAATTATAGTCCCGAAGAATTATCTATATACATGAAAAACCCAGAAATATCCCAACTTTTTAAAATTGCTGAAAGATATCTTGGCAGAATGCTTAATCATAATGATCTAAAAGTACTATATAGTCTATATGACTGGCTAAGACTTCCTGTCGATGTTATAGAACTATTATTAGAACATTGTATATCCAATAATCATAGAAGTATTAGATATATTGAAAAGGTAGCAATAACTTGGGCAGAAGAAGGAATTAATAGTTTAGAAAAAGCAAAATTAAGAATTAAAGTTTTCAATGAAGATTATAGAAAAATTATGAAAACCTTTGGCCTTAACAGGGCTCCAGCTCCCTTTGAAATTGAATTAATGAATAAATGGATAAAAGAGCTTAATACTCCTATCGAAATAATTTTAGAAGCATGCGAAAGAACAATTGCTCAAATTCAAGAGCCTAGCTTTAAATATGCTAATTCAATAATAAATAATTGGAATAAAAATGGTGTAAAAAGTTTAGAAGATATAAAAGTATTAGATGCCGCATATCTTCAAAAGAAAAGCTTACAAAATAATTCTTCAAATACTAATGATTATTATAATAGGCCTAGCAAATTCGTAAACTTTAAGCAAAGAGAATGGGATTTTGAAGAATTAGAAAGATTAGAAAGAGAATATTTACAAAAAGAACTTTCTGAAAAAGGATGATATAAATGGGTATAAAAGAGAGCCAATATAAGAAAATATTAAAGGATTATGAATTAAAAAGAGAACGTTCTAATAAAGAATTAAGGCTAAGACAAGAAGAAATATATGCTAAAATTCCACGTATTGCCGAAATTGATAATATTCTAGCCTCAACAGGAATAGAAATTTCTAAAGCAATTTTACAAAATCCTGAAAAATCTGAAGAACTAATTCATTCTCTTGAACAAAAAAATTTAGATTTAATAATTGAAAAAGCTGAACTTTTATATATTAACGGTTATAACAAAAATTATTTAGAACCTACATATCACTGCTATAGTTGTAAAGATACTGGTTATATCAGTAACTCTCCTTGTCATTGTTTTAAACAAGCCCTTATTGATATAGCATATGATCAATCTAACCTAAAAGAAATTTTAGCCATAGAAAACTTTGACAACTTTAACTTTGACTATTTTTCAGATAAATTAGATTCCACAATGAATATCTCACCAAAAGAAAATATTAAGCAAATATATAGTCACTGTATCAGATTTATAGAACAATTTGATGACAACTTTGATAATCTAATATTTTACGGAAATTCTGGCCTCGGAAAAACATTTTTATGTAATTGCATAGCTAAAGATTTATTAGATAGGGGAAAGACAGTAATATATTTAACTGCCTTTCAACTTTTTCAACTTTTTGAACAAGTTAGATTTAATAAAGACGATGAAGAAAATAGTTCTAGAAATTATTTAGATACTATTTTTACTGTTGACTTATTAATTATTGACGATTTAGGCACAGAATTTAGCACATCCCTGACTGGCTCAGAGCTTTTTAATTGCCTAAACAGTAGATTATTAGATAAAAAACATACTATAATATCCACGAATTTATCTCCTAATGATTGGCAAAAACAGTATTCCGAAAGAATTGTTTCAAGGATATTTGGACATTATAAGGCTCTAAAACTAATAGGCGAAGATATAAGAATACAAAAGAAATATAAATAAAGACCAATTTGGTCTTTTTTTGTTCTAGTACAATATCTATCTCTCATATCATATAATATTTAATGAATCCTGTAACAAGGAGGGTCTAAATGAAGTCCTTTCGGGTTCAATTATTATTACTTTTTATTTTAGCCTTGATTCTTAGCGACATGATATATTACCGTAATACTTATAATCACCTTTATCACGGAGCCTTTAATCAAAATAAAAATCCTTATTTTATACATGTCGATTTAGATGATTATAAAATGTATGTATTTAAAGATGAAAAAGTAATTAAAACTTATCCTGTTTCAGGAGGAATGCAAAGTTCCCCCTCCCCCTTAGGAACCTGGACAATTATTTCAAAAGCAGATTGGGGAGAAGGCTTTGGCGGAACTTGGATGGGCCTTAATGTCCCCTGGGGAAAGTATGGCATCCACGGTACCGATGAACCTTGGTCTATTGGAAGNCCTATGTCTCAAGGCTGTATAAGAATGTATAACGAAGATGCTAAAGAACTTAAAAAAATGATTCCTCACGGAACAAAAGTTACTATCGTCAAAGGAACATTAGGTCCCTTTGGAGATTATTTTAGGGTACTAAAACCAGGAGATACAGGCTCTGATGTACTTATGATTCAAAAAAAGCTTAATGACTTAGGCTATTATAACGGTTATTGTGATGGAAAATATGGAGACAATATGAAAAATGCAATACATAAATTTCAAAAAGATAATAATCTCCCTGTTAGTAATAATATAAACCATGCTATGTATGAAAAATTGGGCTTTATTCCTATGGAATAAAGCCCAATTTTTATCTTCATACCTTTATTAATTTGTATTATAAATATTAAACTCATTTAAAATACCTGTTAATTTATCACCTAACTCCGACTGCTTTGCAGCTACCATTTCAATACTTTCTACAGCCGCAGTAGTTTCTTTTAGTCCAAAAGCAATATTTTGAGTATTAAATGTTGCGGAGTTAATAGCTTGAGATACTTCTTCAATTTGCTTTTTAATTTGCTCTACAGAATGGTTGATTTGTTCTGTACTCTTAATAAAATTATGTACCAATTCATTTACTAATTCAGAGTCTTTTTGATACTGCATACTAGTTTCTAACATTAATTCATAATCTTTATTAACCTTTTCGTTAATAAATTCTAGAATATCTCTTCCATTATCCGATAGGTTTTCAAATGCCTCGTATACCTGAGCTATGACTAAATCGATATTAGTTACAGTGCTTGCTGATTGTTCTGCTAAAGTTCTTATTTCTTCTGCTACAACAGCAAAGCCTCTTCCGCTTTCTCCTGCTCTAGCAGCCTCTATACTTGCATTTAATGCAAGAAGATTAGTCTGTTCGGCAATACTTGAAATAAGCTGAGCCATATTTCTAATTTCTTTAACAACTTCTCCCTTTTTAATTCCTTCTAATATTTTTTCTTTCTTTTGGACATAAATAGTATTTGTTTCTTCTTGAGATTTTTGAGAGGCAAGCTTCATAGAGTCTGCCCTGTTTCTAATTTGTTCTACAGTCTTCTTGCTTTGATTAATATTTTCGGACAAATCATTAATATTTTCTACAACAGCAATACTTGTATTATGTACTTCTGTACTAGCAGCATCCACCTCTTCCATCACTGCAACAATATCTTCAGTAGAAGAGCTTATTTCTTCAATTTGAGCTGTAATTGTTTCAACTGTATCATGAAGTTCCTTAGAAGATGTATCCATGTTATTAGCATTTTCTGATACAGATTGCAATACATTTGTTTGTTTTTCAATCATTTCTACAATAGCCCTTGATAAATCCCCTACTTCATCTCTTCTGTTAATCTTATATTTATTTGTATTAATTGAATAATCTCCATTAGAAATTTTAGTAACATCCTTTATTACCATAGATAAAGATCTATTAATCATACTTCCAAACAAAAAGCTTATAATAATGCCAGCTACAATAGCTGCTAAAATAGTAATCATTAATTTAAAAAGAAGAGAATTACTCATATTAACTACATCTTCTTTTAACACCCAAATACTAAAGTTACCGATTAATTCCTTATCCTTATCTAAAATAGGTTTATAAACTACTTCATATTGTTCTCCATTAACTTCAACTGTCTCTATTAGATTTCTCTTGGTTTCTTCTAATTTCTTTAATAGTTCAGGAGATATTCCAGAATTATTTATTGAAGATACTAAAGTTTTATCTTTTGTAGCTAAAGCTACTGAATATCTGGTTGCACCAGTGATGGCATCTACAATGTCACTATTATCCTCTAACAAAAGATTCCCTTTATAAAGACCATCTTCTTTTAATTCCCATTCTCCCTCAAATTTTAAAGAAAATAANTCATATTCTAAATCTAAAATAGACTCCAATTGTCTTTTCATATTATAATTATTTAATGTCTGTATCCCACTATTTACAAAAGCAAAAAGACCTATGCCAAATATGACTAATAAGATACTTATCAACATGACCATTTTACCTCTTAATTTTAAAAACCTCATATTATTCCTCCTTCTTGTATTTATAACCATTATTTTTTAATAACTATAAAAATTATCACAAGAATATAATTTGCTTTTAACAACTTTACTAAATTATATCATATTTCTAAACAGTTAACTATTTTTAATAAAAATTTTTATAATTTTTCGTATCTATAGATTGATTTTAAAAATCAAAAAGCACTAAATCTTAAATGTCTTCGTTGTTTTTACAGCCTTCTTCCATCCTTTATATAAATCATTCATCTTCTGTCTGTCTTTAGAAGGATAAAATACTTTATCTTCTTTTATCGTTTTTAATATTTCTTCTTTATCTTTCCAAAATCCTACTGCCAGACCTGCCAAATATGCAGCTCCTTTAGCTGTTGTTTCAATACAAGAAGGACGAAATACTCTAACATCTAATAAATCTGATTGAAATTGCATCAAGAAATTATTAACACTAGCTCCCCCGTCTACTTTTAAAACTTTTAAATCTATAGATGAATCCTGTCCCATGGCTTCCAAAACATCTTTTGTTTGATAAGCAATAGATTCTAATGTAGCTCTTATAATATGATTTTTATTAGAACCCCTGGTCAAACCTAAAATTGTTCCTCTAGCATACATGTCCCAATGGGGAGCAGCAAGACCTACAAAGGCAGGAACAACGTATACTCCGTTATTATCATTAACTTTTGTTGAAAAATTTTCGCTTTCTGCAGCATTATTAATGAGCATTAATTCATCTCTAAGCCATTGTATTGCTGCCCCTGCAACAAAAACACTTCCTTCTAATGCATATTCCACCTTGCCATCTATTGCCCACGCAATCGTAGTTATCAGACCATTTTTAGATTTTATTCTATTAGACCCTGTATTCATTAATAAAAAGCAACCTGTTCCATATGTATTTTTAGCAGTTCCTGCTTCAAAACAGCCCTGTCCAAATAATGCAGCTTGTTGGTCCCCTGCTATGCCTGCAATCGGGATAGTGTATCCACTAAATATAGATTCATGGGTATGGGCATATATCTCACTATTGGAAACTAGTTTAGGCATCATTGACAAAGGAATTTCTAATTTATCCAAAATCTTTTCATCCCATTGCAAACTTTTGATATTAAAAAGCATTGTTCTAGAGGCATTAGTATAGTCTGTTATATGTAACTTTCCATTAGTCAAATTCCACAATAGCCAACTATCAACATTACCAAAAAGCAGTTTACCTTTTGCTGCTTTTTCCTTTGCTCCCTCTACATTATCTAAAATCCATTTTATTTTAGTTCCAGAAAAATAGGCATCAATAATTAAACCAGTATTCTCCCTAATATATTCTTCCATGCCTTCTGCCATAAGCCAATCACAAATTGGAGCAGTTCTTCTGCACTGCCAAACAATAGCATTGTAAATAGGTTCTCCCGTATCTTTATCCCAAACTATAGTGGTTTCTCTTTGATTAGTAATGCCAATAGCAGCTATTTCATATGGATATATATTGCTTTTTTCCAAGACTTCAATTGCTACATCTTTTTGGCTTTCCCAAATCTCTAGTGGATCGTGTTCAACCCAGCCTGCCTTCGGATATATCTGAGTAATTTCTTTTTGTACATCCCCAATGGCTTCTCCCTCGTGATTAAAAATAATTGCCCTAGAACTAGTTGTACCTTGATCAAATGCCAAAAGATACTTTTTACCCATCTCAACCACCTCTCTTTAATAATTATACAAGGAAAAATTAAAAAAAGTATAGTCTTTACACTTAATCTTCAATAGGGATTATGGACTAGTTTTTACATAAGATGTATTGATACACTTTTAATATAGACAAAATATTTTTAGATTAGAGAGTTTAATGTATTATTGATATTATTAAAGGAGTAATAAAATGTTTAAATGTTTAACTAAAATAGAGCTCACAATAGCTTTACTTCCTACAAAGAGTAAAATAAAAGTAATATTTGCTATCAAATCATCAAAAAATAAAAAAGTCCTTAAAGCCTTAAATAAAAAGGCTTTGAGGACTTTTAAAATAATGCGGATGAAGGGACTCGAACCCCCACGATGTCGCCACCGGCAGATTTTGAGTCTGCTGCGTCTGCCAATTCCGCCACATCCGCCCATAACCAGGTAGGAAGGATTCAATGCTTCGTATCTAGAAATTAGAATCCTAAACTCTACCACTTAGCACTCATAAAAATACTATCTAAACAATATAAAATTTTATCACGATTTTTTTTATTTGTCTAGTAGTTTAGTTTTCCACTTTTAGCATACTTCCTTTTTCTCTTATTCTTATTAAATAAAATAACAATAAAAGTAGAATAACGCTATAAAGCAAACAACTTCTATATCCCCAAGCCTCTCCAATATATTGATTAATAAAACCAATTGACAATTGCAAAATTCCATTTACGGCCCCAGCTAAAGTAATAATAATACTACTTACTATAGGGGCATCTTCTTTAAAAGTATCCATAATCACGGCTATTGCAGTTGGGAATAAAATAGCAACAAAAAGACCAGTTATGGGAAGAATCCAAATACCCTTTTGACCTAGAACAAAACCAAAGAAAAATAATAGCATTGTACTAACAGTACTTAGTACTAAACTCTTCATATAACCAGCTTTTTCTATTATCAATCCACTAAATAACCTAGATGCAGTAAACATAACATAAAAGAATGATAAAAAAGTAGCTCCTACTGTTCTAGGGTCTAATCCATATACATCTTGAAGATATAAAGCTCCCCAATTTGTTGTTCCAAATTCAACAACTTCCATAAAACCAATAGTGATTGAAAATATCCATACCATCGGATTCTTAAGAATAGTAATAAAGCTAGGTTTTTTATTCTCTTCATTTACAGTCTTGTTGTTACTATCAGTGTTAAAGCGAGTAAACACTATAAATATTGCAATTAAAATTCCTGGGATAATAATAACTAAATAAAGTTCTTTCCAGCTAAAGTTAAATGTCCCCGTTAATAATCCCGATGCTTTAGGTCCTAAAATAGCTCCAAAGCCATAAAAAAAGTGCATTAAATTCATTAAAAGAGCCGCTTTCTTTTTAAATAATGCAGTACCTAAAGCATTAGCACCTACTTCAAAAAAACCAAAACCAGTATTAATAATCATAATCGTTAATGTAGCTGCCCAAAAAGAAGGAGCCGCCAAAGTAGCTATAGCACCTAAACAAACCAATATGTATCCTGCTAAAACAGATTTTTTAATCCCAAACTTCTGTAAAAAAATACTCGCTATAAAACAAAAAATTACATACCCAAACCAAGTAAATGAAACAAGACCTCCTTGGCTTTCATAGCTAGCACCAAATTCCATCTTAATTAGTGGAAAGGCAACACCTTTAATATTGTCTACAAAGCCAAAGAAAAACATGGTGGCATATGCAATAAAGAATAAAATATAGTGCTTATACTTTTTCATTTTTTATAACCCCCGATGATTAGTTATTTTGAAGGGATAATGCAAGTTAGTATAATATTTATACAATTTAAAAATATTATTGTTGATTGTATTATACTAAATTATTTTGAATAAAGCAATTAAGATATTTTCGAATATCAAAAAGGTATAAGGACTTCTTAAAAAGATGATTAATAACAGTTTTTAAGTTAAATTAGAATATTTTATATCAACCATTCTTAATTTTATTAATTACTCCTTCAATAACCCAATCTGGAGTAGAAGCACCTGCAGTAATACCTATTTTCTTGATTTTTTCATCTTCTATTAACTCTTTGGGCAACTCATCACTATTTTCTATAAAAAGTGTATTTTTACAGTTTGCACCACATATTTCAAACAACTTTTTACTATTTGAACTGTTCTTNCCTCCAATAACAATCATAAGATCAACTATTTTTGAAAGCTCATAAGCACTTTCTTGTCTTACTTTAGTAGCATTACATATGGTATTAAACATAACTAGTTCTTCAGATTTTTTCGAAACAATGTCTACAACCTTTTCATAATTTATAAGTCGCTCTGTCGTTTGAGCAACAATACATACCTTTGAAGAAAGATTGTCTAAATCACTTCCATCCTTAGTTATTATGGCAGTATTATCACACCAGCCATTAATCCCAATTACTTCTGGGTGCTTTTTATCACCTACAATTATAATTTGATAACCCAAATCATAGTGTTTTTTAACTATCTTATGAATGTTTGAAACAAAAGGACATGTCGCATCTATAACATTAGCACCGCTTTTTTCTATACCCTGAATAATTTTAGGACCTACTCCATGAGACCTGATAACAATAGTATCTTCTGTATTAAGGCTGTCAATCTCTTCATTCTCCATTGTCTTAATACCCTGCTCGTTTAAACGATTAATAACATCTCTATTATGAATAAGAGGACCTAAGGTATAGGTCTTTCCCTTTATATTTTCATGGTTAGCTGTCATATCTACAGCACGTTTTACTCCAAAACAAAAACCAGAATTCTTTGCAATGATTATTTCTTTTTTCATTATTATCAAACTCCTGTTTTAAAATTAACTCTATTAAGTGGAGCTAAATTTTTAAATTACTATCCCTGCTTTTTCCAAATACTTGGGCTGAAAAGAGCAACTATTGTAAATAACTCAAGTCTACCTAATAGCATAAGAATTGAAAAAACAATTTTACTAAAATAACCAAATTCACTAAATGTTCTAGTTGGCCCAATTCCGCCAAAACCTGGACCCACACTGCCTAGAGTAGTTGCAACAGCTGAAATAGATGTTTCAAAATCAAAGCCATCTATAGAGATAAAAATCACAGACAATACGAAAATAAAAAAATAGAGTGCACAAAAGCTAGTTATACGTGATGCAGTTTCACTTTGTATAACATTTTCTCCATTTTTTATTGCTATCATTGCCCTAGGATGAAATATTTTTTGAATTTCTCTTTTAACAAGCTTTAATAACGTTAATATTCTAATTACCTTAATGCCCCCCGAAGTTGAGCCAGCACAACCACCCACAAACATTAACATAAATAAAATGGCTTTGCTAAAAGCAGGCCACATATCAAAATCTACTGTAGCATAACCTGTTGTAGTAATAATAGAACTAACTTGGAATAAAGCATCTCTAAAAGATTTTCCTACACTATTATACATAGTTGTCATTAAATTAATAGTTATTAATATTGTAGAAACAAGAATAATTCCTAAATACAATTTTAATTCTTGATTTTTTAATACATCTTTCCATTTACCTTTAATCAATGCATAATATAATGAATAACTAATTCCTGATAATATCATAAATATAGTAATTACCACTTGAATATAAGTACTGTTATAAGCAGCTATACTTGCAACTCTTGTAGAAAAGCCCCCTGTACCTACTGTACCAAAAGTATGAACTACAGATTCAAATAAACTCATTTTACCTAATAAAAGCAAAATAATTTGAATAGCTGTAAAAGATAAATAAGTTATATATAAAAGTTTTGCTGTATCCTTTATTCTAGGAACAAATCTATCGGCTGTAGGCCCTGGACTTTCCGCTTTAAAAATTTGAAAACCTCCAACACCCATTGCAGGTAAAAAGGCTACTGTAAAAACCAGTATACCCATACCACCTATCCAATGAGTAAAAGAACGCCAAAATAAAATACCCTTAGGCAGTTTTTCTACATCATTGACTATAGTAGCACCAGTAGTTGTAAATCCAGAAACTGTTTCAAAAAGTGCATCAACAAAAGAAGGAATAGACTTTGATAAAACAAAAGGTAAACTTCCAAATAAAGAAATTAAAATCCAACCCAAAGAAGCAATAATTAAAGCTTCTCTAATTTTAATTGCTTTATTTTCCACTTTTATTTTATACATCATAAGGCCAATAAGACTTATTAATATAATGCTAAAAAGAAAAGGATACATATCTTCTTGCTTATAATATATAGCTATTAAAAGGGACGGGATCATAAATACAGCTTCAAAAATTAGCATAATTCCCAATACCCTTCTTACTATTCCATAATTCATCTAAATAATCCACCTTTCATTGGATTTGTAAATTCCTCTAATTTAGGTACATCCGATGATAAGCAGAAAATAATCAATCTATCATTAGGACTAATAATAGTGTTACCGTTGGGAATTAAAACCTTTCCTGCATGGACTATTGCACCAATAATAATTCCCTTAGGCAAACCCATTTGATATAAGGGTTTCCCAATTATTTTAGAATTTTTTAATGCTATCATTTCAATAACTTCAGCTTCTCCACCCAACAAAAGAGATACAGATACTACTTTACCTCCTCTGATAAACTTAAGTATACTACTAATTGCAATATTAATGGGATTTAGAGAAATATCAACTCCCAAATTATCAATTATCTTAACATAATTGGACCTGCTAACTTTAGCTATTGTCTTTTTAACTCCTGCACGCTTAGCTATTAGAGACATCAAAAGGTTTTGCTCATCAAAGCCTGTGGCACCTATAAAGGCATCCATAGAATTTAAGCCTTCTTCTTCTAAAATATTAATGTCCGTACCGTCACCTTGAATAATTAATGCATCAGTTAACTTTTCCGACAAATAAGTACATCTTTCCATATCTTGCTCTATTATGCTTACATCTACATGACTATGTTTTAATTTTTGTGCTAAATAAAATGCAATATTTCCTCCACCTAGAATCATTACTTTCTTAATCTTACTTCTTGGACTAATAAAATTAAATCTTTCGCTTAATTTATTTATAGCTTCTTGACTACCAATGACATTGATAATATCATCTTCTTTTAATTCAGTATTCCCGTGAGGTATAATAAGATTTCCTTCCCTAAATATAGATATAATAAGCAAATTTTCTAAAATATTTTGTTCCATTATTTTTTTACCAATTAATTCTGGGATATGATTAATACTAAAGTCAACTATTGCTACCTTACCTTTGGCAAAATCCTCAGAATAAAAATTGTAACTCTTAAGAAGATATCTGGCAATTTCATTTGAAGTTGCTAAATCGGGATTTATTATATGATCAATACCTAATTCTAATTTAATAAATTCAACTTGTTTTGTATATTCAGGATTTCTAATTCTAGCTATAGTTTTCTTACAGCCTAATTTCTTCGCCAATGTACAAATAAGAGCATTACTCTCATCACTATTTGTTGTTGCCACTAATAAATCATACGACTTAATGTTTATTTCTTTTAAAGCCTCTATTTCTATACCATTGGCACATACAGTTAATACATCTAAATAATTATTAATGCCCTCTAATACTTTTTCATTTTGGTCTAATAATGTTACATCAATATCTACATTGACTAAAGTCTCTGCAAGCCTATATCCAAGTTTTCCCACACCAACAATAATTACTTTCATTTCACTCTACCCTTCAACATATAATATTCTTTGTGAATTATTAAAAGATACTAGCGAATAAAGAATGAATTATGTCATAGATTATATCACTTATTATCAATCTTTTCTACATAAATACTCCTTGAAGGAAGGGCAATAGATATATCCAATTCTCTAATGATTTCTAAAATTTTAAGATTCACGTCTTCTTGAACTTCCAAATACTCTTGCCATTTTGTTGTTTTAGTAAAGAAATATAGAAATATATCTAAAGATTTTTCTCCAAACTTTTCAAAGTATACAAATATTGTTTCTGGATGTATTTCTGGATGACTATTAAGCATTTTCCTTATTTTTTCTACACAAGCTTGAATCTGTTTAGAAGTAGTATTATAAGTCACACCTATTCTATAGCTTATCCTTCGTTTTCCCATTCTAGACCAATTGGTTATTGCTTCCTTGCTTATAACTGAATTTGGAATTGTAACAACTGCCTGTTGAAAGGTTCTTATTCTAGTACTTCTAAATCCTATTTCTTCTACAGTTCCTTCAACACTTGGAGTTTGAATCCAATCTCCTATTTCAAAAGGCCTATCACTCATTATTGTGATGCTTCCAAATAAGTTGGAAGCTGTCTCTTGTGCTGCCAGGGCAAAAGCAAGTCCTCCAAGACCTAAACCTGTAAGGATTCCTCCTATTTCCTTAAACCACACCTGTATAATTGTAATACTTCCTATTATTACGATAGTTATTTTTATTCCATTCTTTAAAAAAGAAAGCAGCATGTCGTCTAGTTTTTTTTCTGTTTTCTCACTTAAGACTTCATATATTAAATCAAAAAAATTAGTAATCCTATAAGCTGCCCAAAACATGGCAAAAAGTATTATAGTCTTTGCTATATTGTCAATTATTAGTCCAATATTAGCTGGGATATTAAGCAGCTTTAGTGCAATATAAAAACCAAAGGTCAAAAAAGTTAATTCCAAAGGTTTATCAAGAACTATTATTAGCTTATCATCCAAACTATTTTTAGTTTTTTTAGTAAGCCTTTTCAATAGTTTAATAATAAATTTTATAACTGTTCTTTTTAATAATATAGTAAATAGAATAATCCCTAAAAACAAAACTATATGCCGCGTATCTTCTCCAGAAAAAATATCATCAATTTTAATATTAATTTCATTTAGAAATTTCATCTTATCCTCCTGTTTTTCATAATATTATTAGTATAATAAAACAATCTATAATATTTATCAACTTTCAAAAATATATTTTCTTTATATTTCAACATTTCTTTCGTATTTTTGATAAAGCTCGACAAAATATTGTAAGAAACTATTTAAATTATCTAAATCTAATGATATAATAATATCAAATACTGGGAGAGTATAAATAAACTTTTTGGGGGGATAGTAATGAATGCTTCTATATTAAAGACACATATACATAAAGTTAATAAAGTTATGACTTACTTCCTAATTTTCCTAGCAGCTATTTCTATAATTACTGCTTTCGTGGCAAACATGCATATCCTACTGATAAACTTTTCAGTTTTTGTGCTTTCTTTTATATTTATTATATTTTCAAATCGCAAACAAAAATTTGAAATTCTTTCTTCATATATAATATCTTTTTCCTTAGTTTTATTGTTTGTATTATCTCTACCAAGCAATGAATATTTATTTATAGCTATAATACCTATAATTATTGCTTCTATGTATTTTGATAAAAAATTAATTGTTACAACTAGTATTGTTTTGAACATCACAATACTTGCTAAGGAGTTCATAGCTGGTGATGTAAATTCCTATTTTATAACTATGCTTCTTATGATAGATTTTACTATACTCATCTTGTTCTCTTTGTCAATAATCGGCAACCACCTGATACATCTTGCAGGTTCTGAAACACTTAAATCAAATAATTTATTATCTCAGTTAAATGAAACTATGGAAATAATTAAGGAAACCTCAGAAAATCTAAACAAAGATATTCAAAATTCTAATTTCAATTTAGAATTAATAAAAAGAAATGGTGATACAGTTACAAGTAGCGTACAAGAAATATCAAAAGGAATTATTGAACAAACTGAAAGTGTTTCAAGAATAAGTGAAATGATGAATGATGCAGACAAAAGAGTTGAAGAAGTTAATGAACTTTCAAAACAATTAGCAGATATATCTTCAGAAACCAGTGAAATTGTTCATGAAGGTTCTGGAAAAATAAATAATATGGCTCATCAAATGAATATTATTAATCAAGCCGTAACAAAGTCTTATGCTACAGTTTTAGAATTAAATGAAAATATGGATGAGGTTAATAGCTTTTTGTCAAGTATATCTCAAATATCTGAACAAACAAACTTATTAGCCTTAAATGCTGCCATAGAAGCTGCCAGAGCAGGAGAATCAGGAAAAGGCTTTGCAGTTGTAGCTGAAGAAGTAAGAAAACTTGCAGAGCAAAGTGCAACTACTACAGATCAAATTAGTGAAATAATAATTAATATAAAAGAAAAATCAAAAGATGTTCTTGAAGATGTACAAAGTGGAACCTTAGCTACAAATGAAGGGGAAAAGATAGCAAAAGAAGTTAATGAAAACTTTGACAAGATTAATTTATCCTTTAAGAAAATAGATCAATACATATACGATGCATTAGATAAAAACGAAAATATTTCATCACTATTTTCACAAATACGAACTGAAACTGAAAGTATTGCAGCCATTTCTGAAGAACACTCTGCTTCTACAGAAGAGCTTATGGCTACAACCGAGGAGCATAACGCAAGCATAGAAACTATATATAACTATATGTTAGAAATTCAAAATTCTTGCGAAAACCTAAAAAATATAGTTAATAATTAAAGCTCCCAAGCTTTACTACTATATATATAAGTTTCCCACCCACAAAAAACGAAAGGTACTAACCTTTCGTTTTTTGCTTTATATATAAGTCTTTATCAATTTTGATTGTCCTACAATAGAATAATCTCCCATCTTGGCTGGGATAAAAAATGAATCTCCCTTTTTAAAAGGAACATAGCCACCTTTATATGTGATCCTTCCTTCTCCTTCAATAAAGATAAGTAAATTAAATTTTTCTCCATTTAAGCTTTCCTTACTTTCAGTATTTATCTCAATAATTTCAGTTGAAAAATATTTACATGAAACTAAATAGTTTCTAATATTTTTGCCTTCCTTTACAATCCTTCCTTTTAATTTTTCCTTCCCGACAACATCGGACAAAACACTTACATCTAATGCCTTTTTAACATGTAGTTCCCTAGAATTGCCCTTATCATCAACCCTGTTCCAATCATATACTCTATAGGTGGTATCTGAATTTTGCTGAATCTCTGCAATCAAAATACCTGCACCTATAGCATGAATAGTACCTGCAGGAATAAAAAACACATCTCCCTTTTTTACATCTACAAAATTTAAAAGTTTTTCTAGTGTCCCTTCTTTAATTCCTTTTTCTAATTCTTTTTTAGTAACTTTAGGCTTAACCCCATAAACCAATTTTGCATCAGGCTTTGCATCTAATACTATCCACATTTCTGTTTTTCCAAAATCCCCTTCATGTATCCTTGCATATTCATCTTCAGGATGAACTTGAACTGAAAGTTTATCTGAAGCATCAATGAACTTTACTAACAAAGGAAATTTATTATTTCCTTCTTCCCAAATTTTTGTACCTAATGCATTCTTACCATATATATATATTACTTCTTTTAAACTTTTTCCCTTCAACTCACCATTTGCAACAAGACTCGTGCCATTTTCATGACAAGCTATCTCCCAGCTTTCTCCTGTATTACAAGAAGGAATCTCCTTCCCAAAGACTTCTTTTAATCTTTTCCCACCCCAAATGACTTCTTTGTATATAGGATTCATCTTTAAAGGATATAACATAATAGCCTCCTTTTTCAATTATATAATGATGCTACTATATTAAGTAGCTATTAAGTGTTTAATTATTAATAGTACTAGTAAATGTAGAGGATAAAACAAATAAAAGAAATACTTATTAATTTTAACCTTAATATTAGTATTAGAAAAAATAAAAGGTATACTTAAAACTGCAAAGCCTTGAATATGACCATAAAAAAGAGGTTTAAGTAATAGTAAACTTGTAGTTATTATAGCCAAATTCTTTTTTTCTCTAAATACATAAAATAAAATTATAAGAAGAATACCTTCAATACCATAACTAAAATCAATAAATAAAACTATTGTTATTAGTATCCCAAATATTATCCACTTCTTTTCCCTTAAACAATAAAGAAGAATTAGACCCATTAATAAGGTCGGCATTATATTTAATCTACTCCACGAATAATTAAATACAAGAACATATATTGGCTGTGAAACTATAGAAAATAACAATAATCTTAAAGCATACTTTTTTATATTGCTTGTATATTGAAAACCAACTACAAGGCAATAGGCAAACAAAGGAAAAGAGATTCTGCCAATAATCCTTAATATTATTATCTCTGGGAAAAGCACAGCTCCAATATGGTCTATTAACATTATAATAGCAGCCAGTAATTTTAAAAAATCAGTATTAAGATTAAATTTAATTTTCTCTAAAGCTTCTTCCTTAGGCATAAGATATCTCCTATTTCAAATTATAATAATGCTATTACAAAAAAAGGGAATATCATTATTATAAATACTAATTGTAATGATATTCCCCATTATTATAACATATTTATTTATTATTACTCATTATATATTATACTAGATTCTTCAGTGTTAGAAGCCTCTGTATCTGTCTCTGTCTCAACTGTTTTATTATCTTCTACTTTTTCTTCCGAATCATTTTCTGTAGGTTCTGACTCTGCTTCTTTTATTTCAATCTTGGCTCCGCATTTTCCGCAAAAAGCACCATCCCTTGAAATCTCATTACCACATTCTTTACATACCACAACATTTTTTACTTCATTTATCTTTTCTTTTAGACTTTCGATAGTATCCATATGTGCCTTTATCTTTTCGCATAATTCACTAACTGTACTATCGATTTTTTCATTTTCTTCAAACATCTTGTAACAATGCTTTCCTATCTCAAGATAGAGCTTTTTAATATTTTCTTCTTCAGTACTTATACTTAAATTAATTTTTGTTACTTCAACCATGTCTCCTGATTTTTTTGCCACATTTTGAGCCATTGACTTAACTTTTTGTGAAAAACCTTGCATAAATGACATTTTTCATCATCTCCTTTTCAAAAGTATTTTTATCATTTTTAAGAGTATATTGTAAGTTTATAAAAACACCGTTATTTTTTCATACAAGTTAAATAAACAGTTAGTAATTATTATAGCAATATTTATAATTAATTTCCACTATTTAATATTTAATTAACAATTTAAATTTTTTATATATATACAACTAAAAAACTTAAATACTTTAATAACTGGGATTTTTCCCTTTTAGTAGATTAGTAATACTTTAGATTATCATCCAGCTGTTATATTAAAATATATAGATAATAAATAAATAGGGCAATTAGTGATGAATTGAATTCTTCAAATTATAAATTCAAAAAAAGCATTAATAAATATGAGCATAACACTTTTGANGAAAAAGAAAGCTATAAAATTTATAAAAAATAACAGATAGGATTTTGCCTATCTGTTATTTTTTATTCTCTTACCATTGATCCATTTTCCCAATATCCCGAATAGATTACTTTTCCTTCTTTATCATATTTCTTACCTTTCCCATGAGGAACACCATAAGCAAATTCTCCCTCGTACATAACTTCTCCTGTTTCATAATATTCAATTCCTTGTCCATGGGAATAATTATCCTTCATTTCACCTTCGTACCAAAGAGTACCATTATTATAGTAACCCCTTCCTTTGCCATTGGCCTTACCCTCTGAAAATTCTCCCATATACATTGTTAAACCATTTTCATATTGTAGCTTTCCCCTTCTATCGAATAAGCCGTTTTTCCAATAACCTTTATAAAAAACTTTTCCACTTAAATAAAAGGCTGTTCCTTCACCATCAGGAAGTCCATTTTTAACCTCTCCTTCATAAACCATGTAGCCTATTTCATCATAGAGTATACCTACGCCTGTCATTTCTCCTTCTGTAAAAGTTCCCTCATACATTATCTTTCCATTATTATAATATCTAATTCCTTCACCATCAGGAAGACCATCTTTTAAATATCCTTCAAAAGCAAGGCTTCCATCATCATAATAAAGTCTCTTTTTACCTAAAATACTATTTACTTTATCCTTTTCATTTAGAAACTCGATATTTTTTATCTCCATATCATATATTTTTAATTCACCTTTATCATTCTCTCTTAAGATTAAGTCAAAAGTATTTTTACGGTNATAATAATCATTCCTATCNTGAGATTGAGCTAATAGATCTACCTCGACTTTTATATCTTTATTCTTTTTCTCAATAAACCTTATGCTTTCAATTTCATAGCTTAATTCATAAGACGATAAAATTTTAAGAGCATCTCTTAATTCAGGATAATGCATAAGATAAATGGGACTTTTTTTGTGAAACAAATCTAAATATGATGAGTAATCCACTTTTTCTAAAGCAGTTACTAAATCTTCTAAGACTTTTCTTGCTTCTACTTTTACTATATGATCTAATTCATTTGATATTTCATCTGCCCAAACTAAATTAAAAGTTCCCAGATTTATAATGCTTATAGCTATTAAAATTAAAAACTTTTTAAAATACTTACTCATGATTTTACTCCTTTTCTCTTGTAAAATTAATTTATTTTACTTATTCTTTGTCTTACAACTTCATACATCAATATCCCCGCTGCTACAGCAGCATTTAATGATTCTGCCTTACCTTGCATTGGTATCTTTAATAGCATATCTGTTTTTTTAGATGTTGAATCTTTAATTCCTTTTGCTTCATTTCCAATTAATAAAGCAATAGCCTTATTAAAATTGTATTGATAAGGGTATATATTAGCTTTTAAATGAGCCGACAAAGTTGATACATTATTATCTTTTAATTTTTCAATAAGATTATCAATATCCATATCCGTAAATATAGGAAGATGAAAGATAGAACCCATTGTAGAGCGTATAACCTTTGGGTTATATAAATCCACACTTCCCTTAGTAATAAAAATAGCATCTACTCCTGCTGCATCAGCAGTCCGTATGATAGTCCCAAGGTTGCCTGGATCTTGAATTTCTTCAAGTATAATAAAGAATCCTTCTTTAATAGATAAAACATCATTTAATGAAAACATCTTTTGTTTACATACAGCCAAAACTCCTTGGGGAGTAACGGTGTCAGAAATAGTATTAAATAACTTATCACTAACTTCTATAATGTTGTTTTTGTTTATTTGAATCTTGTTTAAAAACAAGGCATTTTCTTTAATAAATGAATTTGAAACAAAAACATGTACAATTTCCCAATCATTTGGAATTTCTTCAATTATCTTTATTCCTTCTACCACAAACAGCTTCTCTTTCATCCTATTTTTTCTATTCTTTTGTAAAGCAAGAAGCCATTTAATATGCTTGTTTTGAATGCTTTCTATCATAGGTACACTTCTTTCAACTTACTAATCTTAATATAATCTTTTAAATTATTAACCACTTATTATAAAATAATTCTATTTTAATAACAATTTTTTCTAATAGCTATAAATCTTAAATATTATAACACAATTAATTAAAAAGTCAAAAATGAATACTATTATTAAATGAAGCTTAATTATCTATAAAAGAATATAATTAATAAATTATTGATAATTTCTTTTATATATCGACACGATTAATTCAAAAATTTTATATTAACATGTAATGAAATAGTAGTGAAATGTAATGAAAAAACATTTTTTTATCTTTTGTTACATTTAACTACCATTACATTGCATTTTGAGCACAAATTTAACACTATATGCTACAATTACCATAGAAAAAACGAAAGTCGTGATGATAATGTCATTGGATTATCTTATAAACCTATTTGCCTATAAGATTTATAAAGAAAAGATATTATCCCACAGCGATATACGTAAAATGAGATATGGCATGACTGTCATATCTCATGAAATGATAAAAATTATACTTCTTTTTATTAGTTTTAAACTAATTGCTTATCTTGATTTGTTTTTATTCTCATTTTTTATATTAATGTCTATCAGAACTTTTTCAGGAGGATTACATTTTGAAAGCTCTTTAATTTGTTTTATTTTTTCTTTTGCTTTCTTTCTATTAACAGTTGTTATATTACCAAATTTATTTCCTGTTAGTTTTTATCCAGGGTTAATAATAGGGCTAGGCGGTGTCCTCATCCTCTCCCTAAATTCCCCAAGGCCATCGGCTTTACGCCCTATTATTAATAATAAAAGAAGACAAATCCTAAAATTCTTATCTTTTCTATCATCATTAATTTGGCTAGTAATTCTACTGATATTTATAAAAAACCCATTATTTTTTGCCTGTGGTATATGGACAATATGTCTACAGGCAATCCAATTATTATTAGGAAAGGAGGAGAAAATATGAAAAAATCCTTACTATCTTCTAGTTCAATTTTATTCTCATTTGCATCCTTTTTCGTAATTGCTGCTGGTATACTTGTTCGTTCAGGATCAATCTTACTGTGGGGAGAACCTAAATGCCCTAAAAGCTTATTAAAATAAGACTTTAAAAATTGTATATTTGTCCCTAAAGGAAAGCTCTATGGTGGCATTATTTTTGTTAACAATACGTTTAACATTATAAAGGCCATAACCACGGTGCTTTCCTTTTTTGGTTGAAAAGCCTTTTTGAAAAATATTCTCAATATTTTTCAGTTCAATAGCTTCTCCTGAATTTTTAACTTCGATTATCTTCTTTTTTCCCTCTTCACCTAAAGTTAATAAAACCTCTCTTTCTAATTTTACATCAATTTTTTCAGCAGCCTCGATAGCATTATCAAGCAAATTCCCTAAAATATCTACTAATTCATAATCCTCTATGGGATAATGAGGAATTCTATTAACAATATCAAGTCTAAAAACTATGTTTTTTGATTCTGCCAAAGCCCTCTTACTATAAATAATTGCACTTAGCACTGGCTCTCTTATAGCTAAAATTTTATCTAAAACTTTAAAATCCTTAATTAATCCTTTTAGATATTCTCTTATTTTATCTTTACATATATCTGAATCATCCAATTCAGTCAATCCGTAAATTGCATTAAGATGATTAGCATAATCATGTTGTTTTCTTCTGGCTTCTTCTATTAATTCAGTAAAAAATGGCATATATCTTTCATGAATATATATTACCTGTTCTTGTTGTTTTAATATAATTGTCTGATAAAGTACGTAGAAATTCATTATAATCCAAATAACAATAAATGGTAAGCTAAAAGAATTATAACTCCAGATATAGCCTTTGTTATTTTGCCAGAAATATTGAAATATTATTACCATAAAAACAATGTTAAAAAAAACTAGTAAAAAAACTTTGTAACTAGCGTCTAAAATATTTTTAATTCTCATTAAAGGAGTGAATTTTCCTATAATAATACAACAAATTGTTGAGATAGTATTAATGATTAATCCATTAATAAAGCTATAATTAAGCTCCTTGTATAATAAGGTTAAAATGTATGTTCCAACCATTTGAATTCCAATGATTATTCCAAAGGCAATAAAAAAATTAAAAATCATATCTTTAAATGAGATTTTAAAAAACAGAATAAAAAGTACAATAATAGCTATATAATTTACAATAAAGGCATTTTTTATTTCAAAGATATTTAATAATATAGATATTAAAGATACTGTAATAATTCCAATGGCCTTTCTTAATGACTTATTCTTAAATCTTTCGTCCATACTATTCCAAACTACTACAAAGCAAAACATTTCCATAAGAGAAAGTATAAACATCTCATATAATTTCATTTAATCCACCCACTCATGTTAATTAGTTTTTTCAATAAAATTATGTTTATAAGTATTGCCAACAAATGCAGGTATATCGTAATCGTCAAAAAATATTGTCCACGAATTACGCTCTCTTTTGTCTATCTCTCTTATTTTATTAATATTAACAATATAAGACTTATGAGTTTGCATAAAGTAAGACTTTGGCAAGATACTTAACATCTTATTCATATTATAATTACTAATTTCATATTCTTTGTTCTTTGTATGTATTAAGCAATTTCTTCCCCGGGATTCTATAAATAATATCTCATCAACATAAATTCTTAGTATACAGCTTTTAAGCTTAAACCTAATTTCTTCTCTATTTTTTATAAAATTTTTCTTGGAGTTTGCTACGGCTCTTGTCAACTTATTTACCACATCTATTATTTCTTTCTTTTCATAGGGTTTTACAATAAAATCATAACAATGAATTTTTTTAAATGCATCTAATAATAAATAACCATGGGTAGTAATAAAAACAATATGTCTAAACTCATATTTTGGTAGTTTTCTAATCTTTTCTGCTAACTTTAAACCTGATATATCAGGAAGCTCTATATCCATTAAAAATAAGTCAATATCATTATTCTTTATAATATCTATAGCAGTTGAACCTTTTTCTGCCTCATATATTTTTATTCCTTTAATATTATTACTAATAATCTGTACTAATCTTTGTCTTTCATAATCATTATCTTCAACTACTAACACCCGTACCATATATTTGTCCCCCATGATATATGATTTTCCAATACAATATTACCATTAATTGCATTTCAATACAAGAATTATGTATATTTTTGTATAAAAATCTAGATAGAGCAGTATTTTATTATATTTATCTAATTGTTTTCAAAAAAAAAGGCAGAGAAATAAAATTTATTTCTCTACCTTTTTATTAATCATTATTGCTCTTCAAACTCATCCTTACCTACACCACAAACTGGACATACCCAATCATCAGGAAGATCTTCAAAAGCTGTTCCAGGAGCTATTCCGTTATCAGGATCTCCTTCATTAGGATCATAAACATAACCGCATACTAAACATACCCATTGATTCATAATATTTCTCCCTTCATAATTATATCAAAAGCAACTGTAACGTTGCTTTTTTATAGAGTATTTAAATCTTATGTCTTAATATCGGTAAAATACATGAATATTCGAAAAACTAGAGTATGAATATTATACCACTTGTATATTAGTAATGCAATAATTGTTAAATACTAGCTATTTATTTTCTGGTGCTCCATTATATACCAAGCCATTTTTGCTTTCTACGGTTATTAATGTACCAGTTCTAATTAATTCAACAGCATTTTCAGCAGCAACGATTACAGGAATATCTAAGGTTCTTCCTACTATTGCAGCATGTGAGTTTTCACCATTTTCTCTTTCTTCTACAACAATAGCTGAAGCCTTTTTAATATATGGAAGAAAATCATTATTAGTACTATAGGTAACCAATATATCTCCTTTTTTGAAATGCTTATCAGCTTCCTCTAATACCTTTATTACTCTGGCTGTACCCGATACTGTTTTTTTACCTATGCCTTTTCCTTTAACCAAGACATTGCCTACAATGTGAACTTTTAAAAGATTGGTAGTGCCACTTACTCCAACAGGAACACCAGCAGTAATAACAATAATATCACCATTCTTAGCTATGCCTGTTTCTATAGACTTTTCAACTGCTTGATTAAACAGTTCATCTGTTGTGTTTTTTAAATCGGTTTTAACAGGTATGCATCCCCAAACCAAACTTAATTGCCTCCAAGTCATATCATCAACAGTACAGCCTATAACTGGAGAGCAAGGGCGAAACTTTGAAACCATTCTTGCGGTACCACCTGAACGTGTCACCGTAACAATACATGCTGCATTTAAATCCGCAGCCGTTGTACAAGTAGCGTGGCTTATAGCATTAGTTATATTGGTTTGGATAGAACTATGAAACTCTCTCATATTCTTAATATAATCAATAGAACTTTCTGTTCTTTCAGCAATTGTTGACATCATTATAACACTTTCAAGAGGGTAAGCACCTTGTGCAGTTTCTCCTGAAAGCATAATAGCATCAGTACCGTCAAAAATAGCGTTGGCAACGTCATTTGCTTCTGCTCTTGTAGGCCTTGGATTCCTAACCATAGAATCCAACATCTGGGTAGCAGTAATTACTGGTTTGCCTATCCTCTTTGCTTTTTTAATAAGCATTTTTTGTACCAAAGGAACTTCTTCTATTGGAATTTCAACTCCTAAATCTCCTCTAGCAACCATAATTGCATCTGCTACTTCCAATATTTCATCAATATTGTCTACACCATCCCTGTTTTCAATCTTAGCAATAATATCAATGTCACTTCCGCCATTTTCCTCAAGAATTTTACGTATCTTAATGACATCGTTTGCAGAACGGATAAAAGATGCTGCAATATAATCAAAACCTTTTTTAATCCCAAACTTAATATCTTCAATATCTTTTTCAGTTAAAGGAGGAAGGTTTACATAAACATCTGGAATGTTTACACCTTTTTTAGAACTTAAAGGGCCACCGTTAATTACTTCACATTCAACTTCAGTGTCTGTCAAGTTCTTAACCCTAAGCTCTATAAGTCCGTCATCTATAAGTACTCTGCCTCCTCTTTTTAAATCAAAAGGTAAGTTTTTGTAAGTTACACTAACCCTAGTCTCATCACCCTCTACTTCCTCAGTAGTAAGAGTAAATATCTGTCCTTGTTGTAAATATATTTGATCTTTTACAAAATCCTTAATACGTATTTCGGGACCCTTAGTGTCTAAAAGTAACGGAATGGGAGCGTTTAGCTCCTCCCTTGCTTTAATAACATTATTAATTATTTTTTCCTGAGACTCATATGTCCCATGAGAAAAATTTATTCTTGCTGCATTCATACCATTTTTAATTAGTTTTTTTATTGTGTCAACATCACTTGTAGCTGGACCTATTGTACATACAATTTTTGTTTTTCTCATTACTACCTCCAGTTAATCTGTAAATAACAAATAAGATATTCTTTAATCAAAAACAGAGCATTATCTTATTATAATGATAATATTTTTGATACTTCATACATTCTTTCATCAATAGTTTTTTTCATATTCAATGCTTCATTAATATCAAAATCTACATATTTACCATCTCGATATGCAATAACACGATTGCTTTTACCTTCACATAGAAGGTCTACAGCTATTGCTCCCATCATTGAAGCATGAAGCCTGTCCAAAGCAGAAGGGCTTCCACCTCTTTGTAAATGACCTAAAATAGAAGCTCTGGTTTCTATACCAGTTAACTCTTCTATTTTAGCAGCTAGCTTTTCAGATCCTCCTACACCTTCCGCAACAATAATTAAATAATGTTTTTTTCCTTGTTTTTTACTATCTAATATTTCTCTAACAATTTCTTCATCAGAAGGTCTTTCTTTTTCAGGTATCAAAACCATTTCTGCTCCATTACTTATAGAACTCCAAAGAGCTATATAACCTGCATTTCTTCCCATAACTTCTACAATACTGCATCTTTCATGAGATGTAGATGTGTCTCTTATTTTATTAATAGCTTCCATTGCTGTATTTACTGCAGTATCAAAACCTATTGTATAATCTGTACAAGCTATATCTAAATCAATAGTACCGGGGATACCAATAGTATTAATTCCTAAGCGGGATAATTTTTCCGCTCCTTGTAATGAGCCATCTCCCCCTATTACTACAAGGCCTTCCATTCCAAATACTTTACACATTTCAGCAGCCCTTTTTTGTCCTTCTTCCTTTACAAATTCAGCACATCTTGCTGTCTGGAGAATTGTACCACCCCTTTGAATGGTATCAGATACACTCTTTGTATTCATTTCAAATATATCTCCATTAATTAAGCCATTATATCCCTTTCTAACTCCCATTACTTTAAGTCCTTTTGAAATAGCTGTACGAACAACGGATCTAATAGCAGCATTCATTCCCGGAGCATCTCCACCACTTGTCAATACACCAATTGTACTTATTTTCTTGCTCATTCTTCTACCTCCACAATAATATACTTTATCTTTAAGTTAATTATTATAATACTAAAATAATCCCCTATTTTATCACATATACATTGTAATCAATTTGTATTTTGTTTGCAATAAAAAGATATTATTATCTCTTCAAAAAAGTTTTATTTTAAAAAAACATTACCTTCACCTAGCAGTTGATTTAATTTAGAAAGTAAATCTTCTTTAGCATCAACCCATAAACTTTCCGATGCCTTCATAGTTTCCTTTGTTGCCTCTATGTGTATGATGACGGGAATATTTCCTTTGGAAGTCTTAAGAATTTCTGTCAGTTCATCTATAGTTTCAATTTTGTCTTTGGATGCAGGTATCTTTAAATAAAGCTTTCCATTATATTTTTCCCTTGAATTCTTAATCTTATCAAAAGGAATTATTTCTTCGCATATTAATTTACCATCTTCTTCTTCTTTTAAGGCAACTCTTCCTTTAACAAATATTATTTCATCTTCATTAAGATAACTTTGATATTCTTCATATTTATTAGGAAATACTATTATCTCTATAGAACCATATAAATCTTCTAAACTGATAAATGCCATCAATTGATTCTTTCTTGTAGATTTAATACTTTTGGCAGTAATCATTCCACCTAACCTTACCACTTGTCCATCAACTAGGGAAGGCTTCCCCTCTGATTCATGATTAATAAAATCGAAACTTGAAGCATTTGAGTTTTTCTTTAATTCTTCTTCATATTCATCTAAAGGATGTCCAGTTAAATACATCCCCAATACTTCTTTTTCCATTAGTAAAAAAACTTTTGGTGGGTATTCTTCTATGTCAGGAAGAATATCTTCTTTAATAACATCTTCTTGTCCAAAATCAAATAAATTAATTTGTCCTTCCAAAGTTTTTTTCCTTCTATCATTGATGTTATCAGCTATTTGTTTAAAAACTGCAATATATTGGCTTCTTTTCCCTCCTAAGGAGTCAAAAGCTCCAGCTTTAATTAAGCTTTCAATACTTCTTTTGTTTAAATCTCCACTATCCATCCTTTCAAAAAAATCAGTCATGCTAATAAATTTTCCATTTTTATTCCTTTCTTCAACAATAGAAGAAATCATAGCCCTTCCTACATTTTTAATGGCAGCTAGTCCATATCTTATTTTCCCATTGGAAACTGAAAAAGAAGCTATTCCTTCATTAATATCAGGAGAAATAATTTCAATTCCCATATCTCTACAAGCATAAATATACTCTTTTAGCTTATCCGTATTATCCATAACAGAAGTCATTAAAGCTGCCATAAACTCAATTGGATAATGAGCCTTTAACCATGCTGTATGATAGGCTATTACAGCATACGCAGCTGCATGGGATTTATTAAAAGCATATTTTGCAAAATCAGTCATTTCATCAAATATCTTTTCTGCAATATCTTCTGGTATACCTTTATTTATGCATCCCGGGACATCTTTACCATTACCATATATAAAGTTTTTCCTTTCCTCTGCCATAACATCTGCTTTTTTCTTAGACATAGCCCTTCGCACTAAATCACTCCGGCCAAGACTATATCCTGATAGCTCTCTTACTATTTGCATTACCTGTTCTTGATATACAATACAACCGTAAGTAGTACTTAAGATAGGCTCTAAAGCATCAGTAGCATATTCTATTGCTTCAGGCTTGTTTTTTCCCTTAATATATTTAGGTATAAAATCCATAGGACCGGGCCTATAAAGAGAGATTCCTGCAATAATATCCTCAAAAGTTCTCGGCTGAAGTTCTTTCATAAAAGTCCTCATGCCACTACTTTCTACCTGGAATACTCCCTCCGTTTTTCCAACAGAAATCAGATCATATACTTCTTTACAATTAAAATCAATGTTATCAATATCTATTTTTATATTATAGTTAGCCTCTATTTGTTCTAAGGCATTACGAATTACAGTTAAGGTCCTTAAACCTAAAAAATCCATCTTTAAAAGTCCTAATTCTTCTAAGGTAGTCATAGGAAACTGAGTTGTAATAACCCCTTCATTAGAATTTAAAGGTACATACTCCATTATTGGTTTTTTGGATATTACTACCCCTGCAGCATGGGTAGAAGAATGCCTGGGAAGGCCTTCTAGTCTTCTTGACATATCTATAAGATAGTGTACTTCTTCATCATTTTCATACAAAGCTTTTAATTCACTATTAATCTCTAATGCCCTGTCTATAGTTATTCCCAGTTCTGTAGGAATCATCTTAGCTACTTTATCAACTTCTGCATAAGGCATGTTTATTGCCCTTCCTACATCTCTAATCACGGCTCTGGCAGACATAGTTCCAAAAGTAATTATTTGTGCAACTCTGTCTTCCCCATATTTTTTGATAACATAATCTATGACTTCCTGTCTTCTTTCATAGCAAAAATCAATATCTATATCAGGCATACTTACTCTTTCAGGATTTAAAAATCTTTCAAAAAGTAATTGATATTTTATAGGATCAATATTAGTAATTTGAAGACAATATGATACCATACTTCCAGCAGCAGAACCTCTGCCTGGTCCTACCATAATCCCATTGTCCTTAGCATATTTTATAAAGTCCCATACAATAAGAAAATAATCAACATATCCCATCTGCTCAATTATAGATAACTCATATTCTAACCTGTCTTTAAGTTCATCATTTGCATTAGGGTATCTTAAACTAAAACCCTCAAAGCATAGTTTTCTTAAATATTCTTTTGCCGTATATCCCGCTGGCACATCATATTCCGGTAGTTTAAGTTCATGAAAGGTAAATTCCACATTACATCTCTTAGCTATTTCACAGGTGTTTTTTAGGGCTTCTTTTGCATAGGGAAATCTTTCATACATTTCTTTTGGAGATTTAAGATAAAATTCTCCTCCAGGATAAATCATTCTATCTTCATCATCTAAGGTCTTTGCCGTTTGAATACAAAGTAATATCTCGTGTGCTTTATTATCATCTTTATAAATATAGTGAATATCATTGGTTGCAACTAAAGGAATACCTGTTTCTTTACTCATACGAATCAGATTTTGATTTACGTGTGTTTGCTCTTTAAGTCCATGATCTTGAAGTTCAAGGTAAAAATTCCCTTTGCCTAATATCTCCTCATATTCAAGTGCTATTTCCTTTGCCTTTTCGTAAGATTCTTCCCTAATGGTCTTGGCTACTGGTCCAGCAAGGCAAGCACTTAAAGCTATTAAGCCTTTAGAATATTTTTTCAAGAGTTCTAAATCTATTCGCGGTTTATGGTAAAAACCTTCTATAAAGCCATATGAAACTAATTTAATAAGGTTTTTATAGCCTTCCATATCTTCAGCTAAAAGAACAAGATGAAAATAATTAGCATCTTGTTTTTCCTTATCAAAACGGCTTCTAGGTGCTACATATATTTCGCAGCCAATAATAGGCTTAATTCCTTGTTTTTTAGCCTCTTTATAAAAATCAATAACCCCGTACATAGTTCCATGGTCAGTAATCGCAATACTATCCATACCCAGTTCTTTAGTTCTTGAGATTAATTCCTTAATCTTGGCAGAACCATCTAAAAGACTATATTCAGTATGAACATGAAGATGTGTAAAAGGCATTGAATTTGATCTAAGCTTATCCATACTTTGCATCCTTCCATACTTAAAGCTTATATTATAAGCTTATTATAGCATACTATTTATAATATTATATAATTGCTTTGCTAAATAAACTTATTATCCTTTGAATTTTATTGTATAATTTTTATTAATATAGTAATATCAACATCGAAGCTTTTATATAAATAACAATTGGCTATTTCTCAAAATAAAACTCCTTAGCATAAATATTTTTTAATCCAATAAATTTACAGAGGTGAATAAAATGAAAAAAATTCTGTCCTACCTTAAACCTTACCGTAAAGCTGCTATCCTTGCACCTTTACTAATGTTTATAGAAGTTCTTATGAATTTACTTCAACCTACTCTACTTGCCAATATTGTTGATGAAGGAGTTAATACAGGAAATATCTCATATATAATAAAAACCGGAATTATAATGATTGCTATTTCTCTTATTGGGGGTATAGGTGGCTTTGGCTGCACTATTGCTTCTGCTATAGCTAGCCAAAATTTTGGTGCTGACCTTAGGTCAGATTTATTTAAAAAAATTCAAAGTTTTTCATTTTCTAATCTTGATAAATTTAAAACCGGTTCACTTATTACCAGACTTACAAATGATGTAACTCAAGTACAAAACATTGTACTTATGTCTTTAAGAATAATGGTAAGGGCTCCTCTTTTATTTATAGGTGGAATTATTATGGCTATGTCCATTAATCTTAGATTAACCCTAGTATTAATTATTTCTATTCCAATACTCATTATTTCTTTATCTTTTATAATCAAAAAGGGCTTTCCTCTTTTTAGCTTAGTTCAAAAAAGGATAGACCGTGTCAATATGGTAATGCGAGAAAATCTTGCAGGTATTAGGGTTGTAAAAGCCTTTGTCAGAGAAGACACAGAAAAAAACAGATTTAATACTGCCAATCTTGAGCTTCAGATACTATGACAAAAGCTTCAAGACTTATTGCCTTTACCATGCCAATTATGATGCTTATTATGAACTTATCTATGGTAGCTGCTCTTTGGTTTGGTGGACTGCAAGTAAATGCAGGAACCATGACAGAAGGGCAAATCATTGCATTTATAAATTACCTGACACAAATATTGTTTTCACTACTTATGATTGCTTTTATTCTTATGATGGCATCCAGGGCTAAAATATCTACTGAAAGAATTATTGAAGTTTTAGAAACTGAAGTTGATATTAAAGATGAAGAATCCTCAAAAGACTTAAAAATAACAAAAGGAGAAATTGTTTTTGAAAATGTTTCCTTTAGATATGAAAGAGCAAAGGGTGAGCCTGTTTTAAAGAATATCTCATTTAAAGTAGAAAGTGGCCAAACCGTTGCAATCTTAGGTGGAACAGGCTCTGGTAAAACTAGCTTAGTAAGCCTAATTCCAAGACTATATGATGTAACTGATGGAAGAATTCTAATTGATAATATAGATATCCGCGAGTATAAACTTGATTCCTTAAGAAAAGCAATTGGTATGGTGCTCCAAAAATCTATACTTTTTTCTGGTACCATAAGAGATAACCTTAAATGGGGAAACGAACATCTTTCTGATAATAAAATGATTGAAGCATGCAAAACTGCTTGTGCTCATGATTTCATTATAAGTTTCCCTGAACAATATGACACTGTTTTAGGGCAAGGAGGCGTAAACTTATCTGGTGGACAAAAACAACGTCTATCAATTGCACGTACTTTAATTAAAGAACCTAAAATTTTAATATTGGATGATAGCACTAGTGCAGTAGATATGGAAACAGAAGCAAAAATACAAAACGCTTTAAAACAAATAAAAGGATGTACAATTATCATTATTGCTCAAAGAATTACTTCTGTAATGAATGCTGATAAAATAATTGTCCTAGAAGACGGAGAAATAGTAGCTGAAGGAAATCATGAAGAATTGCTTAAAAACAGCCCTATCTATCAAGATATATATCATTCCCAAATAAGAGAGGGGGATATAATAAATGACTAACCATGAAAACAAAAAAA